>Ga0172382_10001032_pt1 | contig 51261 bp, 42 predicted proteins | sample Leawel138RmetaG_FD_122245 | JGI IMG/M metagenome (GOLD analysis project Ga0172382, IMG submission 122245) | Leachate microbial communities from a municipal landfill in Southern Ontario, Canada - Leachate well 138R metaG | ecosystem: Engineered > Solid waste > Landfill > Unclassified | place... | reverse complement strand
CGCGCTGGAACCTGGGCGGCGTACCGATCACGGGCCAGTCGGTGGTTGTCGTTGCCGCCGCTGCGGTGCTGCTTGTGGCCATGGCGCTGTTCTTTGGCCGCACGCTGCTGGGCAAGGCGCTGCGCGCAACGGCCATCAACCGCGTGGGCGCACGGCTCATGGGCATTCCCACCGGCGTCGCGGGCGACATCTGTTTTGCGCTGGCGGCTTTCATCGGGTCGGTCTCCGGCCTGCTCATCGCGCCCATCACCACCATTTACTACGACACCGGCTTTCTCATCGGACTGAAGGGATTCGTTGCCGGCATCGTCGGGGCGCTGGCCAGCTACCCCATGGCCGTGGTCGGCGCGCTGGTGGTGGGGCAGCTGGAGGCGTTTTCGTCGTTCTGGGCCAGCCCGTTCAAGGAAGTGATCGTGTTCAGCCTCATTATTCCGGTGCTGTGGTGGCGCTCGTTCAACACGCACCACGTCGAGGAAGAGGAAGAATGAGCGCAGTGCCCGGCTTGCCAGGTCGGCGCAGGCCCTGGGGGGCATGGCCGTGACTTCGCGCCATCTCACCGTTGTCGCGGTGCTGGCGCTGGCGCTGGCCTGGCCGCTGCTGCCGCCGTTCACGGTCACGCTGTTCAACTACATCGGCCTGTACGCGCTGGTTGCGCTGGGGCTGGTGCTGCTGACCGGCATCGGCGGCATGACCTCTTTTGGCCAGGCTGCGTTTGTGGGCCTGGGCGCATACGCCACCGCGTGGATCACGACTTCGCCGCTGGCCGCGCAGGCGCTGGCCGGCGTGCCGGCGGCGCTGCTGCCCTGGCTGGGCCTGCTGGCCGGCGTGGTGGTGACGCTGCTCGTGGCCTGGATCCTGGGCGCGGTCACGCTGCCGCTGTCGGGCCACTTTCTGGCGCTGGCCACGCTGGCCTGGGGCATCAGCCTGTATTTTGTCTTTGGCAACCTGCCCGGTCTGGGCGGGTTTACCGGCATTTCCAACATCCCGGCGCTGTCGTTTGGCAACTGGCAGCTCAAGTCGTCACGGCTGTTCGGCATCCTGATCTGGGTGCTGCTGCTGCTGCTCATGTGGGCGCTGCACAACCTGCTGGACTCACGCCAGGGACGTGCCATCCGCGCGCTGCGCGGCAACCGCATCATGGCCGAGTCGGTGGGCGTCGACACCGGGCAGGCACGCATGCGGCTGTTCCTGACCGCCGCATTGCTTGCGGCGCTGTCGGGCTGGCTGTACGCGCATTTCCAGCGCTTTGTCAACCCCACGCCGTTCAACCTCAACATCAGCATCGAATACCTGTTCATGGCCGTGGTTGGCGGCTCGGGGCACCTGTGGGGCGGCGTGCTGGGCGCCGCGCTGATCACGCTGCTCAAGCAGCAGCTGCAGGACGTGCTGCCGTTCCTGCTGGGCGACAGCGGCAACTTCGAGCTCGTGGTCTTTGGCCTGCTCATGCTGCTGGTCATGCAGCGGGCACCCACGGGGCTGTGGCCGCTGCTTGCCGGCGCCTGCCGCCGCTTCCTGCGGCCGGCGCGGCCGTCGTGGCAGGATGCGTCACCGGTGCAACTGGGCGCGCGCATCCCGCCGCAGGCTGGCCAGCTGGTCCTGCAGGCGCAGGCCATCACCAAGACCTTTGGCGGCCTCGTGGCCAACGACGCAATCGACCTTACGCTCAACGCGGGCGAGATCCACGCGCTGATCGGCCCCAACGGCGCCGGCAAATCCACGTTCTTCAACGTGATTTCAGGCATAGACCATGCCGACAGCGGCGGCGTCAGCGTGGCCGGCCAGCGCATGGGCAGGAAGCCGCCACGCGCGTTTGCCCAGCTTGGCATGGCGCGCACGTTCCAGCATGTGCGCATCCTGCGCCAGCGCACGGTGCTCGAGAACGTGTGCCTGGGCGCCTACCTGCGCGGCAGCAGGGGCTGGCTGGCGGCCATGTTGCGCGCCGAGCGCCACGAGGAGCATGCGCTGGTGCTCGAGGCGCAGCGCCAGCTTGAGCGCTGCGGCCTGGCCGATGATGCCGAACGCGCCGCCGGCGCGCTGCCGCTGGGCCGCCAGCGCCTGGTCGAGATTGCGCGGGCGCTGGCCGGCGACCCGCTGATCCTGCTGCTGGACGAGCCGGCTGCCGGCTTGCGCAGCCTGGAGAAGCAGGAGCTGGCGGACCTGCTGCGCCAGCTGCGCGCCACCGGGCTGGCCATCCTCATCGTCGAGCACGACATGGGCTTTGTCATGAACCTGGCCGACCGGGTCACGGTGCTCGAGTTCGGCAAGGCCATTGCCTCCGGCCCGCCGGCGCAGGTGCAGGCCGATCCGCGCGTCATCGAAGCCTACCTGGGCGCCGACCATGCCGACTACGCGGACGCCGGCGAGGCGGTCGCCGCATGAGCCGCCCTGCCTTGCTGCAGCTGCAGCAGTTTTCCGTCAGCTACGGCGCGGTTGAAGCGCTGCACGCGGTCGACCTGCACGTGGGCACGGGCGAGATCGTCACCGTCATCGGACCCAACGGCGCCGGCAAATCCACGCTGCTGGGCGCGGTCATGGGCCTGCTGCCGTCCCGCGGCCGGCTGGCGCTGGACGGCCGCGTGATTGTGCGCCCCGCGGTCGAGGCCATGGTTTCCGCCGGCATCGCGCTGGTGCCTGAAAAGCGCGAGCTCTTCGGCGCCATGTCCGTTGCCGACAACCTGCTGCTCGGCGGCTTTGCGCGCTGGCTGCGCGGCCAGCGCGACCAGCAGCAGCGCATGGCCGACGTCTTTGCGCTGTTCCCGCGCCTGCAGGAGCGGCGCCAGCAGCTTGCGTCCACGCTCTCGGGGGGCGAGCGCCAGATGCTGGCCATAGGCCGCGCGCTCATGGGCCGCCCGCGCCTGCTCATGCTCGATGAGCCGTCGCTGGGCCTGGCACCCATCATCGTGCGCGACGTCCTGCGCACCGTGGCCGAGCTGCGCCGCACCGGTGTCGCCATCCTGCTGGTCGAGCAAAACGCCCGCGCCGCGCTGCGCGTGGCAGACCGCGCCTACGTGCTGGAGACGGGCTCGGTCGTGTTGGAAGGGGGCGCTGCCGAGGTGGGGCGCGACCCGCGCGTGGTCAGCACCTACCTGGGTGCGGGGCAGGCGGCCGGGTAGCGGTTCGGCATGCGGCACCTTGCTTGTGCTGCCTGTGCCTGCCCCGCCGCGGCGCAAATTCAGACCCGGGCATATCAGCAGCTCGGTGACGACCAAACGCATGCGCTTGTTGCCATGGCCAAACCTGATTGGCAAGCATCATCAGCGCACCGGATGACAGATGATCTCGGCCCTTATGGGCCTTGGATGAAAGCCGCCTGCGGCGGCTGATGATGAAGGTTTGACGTCCGGCGAATAGATCGTCGAGCGTCCAGCGAGTAAGCCGTCCAGCGTATGCGTGCACCACGCGCAACGCTCCAACCTCTCCTGGCGCCCCCGCCCTCGATCTGGCCCAAAAACAACCACCGCCACCGAATCGACCGCCAAATCGGCCAGAGGGCTGGCCTCCACAGAAGGCTGTTGGCTGTCCAGCGTCCAACGCTCAACCACCCATCATCGCGGCGCAGCCGCAATCATCGATGCGCCAGCGAAATCATCCGTCATGCGCCACGCCAAACGCTCAGCGCTGGACGGCCTATTCGCCAAACGGCCCGCCTTGAAGCACCTGCCGCAAATAGTATCCCGTGTGGCTTGCCGCAACGCCCGCCACCTCCTCCGGCGTCCCCTGCGCCACCACCTGCCCGCCGCCGTCGCCGCCTTCGGGACCCAGGTCTATGAGCCAGTCGGCGGTCTTGATGACGTCCAGGTTGTGCTCGATGACGATGACGGTGTTGCCGCTGTCGACCAGCTGGTTCAGCACCTTGAGCAGCAGCTTGATGTCGGCAAAGTGCAGGCCGGTGGTGGGCTCATCCAGGATGTACAGCGTGCGGCCGGTGCTGCGCCGGGACAGCTCCAGCGCCAGCTTGATGCGCTGCGCCTCGCCGCCGGACAGCGTCGTTGCGCTCTGGCCCAGCGTGATGTACGACAGGCCCACGTCCAGCAGTGTCTGCAGCTTGCGCGCCAGCGCAGGCTGGTCCCGGAAGAAGGCGGACGCCTCCTCTACCGTCATGGCCAGGATGTCGGCAATGGTCTTGCCCTTCCACTGCACCTGCAGCGTCTCGCGGTTGTAGCGGGCGCCGTGGCAGGTGTCGCAGGGCACGTACACGTCGGGCAGGAAGTGCATTTCCACCTTGACCATGCCGTCGCCCTGGCAGGCTTCGCAGCGGCCGCCGCCGCTGGACGCCGGCACGTTGAACGAGAAGCGGCCGGGGCCGTAGCCGCGCTCCTGCGCCATGGGCGTTTGCGCCAGCAGCTCGCGTATGGGCGTGAGCAGGCCGGTGTACGTGGCCGGGTTGCTGCGCGGCGTGCGCCCTATGGGCGACTGGTCCACGGCGACCACCTTGTCCAGCTGCTCCAGTCCCTGCACGGTTTCGTGCGGCGCGGCCTCGGTGCGCGCGCGGTTCAGCCTGGCCGCTGCCACCGCCTTCAGCGTGTCGTTGACCAGCGTGCTCTTGCCGGATCCGGAAACGCCGGTGACGCAGGTCAGCAGGCCCAGCGGGAAGTCGACCGTGATGTGCTTGAGGTTGTGGCCATGCGCATCGACCACCCGGAGCTTGCCTGCCGTGTCCGGCTGGCTGGCGGTCCTGAACCGACGGCGTTTCGCGGGCACCTCTATCCTGCGCGCGCCGCGCAGGAACTGGCCGGTGACCGACTCCGGCGCCCCTGCCACCTGCGCAAAGCTGCCCTGCGCCATGACGCGGCCGCCGTGCACGCCAGCGCCCGGGCCCAGGTCGACGATGTGGTCGGCCGCGCGCATGGTGTCCTCGTCGTGCTCGACCACGATCACGCTGTTGCCCAGGTCGCGCAGCTGGCGCAGCGTGGCGATCAGGCGGTCGTTGTCCCTTTGATGCAGGCCGATGCTGGGCTCGTCCAGCACGTACATGACGCCGGTGAGTCCCGAGCCTATCTGCGACGCCAGCCGGATGCGCTGCGACTCGCCGCCAGACAGCGTCTCGGCGCCGCGCTCCAGGCTCAGGTAGCTGAGTCCCACGTCGTTGAGGAACTGCAGGCGGCTGGCGATCTCTTGCACCACGCGGGTCGCGATCTCGGCGCGGGCGCCGCTCAGCTGCAACGCGTCAAAGTACGCCTTGGCCTGGCCCAGCGTGACGTGGCTGATCTGGTAGATGGCGCGGCGCTGATCGCCTTCACCCAGGAACACGTTGCGCGCGGTGCGGTTCAGGCGCGTGCCGCCGCAGTCGGTGCAGGGACGCTGGCTGCGGTAGCGCGCCAGCTCCTCGCGCACGATGGACGAGCTGGTTTCGCGGAAGCGGCGCGCCATGTTGGGCAGCACCCCCTCGAAAGGGTGCGCCTTGACCACTGGCGCGCCGGCGTCGCTGCCGTAGCTGAACGGGATCGCCTCGTTGCCCGAGCCGTGCAGCAGGACCTGCTGGACGCGCGCGGGCAGCGACTCAAACGGCGCGCCCAGGTCAAATCCGTAGTGCGCGGCCAGGCTCTGCAGCAGCGAGAAGTAGTACGCGTTGCGCCGGTCCCAGCCCTTGATCGCGCCGCCGGCCAGGCTCACGCTGGGAAAGGCCACCACGCGCTCGGGGTCAAAGTATTCCTCGCTGCCCAGGCCGTCACAGCTGGGGCAGGCGCCCAGCGGCGAGTTGAACGAGAACAGGCGCGGCTCCAGCTCGGGCAGCGAATAGTCGCACAGCGGGCAGGCGTAGGCGCTGTTGAACGCGTGCTCCTTGTCCTGGTCCATGTCGAGCAGCACGGCGCGGCCATCGGCCAGGCGCAGCGCGGTTTCCAGGCTGTCGGCCAGCCGGGCCGCAGCGTCCGCGCGCACGCGCAGCCGGTCCACGACCACGTCCACGTCGTGCCGGCCCGCCGGGTTCAGAACCGGCAGGTCGCTGGCGTCATGGATCTGGCCGTCGACGCGAAACCGGATGTACCCGCTGGCCTGCATGCGGTCAAAGAGCTCGGCAAACGCGCCTTTTTTCTGTCGCGCCAGCGGCGCAAGAACCATCAGCCTGCTGCCCTCGCGCAGCGCCAGCGCGGCATCGACCATTTCCGCAACCGACTGCGCGCGCAGCGGCAGGCCATGGTCGGGACAATGCGGCGTGCCAGCGCGCGCAAACAGCAGGCGCAGGTAGTCGTGGATCTCGGTGACCGTTCCCACGGTCGAGCGCGGGTTGTGGCTGGCCGCCTTCTGCTGGATGGCAATCGCCGGAGACAGCCCCTCGATCAGGTCCACGTCGGGCTTGTCCATCACCTGCAGGAACTGGCGCGCGTAGCTGGACAGGCTCTCCACATAGCGCCGCTGCCCCTCGGCGTACAGCGTGTCAAACGCCAGCGAGGACTTGCCCGAGCCCGACAGCCCGGTGATGACCACGAGCTGGTTCCTCGGGATGTCCAGGTCCAGGTTGCGCAGGTTGTGCGTGCGCGCACCGCGCACGCGCAGCACGGGCTGCTGCCCGCTGGGACCAGGCCATCGGGTTCGTTCGGTATCGGGAAGATCGGAGGGCTTCATCGCCGTTTGCAAAAAATTGCGCAACCCTTCATTATCGGTGCCATGGCGCATCATTGCCAGCCTGAGCCTGGCCCGTGCCAGGCGATTGATGGAAGACGAGGAGATGGAGGATGGGCATGGCCGGAGCAGCCTGGTCAGGAACGTGGATTGGCGGCGCGGTGGCGAAGAGAGGGCTGCGCCTGTTGCTCGTTTGCCTGCTCTCTTTTGTTGCAGCCTGCGCGTGGGCTGACGATGGATTTGCACCTTATGGCCGTGCGCAGGTCGACCTGCACGCCACGCCGACCATCGACACGGTCTGGGACGTCAATTACGAAAACCCTGGTGATCTGGGCGCGCTGTACAGCTTTGTCCTGCACACGCGGCGCCAGATGGCTGGCGAGACGGTCATCGTCACGCACGGCCCCGAGCTGCGCGCGTTTGCCATAGAGAACTACGTCAAGTACCAGGGCGTGGTCGACCAGATGGCCGAGCTGGCCGAGCAGGGCGTGCAATTCAAGATGTGCAACCAGGCGCTGCGCGCCGCCGGCTTTGAGCCCGCGGACATGCATGGCTTCATCACCGTGGTGCCGGTGGCGTTTGCCGAGCTGGCACTGTGGCAGAGCCGCGGTTACCAGCCCATGAACCCCAAGCCGCTGGACGTGCGCAACGTGCGTGCGCTGGAGGATCCGGACGGGTTTTTCGCAGACTGAGCGTGCCGCACCTGCCGTCAGCCCACCGGGGCGTCGTGCATGGTGCCCGCCTCCCAGATGCGCCAGCGCAGCGACAGGCCCTCGGGCACGAAGACCACCACCGGCAGCCGGCTGTTGTAGCGGATCAGCACCGACTCGGTCTGCACGAAGGCGTCGTGCTTCTTGTTGTCCGGGCACATCATCATGGTGCTGCGCACCTGCTGCTCGCTCTCCAGCGTCCAGTACGTGTAGCCCCATCCCTGCACGTCCTGCTGGTTGAACTGCCCGTCCATGCCGTGCACGTTGCAGTCAACGGGCATGACCTTGCCGCCTGTCAGTTCCACCCGGCGCTGGTCCTCGTCGTTGCGCGGCGGCAGCACGATGACGTGGCGCCGGTAACCGGGTTCGGCCGGCGGAAACGCCTGCAGTGCCTGCGCGACTTCCGGTCCGGGCGCCTGCGCCGTGGGTTGCTGCGCGCAGGCGCTGAGCAGCGCCAGGCTGGCGGCCAGAAGGAGGATGCGGATGGGGGTTTTCATGGTGTGTTGACGGTCCGCCACGGCGATGTTGGAAAATAAGCGCTTGCCGGCGCCTGCCGGTTTTGTCTGAAGCCTATTGTGCCTGTCTCTCAAGCCACCCCCATGGCCGCCCCGGCCGCGCATCGCATGACCTCGGCCGAGCGGCGCGCCAGCATCTCGATGGCGGCCGTATTTGCGCTGCGCATGCTCGGCCTGTTCCTGGTGCTGCCGGTCTTTGCGCTGGAGGCGGTCAACTACCGCGGCGGCAGCGATCCGGCGCTGATCGGGCTGGGGCTGGGCATCTATGGCCTGACGCAGGCGCTGCTGCAGGCGCCGTTTGGCGTGGCATCCGACCGAATCGGGCGCAAGAAGGTCATTGTCATGGGCCTGCTCGTGTTTGCCGCCGGCGGCATGATCGCGGCGTTTGCCGACAGCATCTACGGGCTCATTGCCGGCCGTGCGCTGCAGGGAGCCGGTGCCATTTCAGCCGCGGTGACCGCGCTGCTGGCCGATCTCACGCGCGACGAGGTGCGCACCAAGGGCATGGCGCTGGTGGGCGTGAGCATAGGGCTTACCTTTGCCGTCTCGCTCATGCTGGCGCCGCCGCTGGCGGGCTGGGTGGGCCTCTCTGGCCTGTTCACCTTCACCGTGCTGCTCTCGCTGGGTGCCATCGTCGTGGTCCTGCTGTGGACGCCACAGGAGCCGGTCAGGCATGCCGACGTACCCAAGGGCCGACTCGCGGACGTGTGGTTGCATCCAGCGCTGTGGCGGCTCAGCCTGGGCGTCTTCGTGCTGCATACGGTGCAGATGTCCATGTGGATCATCGTGCCGGGGCTGCTGGAAGACGCGGGGCTGGCGCAGGCGCAGCATTGGCATGTCTACCTGCCGGCGGTGCTGGGGTCGTTCGTGTTGCTGGGTGGGCTGTTTGCCGCCGAGCGCCATGGCCACCTGCTGGCGGTGTGGCGCAGCTCCATCGCGCTGCTTGCCGTTGTGCAATTGCTGTTCCTGCTGCTGGCGCCGCGCATGCCGGGCATCTGGGCCGTGGGCCTGGTCCTGCTCGCGTTCTTTGTTGCATTCAATATCCTGGAAGCCAGCCAGCCCAGCCTGGTCTCGCAGCTGGCGCCCGCGCACGCCCGTGGTGCGGCGCTGGGCGTCTACAACACCATGCAGTCCGTTGGCTTGTTTGCCGGCGGCGCGCTGGGTGGCTGGCTGGTCAAGGTGCTGGGCAGCAGCGGCCTGTTTGGCGCCACGCTGCTGCTGGTGCTGCTGTGGCTGCTGGTGGGCTGGGCGCAGCCCATGCCGGCGCGCAGGCACTGACAGGATAGTGATGATGAGCTTTTTTTGAAGGCGTTTGCCGGGATGTGCGCCCGGCAAACCACTTTTGCAAGACACGGTCTCCACCATACTCAGCACCGACATGAGAAAAAGCCCTCGCCCACGCCAGTCACATCCCAAACCGCCACAACCACTGCCGCCCACACAGGCGTGGACATCGTGCGCCGCCGACCCGGGGCGGCCCGCCGCTCACCATGCGGCACAATGTCACCATCCATCCACCCACCCACGCTGATTGCAGCCCATAGCAACCGGAACCACCATGTCAGTCAACAAAGTCATCCTCGTCGGCAACCTGGGCCGTGACCCGGAGATGCGCAGCTTCCCGAACGGCGGCCAGGTTGCCAATGTTTCCATGGCCACCAGCCGCAAGTGGCGCGACAAGCAAAGCGGTGAAATGCGCGACGAAACCGAGTGGCACAACCTTGTGTTCAGTGGTCGCCTGGCTGAGATTGCCGGGCAGTATTTGCGCAAGGGCAGCCAGATTTACGTCGAGGGCCGCATCCGCACGCGCAAGTACCAAGGCCAGGATGGCCAGGACCGTTTCTTTACCGAAATTCGAGTCGAACAGATGCAGATGCTGGGCTCCCGGGAGGGGGCCGGCGCGCCGCACCCTGACGATGGCGCTGATTTCAGAGCCTCCGCGCCGGCAGCGCGCCCGACGCCCGCACCTGCCGCGTCGCCATCATCGGGTGCCTCACCCTTTGACGACATGGACGACGACATTCCCTTTTGACGTGAACAGGCGTTGCGGCGGGCGCCCGTCTCGCGCAGCGCCTGTCCGGAACAGACAGCCGACCGATCCGGGAGAATCCTTGCATGAAACCCGTCGTTGCCGCGGCCAGGCCCGCCAAGGTCGCGCTCAAGGCCGGCACCGAGTATTACTGGTGCCGCTGCGGACGCTCGAAGAACCAGCCGTTTTGCGACGGATCGCACCGCGGCACGGGGTTCACACCCATGGCGTTCACCGCCGAGCAGGACGGCGACGCGTGGCTGTGCCAGTGCAAGCAGACGCACGACGGCCCGTACTGTGACGGCCACCACAAGCAGGTGCCGCAGCACCAGGTGGGTCATGGCTTCGTGCTGGATGCCAATACCAGCGTGGCGCGTGCCTTCGGGCTCAAGCCGCAAGGTGGGGGTGTCGCCGGGCCGGCGGCGCCGACAGCGCAAGCCGATGACGGCAACGTCGCGCCCGACGCCGTGCCAACGCCGGAGGAGCCCACCGTTGCGTTCATCCACCGCCTGGCGCGCGAGGGGCTGAGCCAGATGGGCCCCTACGGTCCCATGGACGCCATGGGCGTCCCGCGCAGCGAGCTGCCCGACTGGAACGACATCCAGATCATGACGGCGCAACTGGCCACGCAGCCGCTGATGGAAGACGTGGCGGTGGGCACCGACCTGGTCATAGGCCCGGAAGCAAAGAAACCGCTGCAGCTGAAGATCCCGCTCCTTGTCAGCGACATGAGCTTTGGCGCGCTGTCGGAAGAAGCCAAGCTGGCGCTGGCGCAGGGCGCCGAACTGGCCGGCACCGCGATCAGCTCGGGCGAGGGCGGCATGCTGCCCGAGTCGCAGCAGGCCAACAGCCGCTACATGCTGGAATATGCGTCGGCCAAATTCGGCTACAGCGACGAGTTGCTCGAGCTGGTGCAGGCGTTTCACTTCAAGTGCGGCCAGTCGGCCAAGACCGGCACCGGCGGCCACCTGCCGGGCAGCAAGGTCGTCGGCCGCATTGCCGAGATCCGCAAGCTGCCCGAGGGCCGCAACGCCGACTCGCCGCCCACCTTCACCGACCTGCATACGGTCGACGACTTTGCCAACTTTGCAAGCCACGTGCGCGAGCGCTCGGGCGGCATCCCGGTGGGCTTCAAGATGAGCGCGCAGCACATCGAGCGCGACATCGCCTTTGCCGTGCAGGCCGGCGCCGACTACATCATCCTGGACGGCCGCGGCGGCGGCACGGGCGACGCGCCGCTGATGTTCCGCAACCACATCTCGGTGCCGACCATCCCGGCGCTGGCGCGGGCGCGGCATTGCCTGGACAAGCTGGGTGCCAGCGGCCGCGTCACGCTCATCATCACCGGCGGCCTGCGCACGCACATGGATTTTGTCAAGGCGCTGGCGCTGGGCGCCGACGGCGTGGCGCTGGCCAACTCGGCCATGCAGGCGGTGGGTTGCGTGGGTGCGCGCATCTGCCACACCAACCGCTGCCCCACCGGCGTTGCCACGCAGGATCCGCGCCTGCGCAAGCGGCTGGACGTCGCCGCGTCGACCAAGAAGCTCGCCACCTTCCTGGACGCCAGCGTGCAGCTCATGCAGGTCATGGCGCGCGCCTGCGGCCACGACCACCTGAACCAGTTTGCGCGCGAGGACCTGGCCAGCTGGCACAAGGAGCTGGCCGATCTGGCCGGCATCGCATGGTCGGGGTTCAGGCTGGATCGCTGAGCCGACTCGTCGGCATGACCAGGGACCCCGCCGCGGCGCGGCATCAGTGACGGCAGCGCCGCCATCGGCAACGGCCCGCAAGCGCCGGGGTCATGCGTCATCCAGCACAGATCAAGGGGAGCACCGACTTGAAACTCGACGGCATCAGGGTCCTGGACCTGTCCCGCTTTTTGCCCGGCCCCTGGGTTGGCCTGATGATGGCCGACCATGGCGCAAACGTCATCAAGATAGAGAGCGCCGAGGGCGAGCCCACCCGCCACCTGGGCCCGCCCGTGGCCGGGTTCAGCGCCTATTTCCGCAATACGCAGCGCGGCAAGAAATCGCTGGTGCTGGACCTGAAGTCGGCCGAGGGCAAGGACATCTTCAAGCGGTTGCTTGCCGAAGCCGACGTCGTCATTGACTCGTTCCGTCCCGGTGTCATGGACCGGCTGGGGCTCGGCTACGAAACGGCGCGCGCCATCAACGAGGGCATCGTCTATTGCTCGCTGTCGGCCTTTGGACAGAGCGGCCCGCTGGCGCAGCGGCCGTCGCACGATCTGGGAGCGCAGGCGCTCACGGGGGTGCTGAGCCTGCAGGCGGGCGGCCGCGAGCCGGCGTTGCCGAACCTGCCCATGTCCGACATCGCCGCCGCCTCCAACGCGCTGATCGGCATCCTCATGGCGCTGCTGCGGCGCGCAAAGACCGGGCAGGGTGACCACATCGACGTGTCCATGGTCGATGCGCTGGTTTCCTGGCTGCCGCACATCGTCAGCCCCGTGATAGAAAAAGGCGAGTCGCCCGATCTGACGCGCGAGCGTCTTTATGGCGGTGCCGCCTTCTACGAGGTCTACCGCACGCAGGACGACAAGCACATCGTGCTGTCTGGCGCCGAGATGAAGTTTGTGGAGAACCTGCTCACCGCGCTGGGCCGCCCGGACCTGATTGATGTGTGCCGCAAGCCCTGGGGCCCGGAGCAGGAGCCGGTCAGGGATTTCCTGCGCGCCACGTTTGCCACGCGCACGCGCGATGCGTGGGACAAGTTTCTGTCCGACAAGGGCGTTTGCTACGCGCCCGTGCTGCAGTTGCATGAGGCATGGCAGCAGCCGTTGCTGCGCGAGCGCGGCATGGTGGTCACCGGCGACGATGGCGTCGACAACATCGGCACGCCCATACGCTTCGCACGCGAGCCCGGCCAGCCCAGGCTGCACTTTGCCGAGCACGGTGAGCACACGCAAGAAATCCGGGCACGGCTGGGTTTTGAGACAAAAAAGAGCGACCCGGCATCATCATAAGCCGGCCAGCACGCACGGATACACGCTTTCTCCGCGTCAATCGTTGAGGAGCAGGAAAGCCGTACGCGCTCGACGCTGATTCGCGCCCAGCAGTGAAAGTGCAAAGTGGCAGGTCTATCGTCGTTGTCTTTCTACAATCGATTCGGTGCGGCGTCAGCCCTGCGGTAGTGCAGGAGATGTCGGGCCTATGGATCTATATGGGTGGCAGCCCCAGCCTCATGGATGCTGCAGCTGCGCTGGCCGCCTGCGAGAAACTCAGCAGCGAAAAGGCCACCGCTTGACGACAGGCCACTGGCCCGTGTGATTAGTGGGCCGGCTCCATGGAGCCATCGGCACCCTCAGACAGACAAAGACAACGACACAGGCAGCGGGATACCCCGGGCGCTGATCACTCTTGAGACAGACGCCACGGGCCCGCGCGCATGGGCTGCATGAGCGGCCCCGCCGGCTTGCGCGCATGCTGCGCCAGCGCCCACTCACACCATGAGTTTGCTGCGGTGCAGCTCGGCCAGGCTGGCCGCACCGCGGTCGACGGGCTTTGTTGCTTTCTGGACCCAGTCGATCAGCTCGGGCATACCTGCTTCAAAGCCGTAACGGGGCATCACGCCGAATGCTTGCCGCAGTTTGGATACGTCGGCGAAGCAGTGCCGGACGTCGCCGACTCTGGATTGCTGCAGGATCTGCGGCGCGATGTCACGGTGCAGCAGGCGCGCCAGGGTGGTCGCGATGCTGTTGATGCTGATGGCGCTGCCGCTGCCGACGTTGAAGACATCCCAGACGGCGGCGTCACTGTCGAGCACCGTGGCAAACGCATTTGCGACGTCCAACACGTGGACGAAGTCGCGTTTTTGCTCGCCGTCCTCGAAGACCAGCGGCGGCTGGCCGTTGAGCAGCCTTGAGATGAAGATGGCGGCAACCCCCGTGTACGGATTGCTCAGCGCCTGACGTGAACCGTAGACGTTGAACAGGCGCAGGGCGATGGTCGGGATGGCCAGCGCGCGGCCCACGGCAAGGAACATGTCTTCGTGGTCGCGCTTGTTGATGGCGTAAATGGACGCCGGTTGCAGCGGCTTGTCCTCGCGCGTGGGAACCGGCAGCAGCGGCTGTCCCTGCGCACGCAGTTCCCACTGCCTGCGCTGCAATTGCTCGCGGCTGCGCAAACCGCAGGCCACCGGCTGGCCGGACGCGTCGACATACTGACCTTCGCCGTAGATGGACATGGACGAGGCCACGGCCATGCGCTCGACACTGTGATCACCTCGGGACAGGACCTCCAGCATGAGTGCGGCCGACATGACGTTGTTGCGAGAGTAGTCGACGATGTGCGTCATGCTTTGTCCCACGCCGACCGAAGCGGCCAGATGGACCAGGTGGGTCACGCCCTCCAGCGCCGCCTCAAAGCGGCCAGCATCAAGCAGGTGGCCCTGGATGCGACGGACGCCGGGGTTCAGGTAGACCGGCCAGCCGTCGGCGTCGCGCTCGGCGTCGGAGTGCACCTGCGGCAGCAGGGCGTCAAAAACGGTCACTTCAAATCCGCGGTCGAGCAGATGGTCGGCCAGGTGCGAGCCGATAAAGCCCGCACCGCCGGTAATCAACGCGTGTCTTGTTTTCATGGCATGGTCTCCGGACTTCAGGAGTTTGCAATTGGGTTTCAGGGCGGGCGGCTGCGATGCCTCAGCCCGGGTGTCGGATCATGTCGTTGTTGGCATTGATCTTTTTGGTTCGTTCCCAGACCAGTCCGGTGTTTTTCAGATACATGCGCCAGCCCAGCCACAACGGAATCGTCCAGATGAACCAGAACACCAGCAGAAACAGCGGATTGACGCGAAACAGGTACGCCAGACGCAACAGAACGCTGGGGATGACGATCCGTGTCTTGACCCAGGCGACCCAGTAAAAGCGCAGCAGCATGACCGTCAGCGCCAGCGCATTGACGCCCGCCAGCCAGACCGCCCACAGCGGCACGGGGCTGCTGCCTTGCCACCAGAGAACGAGCGCCCAGATGCTGATCGGGATGCCGATCGCGTTGAAAGTGAGCGACAGGCAGGGCAGGAAGTTCATCCAGGCCTTGATGCGTTCCAGGCGCGTGAAACCCATTTCGCGCAACGGCGTGTCCAGTGACTGGAAAAAGCCGGCAATCCAGCGTTTGCGCTGTGTGATGCCACCGGCCAGCGTTTCTGGAACTTCCTCGACCAGCGGCGCCTCGATGAGGCCGAGTGTTTTGCCGTTTTTCCACAGCCGCATGCCCACTTCCGGATCCTCGATGGTGATCCAGGGGTTGAAGCCGCCGTAGGTGTGCAGGTCCGACGCCTTGAAGAAGAGTCCTTTGCCAAGCACCCAGAACGGGTGCCTGCCACCAGCGGTCAGCCGTCCGTACTTGTTGGCGTCCCACACGATGTGGTCAAACGCGAACCAGCTGGCCGGCAGCGAGTGCATGAGATTGCCCGCGATGTTGGTGGCCTGCAGCACGTCGAATTGGCGGATGCCGACGGCGCCAGCCTTGAAGTGATCGCGCGGCGGCGCGCTGTCGGCATCGATGTAGTTGACCAGAAAGTCGCCGCTGCCGCGTCGCTGCTGCCACACGTTGTAGAAGGCGTAGATCAGTTGCCGGGTCTTCTTGGGCGGCAGATTGCGGATGCCGGCGGTGGCGCCGCTGTGGTACCAGTAGGCATGCCGGTCCGTGTCCCAGGTGTCCCACACAACCTGCCAGCCCGGATCGGTGGTGGCCGGGACCTCGAGTATCTGCATGAACGCAAATTCCTGCTGCAGCCGGCGCAGGCTGGCAATGGTATCGGGGTCGTCGTGGTTGGGGATGGCGATGACGTCGTATTTGTCTGACGGGTAGTCCATGCGCGCCAACGCGCAGAAGGTCGTGCGCATGGTCTCTTCCAGCTCGTGCAGTACGGGGTAGAAGAGCACGATGTGCGGATATTCATCGGGCGGAATATCGGCCAGCCGGCTCATGTCGACGCGATCGACCGGGCGCGTATAGAAGTACACGTCGATCAGCATGGCCAGCAGATAGGTAATTTGCACGCCGATGAACAACATCACCAGAATCCAGGACAGTACGGTCATGTCAGGTACTCCATGTCAGTGGCTGCCTGCGTGGGCAGCGCGTGGGTTGGGTGGATGGCAACACGGGCGGTTCACGGGGCAATCGGGGCGGCGCGCCGCAACCCGCATCATCCAAGCGCCACGACATCAGGGCCGGGTGTGCGCAGCGCCTGTGTTTCTGCGGGGACGCTGGAGCGGGCGAAGCGTACGTCCGTGGTCTTTGGCAGGATGGTCGAGACCAGGGCGCTGGCACTGGCGGCGTCGCCCAGCACACGCCGAAAGTAGTCCAGGGTGGCAACCAGGCCGTCCTGCAGCTCGATCCGGGGCGCCCAGCCAAGGACTGCCGTGGCGCGGGCGAGGTCCGGCCGCCTGCGGCGTGGGTCGTCGGTCGGTAGTGGCCGGTATTCGATCTGTGAGTCCGATCCGGCCAGGGCGATGATCTTCTTGGCCAGCGCAGCAATGGTGATCTCCGCCGGATTGCCCAGGTTCATGGGGCCGGCTGCCTCGTCGCCCGCGGCCATGAGCGCCATGAATCCTTCGATCAGGTCGTCGACGTAGCAGAACGAACGCGTCTGGCTCCCGTTGCCATAGATCGTGATCGGTCGGCCCTGCAGTGCCTGGATCACGAAGTTGGAGATGACGCGGCCGTCGTGCTCGTGCATGTGCGGGCCGTAGGTGTTGAAGATGCGCACCATGCGCAGACGCAGCCGATTCTGTCTGCAATAGTCCGACATCAGCGCCTCGGCATAGCGCTTGCCTTCGTCGTAACACGACCGCGGTCCCACGGTGGTCACGCTGCCGCGGTAGCTTTCGGGCTGCGGGTGCACGTCCGGATCGCCATAGACTTCGGAGGTCGATGCATGGAACACGTCGGCGCGGTCGCGGGTGGCCAGGTCGAGTATGCGCAACACGCCCTCGGAGCAGACCCGCAGCGTGGCCACTGGATCGGCCTGGTAGTGCACTGGTGAGGCCGGACAGGCCAGGTTATAGATGGCGTCAAAGCGCGGCAAGTCGGGCAGCGGCTGAAGCAGGTCGTGCTCGATCAGCCGGACGCGGCCAGCAGACAGCAGCGCCAGCAGGTTCTGGCGCCGGCCGGTGGACAGGTTGTCCAGGCAGTAGACGGTGCTGCCCTCGGCCACCAGCCGGGCCGCCAGGTGCGAGCCCAGGAATCCGGCGCCGCCGGTGATCAGCACGGTCTTGCCGAAGTACCGGTACGTTGAGGCCCTGCCCGTGCTCCGCGGTTGCAGGCGCGCGGGTCGGCCGATGCCCATGTGCCGGAATCCAGCGGCCTCGAGCTTGCGCACGTCGAGCAGGTTGCGCAGATCGATCAGCAGCGCGCCGCGCATCTGTGCCTTGATGCGCGCCAGGTTGAGTTCACGGAACTGCGGCCAGTCGGTCATGATGACCAGTGCGTCGGCGCCGGCGGCCGCCTCGTAGGGATCCATGACCGCCTGCGCACCGGGCACCACCGCTTGCGTGAATTTCAGGGCCTGCGGATCGCTGACCCGCACCGTCACGCCCTGGTCCTGCAGCATGCGGATCACGGAGATTGCCGGTGAATCCCGAACGTCGTTGGTGTTGGCCTTGAACGCCAGGCCCAGCACGGCAACCGTTTTGCCGCGGGTCGGCGCCAGCGCCTGCAAGACCTTCTGTCCCATGACGCGCTTGCGCCGCTCATTGACTTGCACCACCGTTTCCACCAGGTGTTGGCGCGCGCCATACTCCTGCGCGGTACGGATCAGGGCCTGCGTGTCCTTGGGGAAGCACGAACCGCCGTAGCCCGGCCCGGCGCGCAGAAACTGGGCGCCGATGCGTGCATCCAGGCCGATGCCGTGGGCCACGTCGGATACGTTGATACCGGTGCGCTCGCACAGGTCGGCAATCTCGTTGATGAAGGTGATCTTGGTCGCAAGCAGCGCGTTGGCTGCGTATTTGGTCAGCTCAGCGCCGCGCCGGTTCATCTGTACAAGCCTGTGGCCGGCGCCGACCAGCGGCGCGTAGAGCCTGCACATCGCTTCCGCCCCACGCGGCTCGTTGCTGCCGACGATGATCCGGTCCGGACGCATGAAATCCGCGATTGCCGAGCCTTCTTGCAGGAATTCAGGGTTGGAGACAACGGCAAAATTGGCGTCCAGCCGAGCCTCACGTACCTGCTGCTCGACCTTGTCGCCCGTGCCCACCGGGACCGTCGACTTGATGGCAATGACGGTAAAGCACCGCATGGCCTTCGCCACGGATTGAACTGCCGTGAAAACGGCGCCCAGGTCGGCATGGCCATCGTCGGCCCGGGCTGGTGTGCCCACCGCAATCAGGACGACATCGGCGTCGGCCACTGCAGCGGCCGTGTCGGTGCCAAAGCGCAGGCGGCCGGTAGCCGTGTGCGCCGCGATCCAGGGGGCCAGTCCCGGTTCGTAAATCGGGACTTCGCCGCGACGCAGCTGCGTCACCTTCTGTCGGTCGTTGTCGACGCAGGAGACGGTGTGCCCCATTTGAGCGAGGCAGGTTCCCGAAACCAGCCCCACATAGCCAGTGCCAATGACAGCAACTTTCATTTTTTGTGCCCTCCAAACTACATGAATATCAAAAATTGATCCACAGACCGATGACCGGACCGCGTTGCCGCAGCGCGTTTTTTCCGTACAGCGTGGCCGTATAGCCAGCCATCACCGTCAAGCGCTTGTTCAACTCCCACGCGACGTTGAAATAGGCGTCGCCGTAGCGGTATTTCTGGTTCAGCACTCCGGTGCTGGCGCCGTCAGAGAAGGTGTTGAAAACAGAGGCCAACAGCATGACCCGCGGGCCGAGGTGCCAGCCTGCGGTCACGTCGACATGAAACTCGTTGGCCTGGCCGCCCGAGCGCAGGCGATAGCCGCCCTCGCCGGTAAGAAAGGTCGTGGCCGTGGTCCAGGCGGCGCCAAGGCGCAGGTCCAGATCGGTGCTGGTGTTGCCCAGTTGCGCGATCCGGTCGCTGCGGCCCTGGCCAGGAATGCGGATTGATGCCTGCGTCGACACCAGCCAGTTGCTGCCTTGCGCCAGGCGGTAGCGGGCGCCCGCTTCGGTGTAGCCGAGCCCCCGGCTGTTGGCGTCGTTTTCGACGCGGACACTGCGGTAGCTGGGTGCCAGGATGAGCGTCAGGTTGTCGCTCAGGCCGTATTCGGCCGAGATATAGAGCTGATCCTGGTTGTAATCGGCGATGGGTGCGACGTGGCCGTGCGCATCAAAGCCGCGCGGACTGCGGGTGGCCACGCCCGTGATGATGACGCGGCCGGCCCCTTCGGGCTGCACGAAGACGCCTGCGTGAGCCGTTGCCAGTACGCCCAGCAGAAGCAGTCCCAGCCACTGCCAGGTCCGGCGTGGCTGCAGCGGGGCCTTGCCATGGCATGTGTGGTCGGCGCGCACGCTGCGCGTCGGATGCGCAATCCGCCGTGGGAGTGTCACGCGCCGGCGCGTGGCTGCCAGACCATTGTCCATGCCGTTCTTGCCTGTTGGAAAGCCGGCTGGTGGTCCGAGCCCGTGGTTTTACCGTCGCGTGTGCGGCGTCTTGCACGCTGAAAAGACTGCGTAGCTTTCGACCAGGCGGTCGACCGCAGACCGGCGCCAACCAGGGGTCGGCGTCGGACCCGGAGACCTGTCGTGTGCGCGCATCGTCAGCTGAATTCGACCGCAGCGGGCCATTTCTTGCCTGCTTGCCGCTTCATGACGCTGCCAGGTTGCGGCAAGACAGACAAAAAAAGGCCCTTGCAGGGGCCGATTCGCGTTGTCGATGCGCCAGGAACGGCAGGCTCCTGGCAGTTCATTTTCATTTGCACTTGACGTCTGCAATTGCTGCCTGCACTGGCCAACCCGGATACGGGTCCGTCAACACCTGCGGCGCTTGCCCCACCAGCCGTCAAATGCCGGTTTGCCTCGAATTTGTTTTTATCGGCGCCCTGACAACCGCTGCCGTGTTAATTCGTGACATTCCGTGCAAAACGTTGCTCATGCAACATCTAGGGAAACATAGTAGCAATATTTTGCGTTCATGTCACGTCTTCATGAAAAAAAACGAGATCCCGCGCCGGCGCGCGCAAGACAATGCGTGGTCGATCGTGCGCTGGGGCGCATTGGTGGATCGGTCATGGCGTGGCCGCAGGCAGGCCGTGGATGCAACGGCCGGGAGGCGCAGTGTCGTCAAGAGCGCAAGGCAGGCACTGCCTGCCGCGGCTCTTTTATTTGCAACGTGCCCGCCCGTGGCAAGACTGGTGCGGCCCGTACTTGAGGTGCCAGCCCGCCGTTCACGCGTCCCATTCAAATATCTTGCCCGGATTCATGATGTTGTCCGGGTCCAGCGCCTGCTTGATGGCGCGCATCATGGCCACGCCGCCGCTGCCGGCCTCCTGCTGCAGGAACGCCATCTTGTGCAGGCCGATGCCGTGCTCTCCCGTGCAGGTGCCGCCCAGCGCCAGCACGCGCTCGACCTGCTGGCGGTTGAGTTGCTCGGCGCGTGCGCGCTCATCGGCGTCGTCGGGGTCTATGAGGTAGCCGATGTGGAAGTTGCCATCGCCCACATGGCCGACCAGGAAATAGGGGATGCCGCTGGCGTCGGCTTCTTGCACGGTGGCCACCACCGCCTCGGCCAGGTGCGAGATGGGCACGCAGGTGTCGGTGGTGATGCTGCGGCTGCCGGGCCGGCTCGCCACCGCCGCAAAGTAGGCATTGTGCCGCGCCGCCCACAGCCGATTGCGGTCTTCGGGGCGCTCGGCCCACTCGAAGTCGGCGCCGCCGTTGTCGGTGGCAATGACCTGCACGGTCTCGGCCTGTTCCCTGACGCTGGCCGGCGAGCCGTGGAACTCCATCAGCAGCAGCGGCTGCTCGCGCAGGCTGAGCTTGCTGTAGGCGTTGACCGCGCGCACGCTGTTCGCGTCGATCAGTTCAACGCGCGCAATGGGCACGCCAAGCTGCACGATCTGGATCACGGTGTTGACCGCGTCGGCCACCGTGGGGAACGAGCAGATGGCGGCCGACACCGCCTCCGGCCGCGGGTGGATGCGCAGCGTCACTTCGGTGATGACGCCCAGCGTGCCCTCGCTGCCGACCATCAGCCGCGTGAGGTCGTAGCCGGCGCTGGACTTCTTGGCGCGCGTGCCCGTGCGGATGACCTCGCCGCTGGCGGTCACCACCTGCAGCGCCAGCACGTTCTCGCGCATGGTGCCGTAGCGCACGGCGTTGGTGCCGCTGGCACGGGTGGCGGCCATGCCGCCCAGCGTGGCGTTGGCGCCGGGGTCTATGGGGAAGAAAAAGCCGGTGTCGCGGATTTCCTCGTTGAGCTGCTCGCGCGTGACGCCGGGCTGCACGGTCACGGTCAGGTCCTCGGTGTTCACGGCCAGTACGCGGGCCATGCGCGACACGTCCAGGCTGATCCCGCCCTGCACCGCCAGCAACTGGCCTTCCAGCGACGAGCCTATGCCAAAGGGGATAATGGGCGCCTTGTGCCTGGCGCACAGCGCGACGGCGTCGCTCACATCCTCAGTGCTCTGGGCAAAGACCACGGCTGCAGGCGGCGGCACGTCGACAAAGGGCGATTCGTCGCGGCCGTGCTGCTCGCGCAGCGCCTGGCCGTCGGAGAACTGCGCGCCAAAGCGCCCGGCCAGTTCGGACAGCAGGGCCGGAGGCACCGGGCGCTGGCGCACTTGCGGCAGCGCCCGGGCCAGGTCATCGGGAGCGTTCATGGTGCTTTTCCTTGGGCTGATGCAGACAGTTTAAAGGCTGTGACCCGTCCATGGGCAGCAGGCCCGGCCATTTCCGTTTCACTTGCATTGATGGCCCGGTGCCCAGGCCGCGGCAGCGCGCCGGATGACCGATGACCCTGGCTCTTGCGAGCCCTCGCGCGACGGCCGCCGGGGCGGCCCGGGATGAATCATGACGGCGCAGCCGCGGTCATTGATGCCGCGCCGCGGCGAAGTCATCGCTCATGCCCTGGCAGCAGGCTGAACGTCGTATGCAACCAACGCCAGACTTGTCATGACAACATCCGGCAAGCCGGCCGCGTCGGGCTGGTGGACCATTGCCGCCGTGGTTTCCGCCGCGGTGACGCTGCCGTTTGGCGAGTCGGTCATCGGCGTGCAGCTGGACGCCATTGCGCACGAGTTTGGCGCCGAGGGCAACCTGCTGCAGTGGGTTGTCAACGCGTACATGCTGACCTTTGCCACCAGCATCCTGGCCGTTGGCGTTTGCTCGGACCGCTATGGACGCCTGCGTTTTTTTGCGCTGGGGCTGGTGCTCACGGGCGTGGCCAACGTGCTGGCCATGTTTGCGCCCTCGCTGCAGGCGCTGGTGTGGTGGCGCGCGCTGGCGGGCGCCGCATCCGGCACCGTGCTGGCGACGGGGCCGGCGCTGCTGTCTGCCCGCTTCGTGCGGCCAGGGCGCATGCGCAGCATCGCGTTTGCCGCGTTTGGCTCGGCGGCCGGCTCCGGCATTGCGTTCGGGCCGCTGGTGGGCGGCCTGATGATGGAGCAGTGGGGCAGCTGGCGCGTGGTCTTTGCGGTCTACCTGCCGTTTGTCGGCCTGTCGGCCGCGTTGCTGCCCAGGTTGTCGCGCTCGCGCGGCGACGCCAGCGCGCCCATAGACGGCGCCGGCGTCGTCCTGTTCACGCTCATGCTGGGACTGCTCATCTGGCTGCTCAACGGCGGCCCGGCGCATGCGACGGGACGGTGGCTGGTGGCGTTGCTGGCGGCAGGCTTGCTGGTGGCGCTGGTGCGCGTTGAGCGCGGCAAGTCGCGCCCGGCCATAGATCCGGATGTCTTCATGGAGCCGGTGTTTCGCAGCATGGCGCTGCTGCTCACGTGCTGGCAGATCGCCGTGGCCGTGTCCATGGTCTACGTGCCGGCGCTGGTCATTGCCGGGCTCGGGCGCTCGCCGGGTTGGGCCGGTGCGGCGACGCTGCCCATGGCAGTGGCGCTGTTTTCCTCGACGGCGCTGGGCCCGCGCCTGGTGCGCCGCTACGGCAAGCCCGCTTTTGTCGGCGTCTGCGGCGGCCTCATGGCCGCCGGCAACGGCATCGTCTGGCTGGCGCTGGGCCAGTCCGGCACGCTGCAGTGGGCGGGACTGCTGGCCGGGCTGCTCTGCATGGGCGTCGGTGGCGGCATCGCCAACGGCAGCGTCGACAACCTGGCGCTGGCGCCATTTGAAAGCGACCGGGCCGGCAGCGTCTCCGGCGCGTTCCAGACCGTGCGCATAGGCACTGCCGCGCTGGCGGTGGCCGCCGCGGGGCTGGCACTGCAACTGGCGCCGGATGCCGGTATCCAGGCTGCTGTGCACGCGGCCGGCATCACGCGGCGCTACGCGGCCATGGCCGGGGTCAATGCCCTGCTGATCGGCGCCATTGTGCTGGTTGCCGTGCAGTTGCTGGCGCACGAAGGCAAGGACGCGGCCCGGCAGGTGTAGCTGTGCAGACCCGGCACAACCGGGTGCGCGCACTCCTTCTTGCGGGACTGCCGTTTTTCCGGCACCGTGGGGCTGGACCTGCCCGCCATGCACAGCATGGTGCCGCGCGTGCTGTTCCGGGTCTTGCTGGCGCCTGATTGGCAAGCATGGTCAGCGCATCGGATGACAGATGATCACGGCCCATGCATGAAGGTTGGGCGTCAAGCGTCAAGCGTTGAGCATGGTGCAGCATACGCTATTGGCTGGACGCTGGACGCTCAACGCAATACGCTCCATCTCATCAAAGCGTCAGCGAGGTCATCCGTCATGCGCCTGATCTTGCTGGGCATTGTTTCTGGTCAGGAAGCGCCTTGCGGCGGACGCGATCCGAATTGACTATGGCCGACCTTGGCTGGTGCGCCCCGGGCCATGCGTGCCAGCCGCAAGGCTTAAGATCGGACCATGACCGATCGCTACGCCGTTGTTGGCCACCCCATCGCGCACAGCAAGTCGCCGCTGATCCATGGCTTGTTTGCCAAGGCGACGGGTCAGGACATGCGCTACGATGCCATCGACTGCGGCCCGGACGAGGCCGGTTTCCGCGCGGCGGTGCGGGATTTTCGGGAGGCGGGCGGCTTGGGCCTGAACGTGACGTTGCCGTTCAAGCTGGCGGCGCTGCGGCTGGCCGACGCAGCGAGCGAGGACGCGCGACTGGCCGGCGCCGCCAATACGCTTTCATTCACGCAAGAGGGCATCCGGGCGCGCAACACCGATGGCAGCGGCCTCGTGCGTGACCTGACGGCCAATCTGGGCGTGGTGCTGGATGGCAGGCGCGTGCTGGTGCTGGGCGCCGGTGGCGCCGCACGCGGCATCGTGCTGCCGCTGGCGCGCGCAGGTGCGGCAGCGCTGGTGGTGGCCAACCGCACTGCCACGCGGGCAGTGGCGCTGGTGCACGAGTTGGCGCCAGCGGGCCTGCCGCTGCAGGCGGTGGCGCTGGACGATCTGGCGGGCGCGGGTGCGTTTGATGTCGTCATCAACGCCACCTCGGCCAGCCTCAGCGGCGCCACGCCGGCGGTGCCGCAGGCAGCCTTTGCAGCCGGTGCGCTGGCTTGTGATCTGGTTTACGGTCAGGGGCTGACGCCCTTTCTGGCGCTGGCCCGCGATGCCGGCGTGCAGCAACTGGCCGACGGCACGGGCATGTTGGTGGAGCAGGCGGCCGAGGCCTTTGCCTGGTGGCGTGGCGTGCGTCCCGAAACCGCTGCCGTGCGCCAGCGGTTGACGGTGCCGCTGCTGGCGGGCTGACAGACATGGTGCGCCAGGCTGGATCGGGTGCGGGTGGGTCGGACGGAGATCCCAAGTTGGGCAAATTGGCTCGGTTGGGTGGCAGTTTTGCCGGCCGTGTCGGCGTACAACTGCTGCACAGCGCCGACGGCGTCAGTCGCAGCCGGCTGCCACTTGAGCCATGGCATTTCAACAATCACCAGGTGGTGCACGGCGGCGTGCTGTTCACGCTGGTCGACACCTGCATGGGAGCTGCGCTGTATTCGCAACTGGCGCCCGACGAGCTGTGCGCCACCATCGATGTCCACATCAGCTATCTCAACGCGGTGACGCAGGGGCCGCTGCAGTGCGAAAGCCGGGTGCTCAAGCGCGGCAAACGCGTGGCGCATATCGAAGCCAGCGTCAGGGTGGCCGACCGGCTGATGGCCACGGCAACCGGCAATTTCGCGATTTTTGCGCGCCAACCGTTGTCGTCGACACCAAAATCCGAGTAATTCACCGTCGCTGCGTGCGTGCGGCATGGAGCTGAGCTGCAGGACGCAAGTCGCAGGCATGGTCGGAACCCTGGCGAGATTCGCGGGCGCGGCAGATCGCCCGAGATCAGGGTGTCCACGCAGCGGGTGCCATGGTGCAGCGGTTCCTTCATAATGGCGCCATGAATTTCCTGGTCCTGCACGGCGTCAACCTCAACATGCTGGGTCAGCGCGATCCAGCGCATTACGGGCATGCGACGCTGGCGGACATTGACGGGGCCCTGCAGGCGCTGGCCGACGATCTGAGCGTGCAACTGCAGTGCTGGCAGGGCAACCAGGAAGGCGCCTTGTGCGAGCGCATTCACCAGGCGCACCGTGACGCGGTTGACGGCGTGGTCATCAATGCCGGTGCCTGGACCCATACCAGCGTTGCGATTGCCGACGCACTGGCCATCCTGCGCTGTCCGGTGGTTGAAGTGCACCTGTCCAACATCCACGCACGCGAGGCGTTCCGCCAACACTCGCACATCGCGCGCATTGCCGCAGGCCAGATCTGCGGTTTTGGCGTTGATTCGTACCTGCTGGGGTTGCAGGCGGCGGTACGCCTGGCGCGGGCACGAACCCGGACCCGGACCTGACGCCGGCCCCACCGGGATAAACGGGCTGCGCCCCGCTTCCGGCCCGCGGCAAGGCCGCTTGGCCGCGGTCTCACATGTTTCGTTTCGGCGCGTCCGCCGGGGCGTTTCTCAATGGAATGCCTGATGCGCAAGCATTGTCAGCGCACCGGATGACAGATGATCCCGGCCCATGCATGAAGGTTGAGCGTGGTGCAGCATACGCTATTGACCGGACGCCGGACGCCGGACGCTCAACGCAATACGCTCAACCTCTGGTCATCGTCATGCGCCTGATCTTGCTGAGCATCGTTTCTAACCAGCGAGATGGGACTTGTTTTCCTAGGGTTTACCCTAATCTTTGATAATATCGGTGTCAGGGTAAACCCTGATTTCAGCGAAAGTTCGACTTTCATGAGAGCAGCGTGATGACGCAAGGCGCAGCAGCAATGGCGCTCGCGCCGCGCGTTCCTTGTGTTGCGTCGTGAAGCAGGTGCTTCACGGGAGTTTTCAAGGAGTAGAGGAATGACCACGAGCACGTTGACCTGGAAACAGAGCCTGGGTGCGGCTGCCGCGGAGCGTGCGCCGGCACCATCGGGCGTGGCGACGGATCGCCGCGGCAAGCGGGCAACCCGCCGGCTCGGCGTTGCGCTGTTGGCCGCCGTGGTTGCGGCGGTGATGGTTGGCGCCAGCAGCCTGCTTGCCGGCGAGGGCCAGGGCGGTGGCGTGCTGACCTGGCTGGCACTGTGGATCGTGGGCTTTGCCGCGCTGCTGATCTTTGGCCGGGCCGCATTTGCGGCGGCAGCGATGCTGCAGGCGCGCTGGACAAGGCACCAGGAGAACATCGACTGGTGGCGTCAGCAGCGCGAGATGACCCGCGCCGCGCAGGACGACCCGCGCCTGTGGCGCGAACTGCAGATCATGCAGGATCGCCGGGAGTGGCGCAACGGCTGAGGCTGGCTGCAGACCGCCAGAAAAGCAAAAAACCGCCACTGACGGCGGTTTTTTTGTCTCCGGGCCGCGCCGGAGCGGTTCAGCCCATGCGGCCAAACGACCACGCTGTGGCCGGCTCCGCGCCTTCGATCTCATCAACCAGCCGCAACAGCGGCGCCAGCTCGCGGTAGCGTCGCGCTGCATGCCGGATGTAGGCGATGAAGCGTGGCGCGTCGGCCAGGTACCTGGGCTTGCCGTCGCGCAGGGCCAGCCGCGCGAAGATCCCCGCCACCTTGAGGTGGCGCTGCAGCCCCATCCACTCAACGGCACGCCAGAAGCTGCTGAAGTCCTGCGCCCAGTCCTCGAAGTCCAGCAGGCCGAGCTTTCTGGCCTGCTCCCAGTAGCGGATGGTGATGTCCAGCACGAATTCCTCGTCCCAGCTGATGAACGCGTCGCGCAGCAGGCTGGCCACGTCGTACGTGGCCGGGCCGCAGACGGCATCCTGGAAGTCCAGCAGGCCCAGCGTCGGCTCTTCCGGCGCTGTCGCCACAACATCGGTGTCGGCATCAGCGACGATGAGGTTGCGCGGCATGAAGTCGCGGTGCACGAAGACGCTGGGTGCGGCCAGGTTGTGCGCGATGATGCGGGCAAAGCTGTCCTGCAAGACCTGAGTTTGTGCAGCCGAGAGCGTGACCTGGCGGTGCGCCTGCACGTACCACTGCGGGAACAGCACGAGCTCGCGCTGCAGCAGCGCCTGGTCATAGGGTGGGAGCACGCCCGGGCGCGACGCCAGTTGCCACTTGAGCAGGATGTCGACTGCGGCCAGGTACAGCGTCCGGCTGGCGTCCGGCTGCGCCGGCGTGATGACATCAAGCAGGGTGCGCCGGCCCAGGTCGGTCAGCAGCAGGAAGCCGTGCTCCGTATCCCGGTGCAGCACCTGCGGCGCCCGGATGCCGGCATCCTGCATCAGCCCGGCCACGTGCACGAAGGCCGCGTTCTCTTGCTGCGCCGCCGGCGCGTCCATGATGACAAACGACGTGCGCTGCGGGCCGTCCACGCGGAAGTAGCGACGATGGCTTGCGTCTGCAGAGGCGGGGCGCAACGTTGCTGAAACAAGGCCATGTGCGCCGGCCGCTTGCGCCAGCCACGCTTCAAAGGCGCGCTGGCGCGCGGTGCTTTCCCAGGTGATTTGGGGCGCAGACGACATGTTTCGGGGTGCTGGCTGGAGTGGAATGGCGCGGTTGTGCCAGTGCCGCCGCCCTGCCGCGGCGTGGTCCGGACCGGCCACTGGCTGCCCGCAAGGGTACGCGCGGGCGTTGCCGCTGCACTAAACTACGGTTTTCGATTCTATAGGTGGACGCGCTCGTCGCCACCGTCCCAACCCGCGCCCTTTGTCCTTGTGATCCGTCTTGCCGCCGTATGTCGGAGCTGCCGTGCGCTGCATGCGCGACCCGCGCGTGCGCGGCTGGTCGGCATGCTGGCTGCGCTGCTGGCGCTGACGCCGGCCTGGGCGCAAGTGGAGACCGGCAGCGTCAGCCTGCGTCCCACGGCCGAGCTGTCCGAGGCCGTCCCCGAGCAGGACCACCGGCCCATTTTCATCGTGGGCGACCAGGTGGAGGGCCGGCCGGACCTGGAAATGGTGATCCAGGGCAACGCGCAGCTGCGCCGGCCCGGGCTGAGCGTGCGCAGCGGGAAAATCAGGTACGACCAGCGCAGCGACACCGTGTCAACCGATGGCGAGGTATACATCAACGACCGCGGCAACCGCTACACCGCCGCCAGCGGTCAGCTTCGTATCGACGCCTTTGAAGGCTATCTGCTGCGTCCAACGTACCATCTGCTTGCCACCGGTGCAAACGGGCAGGCCGAACGCATTGACTTCATTGACCCGGACCGCAGCGTCGTGACAGCGGGCAGCTACACCACCTGCCAGCGGCCCGGACCCGACTGGGTGCCCGACTGGCTCTTGCGCGCCGACGAGCTCAAGCTGGACCAGGAAGAACAGGTGGGCGTGGCCCGCGGCGCCAAACTGGAGTTCAAGGACGTGCCGGTGCTGGCGCTGCCCAAGCTGACCTTTCCGCTGGGCGAGCAGCGCCAGTCCGGCTGGCTGCCGCCCACGGTGGGGCTGGACAGCAAGAGCGGCATGCAGCTGTCGGTGCCCTGGTACTGGAACATCGCGCCCAACCGCGACGCCACGTTCACGCCCACGGTCATGACGCGGCGCGGCGTCGACCTGGCCGGCCAGTTCCGCTACCTGGAGGACAACTACGAAGGCACGGTCGACGCCAGCGTCATGCCTGCGGACCGGCTGCGCGACAGCACGCGCTGGTCGATTTTCACGCAGCATGACGGCCGCTACGATACGGGCCAGAGTGCGATCGGGCCCGTAGGCGTGGCGCTCAACCTGCGCCGGGTCAGCGACGACGATTATTGGCGCGACTTCAATACCGGCAGCCTCTCGGACACCTACAACATGTCGCAAACCCGGGGCGTGCGGCGCACCACGCGCGAGCTGGTCAGCAGCGGCGCGCTGACCTGGGCGCGCGGCGATTTTTCTGCCAGCCTGAGCGCGCGCAAGACGCAGGTGCTGCAGGATGTGTCCACGCCCATCGAGCCACCCTACGACAAGTTGCCGCAGCTGACGATGCGCTGGGGCCAGACCAACCGGAACGGCTTTGATTATTCACTGCGGTCGGACGTCACGCGCTTTCACCGGAGCAGCACTTGGGGCATTGCGCCCAACATCCGGAGCGACAACCCGGCCAACGGCACCCGGGGCCTCGTGCTGGCGCAGGTGGAGCGGCCGCTGCTGCGCTCCTGGGGCTTCGTCAAGCCGAAGTTGAAGTTGCACGCCAGCCACTACCTTTACGACGATACCTGGAGCGGGAAGACCAGCGACGGCGTGGCGGTTCCCACCTTCAGCCTGGACAACGGGCTGGTCTTCGAGCGTGAGGCCGGCCTGTTCGGCCGCGGCCTGACGCAGACGCTGGAGCCACGGCTCAAGTACGTCTACACGCCGTACCGTGACCAGAGCGGGCTGCCCAATTACGACTCGGGCATGTACGACTTCAATTTTGCCACCATCTGGTCGGAAAACGCCTTTGCCGGGCATGACCGCGTGTCGGACAACAACCTGGTCACGGCCGGGCTGACCACGCGCTTTCTGGACCCCGACACCGGTGCCGAGGCATTGCGGCTGGAGGTGGCGCAGCGCTATCGCTTTTCAGAGCAGCGGGTGGTCCTGCCCGGTGGCGATCCGGAGAGGCGCGGCTGGTCAGACCTGATGCTGGGTGCCGGCATCCAATGGAATCCGAAATGGGGCGTGGAGGGTGTCATGCAGTACAACCCCGATACGCACCGGTCCAGCCGAGCCACGGTCAGCACCAAGTACCTGCCTGCGCCGTACCACAGCATCAGCGCTGCCTATCGCTATGACCGCGATCGACTGGACGACCAATTGGGGAGCAAGCACCTGGATCTGGGCTGGCAGTGGCCGCTGGCCGACATTGGCTGGAGTCGGCGCGCCGAACTCGGCCGCAATGCGCACGGCGGCGGCAGCTGCCGCGGCAAATGGTATACGGTGGGCCGCTTGAACTACAGCTTCCAGGAAAGAAAGATGGTCGATGCCATCGTCGGTTTCGAATACGATGCCGGTTGCTGGATAGGCCGCGTCGTATTTGAGAGAATCGGCACCGGCGTGACCTCGTCAACCAAGCGCATCATGTTCCAGATCGAGCTGATCGGGCTGTCCCGGCTGGGCACGAGCTCGTTGGAGACGCTGCGCGACGCCATTCCCCGCTACAGGACGCTGAGCGATACGATCACGCCGCCCAGCCGGTTCCAAGACTATGAATAAGACCCCATCTTTGCACCTGCCTTCCGTCGTCGTCAGCGCACTGCTGGCGCTGGCGCTGGCCCTGCCAGCAGCATGGGCGCAGGACAGCGCGGCGCAAGGCGCAGCCGGACCTGCCGCCGCGGCACAGGAGCAGGCATCGGCGCCGCGTGCAGCCGACTACATCGTCGCGGTGGTCAACACCGAATCGATCACCAACCATGAAGTGCGCGTGCGCATGGCACAGGTCCGGCGCGACCTGGCGCAGGGCGGGCGGGCAGCGCCGCCGGAGGACCAGCTGCGCAAGCAGGTGCTGGAGCGGCTGATCACCGAGCGCGCGCAACTGCAATATGCGCGCGAGCTGGGCATTGCACCCAACGAGACCGCGCTGGCGCAGGCCGAGTTGTCCATTGCCCGCCAGAATCAGCTCGACTCGGTCGAAGCCTTGCACGAGCGCATCCGGGCGGAGGGCATTTCACTGGATGAATTCCGCCACGACCTGCGCAACCAGGTCATGCTCTCGCAGTTGCGGGCGCGTGAAATCGAGCCGGGGCTGAAGGTCAGCGACTCGGAAGTGGACGCGTTCATTCGCGAGCAGACGGGCAACGTGCAGGCGCCTGAAGAAATCAACCTGGCCATGATCCTGGTTGCCGTGCCAGACGGCAGCAGCCCGGAGCAGCAGGCCAGCCTGCGCAAGCGCGCGGAAGAGGTGGCGCAGCGCGCACGCAGCGGCGAGGATTTTGCCCAGCTCGCGCTGCAGTACTCGGATGCCAATCGCGGCGGCCGCGACGGCGGCGAGCTGGGGCTGCGGCCCGCCTCCGGCTATCCGGAGCTGTTTGTCGACAGCATCCGCAGCGCGGGCGTGGGCGACATCGTGGGGCCGGTCCAGTCCGGCGCCGGCTTTCACATCCTCAAGGTCCTGGAGCGGCGCGTCAGCCGCGAGCTGCCCGACATCACCATCACCCAGACGCACGTGCGCCACATCCTGCTGCGGGCCGACACCGAGCAGGAAAAGCAGCTGGCCCTGCAGCGCGCCGCCGACTTCAAGCGGCGGCTGGAATCGGGACAGGCCACCTTTGAGGAGCTGGCGCGCAAGTACTCGGACGACGAGAGCGCGCAAAACGGCGGCGACCTGGGCTGGGCGCCGCCCGGCGCGTTTGTTCCGGAATTCGAGCAGGCCATGAACAACCTGGATCCCGGCGAGGTCAGCGACCCGGTGGTCACGCGCTTTGGCGTGCACCTGATTGCCGTGGAGGGCCGCGAGGACCAGGTGCTTGACGCCGCGCAGCAGCGCGAGCTGGCACGCAACATGCTGCGCGAGCAAAAGGCAGAGGAGGCCATGGAGACCTGGGCCGAGGAAGTGCGCGCGCGCGCCTACGTGGAGTACCGTGACCCGCCGCAGTAAGGGTTGTGCGTCCGGCGTTGTGGGGTTTCGCGTTGGGCAGGCTGCCTTGCTGCCCGCGCTGACCCCACCTGCCTGACCCCAGTCGGCACGCCCCATGAAGCACCGGCCCCGCAAGCGCTTTGGCCAGCATTTCCTGGTCGACGAGTCGGTGGTCTGGCGCATCGTCCAGCTCATCGATCCGCAGCCCGCGGATGCCATGGTCGAGATCGGGCCGGGCCTGGGTGCGCTGACCCGGCCGCTGCTCGAGCGCTTGCCGCGGCTGACGGTGATCGAGCTGGACCGCGACCTGGTCGCGCGGCTGCGGGCTGACAAGCGCCTGAACGTCATCGCTGCCGACGTGCTCGGCGTGGACTTTGGCGCGCTGGCGCGTCGCCTGGGCGCAGTCAGGCTGCGCGTTTGCGGCAACCTGCCGTACAACATTTCCACGCCGCTGCTGTTCCACCTGCTGCCGCAGGCCGCGTGCATCGCGGACCAGCATTTCATGCTGCAAAAGGAGGTGGTGCAGCGCATGGTGGCAGTGCCCGCGACCAAGGCGTACGGCCGCCTCTCGGTCATGCTGCAGTGGCGCTACGAGATGGCGTTGCTGCTCGACGTGCCACCCACGGCGTTTTCACCGCCACCTCGCGTCGACAGCGCCGTCGTTCGCATGCTGCCGCGCCAGGAATTTGCCGCCCTGGACGTGCCCGCCTTCACCGATCTGGTGCGCATCGCCTTCAGCCAGCGTCGCAAGCTGCTGCGGCACAGCCTGGGCAAGTGGCTGGACGCGCGCGACTTTGCCGGTGACTTTGACTTGCAGCGGCGCGGCGAGGAGGTGCCGGTGGCTGAATATGTGGCGCTGGCGCAGCAGTTGCAGCGGCGCGGAGCCTGATTGAAACGATGCCCGGCAAGATCAGTCAGGCGCATGACGGATGACCGCGCTGACGCCTTGATGATGAGGTTGAGCGTCAAGCGTTGAGCGTGGTGCGGTATACGCTGTTGACCGGACGCTGGACGCTCAACGCAATACGCTCAACCTTCATGCATGGGCCGAGATCATCGTGTCATCCGGTGCGCTGGCAATGCTTGCCAATCAGGAAGGGCCAAGACACCGGGCACCTGCGAGCGCTGCCGCGCCGGGCGGGCAGCGCCATGCCCTGTTCAACGCCCGCTCAATTCAGCGCCATCGACAGCTTGCGCCGGTAACGGGACAGCAGTTCGGCCTGGGGGTCTTCCTGCATGGCGGCCTTGCCGGTCAGCTCTATGCCGCCTTCCTTCTTGGCGGCGGTCTGCGCCGCTGGCGTGCGCGGCGGGGTCAGCAGGTCCAGGATGGCCACGTACGTCTTGCGCGCGGCCTCGTCGTTCCAGGACTTGTCGCGCATGATGATCTCCAGCAGCTCGTCCATGGCGTCGGTCCAGGCGCCGGCGGCCATGAGCACCTGCGCCTTGCCGAAGCGGGCGTCAAAATCGCGCTTGTCCTTGGCAATCTCCGTGTCAAACTGCTCGGGCGTCCACTGGCCACGCTCGTCCTGCTTCGTGTAGGCAATGGCCGCCAGCCAGCGCGCCAGCGCGTCAAACTGCAGCGGGCGCGGCTCGCGTGCCAGCGGCTCGCGCAGGGCTTCCATGGCCTCGTCGTAGCGCTGCGCGTCGATGAGCAGGCGCACGTACGCGGCCCGCACGTCGTCGTTGGCCGGGTCCTGGTCCAGTGCCACGCGCAGCTTGGCCAGCGCGGACTCGGCGTCGCCACCGTCCAGCAGCGCGCCGGCCTCTTGCGCCTCGGCCTGCGCGGCCGCCGCATCCGCGCTGGGGACGTGCTTGTCCAGGAACTCGCGTACGCTGCCTTCCGGCACGGCGCCCATGAAGCCGTCCACCGGCTGCCCGTCCTTGAGCAGGACGACCGTGGGGATGCTGCGCACGCCAAACGCTGCGGCCAGCTGCTGCTCCTGGTCGGAATCGATCTTGACCAGCTTGAAGCGCCCGTCGTATTCGGTTTCCAGCTTTTCCAGGATGGGGCCCAGCGTCTTGCACGGACCGCACCATGGCGCCCAGAAGTCGACCAGGACGGGCGTCTGCCGGGACGCTTCAATGACTTCGGCTTCAAAATTGGCAACGGTGACATCGATCATGAACGTAACCTGCGGGTCGGGAGGACAATAACAAGGCTGAAGCCGTTGATTGTGCCCGACCCTGGGCCGGACACCGCTGCTGCAGGTCTTGCGTTGCTGCCAGCCGCGGCCGCGGCGGCATCGGGCCGCGTGTGCATCGCGACCAGCCATCCCGTGCCTTCCAGTGTATTCCCGTCAGGCCAAGCCATGATCCTCCCAGGTACCGATCCCGAAGCCGTTGCGCGCGCTGCAGCGGCACTGGCCGCCGGCGACCTGGTCGGGCTGCCGACCGAGACCGTTTACGGCCTGGCCGCCAACGCGGAAGACGACGCGGCCGTGCAGCAGGTCTACGCCGTCAAGGGGCGCCCTGCGGATCATCCGCTCATTGTCCACGTGATCGGCGTGGCCGAGGTGGCGCATTTCTCGGACCGTGTTCCGGACTTTGCGCGGCGCCTCATGCAGGCGCTGTGGCCGGGGCCACTCACGCTCATCCTGCCCCGCCGCGCTGGCGTCGCCGCAGCGGCAGCGGGGCAGAACCCCACCATTGGCCTGCGCTGCCCCGCGCATCCGGTGGCGCGTGCGCTGCTGGACGCGTGCGCCGCGCACGGGATCCGTGGCCTGGCCGCACCCAGCGCCAACCGCTTTGGTCGCGTCAGCCCCACCACGGCGCAGCATGTGGCCGATGAATTCGGCGACGGACTGCTGGTCCTGGACGGCGGCGCGTGCAGCGTGGGCATTGAATCGGCCATCGTGGATTGCACGCGCGGCGCGCCGGTGCTGTTGCGGCCGGGGCATCTCACGCGCGAGGTGCTGGCGCGCGCTGCCGGCTGCCCGCTGCGGTCTCCCGATGCGCTGACCGCGCCGGACCCCAGGGCTTCCGGTACGCTGCCGGCGCACTATGCGCCCCGCGCCCGCGTGCGGCTCATGCCGGTGACGCAACTGCGCGCGGCGCTGGCGGTGCTGGGCGGCGACGCCGGCCAGATCGGCGTCTGGGCGCGTTCATCGCTGACCGCGTACCGGCACAACTGCGTGCTGCGCCGCATGCCGGCGGACGCCGCCACGGCAGCGCAGGAACTGTTTGCCACGCTGCGCGCGTTTGACGATGCCGGTGTGCGCCTGATCTGGATAGAGACGCCACCGGCGGACCCGGCGTGGGAAGGCGTGCTGGACCGGCTGCAACGCGCCGCGGTGGCCGGCTGATACGCTTGCAGACAAAGTCTGGTGGCCGGCAGCGTGCAAGCCGTTAAACTTGGCGTTTGCTCAAAAATCACTGGAGTTGACCATGGATTGGATGCGTGTCGGCGCTGCAGCCCTGTTGACAGGCGCCTGCACCCTGCTGGTGGCCTGTGGCTCGGGGGTGGTGTCGGATTTGGATCCGGAACGATTCATCACGGTAGGCGATGGCTTTCTGGACGTGGGCCAGAATGGCGGAAAAATATTTACGGTGGATAACGGCGAGCCGACTTGGGTGCAGCAGATTGCCGCCAACTACGGGTTGGGACTCGAGGCCGAATCGTCCGGTGGCCTGGGCTATGCCGAAGGCGAAGCCTGTGTTGGCATTGCAAGTGGCTCATGCGCTACAGCTGCGCGATCGATCCGTGAGCAGACAGACGCGTTGCTGTCGCGTGGAATCGAGGAGAATGACCTGGTGCTTGTCGGTGGTGGCATACAGGATATCGTCGCTGCAGTGGAGGCAGCGGTGGCCGCTGGCAAAACAGGCAAGGAGGTCAGGGACTGGGCAAAACCGCAGGTAGAGGAAGCGGCCAGGCTGCTCTCAGATCAGGCGGTGCGCATTTTCAGGGCGGGGGCCAGCCATGTCCTGGTCGCCGGTGTGTACAACCTGGGCAATACGCCTTGGGCCAAGGATTTGCGGACGGAGGTCGAGGATTTGAGTGTCGACTTCAACTCCGAGCTCGCAATGCGGTTGAATGAGTCTATTCGAGGAGATATTCACGTATTGTTTGTCGACCCGGCGCTGTTTTCCAATTTGATATATAACGAGCCAGGTGATTATGGGTTTGATGAAAACAAGAATGATAAGTGGGCTTGTCACCAGTTGATTCCCGTTGAGAGGTGCACCCCGACGACAGCAGAGCCTGATTACAACAAATACATATTTGCTGATAACTTGTATATGACGCCTCGCATGCTGAATTACTATGCGGACAAAGATTATATCGAAAGTGTATATGGCATGATGGATTATCACTGGTGAATCAAGCTATCGGAACCGATGGTCATTTGTGGCGATGAGGCGATATCATTCGGGAATGATGGGCTGGGGCTGAGCATGCACCGCATCGCCATCCTCCCCGGCGACGGCATCGGCAAGGAAGTGATGCCCGAGGCGCTGCGCGCGCTGGAGGCGGTGCGGCGCCGGTTTGGCGTGCAGCTGGCGCTGACGCACATGGACTGGGCCAGCTGCGACTGGTGGCAGCAGCATGGCCAGATGATGCCGGGCGACTGGAAGCAGCAGCTCGCGGGCATGGACGCCATCCTGTTTGGCGCCGTGGGCTGGCCCGCCACCGTGCCCGACCACGTGTCGCTGTGGGGCAGCCTGCTCAAGTTCCGGCGCGAGTTCGACCAGTACGTCAACCTGCGCCCGGTGCGGCTGTTTGCCGGCGTGCCGTGCCCGCTGGCCGGCAAGCAGCCGGGCGACATAGACTTCATCATCGTGCGCGAGAACACCGAGGGCGAATACACCAACCTGGGCGGCATCATGTACGCCGGAACCGAGCGCGAGATCGTGGTGCAGGAGACGGTGATGAGCCGGCATGGCGCCGACCGCGTGCTGCGCTATGCGTTCGAGCAGGCCGCCGCGCGCCCGCGCCGGCAGCTGGACGTTGCAACCAAGAGCAACGGCATCGCCGTCTCCATGCCCTGGTGGGACGGGCGGGCGGACGCGATGGCCGCCAGCTACCCGCAGGTGGCCGTGCAAAAGCACCACATCGACATTCTGGCCGCGCGCTTCGTGCTGCAGCCCGAGCGCTTTGACGTGGTCGTGGCGAGCAACCTGTTTGGCGACATCCTGTCCGACCTGGGCCCGGCGTGCACCGGCACCATGGGGCTGGCGCCTTCGGCCAACCTCAACCCGGAGCGGCGCTTTCCCAGCCTGTTCGAGCCCGTGCACGGCTCGGCGCCAGACATTTATGGCCAGAACGTGGCCAATCCCATTGCCATGGTCTGGTCGGCCGCGCTCATGCTGCAGTTCCTGGGCGAGCAGGCGGCGCATGATGCGCTGTTGCGCGCCATAGAGCAGGTGCTGGCGCAGGGGCCGCGCACGCCGGACCTGGGCGGCAACGCCAGCACCACCGAGCTCGGCCAGGCGCTGGCGCGGAAAATAGAAGAGGTGAATTGATCAGGGTTTGCTCTGCTCCGCATCCTGCGGCGGTGTGTCCGCGTCGGACTCGGGTACCGCGGATGCTTCAGCCGGTGGCTCATCGCGGTCCTTCCGCCGCAGTTCGCCCTTGTCGCGGCCGGAGAACATGGTCCACCAGATGGCCGCGCCAAACAGGGCCACGGCAGCCAGTGCTTCCAGCAAAAGGATGATCATGAACGGGATCCTTCGGTTCCTTGGTGCAGCGCTCATTCTAGGAATGCTGGCCAGCTGTGCCAGCAAGAAGCCGCCGCCGCCCGTGCCGGACCTGCCGGTGCGCGCCGAATCAGCGCTGCCGCCGTTCATCGACATCCCCGATACGCCGCCCGTGGGACCGGCCATGGAGCGGGCGGGCAGCCGCTGGGTGCCCGTGCAGTGGATGGAGCTGGTGGGCTTTGGCGACGACGACCTGCACGCGGCCTGGAACGCCTGGCTGCGCAGCTGTGAGCGTCCTGCCGCGTCGTTTGAGGTGCTGTGCACCGAGGTTCGCCGCCTCACGCTGGCCAGCAGCCAGGAGCAGCGGCAATGGATGCGCCAGCGCCTGCAGCCGTACCGGGTGGAAACCAAGCGCCGCGAGACCGACGGGCTGCTGACCAGCTACTTTGAACCGCTGTACGAGGCGTCGCGCGTGCGCCGCCCCGGCTTTGAGGCACCGGTGTACGCGCCGCCACCGTCGCTGCCGCGCAAGAGCAGCTGGTACACGCGGCGCCAGCTGGAGACGCTGCCGGCGGCGCAGGCGGCGCTGGCCGGCCACGAGATCGCCTGGCTGGCCGATCCGGTCGACGCCATGATCCTGCAGATCCAGGGCTCCGGGCGGCTGCGCATCCAGGAACCCGATGGCCGCGAGCAGGTTGTGCGCCTGGCCTTTGCCGGCACCAACAACCAGCCGTACCGCAGCCCGGGCAGCTGGCTGCAGCAGCAGGGCTACGTCAGCGATGCGACCTGGCCGGGGATCAAGCGCTGGCTGGCGGCCAACCCCGACCGCGTGCAGGATTTCCTGTGGAGCAACCCGCGCGTGGTCTTTTTCCAGGAGGAGCCGCTGGGCGAGGACGCGGCGGGCGGGCCGCGCGGCGCGCAGGGCGTGCCGCTGACGGCCGGCCGCTCGATTGCGGTGGATCCCCGCAGCATCCCGTACGGCACGCCGGTCTGGCTCGTCACGCGCGGGCCGGTGGCCAACATCGAGCGCCTGGTGCTGGCGCAGGACACCGGCAGCGCGATCACCGGCAGCGTGCGCGCCGATCTCTTTGCCGGCACCGGGCTGGAGGCGGGCGACTTTGCCGGCCGCATGAAGCAGCCGCTGCGCCTGTGGGCGCTGTGGCCCAAGCCCTGACCTGACTGGCAGGCGTTGCCAGCTCAGCGGATGACGGATGACCGCGCCGCTGCGCGGCTGCAATGACTGCGGCTGCGCCGCCATGATTCATCATGAGCCGCCGCAGGCGGCTTTCATCAAGGCCCGCAAGGGCCGAGGTCATCGTGTCATGCGCGTTCCGACAGCGGGGCAAGGCCGCGCAGGGCAGGCGGCACAGCGGCCGGCGGATAATCAGACCATGGTGTCTTCCCGCGTGGTCGGCGTCCTCGCCTCGGTCGTGACCGTGGCCATCTGGACCGGATTCATCGTCATTGGCCGCGCTTCGGCTGCGCTCACGCTGTTGCCTTTTGACCTGGGCCTGATCCGCATTGCGGGCGCAGCGCTGGTCGCCGTGCCCTGGGCGCTGTGGCTGACCCGCCGCCAGGGCCCGGCGCATGCGTCGCGATCGCTCGCCGGCCTCTCGCCGCTGCCGCTGCGGCAGACGCTGATCACCGGTGCCGTCGGCGGGCTGGTCTACGCCGGGCTGTGCTACGCGGGCTTTTTCTTTGCGCCCGCGGCGCATGCGTCGGTGCTGCTGCCGGGCAGCCAGCCGCTGTGGGCCGCGCTGCTGGCCATCGTGCTGCTGGGTGAAGCGCTGACACGCCAGCGGGCCATGGGCCTCGCGCTCATCCTGGCCGGCGTTGCGCTCGTGGGCGGCACCAGCCTGCTTGCGGCGTTTGGCGGCGGCGAGGTCTGGAAAGGGGACGCGTTCTTTTTGGTCGCCGGCGCCTGCTGGGCTGGCTATGGCGTGCTGACAAGGCGCTTTGCGCTGGACCCGGTGCATTCCACCATCGCCATCACCGTGGTGGGCCTGCTGTCATACGTGCCGCTGTTCGTCGCGTTGACCGCCAGCGGCCTGCTGTCCACGCACCTGCTGCTGGCGCCGTGGACGGAGATTGCGTTGCAGCTGTTCTACCAGGGCATTTGCGTGGTCATCGTGGCCGGCATCACCTTTGTCACCATGGTGCGCGCGTTCGGGCCCGTACGCGCCGCCATGATCACCTCGCTTGTGCCGGGGCTGTCGGCGCTGGGTGCTGCGCTGCTGCTGGGCGAGCCGTTGGGTGCGTCGCTGCTGGCCGGCCTGGCGCTGGTCACGCTGGGCATCTTGCTGGGCGTCTGGCCGCTGCGTACCCAAGCCGCGGGGGCGGCGCTTGGCGTTGCGCCGGGTCCCGCTGCAAAATAGGCGGCATGAACCTCCTGGCGTTTGACACCAGTACCGAGCAGCTGACGGTTGCCGTGCAACGCGGTGCGCGGCAATGGCAGCATGCCGGCGCCGGCGGTCGGCACAGTTCCGCCGCGCTGATTCCGCAGAGCCTGAGGCTGCTGGACGCCGCAGACCTGAAGTTGCGTGACCTGGATGCTATCGTGTTTGGGCGGGGGCCGGGCTCGTTCACCGGCTTGCGCACCGCCTGCTCGGTGGCGCAGGGGTTTGCATTTGGCGCGGACGTGCCGGTCCTGCCAGTGGATACGCTGCTGGCGGTGGCCGAGCAGGTGCGCCTGCAGCACGGCGCAAACCAGGTGCTGGCGCTGCTTGATGCACGCATGCAGCAGGTCTATGCGGCGCCCTGGGTTTGGCGCGCAGGCCATGGCTGGCGCGCTGCAGGGCCGACGATTGTCTGTGCACCGCAGGAGCTGGAATTGCCGCAAACGGAGACGCGTGCCGGCTCTTGGGTGTTGGCGGGCAATGCGCTGGCCGAATACGCCGGCCGCTTTCCAGCCGCGCTGCAGGGCCTGGCCGCGCATGAGGCCTGGCCCTCGGCAACGGCGCTGCTGCAGCTGGCGCCCGCCCTGCTGCAGGCCGGGGCGGCCGTGCCCGCCGAGCAGGCGCTGCCGCTGTACATCCGCGACAAGGTGGCAAAAACCATCGCGGAACGGACGGCAAGCCATGCGGCAAGCTGAGATGCTGGCGGAAGCGGCCGCGCAGCCGCAGGCTGGCCTGGCGGCCATGACCGCGGCGGACCTGGACGCGGTGTTGGAAATAGAGCAGCGCTCGTACGGTCAGCCCTGGTCGCGACGCAGCTTTCTGGACAGCCTGCATGCTGGTTACCATGCGCAGTGCCTGTGGCTGGCTGATACGCTGCTGGGTTATTTCGTGGCCCTGCGGGGCCTGGAGGAAGTGCATTTGCTCAATCTCGCCGTGGCGCCGGACTGGCGCCGCCAGGGCTGGGCGCGGGTCTTGCTTGAGGCGCTGGTCCTGCGGGCCCAGCGCACAGATGCCCGCTGGCTCTGGCTGGAGGTGCGCGCCGGCAACCGACCCGCACGCACGCTGTACCGGCGTTTCGGCTTTGCCGAAGTCGGCCTGCGCAAGGGGTACTACCCCGTTGGCCGCGGCCGGCACGAGGACGCCGTGCTCATGACCCTGGCGCTGCCGCGGGAGCCATCGTGAGCGCACCGCTGGACCGGCGCCAGCGGGCCATGCTGGCAGAGATGGGGATCCCCTTGTGGAGCCCGCCGGCGCGGCGTCACGCCGTGGGCCGATCGCCCGGGAAGCCGGCGCCGGTGCCGCAGGCTGACGCCAGAAACACGCCGCCGCAGCCCGGCGTGCCAGCGCCGGCAGCAGCGCCGGAGCGCGGCCTGGCTGCGCTGCCGCCTGGCGTGTCCGGCATGGACTGGGCGCAGCTGGCGGCGGCTGTTGCGCAATGCCGCGCCTGCGGGCTGTGCGAGAGCCGGACGCAAACCGTCTTTGGCGCCGGAGACAGGCGCGCCGACTGGATGGTGGTGGGCGAGGCGCCGGGCCGCGAGGAAGACCGGCTGGGTGAGCCATTCGTGGGCCCGGCAGGCCAGCTGCTGGACAACATGCTGGCCGCGATCGGCCTGTCCCGCCATGCGAGCAGCGCCGACGCAGGCACCGACGCGGCAGGCCCGGGGCGGCCGCTGCGCGGCGTGTACATTGCCAACGTCGTCAAGTGCCGGCCGCCGCGCAACCGCAATCCGGAGCCGGATGAAATTGCCCGCTGCGAACCGTACCTGCAACGCCAGATTGCGCTGGTGCAACCCAAAATCATCCTGGCCATGGGCCGCTTTGCCGTGCGCGCGCTGCTCAAGACCGATGCGCCCATAGGTCGCCTGCGCGGCCAAGTCCATGCATACGAAGGCGTACCGGTGGTCGTGACCTACCATCCGGCGTACCTGCTGCGCGCGCTGCCGGACAAGGCCAAGGCCTGGCAGGACCTGTGCCTGGCGCTGTCCGTTGCCGGTGGCGCGGCGGCCGAGAGCAACTGAAGCGCACCCGCTTTGCGGCGCGGGCGGGGCCGGGCGGCAAACCCGGCCCGCCCGATCCGTGCGGCCGGGTTCTGGTTGGCTGGCTGCCGCTTGGCCGGCAGCCGTGCTTATTCCACGTGTGCGCTCTCGCGGGCGGCCATCTTGTCGCGCCAGGCCTGCAGCGCGGTGAAGCCCTCATCGCCGGCCTTGAACTTGACCAGGCGGGCAAACTCCAGGAAGCAGAACGCCGTAATGTCGGCAATGGTGAACCGGTCGCCGGCAATCCAGGGCTGGCTGGACAGCGTCTTGTCGAGCCAGCGCGCACTCTCGCGCGCCTTCTCGCCCTGCGACTGGCCAAATTCGGTGAACTGCGGCCTCTCCAGCGCGGCCAGGCCCGGATGCGTGTGCCGTATCCAGTTGGCGATGGGCTGCACCCAGTACCACTCGACGCGCCGGTCGTGCATTTCTATGAAGGCACGCTCATCGGCGGTCTTGCCCATGAGGTTGGGCTCGGGATACCGGCCTTCCAGCCAGGTGCAGATGGCCCGCGTCTCGCTGAGGATGCGGCCATCGTCCAGCTCCAGCGCGGGAACGCGTGCCACCGGGTTCTTGGCGCGGTACGCGGCAGTCTCGTGCTCGTGCGCGTTCAGGTCCAGCGACACCATCTCGATGCCGCTGATGCCCTTCTCGTGCATGAACATGAGCACGCGCCGCGGGTTGGGTGCACGATAGGCGGTGTACAGTTTCATGGGGCTCCTTGCGGGTTGGAATCCTGCCCTGCAGTGTAATGCCTGCCCATGCGTGTCTGCGCGCGTGCCGCGGCGCGGTCAATCCGCTGCGCGCGCCAGGTCGGGGCCACGCGGTTCGCGTGACAGCGCCGTGATCACCGCGCCCACCACGGCGGACGCAGCCAGCGCGCCGGCAAACGGCGCAAGCGTGGGCACCGCGCCCGGAAAGCTGGCCGCATGCAGCGCCGCCGCCAGGCTGCCGGTGCTCAGCCAGGTGGGCAGGAAGGCACCGGCGACGCCGGCGCCGGCGCTGGCCAGCGCCGCAGCACGCGTCGTGCGTGGCGACAGGCCCATGAGCAGCGGCACCACCGCCGTGGCACAGAGCAGGTCGGCGATCAGGAACAGGCGCAGCACCGAATAACCCTGCAGCGCGACCAGGATGGCCGGGATCATCAGCAGCACGGTCAGCCAGCGTGCGCTGGCCAGCGACAGCGTCGGCCGCTGCGCCACGGCCAGCGACGCCAGCGCGTTTTCCAGCGTGTCCACGGACGACGCAACCAGCGTGACGCCCAGCAGCACCGCCGGCAGCACCAGCCAGGCCGGCAACGCGTGCAGCAGCGCAAAAAAGGGCAGCGGCGGGCTGCCCACGTCCAGTCCGGCCGCTGCGGCCAGCACGCCAAAACCACCCACCAGCAGCACCATCAGCAGCGTGGCTGCGGCACCCACGGCAGCACCGGCGCGCAGCGCCTGCCCGCTCCGGGCCGACCACATGCGCTGCCAGTAGCCCTGGTGGAAGAGGTTGGACGCCGTGACGGCGATGAGCAGCGTCAGCGCCACGGCCCAGGGGTTGGCGGCCGGCGCGCTGGGCAACTGCCAGGACAGCCCGGGCCGCTGCAGCAGCGGCGTCACGGCAAAGGAGACGATGGCCAGCAGCGCCAGCAGCAGCCAGGCTTGCCAGCGGTCGGTGAGCATGCTGGCGCGCAGGCCGCCCCAGGCCGTGTAGACCAGTGTTGCCAGCGCCACGCCCACGATCACGACGCGCCCGTCGACGTCGGTCAGCATGTTGACGATGGCACCGGCCGCGGTGAGCTCTGCCGTCACGAAGCAGAGCATGTACAGCACCGACAGCGTCAGCACCCAGCGCTCCATGCCGGCGCCAAAGCGCAGCCGCATGAATTCGGCAATGCTGCGGCCCTGTGGCATGAGCCGGCGCAGGCGCGCGCCAAAGAGTGCAAAGACGACAAAGGGCAGCGCGGACCCGGCGGCGTACCCGGCCACGGCGATCCAGCCCAGCCCCACGCCGACTTCCGGGGGTGCAAACAGGATCCAGCCGCCCATGCCCGACGCCAGGAACGACAGGCCCAGCGCCAGTGCGCCCTGGGAATTGCGGGCGGTGACGTAGTCGTCCACGCCGGCGCTGGGTGCGCGGGCGTACAGGCCGATGCCGATAAAGCCAAGGAGAGTGGCTGCCAGTGCAGCCCAGGTGAGAGCAGTCATGTCGCGCTTCCTCCGCCGGTATCAGCCGGATCAGGTTCCAGGGTCTGCGCAGCCCCATGCCACGCACTCTCAGCCCAAAGGTGGGCTCCCCTGGCGACTCGCCATTGAGAGTTGCCATTTTATGCGCAGGCCACGACGCCGGTGCGACGCCGGTGCGGGCAGCCCCGTGCTTGCCGGCGGCAGTGCCGGCAGGAAAGCAGCGCAGCCGCGCGTTCGTCGAGCCGTGCGGCAGGCCTCGTCCGTCAGCTCACCGGATGACGGATGATCGATGACCTCGGCCCATGAAGGTTTGGCGTCAGGCGTTGAGCGTTGATCGTGGTGGGCATACGCTGGACGCTCAACGCAATACGCTCAACCTCTTGTCGAAGCGCCAGCGAGGTCATCCGTCATCCGCCCGTCTGGATCGGTGCATATGCTTCTGACAACTCTGTTGTTTCCAGACTGGCTCGGGCGTTCGATAATGAACCCAATCAGACCGTCCTCCGTGTGGCGTGGTCGTCCAAAACCAGGTTTTCTTCGTGTTGCGTATCTTGTTCCTGTGCCTGCTTTGGCTGGCAGCTCCCGTTTTTGCTGCTCCGCCGCTGATCGCGCCGGATGCGCTGCATGCGCTGATTGCCGACGATGCCGTGCGCGTCATCGACGTACGCGAGGCGCCGGCGTATGCGCTGCAGCACGTGCCGACTGCGGTTTCCGCACCTTACGGGCTCTGGCGGGGCGCTGGCGACAACCCGGGGCAGCTGCCGCCGCAGGCCGAGCTCACCGAGCTGGTTCAGTCGCTGGGCCTGACGCCGGACACGCACGCCGTCATCGTCTACGCCGGGATTGACGCGACGGATTTCGGCAGCGCGGCGCGGGTGTACTGGACGCTCAAGGGCCTGGGCATGGCGCAGCTGTCCATCCTGGACGGCGGGCTCGCGGCCTGGGTGGCGGCAGGCCGGGACGCTTCTGACGTGCCGGTCGTGACCCAGCGCAGCAACTGGCAGCCCAGGTTCAACCGGGAGTGGACCGCCACCCGCGACGAGGTGCTGGCCGTGCTGGGCAATGGCGACACGCTGCTGGTCGACGCGCGGCCTTTGCCCTACTTTGACGGTCGGCAGGCGCCGCCGCAGGCTCGCGCACGGGGGACGCTGCCCGGAGCGGTCAACCTGGACAGCGAGCTGTTTTTCGAGCTGGGCAGCGCAAGTCTGATGGACGTGGACGGGCTGGCCGGCGAGGCGCAGGCGCTGGGCGCCGAGCCCGACCAGGCCATCATCACCTTCTGCAACGCGGGGCACTGGTCTGCCACCGACTGGTTCGTGCTGAGCGAAGTGCTGGGCTACCCCGACGTGCGCATGTATCCGGGCTCGCTGGTCGACTGGACCAACGCGCCCGATCCGCTGCCCATGGCCAACGAGCCCAGCCGCTGGGCAGCGCTGCGTTTCATGGTGTTTGACTGGCTGCACCGCAACTGGGGCGTGCCGATGCCCGGTTGATGGGCTTGTGCTGCCCAAGCCATGCCCGGTTGGCCGCGATCATAAGCTTGTGAAAAGACAATATTTGCCATCAGCCCGTGACGGCCCAAAATGGCCAAGAGCAAGTACATGCAGCGGGTTTTGATTCATGCGCTCTTCCATCCTTCGATTTCCCCTGTTCTGCCTGGCGCTTGTCGCCAGCGTTGCCGTTTCCGCGGCACCGCTGCTGACACCGGCCGAGCTGGATGCGCTGCTGCCGGACGACATGGTGCGCGTCGTCGACACGCGAGGCGACGACGATTTTGCCCAGGCGCACATTCCCGGCGCCGTTTCTGCGCCTTACGGGCAATGGCGCGGCCCGGCCAGCAACCCCGGTGAGCTGGTGCCAATGGACCAGCTCACGACGCTTGTCCAGGCGCTGGGCCTGACCCCGCAGACGCACGCAGTCATCGTCTACGCCGGCCGCAATTCCACCGATTTCGGCTCGGCGGCACGCGTGTACTGGACGCTGAAAAGCCTCGGGATGGCCCGGCTTTCGGTGCTCAATGGCGGGCTCAAGGCGTGGCAGGCTGCCGGCCTGCCGGTGACGACGCAGGCAGCAGACGTTGCGCCCAGCAGCTGGCAGCCGCAATTCAATGACCAGTGGCTGGCCACGCGCGACGAGGTCAGGGACCTGCTTGGCAACGGCCAGGCCCTGCTGGTCGACGCGCGTCCGGCGCCCTACTTTGAGGGGCACAAGGCGCATCCGGCTGCCGGTGCCTGGGGCACCTTGCCCGGCGCGGTCAATCTCGACAATGCGCGCTTTTTCAAACCGGGCAGCGCGGCCTTGATGAGTCCGGCCGAGCTGGCGCAGGTGGCACAATCACTGCAGCAGGCGCCCGGCGAGGACGCCGTCTCGTTTTGCAACACGGGCCATTGGGCCGCAACCGAGTGGTTTGTCCTGTCCGAAGTGCTGGGCGAGTCCAACATGCGCCTGTATCCCGGCTCCATGGTCGACTGGACCCAGGCCCGGACCCCGCTGCCCATGGCCAACGAGCCCGGCCGCGTGATGCAACTGGCCTACAAGATCTCCAACTGGATCAAGGGCGATTGAACCCGCTGAACCCGCAAGCTGCATGAACACATTGTCTGCTTCGCTGTCCGCAACAAAGGCGCCCGGCGAGCCGCCCCGCGCATGGAAACAGCGCTTGCCCATCGCCGTGGGCGTGGTCGCGTTGTTTGGCTGGCTGCTGTGGTCGGTGTCGGCGCGCCAGGCACTGCTGCTGGTGATCGGGCTGGGGCTGGGCTGGGGGCTGGCGCGGCATCGCTTTGGATTTACCACCGCCTGGCGCAACCTGGTGCAGGACCGTGATCCGTCCGGCGTCTACGGCCAGATCATCCTCTTGGCGCTGCTGGCGCTGGTGTCCATGCCCATCCTGGCGTGGTTTCCGGAGACCACCGCTGCGCTGGGGCCGCCTTCCTACAGCGTCCTGATTGGTGCGTTCGTGTTTGGCCTGTGCATGCAGTTGGCCGACGGCTGCGGTTCGGGAACGCTTTACAAGGCCGGCATGGGCGTGCCGCTCAACATGGCGATCCTGCCCATGTTCATCCTCGGCAGTTTTGCCGGTTCGGCGCAGCTCACCGACTGGGTCGCGCTGGGCAGCCTGGAGCCGGTCGGGCTCATCGACGTGCTGGGAGCCGGTGGCGCCCTGGCGGCGACGCTGGCTGCGCTGGTCGTGATCGCCATCGGGGTTCGCCTGTGGACGGGGCAGGCGTTTCACTTCGACAAAAGCGCGCGCCACTGGTTCTGGGGCGCCATTGCGCTGGCCATTTTTGCCGGACTCAACCTCTTTGTTGCCGGACAGCCCTGGGGCATTGTTTATGGCTTCGGGCTGTGGGGCGCCAAGGCCGCGACCGCGGCCGGCGTGTTTGATCCGGCCACCAACGCCTTCTGGAGCGATCCGGGCCACGCCATGCGGCTGTCGCAAACGCTGCTGCTTGACGTGACCAGCATCACCAACATCGGCATCCTGCTCGGCGCGTTCTGGGTGACGACGAAACAGCCACCGCGCAAGCCGTCCAGGCGCACGGCAGTGCATTGGGTGGTGGGCCTGGTTGCCGGCTTCTTGCTCGGCTACAGCTCGCGCATGGCGTTCGGCTGCAACATCGGCGCCATGGTCAGCGGCATCAGCAGCGGCAGCCTGCACGGCTGGATCTGGGTGCCTATGGCATTTTTGGGCACCCTGCTTGGCGTGCGCCTGCGGCGCCTGCTCCATTATTGAACCGAACGGGCGAGGGCATTTGCATGTTGGGACCTGCCGCGCGAAGCTGGATTTTCTGGCTGGTTTTGATCGCTTTCGTGGCCTGGGATTTCATGCATTCGGCGCCGGTGAATGTGCGGCTGGAGCCCCCCATCATTGCGGCCGGATCGGGCACGCCCAGCCAGGCCGGGCATTGCGCCATGCTCAAGTAGCCGTTGCAAGCGCTTGCATCCGGATGCAGGTGCAGACGTCGCCGCGCGCGCCCACGCCGGATAATGGGCTTTTCATCCATTGCCGGAAGCTGGATCTGCCATGACCCATCGCCTTGCATCGCTGTTTGGCGCGGCCTGCGCCGCGCTCCTGCTTGCAGCGTGCGCAAGCACCACCACGGGGAGCCTTGCCACCGGGGGCGCCGCGCGCTCGCAGTTGCTGTTGGTCTCGGCCGACGACGTCATGCAGCAGTCGCTCAAGTACTACGCGGAGCAGAACCGCCAGGCGCGCGCCAAGGGCGAGCTCATCACCAGCGGCGCGCAGTTTGACCGCGTCAACGGCATCATGCGCCGCCTGGTGCCGCAGGTGGCGGCGTTCCGGCCCGACGCGGCGCGCTGGCCCTGGCAGCTGGTGCTGTTGCGCAACGACAACGTCAACGCCTACGTCATGGCCGGTGGCAAGATCACTGTCTACACCGGCCTGCTTGACAAGCTCCGGCTCAGCGACGATGAAATTGCCGCCGTCCTGGGCCACGAAATGGCGCATGCGCTGCGCGAACACACGCGCGAGAAGATGTCGCAGTCGGCGTTGGGCGACCTGGCGCTGTCCGTGGGCGGCTCGCTGATCGGTGCGGGCGAGGGCGCGGTGCAGCTGGCCGGCGTGGGCAAGCAGCTGGCGCTGGACCTGCCGTTCTCGCGCCGCATGGAAAGCGAGGCCGACCTGTACGGGCTGGAGCTGGCCGCACGTGCCGGCTACGACCCGCGTGCCGCGCTCACGCTGTGGCAAAAGATGGCCCGCGAGGGCGGTGGCGGCGGGCCGTCGTTCCTGTCCACGCACCCGACGTCCCGCGAGCGCATGGCTGCGCTGGAAGCGGCCATGCCGCGGGTCATGCCCCTGTACGAGGCAGCGCGCAGGCGCTGAGGCGGATCACGCCGCCGCCGCCGGTGTTGCGGCGTTGAGCCGGTCGCGCAGTTGCTGCGCCGCGTTGCGTGCGGCCTGGTCAAAATCGCTGCCGCTGCCGGCATAGAGGATGCCGCGCGAGCTGTTGACGACGATGGGGCCGCTGTCGGGCTGCGGCAGCGCCGCGCGCACCGTTGCCGCGGCATCGCCGCCCTGTGCTCCCACGCCGGGGATGAGCAGTGGCAGCCGTGGCGCCAGCTCGCGCACGCGCGCCAGTTCTGCGGGGTAGGTGGCGCCCACGACCAGCCCGAGCTGGCCCGTCCTGTTCCAGGGACCGGCCGCCAGCTGCGCCAGGTGCTCGTACAGCCGCGGCGTTCCGGCAACATCCGCGAGGCGCTGGTTCTGGAAGTCGTTGCCGCCGGGGTTGGACGTGCGGCACAGCAGGAACAGGCCCTTGTCGGCGTATTGGAGGTAGGGTTCGATGGAGTCGAACCCCATGAACGGCGACAGCGTCAACGCGTCTGCGCCGTAGCGCTCAAAGGCTTCCCTAGCGTACTGGGCTGCCGTGCTGCCAATATCACCGCGCTTGGCGTCCAGGATGACCGGCACCTGCGGCGCTGCGTCGCGGATGTGCGCGATCAGCTGCTCGAGCTGGCGCTCGGCGCCCAGCGCGGCAAAGTACGCGATCTGCGGCTTGAACGCCAGCACCAGGTCCGCCGTGGCGTCGACGATCGCGGCGCAAAAATCGTAGAGCGCCTGCGCGTCGCGTCCGAGCTGGCCCGGAAAAAGCTGCGGATCCGGGTCCAGCCCCACGCACAAGCGGGACTGATGAAGCGCTTGCGCAGCGGCCAGCTGGTCAATGAAAGTCATGGCCGGACATTATGCGGGGTGGACACGTAAAATGTCGGGTTTGGCGCGCCACGCCACCGCCTGCAGCGGGCGGCAGGGAAGATGCCTGGGGCCGCGCGGGGCGGGGATGCCGACGCGCCTGCAGCGCGCGATTCGGATCCGTGCTCCGGCGCCCTGCGCATGATCGGACGCGGCGCTGCATTACCCGGTCTGGCCTGGCCGTCGCCATGCGCGGCTCCGCTGCGGGAGTGGCGGGCATGGCGTGCTGCCGGGCGTCTTTTTGCCGATTCGTATCTCAACAACCTGAATGGTGCCATTGCCATGAGCAACAAACCCGCGGTCAAGCCCGCCTGTCCCAATTTTTCATCGGGTCCCTGCGCCAAGCGCCCGGGTCATGATGTCTCCCGGCTCGATCTGAGCGTGCTCGGGCGCTCGCACCGCAGCGCGCTGGGCAAGCAGGTGCTGGGCGCGTGCTGCAGCGAGACGGCGCGCATCCTGGGCTTGCCGGAGGGCTATCGGGTGGGCATCGTGCCGGCGTCGGATACGGGCGCCATGGAAATGGCCATGTGGTCGCTGCTGGGCCCGCGCGGCGTCGATGTCTTTGCCTGGGAAAGCTTCGGCAAGACCTGGGTCGAGGACGCGACCGAGCAACTGCAGCTGGAGAACGTCAACAGCTACGTGGCCGACTACGGCGAGCTGCCGGACCTGGGCAAGGCGGACTTTGCCAACGATGTCATCTTCACCTGGAACGGCACCACCAGCGGGGTCAAGGTGCCGGATGGCGACTGGATTGCCGACGACCGCCAGGGCCTGACCATCTGCGACGCGACATCGGCCATCTTTGCCATGGAGCTGCCCTGGGAGAAGCTGGACGTCATCACCTATTCCTGGCAAAAGGTGCTGGGCGGCGAAGCCGCGCACGGCATGCTCATCCTCGGTCCGCGCGCGGTCGAACGCCTGGAGAGCCACGTGCCCGGCTGGCCCATGCCCAAGATCTTCCGCCTGACCAAGACGGACAAGGCCGGCAACGTCAAGCTCAACGAAGGCATCTTCGAGGGCAGCACCATCAACACGCCCAGCATGCTGTGCGCCGTCGACTACCTGGACGCGCTCCAGTGGTGCGAGAGCGTGGGCGGCGTGCCCGGCATGATTGCGCGCAGCCAGGCCAGCTTCAAGGCCATCGAGGACTTTGTCGCCCGGCATGCCTGGATTGATTTCCTGGCCAGCGATCCGGCCACGCGCTCCAACACCAGCGTCTGCCTCACGCTGGACCTGCCCGCGGACCGCGTCAAGAAGCTGGTCGCGCTGCTGGGTGAAGAAGGCGTGGCGCATGATGTGGGCGCCTACCGCGCAGCGCCTGCCGGCCTGCGCATCTGGTGCGGCTCGACGGTGGAAACCTCGGACGTGCAAGCGCTCCTGCCATGGATAGAGTGGGGCTACAAGCAGGTCAGGTCCTGACGCTGCGGACCCAGGAGCCTGTCGGACTTTGGTCCAATCTACTGCGCCGGTGGGACAAGCGGTCCATTTTTGCCCGCTTTTTCGTTGCATAGCTGGGCTATGCGCCTCAAAATCAAACAAAACTGTCCTCG
>Ga0172382_10001031_pt1 | contig 51301 bp, 38 predicted proteins | sample Leawel138RmetaG_FD_122245 | JGI IMG/M metagenome (GOLD analysis project Ga0172382, IMG submission 122245) | Leachate microbial communities from a municipal landfill in Southern Ontario, Canada - Leachate well 138R metaG | ecosystem: Engineered > Solid waste > Landfill > Unclassified | place... | reverse complement strand
GTTCCCGTGATGCGAATGCCGGTTGGTCTACCGGTCGAGACGAACGCTTCCTATGAGGCGGATTGAACAGCGAGGGCGGGTGATGACGGTTGAACGGATTCGAAGCTTCGCCGGCGCCGAGCGTTGGCAGCTCGACTACCTCTTCGATCTGGGCTTTCAGGCCTGGTTCGTTCATGTCGGCGTCGTCACGGCGACGACGGGCGTTCTCGTCGTGACCCATCCCGACGAGACCTGACCCTGGGTCTGGGGCGAGGCGATGACGTGCCTGTCCCTGATGCTGTCGGGGCTCGCCCACGCCTATGTCCGCTATCCACCCGTGAGCGATAGTCCAGCGCGGCGCTTCGGCGTTGCCCACACGCTGCTGCCGCTGGATGACTGCCTCTATGCCCTTCAACCATCCATTCCGCATCTGACCCGCTCAGCGCTGCATCGATGCCTGCAACGACATGGCATCTCGCGTCTACCGGATGTCGAGGGAGACAAACCCCAGCGGCAGAAGTTCAAGCACTATCCTATCGGGTTCTTCCACATCGACATCGCCGAAGTGCAGACTGCCGAGGGCACGCTCTTTCTCTTCGTCGGCATCGACCGAACATCCAAGTTCGCTGTTGCTCAACTCGTTGCAACGGCTGACAGAAAGACGGCCTGGGAGTTCCTGCAGCAGTCATGAAGGTCTCGCGCTTCATAACAGCAACGGAGGTTCTATGCGGGAATCCAGTTTTCCGTAGACTGAAGCTGAAAATCAGGAAAGCAGACGTTCAGTCACATGAGCTAAGTACCAAGGTCGAGGCGACCTGCTAGGGCCACAATCGGAGTTGTACTCAAGCGGTTCGCTTTCTGCTCATCACAGTTCTGCCTCATCCGGTGTCAGGCCTTCGATGAATATCCGCAAGCTTTCAGCGTCAATCTTCGCAGCCTCTTGTCGGCGAGCCAGCCACTCGTCCGGGAGGCCAGCGATGGCTCGGAACCGCGGATAAAAATCCCGGCGGCGATCGGCGTCGAGCGCATCCAGTGCGCGCTTCGCCTTGGCCGACAATCGCTGCGGCAGCCAGACGTCTCCGTTCTTGCTCGTAATCACGATGAGCGAGCGATGCGTGAAGGGGCTCGTGTCGCCGGTGCGGTCGTTCGATTTTCCTTGGTGATACTTCTGCAGTTTGACGAAAACGACAAGGTTTCGATCAACGGCCCCCAGCAATGCTTTCAATGGTGCGGTTCTCACGAAAAGCCGCGATCCCGTCCTGCTCCACGCGTGTTCGCCCCGCCCTCCTTCTGCTCCCCAGGCTTCCGCATAGAATTGCGGCCCTGTGGCATCCGTCCACCGGCGGACAACCGCGTCGCCTGGATCAACGCCCAGAACTTGCCGGGTAAAATCCGTCGGGAAAGGCCGGTCGAGGGCACAGCCGGCGCCGTAGGGGTCGTGCCGATCGAGTTGGCGCTCGGTGTTGGGCGTCACGGCCACCCAGGGTTGAACGCTATGGCAAGCTGCACCTGCCAGCCAGTGTTCTTTCTGCGGAGATATGGAATGCGCATTCGGACGGTGTACTTTCTCGTGTACAACCGGCGCACAAACGCATCAAAAACTTTGCATTCTCAAGGACTTGGAGGCGGTGGCGGAGCGGATGGGCCTGTCGTCGAACCTTCTCCACCTAATCTCCAAAGCCTGAGCCGTGACCGAAAGTCCATAACGCACTGCAACAAAAAAAATCTCCAAAATGCTGTCGGCCCAAACCTACCGCGTAGCCGCGCATGAAGCGACGACGATGCGAGGGGCCGGGCTCAATCAGACCAAACTCCCAGCCCGCCTTAAGGTCAGCCCGAGAGCTCTTGAACAGTGGCACTGGGTGGGAGAAGGCCGCCAACCACTATGACGGACCACGAAGCGCAAATGCGTTAAGCATTTGCGTTGCCAGTTAGTGATCTCGCGGCTAGCCTGATGTAGACCCAGTAAATGGGCGCGCATAGTTACCATGCGCATCAGGGGGCTGGGAGGCCGCGGTGGACAACGAGAGGTCCGAACTTCGCTGGGGAGTCGAGCAGCGTCTCGAGTTCATTGAGTTCCGCCTGTTCTGGGAGGGACATGTGAACCGCAGCGACCTGATGAACCAGTTCGGGGTCTCGGTGAACCAGGCGTCCACCGACCTGAACCGCTACATCGGCTTCGCACCCGACAACATGGTCTACGACAAGAGCGCACGGACCTACGTCCGTGGCCCCGCATTCAAGCCTCGGTTCCTCGAACCCAACGCAAGCCGCTACCTCGCCCAGCTTCGGTCGGTAGCGGACGGGATCCTCGACCGCGAGGACGCGTGGATCGCCGATCTCCCGCCCTACGCCTCAGCCCCGACCCCGGTGCGCGGCGTCAATCCGGTGACGCTCCGCTCCGTGGTCGGCGCCATCCGTCGCTCCGATGCGATCGAGGTGAAGTACCAGTCCCTGTCCAGTCCGGAGCCGCGTTGGCGTTGGATCGCTCCGCACGCCATCGGGTTCGACGGGTTCCGCTGGCACACACGGGCGTTCTGCCTGACCGACGAAGCGTTCAAGGACTTCCTGCTTTCGCGAATACTGGAGATTCGCGGGTCGCGGGAAAGCGAAGTGCCTTCAGCGCGCGACGGCGACTGGAATACCGAGGTTACCCTGGAGATCGGGCCCCACCCCGCGCTGTCGGAAACTCAGGCAAAGGTCATCGCGCTCGACTACGGGATGCGCGGCGGCAAGGCGAAGATCAAGGTCCGACGTGCGCTATTGTACTACGCGCTCAGGCGTCTCGGACTCGATACTGATCCCGACGCAAGGAAGCCGCAGGATCAGCAGATCGTGCTCTTGAACCGTGAGACACTTGGGGATTCAGCGCGATCAGCGTCGATCGCAGATCTGAATACGACAGCAACACAAGACATTGTTCGGTAGGGAATTCTGTAGCCATGAATATTGCCGGGAAAGCTCCGCAGGATACAGGCTGGGATGCAGATCAGCGCGCGGTAATCGAGGCGGACACGGATGCCCGGCTAGTCGTTGAGGCGGGGCCCGGAACCGGAAAGACAGCCGTCGCCTGCGCGCGCCTCGCGCACCTGATCAACGAAGAGGATATTGAGGCCAGCAATACCTGGATGATCAGCTTCACGCGGACAGCGGTGGCGGAAATCCGTGCACGGCTGCATTCCTACGTTGGCGATGCATCCTTTGCCATCCGAATAGCGACCATCGACTCACATGCGTGGTCCATCCACTCCGGGCACGACCCGAATGCGAGGCTGACCGGTTCCTACGAAGAGAACATTACCCGCGTCATCGAGCTGTTGAAGTCTGATGAGGACGTGGCAGACGAACTGGCGCAGATCGAGCACGTCGTCATTGACGAGGCGCAGGACCTCGTTGGGCAGCGAGCGGATTTGATCGAAGCTCTGGTGAATCGGCTGCCTTCGGACTGCGGAGTCACGGTGTTCGCCGACGAGGCCCAGGCGATCTATGGCTTCTCCGACGACTGCATCGGACGTCGCAAGGGGGGAGTCTCAAAACCTGGCAAGCCGCTCCTCGACCGCTTGCGAGGCGTGAAGGCACTCGGCTTCACCACTTTTGTCCTCAAGGAGATTTATCGCACGTCCTCCCCCGGGCTTCGCAAGATCTTCTCCGAGTTACGGAGTGATGTGCTCGACAAGCAGAAACACCGCGACGGGTTGCACGGCCAGACAGCGGAGAGAATCCGGGCGCTGGCGGACCAGCAAGGGCTGAAGTGGAGGCAAATGAAAGTTGCGGACTTCACGAGCGATGACCTCTTGCTCTTCCGAACTCGTGCTGAAGTCCTGATGGCATCGCAATTCTGTGACCTTCCACATCGGCTGCGCCTGTCAGGATATGGGGTAACGCTGCCAGCATGGCTGGCGATCTGTTTCGCGGATTTTGTTGACCCGTTTATTGCCGAACGACGCTTTCTGGATCTCTGGGCGGCGCGCATCGAGAACAAGGCCGCGCCGCATTATGGTCCAGCTGAAGCCTGGCAACACCTTATGCGCGTTGCCGGCCGCAAGGACGGCTCTGTTAATATGCAGAGGCTGAGAAGGCGCCTGGGCCAGACCCGCCCCCCTGTCGAGTTGACGCTCCCCGAATACGGTCTCCACGGCCCGATCGTCGGAACGATACATGCCAGCAAGGGTCGGGAGGCCAGCAACGTCGTTCTGCTGCTGCCGGGCGGCGCAGAGTTCGAGAGCATCGAGGACGAAATAGAGGAAACGCGTGTGCTCTTTGTCGGAGCCACGCGTGCACGCGCATCCCTGATCGTCGGGGAGAGCAACGCCTTCAGAGCATCAACATTGGCATCAGGACGGGTTCATCGTTCGGCCAGAAACGGCAAATCGACGATGGTCGAGATCGGCCGTGATGGAGACATCACTGCGCGCGGTCTCGTCGGTCGCAGTGAATTCAGCGCAGCCGACGCCGCGGCAGGACAGGCATTTCTCACCAAGATCGCCGATGTCGTCACCACCTACAAGCTGGAAGCGGATGCCGATCTCGATTGGCGCTACAGGATCCGAGCCGGCAACGAGGGTCCTCGCGTCGGTGCCCTGTCGCGCAACCTCACGTACGACCTGTGGGAGATACTGTCGAACAGGAACCAGAAGAACAGCCACAGGCCGCCGGGCTATGTAAATCACGTGAGAGGTCAGGGCTGTGCAACAATTGTCCTGAGTCCGGACGACAATGACCTCGAGACATTGAATGAACCATGGGCTTCCTCCGGTTTCATCCTGACGCCGAGAATTGCTGCGTTCCCCCCCTTCTTCTTTTCAGGCCGGAGGTAGCCGTAATGCAGGACAAGTCACTCGATAGGGATACCGTCGCCTGTCGGCTTGCCCAGGACCTTATCGGGCCGCGTGCAGAGGAAGAGGAACTGACGGCACGCCCGTCGGATGTCTACCTCACCGGCATCCTATGGCCCCAGCGTACGGCGATGTCGGGCGAGGATGATGAACGCCTCGGGACCGCGGGAGCTGGCTCGGGCGAGGAGAGCGACGGCGAGAACGATGCAGTCAGGATCGGCTCGATCCAGAAGCCCTCCGTGGCAGGCATATCATTCAGCGTTGTTGCGTCCAGTGGTATCCCGCAAGTGCGGGTTACCTGCAGCTTCGCCACGTATCGGATCGAAAAGCGCGACGACGTCGACATCTGGGTCCGCCACCCGCACAGGGTTGAGATTCCAGTTCTTGATCTGCCGCCCGGCCCTACGCGTGAGATTGCGCTCGCGGAACATGGTGACGGGCTGCCCAACGTCTCGCTCAGTGTCAGATGCATCAATGCAGGTGGGTCCGTTCTCGTCACTCTTTCACTCGTGAATTCGATAGTCCCAGAACAGGGTCGAAACGAGATCGAGGCTGCGTCGCTGTTCCAGACGGCTCTTCGCGTCGAGCCCTGTGATGGCACTCTGCTGGTGCCGAAGCCCCCCCGGCGCGCGGCGGCGCGGCATCAAGGGGGGGCCGACGTGCCCGCCGCCGTGAGTGACGAGGAAAGCGGAGCTCTGCTGTACAGGAACGTGGCCGAGTTCGCTGTCGGACATGTCTGCTCCGCCGAGTGGGAATCCTTGGACGACGCAGCCGGAACCCACCCCACTGCACGATGGGTCGGGACGACCTGGCTCCCTTCAGCGATCGTCGAGGGCGTCGATCCGAATGGCCACACATTCTTTTCCGAGCTTGGCAAGGACAGCGGGGGTTTCGATCCGCTTTCGGCTGAGGCACTGGCCTGCGCCGATGCAGCGACCCTCGAGCAGGGGTTACAACTTTTCTGCGATGCCTACGACCGTTGGATAAAATTGCAGCGGAAGCGCCTCGACGACACGTCGGACGTGGGTTCAGAACTGAGAGCCGTAGCTGAGGCGCATCTAGCCCAATGTGATCTGGCGCTTGGGCGCATGCGGGCATCGGTCGACCAGCTTGGCACCGATCCGCGCCTGCGCCGCGCTTTCCAGCTGGCAAACCTTGCCATGCATCTGCAGCATTCCTGGGACAACTCAAAGAGCCGCCACGGCCCCCTGCGCTGGCGCCCGTTCCAGCTGGGGTTCCTGCTCCTCAGTGCACCATCCTCGGTCATCCGTGATCACATGCACCGGGGCGTCATGGACCTCCTCTGGTTTCCCACCGGCGGTGGCAAGACCGAAGCATACCTCGCGCTGATCGCGTGCATCGCCGTGTATCGCCGGCTCTCGGATGATCCGAGTGACCACAGCGGTGTCTGTGCCCTCATGCGCTACACGCTGCGACTTCTCACGACCCAGCAGTTCGCACGCTCTGCCGCGATGATCGTGGCCCTTGAGGCGATACGCTCTGGTCGCGAGTCGGCGCCCGACGGCCTGCCGCTTCAAGGTGACGAACCTTTCTCGATCGGCCTGTGGGTCGGAGGAGACGCTACTCCCAACAAGCGTGCCGACGCATTTGCTTCCCTTCGAGGGTCTTCGGAGGTGGCTTCGCCAAAACAGCTCGCCCGCTGTCCAGCCTGTGGCGAGAAACTGACCTGGTCGATGGCGAGCGCCACTTCACCCGTTGATGCCGAATGCACGAACAGCACGTGCAAGATGCACGGGAGACTACCTGTCTTCACTGTGGACGAGGATGTCTACGACAACCGGCCAACGTTGCTCACTGGAACTGCCGACAAGTTCGCTCAGATCGTCCGCGAGAAGCGAACCAACGGCCTGCTTGGAGTTTCGGAGGGCTCTCCGCCTGACCTCATCATCCAGGACGAGCTGCACCTCATCTCCGGGCCTCTGGGGACGATCGCGGGAGCATATGAGGCCGCATTCGATCTGATGTTCGCCGTGCGCGGACACCGGGCGAAGGTCATTGGCTCCACCGCAACGATCCGCAGAGCGTCGGAGCAGGTGTTGGCCCTTTTCGATCGCGAAGCATTCCAGTTCCCACCGCCAGCGATAGATCACGACGACTCCGGTTTCGCGGTTCGTGATCGGCGGCCGAAGGCTGTGGGGAGACGCTATCTCGGTGTCACAACGGCCGGTCGATCGGCAAAGTTCACGTTGCAGGCAGTTGCGGGCTCCCTGCTACAAACAGCGTTCGGGGCATTCAGCGATGATGTTCGCCGGGATGCCTACTGGACGCTCGTCGGGTACTTCAACTCGCTTCGCGAGCTTGGAGGTGCGCTCGTCCTCATGCAGGACGACGTCACCGACAGCATCGCGCTTTATGCTGATGCTCGCGCCGAGGAGAGAAGACCCCTCAGCAACGTCGAGGAACTGACATCCCGGCGAACGCAGGAAGAAATCCGCGGAATGCTCGACCTGCTCGATATAAAGGTCGGTTCCCCTGGCGCTGTTGATGCCGTTCTCGCGACCAACATGGTCAGCGTCGGCGTGGACATTTCGCGGCTGGGACTGATGCTGGTCAACGGACAACCCAAGACCATCGCCGAGTACATCCAGTCGACCAGCCGCGTCGGGCGGGGAGACGTCAGCGGCCTTGTCGTCTCGGTTCTCAACAACGCGAAGGCGCGCGACCGTTCTCACTTCGAGACGTTCTGCAGCTGGCACCGCACGCTCTACAGGGATGTTGAGGCGACCAGCGTTACTCCCTTCGCGTCACGGGCTCGCGACAGGGCGCTGCATGCGGCACTGGTTGCCGCTGTGCGCCACCTTGTTCCCGACATGCTCGACTCTCCCAGCATGGACGACGACGCGGAAGATCTGGCGATGGACCTCATCGACCTGCTCGTCGAGCGGGCGAAGCGGGTCGATCCGGAAGAGACTGCAGTCCGAAGAGAGCTTGAGCGTCGTCTCGACACATGGCGGGCAAGGTCCCCGACAGTTTACTGGAGTGACCACAAGGGAGGGAAATCCCTTCTCCAGAGTGCCGAGCGCGCTGCCGCTCGCCGGGCCGCCGGCCGCGACGCCGGTGCCGCCTGGCCCACCCTCAACTCCATACGGACCGTCGAGGCTGGAACTCCCTTCAGGATGGCCCCTGTCCTCAGGGCAAAGGATGATACGCATGAAGAATGACCTTCAGGATTTGCGTCGCAGCGCAGTCGTTTCGACATTTGGCCCCGGCTCGGTGGTGGATTTCAGGGCGGGTGGAGGAGCTGTTTCGGGTATCGCAGCGGGCCTGGAGGAATGGGATCGCTCATTCCCTCCGGCTGGTCTTGCCCACCCGCAGGTCATCCGTGAGACACGCTTGCAGAAGAAGCTGGGCGTGAAGGGATTCAGGACACCCCCTGTGACGCTGGAGCGGGGAAAGGATGACGATCCGGATACCCGGCGTCTCGTCGCCGTGCGCTTCCCGAAATGGCTGCAGTGTCCCGGCTGCGATGTCATCAGGCCGGAACGGCGATGGAAGAACGATCCGGGCAAAGCCTATCGCTACTGCGCTACGTGCACGGAAAAATCCCATGGTGACAGCAAAGTCTTCGTCATCCCCGTCCGCTTCGTAATGGCCTGCAAGCATGGCCACGTCGACGAGTTCCCCTGGGACTGGTGGGTGGGGCACAAGCCGGATTGCACGGTTTCGAAGCGTGACAATGCGGAGCGTCATCCCGGCCTGATCCTGCGGTCCGAGAAACCCGGCCTTGCCGGCCTCATCCTCAGTTGCCCCAAGTGCGGCGCGCGTCGGTCGATGGACGGCGTTTTCTCGAAGAAGACTTGGGAACGTGGGCCGAAATGCAGGGGGCACAGACCTTGGCTGGCCGATGGCGATGAAACTTGCGGCAAGGAGCAGTACGCGGTGCAGCGAGGTGCGTCCAACCTGTACTTTGCCGTGACGGAGTCAGCCCTCAGCATCCCGCCCTGGTCCGACCGTCTTCAGGAAGTTCTGGGCGACTGGTGGAGTTCCCTGACGAATCTCGATGACCTGTCCAAGCTTGAGGAATACATCGGATTCTTGGCTAAAGGTGACCTGGAGAGCATCCTGAAGGAGCTCGAGATGTCACCTGCCGAACTGGCAGAGGCGATCCGTGCGCGCCTCACGTCATACGGACAGATGCGGACAGACGACCTGCGTCCGGCAGAATACCGACAATTCGTCACGGAGCCTGGTCGGAGTCGGACCCCCGACATCGACTTCGAAACACGAAGAGAAGCTGTATCTCCTGATATAGCTCCGTGGATCTTCAGAGTTGTACGGGCTGTCCGCCTTCGCGAGGTGCGTGCCATCAAGGGATTCACCCGGATCAATCCGCCTGGGGATCCCGACTCGCCCGAAGTGGCACGGCTCTCCAAGGCTCCGCTTGAGTGGCTGCCGGCGATTGAAGTTCGAGGCGAAGGCATCTTCCTCGCACTGAACGAGGAACGGCTGGCGAACTGGGAAACCCGACCTGATGTCATCGCGCGCGTATCCGAGTGCGAGACGCGACACCAGGCGGACTGGAAGGAGCGCTATGGCGAAGATGCAAAGCCGCCGCAGGCGATTACCCCGCGCTACATGCTCTGTCACACCCTCGCGCACGCGCTGATGCGTCAACTGACGCTTGAGTGCGGATACTCCTCCGCGTCCCTTCAGGAGAGGATCTATGCCGGGACGGGCGATGAGCAGATGGCTGGGCTTCTGATCTATACCGCAACACCGGACTCCGATGGAACGCTCGGCGGGCTCGAACGGCAGGGAAAGGCGGGGCGCATCGAGGGCATCTTGCAACGTGCTATCGACGCGATCGAGTGGTGCTCATCCGATCCGCTCTGCATCACGGATATGATGGGAGCGATCAACAGCTACTCCCATTCGGTCTGCCACGCATGCTGCCTTGCTCCCGAGACATCATGTGAGGCCTTCAACAGCTTCCTTGACCGCGCGCTTCTGACCGGGGACGGGACGGGTTCGGGGCTCGGATACTTCGAAGACATGCTTCGGAGAAGCTGATGGCGGTGCTCTGGCCAAGGAAGCTCCCGCGCTCGGTCCTCGATGATCCGAGACGTCGGGCTGAGGTTCGCGTTTACGATCGCCTCGCTGACGTCCTCGACGACAGTTTTCATGTCTTCTACTCAAGCCCTTGGCTGGGCACTGACAGTCTGGGTAACGAGAGGGACGGTGAATGCGATTTCCTGATCGCGCACCCCATCCATGGCATCCTCGCCATCGAGGTAAAGGGCGGGAAGGAAATCTCGTTCGATCCGAGGGACGGTCAGTGGCGCAGCACGGATCACGGCGGTTTCGTCCACAAGATCAAGGATCCGGTGGCACAGGCGCGCAGCGCAAAGCATGAGATCCTGAAGCGGCTCAACGAGTCAGCAAGATGGCCCAAGCGCTTCATTCATTCTGCCCATGGAGTGATCTTCCCCGGTACAGGCTCGCCTCCCGGCAACCTCGGAGCTGATCGCCCGGCCTCGATCTTCTGTTGTTCGCGCCAGTTGCAGCATGGACTTCGCGGATGGTTGGACGACCGACTGAAGGCAGGGAAACGGCCAGACAATTGCGAGGCTCTGGGCCACGACGGCATCGCCGCGCTGGAAAGGCTGCTGGCGCATCCCTTCACGCTCAGCTTCCGCATCGGCGCTGCTCTTGCAGAAGCCGACACGGAGTTCCGCGTTCTTGAACCGTCCCAGTACCATATCCTCGACGTCATCGCCGATATCCCCCGGGCGCTCATCCGGGGAGGCGCAGGGACTGGCAAAACGGTGGTGGCAATCGAGGAAGCGATCAGGTCTGCCGCGGCTGGACGGAAGACCCTTCTGACCTGTCATAGTCGGCCGCTCGCAACGAACCTCGAGCGGAAGCTGAAGGGCGTCGAGAACCTCACGGTGGCCGGATTTCACGCTCTGTGCGGGCGCATCTCGCATCAGGCTGGTGTTCCGCCACCTTCCAATATCAGTGAGCGGGAACTTTATGAAACAGCGCTTCCCCACGCGCTCTACCGAACGGTGGAGGTTCAGCCCGCACTCAGGTGGGACACGATCGTTGTCGATGAAGGCCAGGACTTCAGCGCCGACTGGTGGATCGCAATCGATGCCTGCCTGACCCATGGTGGACACCTACGTGTGTTCATGGACAGCAACCAGAGGGTCTACGAGAGCGCGGGGGTTAGCGTTCACGACCTGAGTGTCATTCCGGTTCGTCTTTCCCGAAACCTCCGAAACACAAAGAACATCCACAATGCCGCTTCAGTGCATTATTCAGGTCCCGAGATAATCGCAGATGGACCCGATGGTCTTGATGTCTCTTGGATCGCTGCCGAAAATGCTGATCAAAAAATAGAAGCGGCATACAGGGAGCTTAGACGGCTGGTGTTCAACGAGGAAGTTGCCCCTGGCGACATAGCCGTGCTTGTCAACGGACCAGCCGCCCGAACAAGTTTCGTCGAAAGAAGCAGCGGGACCAGCATCCCACTCACAGATGCAGAAACGATGGCGCTCGAGGATGTGGTGGTGGATACCGTGCGGCGGTTCAAGGGTCTGGAGCGCCCGGCAATAATCCTGATTGCGAGCGGCGATGAAATGGACCACCGCGAACTGGCCTATGTCGCGTTCTCTCGTGCGCGGGCCTACCTTTGCATCGTGTCATCCCGAGGCGAGGCCAAGTGGCTGTCGGAAGGGTTGCCGGATACCTGAGATCGCAGGGTGAATGATCACCAGGATCAGTTCACTGCTTTCAGGACCAGCATGGCAATCTGCCTCGCAAGGAACGGCGGTACGGCATTGCCAACCTGGACATACTGCTGCGTGCGGTTGCCGAGGAACAGGTAATCGTCGGGAAAGGTCTGCAGACGAGCAGCTTCGCGAACCGTCAGGCTACGGCACTGTGTGGGATCGGGGTGAATGAAGTAGTGGCCATCCTTCGAGATGTGGCTCGTGACCGTGGTCGATGCCTCGTCCGCCAGCTGAACCCGGAAGCGGTCATTGAACACACCGCTGTGCCAGTTGCGGTGATCTGGGCTGAGCACCAGAGGAAAATCGGCGGCCTTCGGGCTGTAGCCACGGACGGTCCCGAACACGGCAGCATACAGGTAGCGACCCAGATCCGATGCCATGTGCCCGCGCGTCTCGTGCTGGGCGATCGCGCGAAGTTCCGGTCGCTCGATCCACTGCAGCAACTCATCGTTCGAAGTGCCGTAGCCGTCTGGCAACCGTGACGCAGCCCGAACGATAGGCGGGTTTTCCTTCACGCGCTCCGAAACGGTCTGGAACGCTTCACGGAGCGCACGTTTCTCCTTCCCCTTGGAGATGCCGGCCAGCAGCTTCGCGGCGTCGAGGACTTCTCCTCGCCAGGCAGCCGCGTCGTCGCGCCCGCGGCTGATACCGCTTCGCAAGGCGGGCATCGTTTCGATGACATCGCGGACGGTCCGCGCCATTCCGGATACAGCGATCTCCGCATCGGCGGCCCGTCCTGCGAGGTCCGAACGGATGCCGACGATGATCACCCTGTGGCGACGCTGCGGAACGCCAAACGCCTCGGCGCGCACGATGAAATCCGAAGGCTGTGCCGCCTCCTGCAGGCTGGCCTTGCCATCCTCGACCCGGACGGCACGAAGTTCGTAGTGATGGGCATGGCCCGTGCCGAGCGAGGACAGATCCTCCATCAGCATCTCGAAGACAAGTCGGCTCTCGACGGTGGACGAAAGCATGCCCTTCACGTTTTCCATCACGAAGGCGGCCGGGCGAAGCTTGTCGAGGACCCGGATGTACTCGCGAAAGAGGTAGTGCCGCGCATCCTCTTCCGGGACGTAACCGACCTTGCCTCTGGAGCGAACGCGTCCCACCAGGGAATAGGCCTGACAGGGCGGGCCGCCGATCACGATCGTGTCGTCATACTTTGCTTTCAGCGTCGCGATGGCGCCATCTATGGCGGTCGCCGCAGCCCCGGTGCCGAGCTCGAGCGCGCGGGCTTCGTCGATGGCATGCTGCCACGCTTCGGCATCGACGGCTGACCAGTCCGGTTCGGATGCCAGCCCGGCATGGAAATTGATGAACTCTTTCGGCAAGACGCCATGACGTGCACGGTACTCGCGCAGAAAGGCACGCAGCGTCAGGGTCCGATGGGCCGACGCCTCCTTCTCGACCGAAATGCCGATCCGGAACGGCGCATGGCCGTCCTCGACGAGGGAAGCGAACCCTTCGCCAAGTCCGCCCGGACCGGCGAACAGATCGACAATGCCGAAAGTGGAAGGCAAATCAGGCTCCTGACGAATTTCATTCAGCCGGTGTATACCAGGTTCAGGGACAAAAACCAGGACGGATGTGACCGATATCGTGGACGAGCAGACCCGTTCCCGGATGATGTCTGGGATCAGGGGAAAGAACACCAAGCCAGAGCTGGCTCTCAGGCGGGCATTGCACGCGCGCGGTTTTCGTTTCAGGCTTCATTCCGGCAAGGTTCACGGCCGGCCGGACCTTGTCCTTCCGAAGCACCGGGCCGTGGTCTTCGTGCACGGCTGCTTCTGGCACCGACACGAGGGGTGCCGCTACGCGACCGTCCCGGCAACCCGGCCGGAGTTCTGGCGGGCAAAGTTCGATGCGAACACCGCTCGAGACAGTGCCGTTCGCACAAGACTCCTCGAAGACGGGTGGCGAGTGGCGACGGTATGGGAGTGCGCCCTGCGGAAGCCGGAACAGGTGGAAGCCTCGACGGAAAGCCTGTCGATCTGGCTGCGAACAGAAGAACCTCAGATCGAGATTGGCGACAACAACGCACGGCGATCCTGAGCTGACCGCGCTGCGCTATTCACAGGCCCGCGCCTGGTCGCGCATGACAGCGTAATCGCTCAGCATTTCCGCGATCATTGAACCCTCCGGTAGCCGGGCCAGTTCCTCGGCTACCCGCGCCTGGAACTCCCGGCCATACTCGACCGCGGGCGGGCAGTTCGCGAGCCTGCCGTCCTCAGAACGAACCGTCCCGCAGCCGTTCAGCAAGCTCGTGGTGATCGCGAGGACGGCGAGCCGCCGCTTCCAGCATCCGGCGATGGGCATCATTTGCCTTCTCCGTGGTTTCAAGGCGTTCGGCGAGGCGTCCCGCTCGCTCCCCGGAGCGCCGAAGCGAAAGCAGGAACAGGAGCACGGCGAACGCGATGGCGCCGTAGCGCAGAGCTACCCGCATGCAGGGGCGGGCGGCGAACCCGGTCAGGAGCGCGGTGATCATCGCAGCCCCTTCTTCCAATCGTCGAGCCGAGCGTAGATCGTGACCGCGATGCCGCCGAGCGCGACCGCGATGAACACCCAGCGCAGGGGATCGAGATAAGGCACCAGCGGCAGGATGGCGATTTGGGTCTCGGCGAGGACGCTCTGCGCCACCTCGACACCCAGCGTCGCCACGCCAGCCGCGCCGCCACCCTTCATGGTGCGGCTGTCAGCCAGTACCTCCCGCGCGGGCGGCGTCTCCGCTGCAAATGCCGTCGCCCGGACCGGGAACTGCTCGCCCCACTGCCGTGCGGGGCCAAGATCGACATGGATGAACCCCGAGCGCGGATAGAAGCCGAGGAACCTGACCTCGCGCGGCGCGGCCTCGAAGGTGACCGGATCGTGGTTCGCCATGGCGATGTCGAAGGCTGTCCCGTCCATGTGCTTTGAGCGCGGCGCGCCTGCCAGCGGGCGACATAATCCTGTCCGTCGCGAGCGGTGAAACGAACCTCGGCCCAACCCTGGGCGGCACCCCGACGCAAGATGGCGCGGGAATCGCGCGCCTTGATGGCCTTGCCGGACGGATCGGGGACTTCGTCACCCGCGGATCCTGCCAGGCGCGGAGCATCGCCATAAAGCGCCAGGTACATGGCGTCCAGGATCGAGGATTTGCCAGCCCCTGTCTCGCCGGTGATGACGAACAAACCAGCGCCCGCCAATGGTGCTGCGGTGAAGTCGATAGCGAACGGCTGGGCAAAGCTTGCGATGTTCTGGCCCGAAATGGAGAGGATGCGCATGGGATCAGAACTCAGCTTCAGATTTCGGACAGGGCATCACGGAGGCGGCAAGATGCGCAGCGTCCGGGTGGACACCGTGGGATTGGTTGAATGCCATCAGGAATAAATCCTCCGGCGAGGTGTCTGCCAGGTTCGGCGGCGGTGTTTCGGGCGTGCCTTCGGCCTCAGACCGCGCAATCGTCAGGCCAGCGAGCCGAACGGGAAGTGCCTCGATCAGCGCTTCGGCCTCGGCTGCGATCTGAGTTACCGGTCTGTCTGCAATGAGGGACAGATAGATAAACGGTTGCGCGTCGCGCGGCGTCTTGGATTGCAGGTCTAAAGAATTCAGGGCTGAGGCAACTTCCGCCAGCGGCGCGACGCCCGTGGCTGGCAGGCGGTGCATTGGGACAGGCTGATGCATAGGGATGTGTCGGGGCGCAAACCCATCGTCGAGATCGAGCAGCGTGACGCCATGATCATAGCCGATTTCTGCGGCGGACATTGGGAAGGGTGAACCCGAATAGCGCACCCTGCAGCTTTTTTCAGCCGCTTGAGGTTGGTTGCGGTGATTAGGCGGCTTATTCACCGCAAGATATGCGGTGATATTGCCTTCGCGGTGAATATTGGCTATATTCACCGCAAATAAAGCGGTGAATATGACCTACATCCATCAAAGAGGGGATTGGCCCCACCTACGCTGGGACGGGGCGGCGCTGGCCTCGAAGCTGGCAGAAGTGCGCCATCGGCAAGGCCGCCTGCTGGGCCGCATGGAAGCGCTCGGCTTCGATCTCAAGCAGGAGGCAAGCCTCAGGACCCTCACTGCCGATGTCGTCAAATCCTCCGCAATTGAAGGCGAGGTTCTCGAGCCTGAGGAGGTGCGCTCATCCATCGCCCGCCGCCTCGGAATAGGAGTCGGCGGCCTGCCCCCGGCCAACCGCGACGTTGAAGGCATTGTCGAAGTGATGCTGGACGCGACGCAACGCTATGATGCTCCGCTCACTGCTGAACGCTTATTCGGATGGCATGCTGCGCTGTTTCCGACCGGTCGCAGCGGCTTGAACCGGATTACCGTCGGCACCTGGCGAACGGAGGCCGCCGGTCCGATGCAGGTTGTCTCCGGTCCACTCGGGAAGGAAAGAGTTCATTTCGAAGCCCTGGAGGCCGCCAGGCTACCCGGTGAGATGGAAAGCTTTCTCGAGTGGTTTGGGCAAGAGACTAAAACCGACCCCGTCATCAAAGCCGGCGTTGCTCATTTCTGGTTCGTCACCATCCACCCCTTCGAAGATGGCAACGGCCGAATTGCGCGTGCAATCGCCGACATGGCACTTGCGCAGGCCGACCAGGCTCGCGAACGCTTCTACAGCATGTCAGCCCAGATCGAACTGGAACGAAGAGCTTACTACGATCAACTCGAGGGCCAGCAACGAGGTGACACGGACATCACGCCATGGCTCGACTGGTTTCTGAAGTGTCTCGGACGCGCGATCGAACAAGCCGACGAGATGCTTGGCTCCGTCCTCTATAAAGCGCGCGTTTGGGAGCAAGCGAATCTGAAACCAGTGAACGACCGGCAGCGCCTCGTCCTGAACCGGATGCTCGATGACTTTCGAGGACACATGAACACCTCGAAATACGCCAAGCTCGCGAAGTGCTCTACGGATACGGCTTTAAGAGACATCCGTGGCTTGTTGGACCGAGGCCTGCTTGTTCAGAATGAAGGCGGGGGACGTAGTACGAGCTACCGTCTACCAAAAGAAGAAGACTTGGAAACAGGGAAAGAGCGGCAAACCCGCGCTTGAGATACAAGACGCCGAACAAACAAAATGGCCGCCGCACTTGCCAGCCATTTGACCAACCTCAGAACCGCTTTCTTACCTCTCAAGGCGACCGGCGCCAAAGGATTCGAAGGACTTATCGGTGTTGCGCTCGCGGAAGTGGCAGGCGCTCCGTTTCGATTGGCAGGAAGCGGGTCACAATTCGGTCTCGACGGACCTACCTCCTACAAAGGCGACGGCCTACTCTATGAGTGCAAGCGCTACAAGAGCAATGTCCCGCGCTCCGACCGATTGCGAGAGAAAGCGGCCGAGCGCCGGCGCTTCGGCTATGGGCGTGCGCGGCGGCGCTTGCGCTTGTGGTTTTTACGATCAGGCAGCGGGCGCGTGCCTTTGCAGGTGGGAAAGTTTACGCAACCGAGGAATGTGCCGTGCCGTCCGCTGCGCTCGACCAGCCATCCGCTTTCACATTCCGGGCAGGCCGGGAATGACGTGCCGCAGCTGCATAGGAGCTTGTCAGGGTCTGACTTGTCCCTTGCGGGCAAGTCTTCGCCGCAGGCGCTGCACGGTTTGAGGCTCTCGCCGCAGAGATAGTGATGTTCGCAGGCAAAATAGGTCATGCCATTCTTTGTCGTCTGCGCCAGCATCCGCCCGCCGCATACATGGCAGCGATGGTCGGCAATGCCGGGCTCGCCCTGTTCGGCGGCTTCGTATTCGGGGCTGGCAAGAATTTCCCTGACAAAGGCCGAGGGTTTTTCCCTGTCGGCCAGGATCGTGACGGATGTGCGGGCACGGGTAAGCGCGACATAGAAAAGGCGGCGCTCTTCGGCGTGGGCATAGTTTTCAGGTTCCGGCAGAACCAGATCCAGCAGCGGATCATCGACGATCTCGGACGGGAAGCCCATAATGTCCGAGACGGCCTGCAAGATAATGACGTGATCGGCCTCAAGTCCTTTCGACGCGTGGACCGTCATGAATTTGATGGAGAGTTTCGGAAAGGCGGCTGCGAGGGTGCCGAGCTTCTGCGGGCCTGTGTGGCGATAGCGGCCGAGCAGCAGAACGCTGGCTGACGGTGTGATTTGCGATAAGCGCTCCAGCGTCGCCTTGAGAGACGCCGCTTCCTGACCCCTTTTATAGTAGGCGATCATGATAGCCGGAGCCGTGGTCGTGCCGGCGGGGATGACCGTTTTTTTGATTTGTGAGGGGTTGCGCAACACGAAGCTGCGGGCCGGCTGCGCAATCTTGTCCACGCTGCGAAAGGTGCGGCCCAGATCGACAGTGCTATGCACCGTGTCGTTGCCGGCAAAGCGCCCGCCAAACTCTGCGCCGAAATTGCGCATCAAATGAATGTCCGCGCCGGTAAAGCGGTAGATGGATTGCCAGTCATCGCCGACCGCAAAAAGCCGCGCATCCGCATGCTGGGCCTTTAGTGCCCGCAGCAGGCGCGCCCGCCCTTCTGAAATATCCTGGAATTCATCGACCAGAATATGCCGGTAGGGGCTCCGGTAGCGGCCGGTCTCGACATAGCTTGTGGCGCGCGCGATCATGTCTTCGAAATCGATCGTGTCGCCTAGGCGTTTTTCGTAGGCTGCGACCAGCGGTTCGAAAATCTTCAGAAAGGCACGGCTGCGCGGGATATCAGCCGAAGTTTCTCCCCGTTCCCTGCACTGGGCCAATGTGATTCCGGCGCTCTTGAAGTGACGCAGGAAGGTGCCAAGCGTCTGCGTGAAGATGTCGACCTGTCCCAACTCTGCCAGAAGACCGAAGAGCTGATCGTCGGGAACAGGCTTGAAGATCACGTGCGGGGCGAGTTTTTCGCGTAGATTGTCCAGCAGTTTGCCTTCTACTTTTTCGTAGCTGAAGGTTTCGATCAGCGTGGTGCCGTTGGTGCGGTGAACCTCGCGTTTCCAGTCCATGCTGGCGAGATAAGCTTCGCGGTTGATGTGCGGCGCGGTCGTCAGGCGGGTGGCACCATCAGGCCCGCGTGCCTTCCGCACGCCAAAATGCTCGATGTAGATGCCGCTCTCGGTCAGCCGGAAGTCGGGCCGGTATCCGCCATGCGCATCGGGCGGCAGCGGATGGTCATAGGCCGGCTCATATTCGTGCGCGATGCCGTTGCGGTAAAGGAAGTTGGCAATCTCCCATTCTTCGAAGCTCCTAACCAGGTCGCCGTTGAGCGTACGCAGCTCATGCGATTCCACCCACTGGTAGTACGCATCCAGCGACTTAAAATCCCATTCGCTCTTGTAGGGAAAATAGAAGGCCGAGAACCAGTCCAGCAGCAAAGCTCCCAGCTCGGCTACAGCAGCGACCTCGCTGATCAGTATATCGCGCAGCAGCGCCCGAAACTTGGTGTCGTCAATGGCATGTTCGGCCAGAGGCGGACCTTGGCCGTCAACCTCGCGGATGATTCTGTTTCCCAGCGCGTGAAACGTCATCGCATCGACCGCAGCGCCCGATCGTTCCTCGATCCGGCTCGCCATCTCGGCGGCAGCATCCCTACCGAAGGCAAGAAGCAGGATTTCATCGGGAGGGCGAATGCCACGCTCGATCAGATAGGCGGCCTTGGCCACAATGACGCTGGTCTTGCCCGATCCTGCCCCGGCCAAAACAAGCGTGGCATCCTCATCGGTAATGACAGCAAGACGCTGTTCGGGGGTGAGCGGGTTTTTCTCGATTCTATCGAAGAACGCGCTCATCGCCGTGAGATCGCTGGCGATAAAGCGCTCGATTGCCGCACGGCGCGCTTGCTCGGGGTGGTCGTGGAAGGCGCGCACCGTCTCGATCAGCCGGTGCTGATCATCTGAAAGAATACCGCCCGGTATGGCCGGAGGGAGCGCGGTGATGATCGTCGCCGCGCGCTCGAGGAACGGGGCGAGGAGGCAGGCGGCCGGGTAGCGGCGCGGCTGGTCGAGCCGGCTGATGACATCGGCCAGCGCGGTGAGTTCGCTTTCTGCTGCCGTGAATTGCCGCAGGATATGGCGCCGGAAAGCGTCGTTGGATGCGGAGATAAAGATGGCAGCGTCGTACGCTCTGATGCCGGCGAGCCGGGCGGTTGTACCATCGACTAGCGGCACCGCCAGCGTCGCAAAGCCGAGCGTGCTGGTCAGTGTCGCGGGGCCTGCCCATACAGAGAACGGAACCTCATCGCGCGCGCCGCCCAGGAAATTGATCCCCGAGGCGGTCCGCTCGGCGGCCCACGAAGCGTGGCCCAGTGATCTGAGAAGCGCGCCGGGTAAGGGTCGTCGTTTAAGGCGCGCCACCATGTCAGCCATTCCCGCCGATGAGGTCATTGCGGGCGGCACGGTAGACGTCCTGCAAAGCCTTATGGCCGGTGAGGTTTTCGAGAGCGTAGCTGTTCAGAAATTGTCGTCCGGCAAACAGCGTGCGGTCGACAGGGCTCAGCTGTGCGTCATCGCAGACTGCCTGCCAGGTCTCGGCGATCGTCGTGATTTGCTGTTCGATCAGGGCGGCGGCTTCAGTTTCCTTCAGGTGATAATCGGGCGCGGCGGCCAGGCACGTCGCGAGCGTGCTGGCGCGGGCCTCGCCCTTGATCAGCATCGCCTGCGTGGCTTCGTTGCCGGTCCGGTTTTGCGGGCAGATGTCATAGGCAGGCGTCAGGGTCAGCATCTTGCCGTCCCAGAAGGCCGCATGGTTGCGGGCATGATCATCCGTATTGCCGCATAATATGTTGAAGCAGATGCGTCGGTAGAGCTCTTTGAGCGTATCCTTGGGATCGGTGAAGCGGTGGCGGATCAGTTCCGCCAAATCCTCGTAGGACGCATAGCGCGCCATCATCTCATCAAGGCCGAGCATGGTCAGCGCCGAAACCATCGCATGCCGCGTCCAGCCGTCCTTTGTATGCGTGCGGTCAAAACGTTCGATCAGCAGCACGTCCTTGCCCGCCGCGCGGGTCATCGACACGGCGGCCGCGTTGAGCCCGCAGGCGGTTGCCAGCTTCATCGCGATGAATTCTGCTTTCACGACACTATACGTGTCGCCGCTTGATGAGAATTTGGCGATGAGTTTCTTTGTGCCGTCATCGATCAGCGCCTTGGGGCGCGCGCCCCCGATCGAGGTGCCGTGATTAAGCGCCTCATCGAGCGCGGGTGGGAGCGGCAGGCCTTTTTCGATGAGATCGGCGGCTTCCAGAAGCTCTTCGAACGACGCCTCCGCCGCAAGACGGGGGACGTATTCCGTTGCCGATGCCTGAAAGTCGAGTGCACCAATCCGGTCGGAGCCGGATTGCAGAAGATAGGTCAGCTCGCTGATCTCCGGGATACCAGCGGCACCCGGCTTTTTGCCGGTCAGCCGGTTGATGATCACGCGGCGGCCCCACGCATCCGGCGAGCCGTCGCGGATGCAGCTAGGCATCGACAGGCCGTTGATCGGTGCGATTACGCCTTCTTGCAGGGGCAGTTCCGGTTCGTAGAGAGATATGGCGTCGGCGCGGCGGCGGTAGCTTGCGCCGTAAGTAAAGAGCAGGCGCGCGCCGTCCTGGTCGAGGCGGCCCGCCACCACCGGCTGCGTTGCGCCCGGCAGCCACATCCAGACAAAAGCTTCGGTAGCGTCCCCCTTAGAAGTCATCGTCAACCTCCTTCACCGAATGGCGGACGCTCTTCGGGAGCAGGGTCAGCTTCTCGTCAAGGTGGGCATTGTGCATCTGGAGAGTGCGCTCGTCATAGTCGAACAGGCGCACGCCGACGATCGAGGCGACCTCGAAGACGATACCGATCTGAGGGCCGGGTGCGCCCTTTTCGATGTTGGACAGAGTCGTGCGGCTGATGCCGGCGCGATCGGCAAGGTCTTGCGCCGTCAGACTGCGCTCGGTGCGGCCGATGCGGATCAGCTTGCCAAGCATCGTGAGTGCTTGACGCGTTACCCGGGAATAGCTTCTGTTGCGCGGCATCGTCGTTGCTCGTTATGTGCATTTAAATGGTCATAAGACATATTCGCGTCTATAATTCTGTACATGATGTCATGGCGCGGGTTGATTGTCAAAGAATGTTCATTCGTTTGGACGTAAGAAACTTATATGTACAGAATTTTGCACAAATTGTGCGGTTTGGTAGGGTTTGAGAATGTCAGTCTATGACATGAACTCGTAAGGCAGGTTCTCGTCCTGCTGAACCTGCAGACCGCGTGAGACGGGAATGAGCTTTCCTCGCCCGTTCTTCTGGAGGGAGAACTTCTCTTTCGCGCGAAAGCAGGCCGCGATATGCATGCGTGGCCGACCTCTTCGGCGGCGAAGAGAAACAGCAATCGCACGCGAGACAATTTATCGGCCTCATGCGAGGCCTCGCAATTCGCTGCGACACCACTGTCCTCTTGTTGGCGCATCCATCGCTTTCCGGAATGGCAAGCGGCTCAGGCTCTTCCGGTTCCACTGGATGGAACGAACAAACCCTCGCGTGCGGTTTTTCTAGAAGACGTCGAGCAATACTTCGATGGAGACGGCGAAACCTCCTCTCCTTGATGCCGGGGGGGCAGTTCTTCTGCCGAGGTTTCTTGGCTCAACAAATGATAAACTGACAATCTTTGCCAATTTACGCCATGATGGGGTTAGTAGGGGGTCTATCATGGCGACGATGAACGTATCTCTCTCCGATCTCATGAAGGATTGGGTGGAAGCGCAGGCTGAGACCGGGCGCTACAGCAATGCGAGCGATTATGTCCGCGACCTGATCCGCCGTGATCAGGAGCGCCAGGAAAAGATTGCTCACATACAGGGGCTTGTGGCGCAGACGCTCGAAAGCGGCGTCAGCGACAAGTCCATGGACGAGATTTTGAACGAGGCGCGGAAACGCGCGCCGCGTTCATAGTGGCGGGCAATGGCGTATAAGCTTACCCGCAAGGCAGAAGAAGACCTTATCGCAATCTACCTGCAAGGCGTGACGACAGTCGGCAGTGCGCAGGCCGAGAGCTACCATGCGCAGCTCGATCAGGTTTTCCGTTTCCTGTCCGACAACCCAAGAGCCGCGAGAGAGCGCTTCGAGATTTCCCCGCCCGTCCGCTGCCACCCGTACGCTCGCATATTGTCGTCTATATGGTCGACGAAGACGACGTGCTGATTTTGCGGGTGCGCCATTCCCGTGAGGATTGGGACGGCGATCCCGTCTAGTTGCGGTTTTCACAATCCACTTCTGATTTATGTCGCTGAACTTGTCCCCAACCTTGGACCGGCTGGGCTGGTAAATTCCGGCTTCATCTGACAACAGGCTGGCCGGGGTTGCCAGCCGGAAGATGAAGCCTGATCGGCACTTCGTTTCCGATCGCACTGCGCGGTCGGACCTCGTTGTAGTCTCTAAGCCTCGCTTTTTGATCGTGCTTCGTCGAGGAGCGGGCTTTCTTGTGCCTGGAGACCTGCGATGACGATCATGACCTACAAACACTGGCGCGACGTGCCCGAGCGCTCATGGCGCTGGAAGAATTTCTCGCCCGCGGAAATCGCCTGCCGAGGCAGCGGCTCCCTGCGGATCAACGAAGAAGCGCTCGACAAGCTCCAGGCGCTGCGCGACCGACTTGGCAAGCCACTCATCGTCCGTTCGGCCTACCGTAGTCCGGCGCACAATCGGGCCGTCGGCGGCGCGCCGCGCTCGAAGCACATGGACGGCACGGCCTTCGACATCGCCATGGCGAACCACGATCCGGTGGCTTTCGAGGCTGCCGCCCGAGCCGTCGGCTTCCTCGGCTTCGGCTACTATCCGCGCTCGGGCTTCATGCACATCGATCTCGGCCCGGCTCGGCAATGGGGCGAGCGTTTCCCGGTGCGGCCGACGGCGTTCGCCGCGGAAACCTCGCCCGCGCGAGAGGTCCTGGCCGACAGTCGCACGATGAAGGGCAGCGGCGCGGCAGGCGTGGCGACGCTTGGCGCCGCTGGCGTCGAGGTGGCGCAGAACGTCCTGGCGGAGACCCAGACCGCGATCCTGCCGCTCGTGCCCTATCTCGACACCTTGCGCTGGGTGTTCATCGCCGTGGCGCGCGCGGGCCTTGCCGTGACGATTTACGCCCGCATCGACGACTGGAAGCGGGGCCGTCGATGATCGCCGCTCTGTTCACCGGGATCGCCGCCGCCCCGTGGATGCGGGCGGCCCTACGCTACGGCGCCATCGCACTCGCGGTGCTCCTGTTCCTGCTCACGCTCCGGCGCTCCGGCGAGCGTGCTGGCCGGCTCGCCGAACGCCTCGAAACATCGGAGAAGGTCAATGACGTCCAACGCCAGATGCTCGATGCGGCAGCTCGGCGTCCTCGCGATCGCGACGATCTCGCTGACCGCCTGCGCAACGGCCACTTCTGAACCTCGCATGGCCACCGTCTGTCCGCCGGTGGTCGAGTATGGCCGCGAGTTCCAGGCGCGCGCCGCCGACGAGCTCGATCTGCTGCCGGATGGGTCGGCAATCGCCGAAATGCTCGCCGACTACAGCGTCATGAGAGATCAGGCCCGGGCGTGCCTCCCCTGATCAAGCTTAATGCAGAAGAGCGGGTGGCTGTTTGTGCTAGAGTTGCATGATGAGATGCGCGGGATCCTTCACTTCACAAGATTAGTAAGATTCCCGGACCAAGAAATACGCAACTCTCGTTTTGCCCGCGTCGCTGCGACGTGAAGGAGAGACCGGTACTGAATGACAATGTCCTCCTGGTCTGCTGGATCGACGGCTGAACGAAGCGCCCCCGGCGGCGGGAAGGCAGTCTCAGACAAGAACGGGATCGCCACGGCGAAGAACTCGAGTCCCTTCGCCCGGTGCATGGTGGTGATCCGGACCCCTGGAACTGACCGGTCATCTGCGCCTGACTGGAGCATCACCGTCTCGATGCCGGCGCCGCGCAGCGCTCCCTGAACCCGTTCCGCGTCGGTGCGACGTGCGCAGAGGACCGCAATGTCGGAGAGCCGTGTCTGGTCAGGGGGTAGGGCCCGGACCCATGACACCAGCCCGTCTAACTCCTCGGCCTCGGACCGGCACCCTACCAGCTCCGGGGAGGCCCCGCGCATGAGGCTGACATAGCCGCGCAAGCTATCCGTCCCCTCATCCAGGTCGTCGATGCTGACCCCCTCGAGAACCGACACCGCCCAAGCCCGGATCTCCTGCGTGGTCCGGTAGTTCAGGCGGAGCCGTTTTGAGCGGCCGCGCACGTTGATTCCGCAGGCGGACATGGCGGCCCGCCGTCCATAAATCCGCTGATGTGCATCGCCCACGATGAAGAGGGAGTTTCTGTCCCCGGCGGGGGTCTCCGGCATGATCGCGCGGATCAAGCGAAACGCCTGTTCGCCCATGTCCTGCGCCTCGTCGACGATCACCGCCGCATAGGGCAAGTTCGGCGCCTCGGCCGTCAGGATTTCGGTCGCCTCCCGATAGGCGTCATCGGGTTCCGCGAGCCCTTCGCTGATCAGCCGGGCCCGGTAATCGGCGAAGATGTCCCACAGCACCGCCCGCTTCTTGCGGTCGAGCGGGGTGCCGCGGCCGGCCCGGGACGCCTTCAGGTAACCCTTCTGATCGATCAGCCCCTTCGCCTGGACGATCTGCGCCCATTCCGCGCGAACGAACGGTTCGGACAGACCCCCGGGCAGCTCATGATCATCGAAGACTTCCTTCCAGATCTGGTCCAGCCGGTCGCGCGCCTCCCCGAAGAAGGCGACCTCGCGGGCGAAGCTCTTGCGCTTGAGGAACTGGGACACCCAGCGGTCGAGGTTGATCACCTCGATCCGCGGCGGGCGGGCGTCCAGATGGCCCGGGCACAGGGTTCTCAGATTTGCCTCGATGTCATGCGCGAGGCTGGTCGTGAAGGTGGTCAGGAGGACCCGTTGACCCGCCCGGGTCGGGTCTTTTTCGATCTGATCCGCGAGGTGCTTGGCCCGGTGCATCGCGACGACGGTCTTGCCCGTTCCGGCGCCACCCCGAACCAGGACCGGCCCGTTGTAGTCCCGGTAGGCGATCTTGCGCTGTTCGGGGTGCAGGAACACGCGCCACCCCTCAAGCCCCTCCTCGAAAACGCGGCGCAGCTCCGCCTCGCTTTCGGGGATGAAGATGGTCTGGCGGCTCTGCTCCGTCTCGATCAGCTTCCCGAAGGTCAACTCTGTGGCGGGCTGCGGCGGTTCCGCGTCCGGTTCCGCGCCGACCCCGGTCAGGGACTGGATTTCCTCATCCGCATAACCGGCCGCGACCGCGTAAAGGATCTGATAGGTAAGCGGGTCGAACCGGTCCTCCGCACCTTCCAGCGCCTCGATCGTCGGAATCTGGCGGACAGCCGTCAGTTCTTCCTCCGGCACGCCGAGGGCGCGCAGCCGTGCGTCCGTCACCTCATCGAAGAGGCGAGGAGCGGAAATGTCCGGCGTCGCCACTGGTTCGACAACCGCGTCGATCTCCTCGATCACCCGGATCCGGTTCGTTTCCGGGTCGAGTTTGACCCGACGCCCGGCAGCCCAGCGGTACGCCTTGTCGTGCTCATTGACGTGCACGAACATGATGTCGCGACCCACTTCGAAGGCGATCGCACGGTACCCCTGGTCGACCCGCAGGGACTTGATCGAGCTATCCTTTGACCCCTCGACAGTCTCAAGGTTCAGCCCGTTGGCAGATGGGGCTGACATGTACTTAGTCATCAGGTCCATGAACCTGATCGCCACCCGATCGGGCAGCTTCCGCAGGCTTTTCATGCAGCCGATGTCGTAGGAGACCCGTTTGGTCATTGTTTTTGTCATGTCCGTGTCTCCTGAAGGGCCGTGATAATTCTCGTGACCGTCTCGCCCACCTCGTGCGTCTCCGGGTCGAACTGGACCAACGTCCAGCCGACCCCCTCATGGGCGGTTTCTGCGACGGCGACACGCGCCCCCGCCCAGCCGAACTCCATCGCGCCCACCACCCGACCGCCAACTACCAGGTCATCGCCGAGATGATCCGGGCCCGGCGCCTCGGCCGCGATCAACGCGTCGATCAGCGGGTGGAACGCCTCGTCACAGAGGGCGCGGGCCTCCTCCCAGGCGGCGTCTGCCGCGGCGTTCCCGGACGACGGGTCAGGCTCTGACATGTCCGGCGGGGCCAGCGTGTCGAGCCCGTTAAACTCGACGTGCAGCCCGCGTGCGCCCTGGAACAGGTTGACGAGCCGCCAAAGGCCTCGCCAGGCATCGGTGTAAAGCGCCTTCGCAGCCGGGACCTCGCCCGGGTCCGGTAGGGTCGCGCGCAGCAGGAGTCGCACGTCAGCGTCCGACATCACCCAGTCCGCAACGGTGACCTTCTGGCAGGCCAGGTAGAGGTCGAGCGCCCCAGCCCCGATGTGCTCCGCCGCCTCGGGCCCTGCGAGGAAGAGCCGCCCCGCTTCGGAGAGGGCCGCCTGCCGGGGGAGATGATCGAGCGGCCTCCCGCCCTTCACAAGCCCACGGGTCAGGATGGACCGGGTCGCCGTGTCTTTCTCGGCGTCCCCGTCTAGGAGCTGCTTCAGCGCCTCGAGGGCGCTGACGGCTTGGAGAGCCCGGACAGCGTCGGCGTGCGGAGCGAGGAGCGGGTGCGCCAGTGCCCTGCCCAGCGGGCCTGTCATTTGCGGCCCGAGCTCGCTCTCGGCGAGCGGGTTGAGGTAACCCTTGTCCTCCGGGTCGAGGTCCCTCCATGAGAGAGTCCAGACCCGCACCTTCCCGGACCGGATCATCAGCATCCGGTCCAACAGGTCCTGCGCGACCGTCCCCGCGTGATACTCGATTCCGTCCATCTCGATCACAACCGGCAATCCGCTGCCGCGCCCGACGGGCGTGAGCAGGAAGTCCACCCGTTTGCGGGGCAGGCCCCGGAAGCGGGCATCGATCTGAACCTGCGGCTCGATGGTCCAAAGGCGGGGCGCGTCCGGCCGGCCTGCACGCAGCACGAAACCGCGTCGACCGCCTGGAAGGACTTGTGGCGTGAGCGCCTCGTCCCCGAAGAGGCCGGAGAGCGCCCGCAGAAGCCGCTTCTCGAGCACGCTCTCGACCAGTGCCCCCCGGATCGACTCGTCGATCCCGGTTTCCGCCCGGGTCAAGCTATCCCATTTCTGAAGGATCGCCTCCATCATCTGCCTGGCCCGATCCCGGTCCGGCTCCCCAGGCCCAAACTGTGATCGGTAGGGTTTGACACAGCGGAAGCAGCCGTTCCGGTCCTGCTCCTGGTTGCAGGGGCAATCCCGGAGCGCTTCTGCCGCGCGGGTGATCACGGCGCGCATCGTATCCGGGTGCTCCGCGATCTGGCGCAGATACCCTGACCCGCCTGGGACGGAGTCGTAAAGATAGAGGCTGCGGACTGTGGTCATCCCATCTAGCTGCGCTTGGAAGATGGTCGACCGGATATGGTCCACCTTGCCCGCGAAATGGCGCCGCATCCCAAGGTTGATCGCCGCGACGAAGCTCTTGAGGTCATCGTCATCGGCGTCGCCGACGACCGGGATCACGATCCGGATCGCCTCCGTGTCGAACTTGCGCATCAGGAACACGCCGGTCTCCCACTGGTCCCGGGGAAGATCGTCATCCCTCATCACGAGGCAGTTCGGGGGATGGGTTCCACGGTCATCCTCGCTGCGAGGCATGCCCTGAAGGGAGCCGCAGTGACGACAGATCCGGAATAGCTGCGCAGGCCGCCGCTCTCCTGCTATCCGCGGCCCAGGAAGGGTGGACTTGGGACCGAAGTTGAAGTCCCGGAAGGTGCAGCTGGGCAGGAATTCAAAGCCGAATGGAGCCCCGTTCTCGCGGCTTGTGAACCAGGAGGTGGCGATGTCTTCCGGCCCATGGAAGGGCATGAGGACCCGGTCGAACTGACGCTGGTCCCGTTGATCCCCGTCCCGGATCGCCGCCTTTTCTTCGCTGTCGATCGCGATGACGGACTTGAGCTGGACCACATCATGCTCGGAGCCGCTATCTGACCACATCTCGTCCCCGCATTGCGGGCAGGTGCGGGTCTCCGCCCCTTCAATCCGATGCGCTACGTGAGAACAGGCTGGGCAGAACGTCCACCGATCCAGATCTTCCTTGCCGATCTCGATGCGGTCAATCTGCACCTGCCGACCGTTCGCGTAGAAATACTGGCCCGGGGCAAACTCCGACAGCGCCGAGCTGGCGGGCCGAGAGTATTCGACGTGCAGCAGCCCATCTTCGTCGCGTGCGAACGCGCCGTCATTGCGCCGCGACAGGATCGAGGTCAGCTTCACCCCCTCTTCGGGGAAGGCGTAGTTCGGCAGGATCCCTTTTTCTGTCAGGAACTTGATCACCTGCACCTCGTCGATCCCACTCCGGATCAGCCGGTTGATCTCGTTTCGGTCCCGGGTCAGGTCCTGCTCGCGACGCGCATATTCGTCATCGGTTAGCTCGGCCCGGCGCTTCTTGAGCCGAGCAAGTTCCTTGGTCGCCTCCTCGCGCTTTTCCACCAGCCGGGCCCGCTCGGTCGCGGCAGCATCGAAGGCCTCCCCAACGCGCCAACCGATCGATTTCGGGTCCGTTCCGGTCAGGTAAGACCGGACTCGGTCCGCCAAATCCGTCCGGTCCTGCACCTCCTGCGGCAGGCCGGACAAGAACCGGTCTGCCAGTTCCGGCCCGGTTTCCCGGACCAGCTCAAGCCATTCGACCGGGAACCCGTCGGTCGCATCAGAGGCCCGGCGCTTCAGCACGTCACGGACCTTCCCGTAGTCCCCGCTCTCCTTTGATGCGGCCACATAGGCGTCGATGGTGAAGGCTGTCACCTGGCGCAGAAGCACCTCTTCGGCCGCGAGGAACACGCCCGGTGGACGGACCTGGCCTGCCAGCATCGGGGTCGGGTCTTCCCAGAACTGGAGGTCATGGGCACGCGCATTTGCCAGCACCATGTTCAGCGCGTTCCCGTCGCGCCGCCCGCTCCGCCCCATACGCTGGACGTAATTCGCCTCCTCCGGGGGAACGGAACTCAGGAGAAGGGTGGAGAGGTCCCCGATGTCGATGCCCATCTCCAGTGTCGGCGTTGCGGAAATCAGGTTCGGGGCCCAACGGGTCTCTTCCTTGATGAACCCGGTTTCCACCCTCAGGCGCTCATCCGTCTCAAGGATCCCGGTATGCTCGCGAGCCACCACCCGATGGTTGCGGTCCGAACGGAGGGCCCGGCGCAGGGCGGGCCGGTCCGGTTGATCCGCAGCGGCGAGGTGCCCGTCGCAGCCGATCCTGGTGCAGGGCGAACCCAACGCGACTTCCGCGTTCATGCCCAGTCCGGTTTCGCGTCGACCGCATCGGTTACAGGTCAGCGCCAGCGTGTCCGTGGAAACCGTAATCCGCTCAGGCACGAGGAGCCAAGCGTGCCGGTTCTGTCCTTCAGGCCCGTTTACGCGGCGAACCATATCGTCCGCCTCAAGCCGGCGCAGCAGCAGCGGGTAAATCGTGTCCGGGTCAGTCCCATAGCGGAGCTCAGCCGGACCAATCGTCCTGAAGAGCCAGTCTCGGTACCAGCTCCCGGTTCCTGACCGTGTGATCCGCTCGAACCCGGTCGGCGCGTGGCCCAGCGTGACCGGGATCGGGGCGAGGCCCCGGCGCCCGTCGGGGCTTGGAAGAGCACCGGACCTACCAACTCCCATTTGATGAGCAGCGGTGAACCAGTTGAAGCCGTGATTTGGTCGTCCGTTGACAATGGCGCTTTCAAGATAGGGGTGTGCGACCGAACCTTGCCGGCGCATCTGTTGCGTGACCCCCGCTAGGACAAGGGTAAGAAGGGCCGGATCGAAGTCCGGCGCGCCCGGGAGTTCATTCCGCAGTTCGCGCGCGAGACGCTCCGCGGACAAGTGCAGCAGGTCCGTCGAGACATCGGCCGCCGCCATCCCATTCAGCTCAAGGGTGTGGTTGAAATGCGACCTGTAGCTCAGGTCGACGAAGTATTCCCACCCGAGCCGAAGCCGAATGTGATCCAGAAACACCGGATCGGTGATGGACGTGTTGTGCTCGATTAGTTCGCGGTACCGACGGCGCCAAGTTTGCTCCTTCGGTATGAAAAGGGCCGTGAACCCGTCCGGGCCAAGCTCGGCCAGCTGCGCCCGGGGGACATCCTCGATCACCTCATGCAGGCTGAGCGCGCCCGTCTCGGCGCCGCGGAGGGCAGTATAGAGCGCCTTCTGGTAAACAGAGAGGGCGTTCCGGGTCTCGGCGACCGCAGCCCGATGGGCGGCATCCTGGACCGAGTCCGAGAACATCAGGAATCGCGGTTTCGCTTCCGACTGCTCCTCATTCTGCGACGAGGTGTAGAGGGTGCCGGTGATGCCGGTCGTCAGGCGGGCAGCACGCATCCCGAAGAGGAGGAGCCCACGCGCTTGCCCGCAGGCGGGACAGGTCCGGTCAATTCGCCCGTTGCTGTCGGTGGGGTTGTACATCCAGACCGGGGCGGCGGGACCCGGTTCGAGGTGGTTGTGATCGGCCGGGGTGAACTCGACCGTTTCCGCGTTGAGGACCCCCTTCACGATCTGGCCGCTGCCACCGCTCGCTGGGACCATCCGGTCGATCGACTCGTGGTAGATAAGCCGGATCCGGTCCGCCCCATTCTCGTCAAAGAACTCTGTGTAGAGCTGCTCAAGGTCCGCATGGAGGGACCTGGACCGGGGGTCCTGTCGCCCAAGATGGGCTGTCGCGCCACAGCGGTTGCAGTTCACAACGGGCAGGGTCCGGCGCAGCATGTGCTGATCCAGATCCAGCGCATGGAACAGGTCCATCGTTGAGCGGACCCCGCCCGCCGCAAGCCGCGGGAGGGTGGTCACCATACGGGCCATCTCTCGGATCCAGAGCTGGAGGCGGACATTGAAGAGGGGACGCGGACTCTCGACCGCCCCTGAGCGGGCCCAGGCGACGAGCGCCACCACCAGCTCCGCGAGCGCCCGGAGGTCCGCCTCGACCCAGTCCCGTATCACCCGGACCTGCCCGAGCCCGGCCGCAACCGCCTCGAGCGAGGCGGGTCCCTTGTTCTCGGCGATGATCTTCAGGGTGCGCTGACACAGGTGATGCTGTACCAGCCGGTCGCCGAGCGCGATGCGCCAAGCTGGGTCAGAAGGGTCGCCCTCATCCAGAAAGGCGAGATCAGGGTCGTCCCGGTCAGGGAAAAGACAAGCGGCCAGCCGCCGGGCGGCCCCCGGCTGGTCCATTTCCGCCGCCTCGCGCAGGGCCGCGTGGATATCCGGCGGTTCCGGCCGGTCCAGATACTCCGGGTCCCCGAAGACCTCGCTCGGTGTTTTCCGGGTTTCCCGGACCACCGCGTCCTCGTCGAAGGGCTCGCCGAAGATCGTCTCGGCGTAGCGGCGCAGGTCCGTCGCCGCCTCCTCTCCGGAGCCGAGCGTGGCCGAAGACCCCACGCAGACCAGGTGCCCCTCCGGCGTGTTCAGCCGGTACTTCAGGCGCCGAAGCAGGAGGGCCAAGTCCGCCCCCTGCGCTCCGTCGAACGTGTGCATCTCGTCGACCACCAGAAACCGGAGCGTCTCCGGGTCGTTCTGCGCCCAGAGCGGCTTATCGCGGCCGCGCAGCAGCAGGTAATCGAGCATCTTATAGTTGGTGAGCAGGATGTCGGGCGGGTTCTTCCGCATCGTGTCGCGATGCGTGATCACGCTATCCTCGGTCATCTCATGCGCCGGGTTCTGCGGTTCCGCATCCGCGTAAATCCCGGCCCGCACCCCCTGAAGCGACGGGATCCGGGTCAGGGCGTCAGCGATCCGGCGCGCCTGGTCGGTCGCCAGCGCGTTCATCGGATAGATCAGGATCGCCTTGATCCCGGGCTTCCCCTTGTTCCGCCGACAGTGGTCCAGGATCGGCCAGAGGTAGGATTCCGTCTTGCCCGACCCGGTCCCGGTCGCCACCAGCGTCGATCTCGGCGTCGCTCCGCTCAACCGGGCGAAGGCGTCCGTCTGATGCTGGTAGGGGGCGAAGCGCAGCGGCACCTCCGGGAAGGGCTGCGCCCATGTCCCCTCCTTCGCCCCGTCGATCTGCCGGAACGGCATGTCGACCGAGATCCACGGCCCCTTCAAGAAATTCCCGGGCTCGGCGATGAACCGGTCCACCATCCCCTCGAAGGCGGGGCTGGTTGTGTTCAGCGTCGTGTGTACCAGTTCGCGCAGGCTGTCCTGTACATGACGGGCGAGGAGGATGGGGTTCATCTCAGGCGGCCTCTTCGGATTTCAGCCGCTCGAAATGGGCCCAGGCGCGGCGGTAGTCCTCGATCCGGTCGCACTGGGTGAAGGGGCCGACGAAGTGGCGGGTGACGGTGCGAGGGCCGCCGGGCATCGTGTCGTCAATGGCGGTGCAGGTCAGTTCCGCCGGGTTGTCGGTGAGGATCCTCCCCCAGGCCGCGCGGCTGGGGCTCTTGCCGCGGTCGTCCAGCCAGCCGACGCCGGGCAGGCCCTTGGAGCAGGTCCAGACGATCCGGCCGTTCTGGTCGTACCAGGTGCCCGCCTCGTTTTCCTGAAGGACCGGGAAGTAGATCCGGTAGATCTCGATCAGCTGGTCAAGAGTCAGGCCAAGTGCCTGCGCGACCAGCACATCGATCTCGACTAGCGCCATGCGGCGGGCAAACTCGGTCCGAAGGCCTGCGGTGCGGTCCCAGGTTGCCGGGCCTTCGACCGGGCCTTCAAGGAGGAGGCGGGGGTCGGGGGAGGACCACGGGAGGACGTCGAGCGTGTGGGCGTGGCGATTCCAGAGGTCGGCATAGGCCAATGTCAAACAGTTTAACCTGAGCGACCGGTTTAGCGTAGTTTTATCGACAAGCGTCCAAGGAAAACCACTAAGATCAGAGTCACTCAGAAAACCAGTACCCGATGCCTTGATCAAAAAATCAATCGGCAACGAGAAAACCAATGCGGCCAGATTGACTGTGTTCTCTATAGCCTCGAAAGAGACGCTCTGAACTGTGTGGACGTGCGAGATTTCTGGGGGGATTAGGCAAGCCGTGAGACTCCGCTCACTGTTGAGATTAATCATCGCACGGAATGCAACACGGAAAAATTCAGTGTGCCGTTTGGCACCATCCCACCTACACCTTGTTGTCTTTTCATTGTAATCTGCGATGGAAATCGCAGGTCCGAAATTAGAACGTGGAATGTAATCAGCTGGAAGCTCCGTCAAGTCCAAGACGTGATAATCAGAGTTTGCGCGCACTACTGACTTAGGAGTCTTCTGCAACGGGTTCGCAACACTGAATATCGGACCTTGTATGATCGTGTCTCGCGAATTGCGAAAGACGGTCTCACGTTTAATCAAACCGTCCTTTTGAGAGCCTGTTTCGTCCCAGAGGCGGTTCATCTGCCACATGGGAATCTCGACCGTCCGTTCCCCAGTCGATGTACTCGCCGTCCGCTTAACCTTCGGGATCGCCGCGTCCAGTTTCGGGAACCGCGCCATCTGGCGGAACACGTCGAGGGTCCGGGCCGAATAGGGCTGGATGAACCGCGCTTCTTCAACCGGGACCGTCTCCTCTTCGGAGAGAGCGTGGATCACCGCCAGCGCATCTCGGTCGATCCGCATCACGCGGTCACGATGGCCGCGGGTGTCCCACTTGCCATCTTTCCCCTTGATCCCGGGGATTTCGCCAAGACCGTCTTGGTCAGCGTAGGAATCATCAATCTGTCTGGCGAGAAACGCGAAACTGAACTGTTCAAAATTCACCTCCGCGGGCGTCCCGCGATAGATGTTCAGGCTGAACCGAACGTGATCGACAACCTCCGCGAAGTTCTTGGTAGTGATCTTGTTGCTGTGGTCGAAGTGTTTCGCGATCCGCGCATACCAGTGCCGCCGGAACGCCCCCGACTTCGGGTCGCCCAGATGCCCGTCCTGATGGATCAGCGCCGCAAAGCCCTGTGGCGCGACCAAGCGGAACGCCAGGTCGATGAAACAGCGATACAAGTTGTTCGACCCGCCCCCGGCGAAGGGATTCATCACATCGGACGAGGTCACCTCCATCGCTCCTCGGGTCGACACAAAATCCTGAAGGAAGGCCTCAACCGCCTGAACCGTCCGCCCCTCCCGCCGCACGGGCGGCGCCTTCGGCAGCGCCTCGCCCAGAACCTTCTTCGCGTCTGACGCCGAGAGCCCCGCATGAAGTGGGTCGATGTCCGCCAGCACCAGTCCCTCGTTCCACGAGGGCTTGGCCCACGGCGGGTTCCCAACGATCACGTCAAACCCGCCCCGCGCCTTCATCACGTCGGCGAAGATCAGGTCGAAATGCACGAATCGCTCGCGTTCGGCAACCTCGACCGCCGTCTTCAGCCAGTCGAAATTCTCGATCAGTGCCTCGACGTTTGTTTCCCGAAAGAGTTCATCCTGCTGCTTGGCGGCGGCCTTGAACAGGTCGCGCGCGGGGGCGTTCGGTTCCAGCAGGTCGAGGAAGTCCGGGGCTGGATCGGCGAACTCCGCCACGCTGGGGGCGGCCAGCGACCCGTCGGCGGTGAAGCCCCCCTCCAGGATCATCGCCATCCCCTGAAGAAACTCCGCCCGACTGGGCAGAAGGTCCGCCTTGTCCAGCGGCCAGAGCCAGAGGGCGCACCAGGCGTCCATCGCGGTTTTCAGCCGCTTGTAGGGAAGTGTGTTGGTCGCGTGGTCGGCCCCGATCAGGTGGGCGTTGAGGCGGGCCTTCTCGTGGAAGTCCAACCGCTTGTTGCCGGGCATGACCTTGCCGGGCCAGAGCGTGATCTCGTCATTCGCGGCGGCGCGGGTCTTGGCAAGGTCCTCGGCGACCTGATCGAACAGCGCCTCTGCGACGCGGCTGAGTTTCTGGACCAGCTTGATCTCGTGCGGTTCCAGCTTCTTGAAGAAGCCGTCCTTGCGCCATTCCTTGATCTGGTCCTGTGCGTCTTTCGCAAAGGGGGCTATCGACTTGTCCTTGTCGAAGTTCGCCATGTCCTTGGCCGGCAGCAGCCATTGCCAGACGTGCTTCTCGGGCAGCCGTTTGCGCCAGCCAATCTCTTCGGGCTTGGCGTTGAACCAGAGATCGGCTTGCTTCGATGCTGTGAGAAGGGCCGGAGGATAGGACGCACGCCGGGCGCCGATCAGCGAGTTTCCGGCATGGAGCTGGTCCCCGAACCATGGGGAGAAATCGCTGGCGTGGAGGCTGTTGAGCCAGAGCGAGATCGCGCCGAGTTCCACAGCAATCGGGTTGAGGTCGACGCCGAAACAGTTGCGGTCTGCGATGTAGGCGCGGACTTTCTGCTTCTCGATCACGACCTGGTCTTGTGGGATCGTCTTGCCGGTCTCCTTCTGCTTCCGCTCAAGATAAAGATCGGCAAGCTGGTTGGTCGTCTCGACGAGGAACGCGGCAGATCCCATCGCCGGTTCGAGGATCTTCAGCTCGAGGAGCTCGTCCGCGGTCAGGTCCCGGCAACGCTCCATCAGCGCGTGCTTGACCAGGAGCCGGGCGAGCGGCTCCGGGGTGTAGTAGGAGGCGGACTTTTCCCGGTCCCGGCCCGCTAGCCTGTAAATGAACGTCCCCTGGGGGTAGACCAGCGCCTCCGACCCGTTGAACACGATCTCGTCCGGCGCGAACTCGTTAATCCGGCTGCGGGGAACGAACCAGCTGGGTGCCAGCTTGTCCACCTTGTCCCGGCGGAACGCGTCCTCCTGTTCGGCCTCCTCGTCGGCGAAAAGATCCTCCTCCGCCTCGTCGTCGGGCTCGAGCGCCTCCGCTTCCTCCCCGTCCTCGGCCGCGTCGTTCGACCGGCCCTTGCGGGGCTTCAGCTCGATCAGGTCCGTCTTGGCGACCACCCCGGTGAAAGAGATCAGCGTTTCGTAGACCGCGCCCAGCTGGCCGATCCCGAGCTTGGCGTAAGAGATCCTGCCCGTGCTCTTGCCGGTCGATCGGAGCGACAGCAGCCGGATCACCTGCTGGATCGTCTCGTTACGCAGCCGCAGCCCGTTCAGGAGCGGCGTGCTCTCCGGATCGAGTAGGGACACCTTGACGGCGGGCAGGCGCAGCCCGGTCCCCTTCTCCTCATCAGCGAGCTCCAGGCCCGTGTAAAGGAGGTCGAGAGTGCGCTGGAGGCTCTCCCAGAGGAAAGTCCCCTCCCGGTCCGCCGTGGTCCTGAGCGGGACTGACTCCAACTCGCGCAGCGCCTCGAGCGAGTAACCGCTCGCATAGATCGGGTTGCGCATATCTAGCAGATTCAGGCGCGGGTTCGCCTCCGCGTAGAACAGGAACAGGAGCCGGTACATGTAGCGCAGGCATTCGCGCGACAGCTCCGGCCCGTCGATCCAGACCCCGCGCCGGCTCGGGTCCGGGAAGGTGGACGGGTACTTCCCGCTGGTGACCGCGATCACCTCCTGGCCGAGCAGCTCGATCGCATCCCGCACGGTTCGCTTCAGGGATGTCGTGACCGCGTTGGCGTTCCGCTGCGCCTCCTCTTCGAGCCGATCCGAGATCGGCGCACCCTGATCCGGGACGCGCGCCTCGCGTGAAATCAGGCAGGCCATCACGGTCAGCGTGTCCCGGTCCGCGCGGACGAAGATTTCTTGAAGGTCAAAGCGGAGGACAGACCGGGCCGGCCATTTCCGCTTGTCGATCAGCACGATCTGGGAGAGGCCGACGACAAGAACGTGACGAGGGCCGTCGGACAGCTCGAACACCCCCTCGGCAAGGACGGACTCGATGGTCCGGTCGGTCAGGGCCGCCTCGCGCTGGTCTGGCGGGAATTGATCTTCCTCGAAGCAGGCGCCCACTGGGTCCGATGCCTCATCCTCCGGGGCCGGGATCGGCGCCTCGATCACCCAGAGCGCGTCACGACCGCTCGCGTCCGCGGCGCGGGACAAGAGCGGGATCACCGGCGCCCCGTCGAGAGCCGTATAGGCCCCTTCGCGCCGCCACACGTAGCCAAGGGCGGCCAGCACGTCGTGGTGCGCGTCCCGGACCAGTTCGGCGCGCCGGGACCGGTCCGTGCTGTTGCGCGCCTGGCGCAGCGCCTCGACGGTCGGGCCGGCGACGCGGGCCAGCCGTTCCACCGGATGAGCGGTCCGGTCCAGACCAGCCCAGCGGGCGGTGATGTCTTGAAGCTCCTCCTTGAGCACGTCCGACAGGGTCCCAGATGGGAAGAACTCAGCTTCGTTTTCGATCCCGATCAGGTCCATTCGATCACCCCAAAAACACAGCTTTGACGTCGACATGTGGGTTCGGGTCCGGAATCATCTTCCGGGTCCGCTCGAACCAGTCTGTCCAGTCATGGAACAGCTTCTCGATCTCCTGTTCCCGCTTGCGGCGGATCGTCAGGCGTCTCTTTTCAACCGGGCTGAGCCCCTCATCGGTCCCGGGCACTTCACCGAGATCAAGCGTAAGCTGAGCTCGGAACCGCGTCTCCAGGGCGGACAGCCGGTCAAGAACCGCGTCGAGGTCGCGCTGGATGTCCGCCTCTCGAGCCTTCCGCAGATCGACCAGATGCGTCTGGAACCGGTCCACCGCGACCGGGATCGCCGCCTGCGCCGCCGAGAGGTCCTCCAGTGGGCGGCTCGGGGTGTCCCCGGCGAGCCGGGTCCGTTCCAGAAATGCACCCAGCTCCTCGATCCGGACGGTCCCGTCCGCCGACCGGATCAGCACCGCCCACCGGTCCACGACCGGGGCCCCGTTCGCGTTCGGGATCGCCCCGTGAAGAACCACGGCCACCTCCCCCGCAGGCACGCGTCCGTGTAGGGACGCTACCGGGGCGGCGTGCTCCGGAAAAAAGGTGCTGGCCTGATCTGCGAACCAGTGCAGGATCGGGTGCCCGTCCCACAGGAATTGAACGGTCGGCCAAGCCCGCTCCTGCGCCTTCGCGTCGTTGATCGCCTGGTTGATCACTCCGGGTTGGTCGGTCAGCTCGATCCGGCCTCCGGGGCCGACCGCTTCTTCCGGCATGAACCGACTATCCACCGCCCCTTCGCTTGCGTAGCCAAACCCGTCGCGCGCGCGCATATCATCAGGGATGGCGAGCTGGATAAGGCGGTCGGCCTGATGGATCTTCGGCAGCTCCGGGAAGGCTTTCTCCTCCGGTCGCGACAGCCGCTCGATCATCGCCCGGGCGTAAGTGAATGTGTCCGGGTACAGGCGCGGCGGGGCCTGATCTGTCGGGGGTGCCGCGTCGGCCGGAGCCGGGGCTGCGTAATCCCCGAAGAGGGCCGCGAACTCGTCATCTACCGACATATGGGTGACGGCCTCCGCAGCCCGGACGTCCATCTGGCGCTCGAACGCCTCCGCGCCGATTCCGGTGGCGACCGCCTCCGCGACGACCGCCTCCTCCCCGTCCGCGTCCCCCGCGCCGAGGAACACGGCCGGATCCCCGACGCCGGCCTGGGCCGCCTCGTCTTTCGCGACAAGCTTCTCGAGGACCCACATCTGACGCACCTTCGGGTGCGTACTCTCGCCCACGAAGTAACTGATCTGCGGGGGGCGGTCCTGACCGTAGCGGTCAATCCGCCCGTTCCGTTGCTGGAATCGCAGCAGGGACCAGGGGAGGTCGAAATGGATCAGCCGGTGGCACTGATAGTGGAGGTTGAGCCCCTCGGACGCCATGTCGGAGGCGATCAGGATCCGGATCGGTGATCGCTCCTGACCGAACGCCTCAATCACCTCTTGGGTCCGGACGTCTGCCTCCACGCTCCCACCGTCCACCCGCGCCACCTGGTCGACCGAGAGGCCCAAGTCCTCGCGCAACCGGTCCGCAAGCCAGGACACGGTCGCGATCCGTTCCGAGAAGATGACGAGCCGGTCCCGCGCCTCCCGCCCGGTCCAGTTCAACTGGCGCAGCAGGTTCAGGAGCTCCTGATACTTGCTGAACGCGCCCGTATCGATCGCGGCCACGTGGTCCGCCAGCGCCCGCAGCCGGTCCCGGTCAGCAGTGGTGCCGCGGGCTGTGCCGTTTTCGATACCCCGGATCCGGCGCGAAAGCGTCTCAAAGCAAGCGGCCGGGCTGGAGAAGATCGCTTTGGCGATCGTGGTACGGAACAGGTCGATGGCGCGCCCTCTGGTCTGTTCCTCATCAAGATCGAGGTGCAGGTCCGCGATCGCCTGATAAGCCACCTCCTCCTGAGGGCTAAGCGGAAAGCGGCGCGGGAAGAGCTGCCGTTTCGGGACCTCTCGGCCGATATCAGCGACCACCTCCGGCGACGAGCGGAACCGGCGGACGACCAGGTCCTCGATGTCCGACCGGTGCAATCGGGTTGGGTCCGGAACCCTGGTCGGGTCCAGCATCTTGATAAGACTGGCGAAGCTTTCTTGAGACCCATCATGCGGGGTTGCGGTCAGGAGGAGCAGGGAGTCGGTCCGGCGGGACAGGAGCTGCGCCAGCTCCGCCCGCTGCGAGTTCGACCCGGCGGCCGACTTCCGTTCGGCGGCGTTATGCGCCTCGTCGATGATGATCAGATCCCAGTAGGAGTGCTTAAGCGCGTCCCGGATCTGGTTGTCCCGTTTCAGCGTGTCGATCGAGACGATGGACCGATCAAACTGGTCGAACACGTTGTAATGGGCAGGGATCTTGTTCCGCATGCGCCGGATTGCGGCGCTGTCGAGCCGGGAGAGCGGGATCGAGAACCGCGTCCAGAATTCCTTCTGGAACTGGGTCAGCATGGCTCGGGTCGTGACCACCAGGATCCGATCCGCCCGGCCGCGAAGGGCGAGTTCTGAGGTGATCAGTCCCGCCTCCAGGGTTTTCCCGAGGCCGACGTCATCTGCGATCAGGAGACGGACGCGGTCCTGGGCCAACGCCCGCTCCACCGGCAGGTGCTGGAAGCTGAGGTCGTCGATCGCGGCCTGGCCTAGCGTGAGCGGGCGGCGCGTCGTGGTTGGCGTGGCACGGAACGCGGCGGCGAGATGCAGCTTTGTGTCGATCAGTCCGGATGACGTATCGGGGACCAGCCCGACTGCCGCTGGGTCGAGGACGCGGGCACCCTTTTCGAGGTCCCAAACAAAACGGGCCTCCTTATCGCGCACAATACCGGACAGACCACGGCAATGGATCTCGCGATAACCACGTTTAAGCTGTGCAGTACCAAGTACTTTCCAAGTCGCTGACCGCAGCTGGATGACTGAGCCAGGTTGAGGTACAGCGCTCATTTGAGAACTCCTGAAACCGTATCCCGATTCAGCAGCACGATTTGCTGATCCTGAGGGCGCCGCGCTGTGGGGTCGGTGTCCAGCCCCAGCCGCTTGAGCGCGTAATAGACAAGCGCCTTGCGCACGGGAATCTTGGCCCGTCCGCCACGCATCCCATAATCTAGGGCAATGACCTTCTGTTGGGTCTCTGACAGCTCTGGGTGCGGTCCAATCTCCAATGTCACCTGCTCGTTCCAGTCCGCGTCGCCGTCGGCATCGATCTCGCTCGGCTTGGTGCCGCGCGTCTCGATGATCCGCGAGAGAAGGAAGTCCTTGAAGCTCTGGTCGGCGAGACAGAAGCCTCGTGCATGCCAACGGAAACCATCGAACCCGATCGCGTGTGGCGCGATCCAACGCCAGCGCGGCTCCGGCCGGGACAGCGACTGATACTTCACCTCGATCGCCTCTGACCTCCGGATTGCGGCGACCACCGAACGCAGGGTCTTGGCATTCACGCCTCGGACAGGTGTTGGCGCGGCGTCGTAGGTAGGGAACTGGCCAATCCAGGCGTCAGCACGATCGAGGATGCCGTCGGCGACGGAACGAAGCTGAGAGAGGTAACGGCTGGCATCGGGCTTCAGAAAAAGGGCGTCGAACTTGCTGCCTCGGATGTAGGTCCGGGCGCTCTTGTCGTAGACCATGTTGTCCGGAGCCATTCCGATGTAGCGGTTCAGGTCGGTGGACGCTTGGTTCACCGACACACCGAACGCATCCATCAGATCGCCCCGATTCACATGCCCCTCCCAAAACAGGCGGAACTCGATGAATTCGAGCCGTCGCTCGACGCCCCACCGAAGATCAGCCTTCTCTGTTCCCACCATGCACTCCCAGTGACATGATCCGTCCGGAAACTAGGCACATCCAGTTTCTGGATTTTCGATCAAGCTATCTGAGAAGCGGTGTGGGTTCAATCGAAATTGGTGGCGTCTGCAAGCAAGGGAGAGGGCGGGGATGGCGGCGGCGCCTCGGCCGGCCGCCATCTTGGAGCTATGGTCACGCGCCCGCTTGCTGAGCCTGTCCAGGGTCGGAGGTGCTGGAGCGGACAATTGACTGCTCGTATTCCTCGACATCGGACAGGCGATAGACCACCCGGCCTCCCACCTTGAGGAACTTTGGGCCCTCACCGGTCCAACGCCACCGCTCAAGTGTGCGATGGCTGATCCTCCAGCGGACTGCCAGTTCAAGTTGGTTCAAATGAGTTTCCTTCATTTCCGCTTCCTTTCGCTCGGGCCAGTTTGACTGCGACACGACGAAGGCGTGGGCGGAAAACACTATCAAGGTAATACTGGCGGGAGCCACAAAACCGGGGCGTTGCCGCGTCTCGTCTTGAACAGAGAAGTTCCTCGAAAGCGAAGATTCACCTACGAATACGAGGGCATGCTGGCGGGATGTGGGGCATACTTCGAGCGAGTTTGTCGAAGAGTCCTTTCCCTCCGCCATCATCCCTGTTGCGAACACAGATAGGCGCCCATCGCGGCGCGGAAATAGTTGTGTTTTCAAAGGGCTTTGCCTCCCCCATGCGAACCTCTGAGACCGCGCGCCAAGCCCGTTCCGGGCTCTGAACGGCTCTCCGTCTCTGTTCGGGCGAACCTCGCCGTTTTCGGTTCGGTTGGATTTTTCCTCGCCTTTCCAATGACCTGACTTTCAACGCCGCCAAAACTTCGGGCCTTGTGTCAATCGCCTTCGAGGGGAACAGAGCCGCAACACGCAAGAGGCGCAGCCGCTGGGTGCGCTGGCCGAATGGCGCGTAGCGATGGCGGTGTCGTTCGGCCTGATCTCTCTGATTTTGCGGGATTTTTGGATTGCCTTCCGGCCAGTCACCGTGCTTGGCTTTAGCGGTATACTTAATCGCGTAGGTTGTCTGATGTCGGGATCGTCTCAAGCCGGTTTGGCGGAAAGGTATCTTGTCGATGATCTGCCGGGCGCCGCGCTCGTCGGTGCGCGGTTGAACGGAATTCTGCAGAAGATCGAGGCGGGCGAGACGCTGACCTCCTTGGCGCAGGCGTTTCTGACGTCCGGCGGGCTCAACTCTCTTCTGGCCTTGGCGACCGGTCAGATCGATCGGCCCACCTTCGAGGAGGCCGCGGCGCGCGAGCGATCAGACCGTATCCAACGGGCGAAGGAAGACGCCGACAGGGTGACAGCTGAACAGACCCAAAAGGCCGAGGCGATGGATGCCGCGATCAAGGCGCGGTTTGCCGCCATGGATAATGATCCGGTACTGCGCAAGAGGCGCGAAGCCCGGGAGTTGTGGGATCGGTTCGATATCGGCTTCATCGAGACCGAGCACTATCCGCGTGCTATGCGGCTGCTGAAGCAGGTGTCGAGTGGCGACCGCCTGGCGCCCGAAGACGTCGCTTGGTTGTCGACCGAGGTGGTCGACTGCTGGACCGATGCGTTGCAGAAAGCCTGGCATCGGCTGGAAGCCGAAGCGCTCACCAAGGCATGGGAAGAAAGCCGCGATCCGTGGGATGCCGTAAATGCCAGTGCGCATTGGCGGAAGGCTGATGAACCCCAGCAGGCGCTGGAGGTAACGGAGGCAGCGCTCGCCAAGGCGGGACGGAGCCCGAAACCGAGATCGGCGCTCTTGACGACGCGCGGAGGCGCGATGCGCGATGCTGGCCGCCTCGCCGAAGCCAGGACACTCGGGCTGGAGGCGCACGAACTGATCCCGGCCGATTTCAGGCCGTGCACGCTGCTTGGCGCTGTCTCGATGGGGCTCGGGGACCTCGCAGCCGGTCACGAGTGGTATGCGAAAGCCGAGGCCTTGGGGGCCGAGCGCCGCGCCATCGACCAGGATCTGCGGGCACTGCTGATCCGTTCGGAACCCGATGCGCGAGATCGTATCCGGAACTATCTGCTCGAGCAGGATCCAGAGCGTTTTGCGTGGCTGCGAAATTGGAACCACAAGACCGCTGCGGCGCATCGGCGATAACCGGTGCAGGCGCCATTTCATTGCTCGACCGCCGGTCGAGCGGCGAAGGCCACTCGCTCAGTCGAACACCCGGCCCGGCTGCTCGTCCCACGGCAGGGACGCCACGAAGCACAGGTCGTAAATGCTGATCGTCGAAGGTTCGCGGTGGACGACCAGCCGCTCGAGCACCTCGGGTGCCAGCCACGCGAGGCGCAGGAGGCGGCTGACGTAACGGTCGGACAGGCCCTCGTCTGCAGCCAGATCGGCGAGCGTGGCGACGTCGCCGCGTTCCAGTCGCTGCCGCCAGCCCCATGCGCGGCCGATGGCGCGCAGGAGGTGGGGATCCTGCCCGCGGTTCATGGCGGCCTCGACGTGCTTCGGCGGAAGGATCCGGGGGCGACCACCGCGACGGCGGAGTTCGAGCGGGATGTGGACGCGCAGGGTTTCGGGCGCGGGCATCAGGCGACCTCCTTCTTCGGCGGGGCCATCAGCGCGGCGATGGCGCCGAGGCCATCATGGCGCAGGTCGATGGCGAGGCCGGCCTCGCTCACCGTGATGCGCGCGACCAGCAGCTGGACGATGCGCGCCTGCTCGGCCGGGATCAGCGCCTTCCACAGGTCGTCGAACTGCGCCAGCGCAGCGACTACGGTGGTCTCATCGAGATCGGGGCGGTCCTTCCGCACTGCCCGCGCGGTGCGCGCCGCGACCTCGGGCGTGCGCAGCATCCGGCGGATTTCGCCGATCACGGCCTCCTCGACCATGGCACCCGGCAACCGCTGCGGCCCGCGCAACTCGGCCGCCGGGCGTTTCCGGATCACGTCCATCGAGGTGTAGTAGCAGTAACGCTTGCCCTTTCGCTTGGTGTGGTGCGGCGTCATGGCGGCACCGGTCTCGGTGAAGATCAGCCCGCGCAGGAGCGCAGGCTGCGCCGTGCGCGCCACCGCCGCCCGCGCCACGCGGTTGTTGGCGATGACCTCGTGGACCTCGTCCCACAGCTCCTTGTCGATGATCGCCTTGTGCTCGCCGGGATGGACCTCGTCCTTGTGCACGGCGAGGCCGAGATAGACCTTGTTGTGCAGGAACTTCAGCAGATAGCCGCGATCGAACACCGCGCCGCGCTTGGTACGGATCCCGCGAACGTGCAGTTCCTTCAGCACCTGCGCGGTGGAACTGGAGCGGGCATAGAGGCGGAAGATCGTCCGGACCTGTTCTGCCTCTGCGGGCTCGATCACCAGCTTGCGGTCCTTCACGACATAGCCGAGCGGAACCGGCCCGCCCATCCACATCCCCTTGCGGCGCGAGGCCGCGAACTTGTCGCGGATGCGCTCGCCTATCACCTCGCGTTCGAACTGGGCGAAGCTGAGCAGGATGTTCAGCGTCAGGCGGCCCATGGACGTGGTGGTGTTGAAGGACTGCGTGACCGAGACGAAGGTGACGTCGTGGCGGTCGAAGATCTCCACCAGCTTCGAGAAGTCCATCAGCGCGCGGCTAAGCCGGTCGATCTTGTAGACCACGACCACGTCGATCAGCCCGGCCTCGATGTCGGCGATCAGCTGCGTCAGCGCGGGCCGGTCCAGCGTCCCGCCCGAGAAGCCGCCATCGCCATAGCGGTCGCGCAGCGCCACCCAACCCTCGGCACGCTGCGAGGCGATGTAGGCCTCGCAGGCCTCGCGCTGGGCGTCGAGGCTGTTGAACTCCATATCGAGCCCTTCTTCGCTCGACTTGCGGGTGTAGATGGCGCAGCGCAGGCGGCGGACGGGTTCGGGCTTGGTGCGGCTCATGAGCGGGCCTCCGCACCGTGGGCCAGCCCGAAGAACTTCCACCCGTTCCAGTGACTTCCGGTGATCGCCCGCACCGCGGCCGAGAGCGACTTGAAGCGCCGCCCCTGCCATTCGAAACCTTCTGTCAGGACGGTGACGACATGCTCCTCGCCCTGCCATTCGCGCACCAGCTTGGTGCCGGGGATCGGGCGGCGCGGATCCGCGATCAGCGGGCCCGGCGTCCCCGTGGCGACCTCGGCCGCCAGCGCGTCCAGCGTGCGCCGCGTCGCGGGCTTGATGCCACCATGAGCGAGTTCCTGGATGCGATAGCCGATCCGCAGCTCCAGGTTCCCGCGACTGGCGTTGGGGGCGTGCTCGCCGAACATCACTCGCCACTTCCCCTGCAGCTCGGGCACTGTCATCGCCTTCAGCGCTGCCAGTTCGGCCAGGACGTCGATCCCCTCCGCCGGGCGCGCAGGTGCGGCCCTTGCGCCTGATTTCCTTGTGTTTTTCCTCATGCGTCGTCTCCAACTCGGTTTTGCACCTGTCTCCGACGACGGCGTCTGAGGGCGAGAATGTCCAGCGAACTGTCTCCGTCGAGCGAAGAATTCTCGTTTATTTCCCGTGGGTTGGTGCGCGCGATGGCACTGGCGAGGATGGTAGCCAGTTCTGCCAGCCGCTCATCTGTTGTGAGCGTCTCGGCGGGCGGCGCGAAGGCGATGTCGTCTTGCATGGGGAGCGAACCTCCTGAGGCGGTTTGCTCCGTGATCGCCGGTGACGACGAGGGATTTCAAGTTAAAACAATAGGTTGTCGTAGCAGAACGAAATCCCGAGGGCCAAATGGTTCTTTTCTGAGGGAACAGAACTCTTTTCCATTGCGGGCTTCAGGCAGTCCTACCCTCCGAGAGACTTCACAAGCGACTTGAGCGATGGCTCGTTTGCAATAACCCGAGCAAATTTCTTCTCAGCTTCCTCATCGCCCTCCAAAAGCTTATTTTTTTTTAGTCGATCGACAATGTTATTAGCGATTAGCTCAATATCCTCGGGGATCTCATCCTCAATGATCTTGAGAACTTCATCTGATGAAAGGTCTCGGCCGAGGTCTCTGCGCTTGCTATTTACAATCTTCCGCAACAGTTCAGCTTGTAAAGCTGAGAGCCAAACGGTCTTATCTCTTGGAATGTATTGGTCATAGAATCCAGCCTTGATCTCAGCTGCATTGAGGCCGCGATCTTCTAGGTCGGGGGTGGCTACCCGAGAGTAGATGTTTCCCTTAAGCCAACCTAGTTTAGCCTGAAAGACGTCAGCCAATTCTGCGATCTTTGCTTCGGCGAGCGTATCATAGTGCTCCTTGCGGAGCGCTATAGTTAGACGAAGAAAAACTACGATGTCTTCGGGGATGCTTGGGTGCCCTGACTTTGGAAGAAAGAAGAACTCTGGTTCCGTATTGTTAACGTGCCTTTCAATCAGCTGCTTGGCTTTTCCAATTAGGCTAGATGAGTGGAATGAGAATTCAGCGCCTTTGACATTCTTCGACTGCTGCTCGAAAAACTGCCCAATGGTCCCACTAAAGGGCTTAGCTGCTGCAATCGTTATATAAGGGGCCTTGAAATCACCCTGCCTCTTCACCAGGTCGCAGCTTTGGGTCAAAACCATAAAGTGAGTATAGTCGGGCGCATCAGCGTAGTACTGGTGCGCCTGACCGATTCGATGTATCACGGCTTCAGACTTAGCGATAACATCGCCCTGTGAAAGGTTAGACTTATCAAGCCTCGACACATCCTTGAAAACGAAATCCAAGGTTGCACCTATTCCGAACTAACTGTGCTTCTGCTTGAGCTGCCCCGTAGACGGTCGTTCAAGCTGACCAGTCGCTCACCCCTGCTAGATGCAGAAACCGTGATTGAGACGGAGCGAGATGTCCAAGTGCTAGCTTCGACCTTTTGTGCTCCCGTGTTCACAGCTGGCCCACTGAAGCGACCAGATGTTGCCGAAACTTCTTTCTCTGCCATTGCCTGTCTCCTCCCTTAGAAATATTCTGCTGTCACTTCAGCTAGATCGTAACAGTCGCGGAGTATCGTCGTCGCATGCTCACGCCAGCGCGCAATCGGATTTCCGCCAACAAACCCATCCAAGATTTCAATACCTGAGACCAAGGAGTGATAATTGAAGTTAATTTCCACCTGATTAAAGTCTGATTTTCTCGCCAAGTTAAGCGTTGTTTGAACGCGACCAACGCCGTCAATCTCTATCAGATTCTCGTTACCGATTTCTATAGAGTCCGTCCTTTCAACTGATCTGATAGCTCCCAAAAGATCGAAGCTTTCCCTCGTCTCAAGAAGTGCTGTAATTGCAGCAAAGTCGCCATTAACTTTCACATTGAAGTTAATTCCGATTGCCCGGATTGGTGTGTGTGGAAGCTTCTGTGAAATCTTGGATAGTGCTAAATAAAGCGGCTCCAGGTTGTCGATGTCGCGCGTGTAGATTTCCAATCGCTGTCCGGTGCAGCAAACACCGTATTGATCAAATAACCAAATTTGTTTTTCGGGCGCTACGTGGGACGGCCCAACTTGATTGCCGACAACTATCGCTTGAAGATCAATCTGCTGTCCGTCCGGTACGTCAAGCAAATGTTTCGCAATCCAGCCCGGTTCATTCAGGATCGCAGAGTTCCAGTGGCCTACTATCACGACCGTAGGATTCTTGAAGTCTATCGCTGCTGCCATCTCTGTCTTCCACTTTTTGCCTTGTATCGCACGACTCTCGCACGTGGCACAACGCGAATCCTCCCTTTGCGGTCGTTCATTGCGGTCAAAATCCTCCGCCAAGCACCGCCTGACCTGAGCCCCTGAATTTCCTCCAGGTTTGAGTAGAGGCCGTCCCTTGAAGGAGACGGACGATGAGACGATCAAGGGTTCAGGGAAGAGCAGATCATCACGATCCTGCGGGAGCAGGAGAGCGCATCCGGACGGCGGATGTGTGCCGCAAGCACGGGATTAGTGGAGCGACCTTATTACAAGTGGAAGTCGAAGTATGGCGGCCTTGACGTGTCGGAGGCGCGGCGGCTGAAGGTTCTCGAGGATGAGAACGCGCGGCTGAAGAAGCTTCTGGCCGAGGCCATGCTCGACGCCCCCGTGATGCAACGGGACGGGACGTCTGAGCGTTGTAGGGGCTCCACGCCCCGCCCCGTTGCATCACCGAGCCCAACAGGCTCAAATGATCAAAAGACTCTACTTCCAACTGGATGAAACTTGGGGCTCAGGTCAAGTAATTGGAGTGGCAGGTGCGACATCGCCCTCGAAAAAGGTCAGCAAAATGTAGACTTGTTTCCTGTCGCACCATGAGCCAAGGCATTGTCTTTACATGAAAATGATACTTCGCCCCTGGGCACCATTGCCTTTTTGCGTATCCGGGCTATCTGAATGACGGTTCCGGGCATTCTCTGGGTGACGCGCGACTTTCGGCTGCGGGACAACCCCGCGCTTCTGGCCGCGATTGCAGACGGGCCGCTGCTCCCGCTCTTTTTCATTGATCGCTTGCTCATGGCGCAGGGCGCCGCGAGCCGATGGCGGCTTGCCCGCGCGCTTGTGACGTTCGACAAGGCGCTAAAGGCTCGCACGGACGGATGCGGGCTCACCATTCTGCGGGGGGAGCCGGATGAATTGCTGCCGGTCCTCATGCAGCGCATCGGCGCGCGGCGGCTGCATCAAACGGACTGGCCCGCACCTTCAATGCGCGCTCTTCAGCAACGCACACGAAAAGCCTTGAAGGGCACAGGTGAACTGATCCTGCATCCGGGGCATCTTCTGGTGGCACCCGACACAGTGCGAACCGGCACAGGCGGCGTCTATCGCGTTTATTCTCCTTTCGCGCGCGCCCTCCGTCGCCGGGGCCCTGACAGTCCCGTGCCGGACGCACCCGCCCGCATAACGGGCTTTACAGAGGCGCCTGAGGGCATTGATCCGACAAGTCTCAATCTCGCGCCGGAATTGCAGTGCGGGCGCGCGGCGCTTGAGCGTTTCGCGCTGCCGGTCGGTGAAGAAACGGCATTCGCGCGGCTTGATGAATTTCTGGGCCGTGTTGCTGATTACCCGTCAAAACGCGATCGACCTGACCTGACGGCGACGTCTAATCTGTCGGAAAATCTCGCGCTTGGCGAGATCAGCCCCCGCACAATTTGGGCGATAGCAAGCCACCGCGCCGAAGAGACGCCCAATCAGATGGTCGGCATCGACAAGTTCCTGTCCGAGCTGATGTGGCGTGAATTTGCGTGGCATCTGCTGATCGACTTCCCGAAGATGGAGGACGCCTGTTGGCGGCCCGAATGGGAGGCCTTTCCCTGGCAGAAGCAAAGCGCGGGCCTGCAAGGCTGGCAGCGCGCTGAAACAGGTGTAGCGCTTGTTGATGCAGGCTTGCGAGAAATGTGGCTCACGGGCCGCATGCATAATCGCGTTCGCATGGTAGCCGCAAGCTGGCTCACTAAAAACCTGCTGATCGACTGGCGTGCCGGCCTTGCTCATTTCGCCGATTGCCTGACGGATTGGGACCCGGCAGCGAATGCGATGAACTGGCAATGGGTGGCAGGTTGCGGGCCGGATGCGGCGCCTTTTTTCCGCATTTTTAATCCGGAGCGGCAGGCCGAGCAGTTTGATCCTGCGGGAAATTATCGCCGTCGCTGGCTCGCGGGGTTCGACGGCGCGCCCGGCGCTGAGGCGAGCGTATGGGCAGAGGCCATTCCGCGTGCATGGAGAGCGGAGCCGCTCTGGCGTCCTGGCCCTCTATCCGCCACCACTGAAGGCCGAGCCCGCGCCCTTGCCGCACTCGAAGAGTTCAATGCCTCGAAATCATCCGCATAGTCGATCACAGATGCTGGCTGGTCTTTGTCCGGATCGTAAGGCTGACACCCGGAGATTATTAGAAAAGGCTCTTGATGAGTTCGGGGGCGCCATCAGCTTTCAGGTGGCAGCCCCAATAATTCAGAGGTCTGATCAAGAAATTGCCGAATCTTCTTCTGGCTCGCACCGGAAAACTTAAGCCGGATAATGACAAACGCGCTGCCAAGCCAAAGTTGAACCAATCCATCCACTCGAGAAGTGCGTAAGCCTTTCGCTCCGGGCGACAGGGTTTTCACTCTCTTCGCAATCTTCTTTTCAAGATAGTTGATGTGTTCAAGAAACATATCCCAGATGCCATGTTCATTCCCGACAGCTGCCGCCCACTGCAAGAATACAGCCGCATACTGAGGGCGGGTATCGATGGAATCCACGAAGGCCTTTCCATATGCCCGCAAGTCGCCGGGTGCTGAGCTGCGTCCGTCAAGATACTCATCGCATTGCTTGCGGTAAAAGCTTCCGACTTCCTCGACAACTGCCCGCACCAAGCTTGCTGCGTCGGGAAAATACAGAAAGACGGTCGCTACGACGACATTGTTGGCGCGCGCGACTTCCGCGTGAACCAATTTTCCCAAGCCTATTTCCGCCGCAACCTTCACAGCGGAGTCCAGCAGTTCTCTATTCCTTTCCTCGGGCGATAAGCGCCTTCGTTTGCGCGCGGGGGTGGGTTTCGTCTGTTTCACGGGCATCGTTGATCCGGAGGCATGAAGGGAATGAGCAACTATAAAGCAGGAGCAGCAAGGGCGTAAGGTTTAGAGCAATCAAGACGACACGCGGGTGCCTTGGAAGATCGGTTATCGGACGACTATAGCTAGTAATGATAATAATATCATTATCTGTTGACAATCGGACGTAATGATAAAACTATCATTAGAAGAAATCCGGAATGGTGCTGAGGATGGGGAGAACGATGCCAAAGGAAATGCTTCTATGTGCGTTCGATATGAATTGCGTCGGGCACCAATCGCAAGGTTTGTGGCGCCATCCACGGGACAATTCGTCAGCGTTCAATACGATGAAATATTGGCAGGATCTGGCGCGGACGCTGGAGCGCGGTCTGTTTGACGGCATTTTTCTTGCCGATGTAACGGGTGTTTATGATGTCTTCGGCGGGACG
>Ga0172382_10001030_pt1 | contig 51380 bp, 44 predicted proteins | sample Leawel138RmetaG_FD_122245 | JGI IMG/M metagenome (GOLD analysis project Ga0172382, IMG submission 122245) | Leachate microbial communities from a municipal landfill in Southern Ontario, Canada - Leachate well 138R metaG | ecosystem: Engineered > Solid waste > Landfill > Unclassified | place... | reverse complement strand
ATCAGATGAAGAAGCCATTCAAACCATTCAATATATAGTTGATAATCTGGATGAATTTATTTTGGAAACCCAACAATTAATGGAGTTGTACAAACAGCAAAACATTCAAGAAATGTATAATTTTACAAAAAGAGCGTTTGAGGATCCGAAATATCCTAGTGGAAATATTGAAGAGTTTTTACATGAACGAAATCAAAATTGGATTCCAATCCTAGAAAAGCACATTCAATCCAAGCCGAGCTTTATTGCTGTTGGCGCTGCTCATTTAGCAGGTGAACAAGGTGTAATTCAACTTTTAAGAAACCAAGGATTTACTGTAAAAGCCATTACTAAATAATCTCTTATGAGAAAACTTCACTTATTTCCACTACTCGCTTTTGGATTTTCTGTTTTATTTGCACAGACTGATTTCCGATTTACCAATGAACCCAATCCCGAAGAATTATTGCCCGATTTCCTCCATATTGACGAAGTAAAACAGGCCGAAATTAGTCATTACATAGCAGATACTTCAGGAAATTTCTTAAAGTTCAGTCCAAATAAAACAATACTTTTCGTAAATAAATATCCGGAATATATTCTTTATTACGTGGATCCCGAAACCAAGGATACCACAGCGAGTAAATCGATTTTTAGCTATTACAAAGACTCGAATACATTGGAGTTTTACAAAGAATTCCGTCTTGGAGAAACCACCCACAATTTCTACAACAAAAACGGGAAAATTCTAAAAAAAGAAAGTTATTTCAATGGAGAATTGGAAAGTACAATAAACTGGACGTACGATGAAAATAATCAGATCTTAAAAGAGGAACGGATTTCATTCTGGAAATTACAACCCAAAGAGAATATACGAACCGAATATGCCTACAATGCAAAAAATCAATTGTGCGAGAAAAATAGATACAATGGCGATATTTTTCTGGATAAAACACTTTGGTTTTATGATGAAAAGGGAAATATTCTACGAGAAATAAATTACAGTGTAAATAACCAGTATTTCACAACCCAAAACATATATGATTCTGATAATAAATTGATTGAAAAAAGACAATATAGCAATGATAAGTTAATAAACACAATTGATTATCAATCAACCCATGAAAGTTTATTTCAAAACAATTTAAAGAGAGAAAGAGCCGCTCAATTCTACCAAGAAAAAACGAACAAAGAATATGATCAAAAAGGAAATTGGATTCTGTCAAAATTCTTAAATGACGAAAAATTCGCGGAAAGCGATATCATCGATGGGAATTATCGAATTACCGAACGAAAAATAACCTACAAATAAGAAAAATGCCTCAAACGTATAAAATAGTTCTGAGGCATTCTTTTTATTGCGCAAATTTTTCTTTGTACACTTCGAAATCCTGCATTAGATTTTGTTCAATCGCTTTTGGCATTCTGCGTGTCGCTTCAAACTCAGTGGTGCTTAACGAAGGGAAATCCGTTTTTTTTGGAATTAATTCCAGACTATGAATTAGCATTTCAATTTCCATTTCATACTGTCTGTAAGCCAATGAGTGGAAGGTATCGTTAGCATAAACTGGAACTTCTCTCTGTTCAATCAAGAATCCAGCATCCGCTTCCGAATCGACAAAGTGACACGTCACACCCACGATTTGTTGGTTATGAATTGCCCATTTCAAGGAATCCAATCCACGCACTTTGGGTAACCATCCCGGATGAGAGTTGATTAATTTATGGTTTTCTACCAATTCATCGGGCAACAATCCTGCGCCAGCAATCAGTATGAAATCGGTTTTATTTTGGTTTAAGTATGCGTTTATATCATCGACTTTAATTTCTTTAAAATCAAAATATAAGTTATTGCAAAGTAATTCCGTTTCAATTTGAATTGCTGTGGATGGTCGGTGAGAATAAATCGGTGAAAAGGGATTTTCACGCTTAACAAAAGGCAAGGCCAAAACCGTTACGTTTTTATATCCTTTCGCTTTTAATTGGAACAAAACATCCTGTGTTTTTCTATGTGGCGTATTGTAAGAAATCACCACGATTGATTGTTGATTCATTAATTTAAAATGTATTTTTTATGGTAATCGACTAAATTGTCAATGGGTTTTTGAACAATATGTCCTACTTTTAAATGAAAGTTTGAAGCGACTGAACGAATCGTATCTTCGTAATAATACGCTACGGAACCAATGAAATTCACTTCGCTAAACCGCGCTTCAGGATTGGGTAAAACTTGATTTTCAAAGAAATCAGACATGGCCGTATAAATTAAATTCCGCATAAAAGGTTCTTCCTTATATTCATAAACGAATTTACTGAAAGACGCCAAATAGGCATTGGCCATTGGTTTTTGATAGACATTCACATTCAAAGTCGTAATGGTCAATTGATAGGTTTCGTGGAATTTTTCTGCCAAATGCAACGGCATTTTTTTCGAGAAATACGCATGGATTAATTTTCTACCCAAATGATTCCCACTGCCTTCATCGCCCAAAACGTAGGCGAGGGAAGGAGTGGCTTCTTTAATTTCTTTCCCATCAAAATAACATGCATTTGATCCTGTTCCTAAAATACAAACCATAGCAGGTGTACCGCGATATACCGAGTAACAAGCCGCCAATAAATCGTGATTAACAGAGATTTCCGCATTCGTAAACAAAGATCCCACTCCTTCTCGAATCCTGTCGTTCAGAAAATCAGCCGAACAACCTGCACCGTAAAAAAAAACTTTTTTTACTTTGTGTGCAATATGACTCAATTCTACATTTTGGAATATTTCTTTTTTAATTGACTCTGCATCAATGTGGTATGGGTTAAGTCCAATGGTGTTCGTTCGGAGCTTTTCCGTAAGATCATCGTTTAAAATGACCCAATCAGTCTTTGTGGAACCGCTATCAGCAATGGCTATCATTTGTGTTTGATTAAGTTTATAATACGCTTGCTAAAGTAAACTTCTTGATGCATTCTTGCAACTATTTCCCATTTGAATTCGTCGATCCTTAATTAGTTCCCAAAAGGAATCCGAAGTAATAAACTAAAGTTTCGTCCCATTTCCGGAATATCTAAATTTCTGTAAAAACTCAAATGATTGAAATACTTTTGATCCGTCAAATTATTCGCATTGAATACAACATCAAATTCAAAGGAATTGATTTTAAATCTAGATTGAATCGATGCGCCAAATAAGGTATATCCTTTGGTAGTTTTTTCATTTTTAGCCACTTTGTTTTGATCGCCTGCCCATTTCACGTTGAATGCTACATCCAAATTCTCAAAAACTCCCCGGTTTTGAAACAAGGAATACGTCCATTCATTAAAAATAACCAACGGTGGACTCAAAGGAAGTGGCTCATCGCCTTCGGATTTAACTTGCTCATTGTAAGCGTATTCTACACTAGCTATTCCCGTTAATCTTTTTCCGAATTCTTTTTCCACATTGAATTCAAATCCAGCCAAACGCGCTTTGGACTGTTCGTATTTATAAATTTCTCCACCACCTGGTAAAGGCGATAATTCGTTGGTTGGATTAAGAAATATATAATTTTCGAACTGATATAAATACGGATTCAATTCCAAATCCCAACTGTTTTTATGGTACCGGATTTTAAAATCTCCCGACCATCCTTTTTCTGGATCTAAGTTTGAATTCCCTATCTCATGTCGAAAAGAACCGTGATGAATTCCATTAGAAGCTAATTCAATGGCCGTTGGAATTCGGAAATTCGTAGCGAAATTCAAATTAAAATCCCATTCTTTTTGTGCTTGAAATAAAACACCAAAGGAATAGTTTAAATTTTGATAATTCTTATTTAACGCTTCACTTCGTTGTGCCAATTCTTGCGCCTCATCATCTAAATAACCCGTTTCTGTCAAGTATTCAAACAAATGTTGATCGTAATAAGCCGAGGTTTTTAGTTCAGAATGGTCATAACGCAGTCCATAATGGATACGCCATTTCGGATGCAGCTTTAGTTCGTTGATGGCATAGGCGGAATAGACCGAACGATCAAATTCAGGCAATAAAAAACCAAAACCATTGATTCTATTTTCTTGGATTTGAGTTTGAACACCCAGATTTAATTTATTATTCGACGAAAATGCCCATTGGTATTTAAGCTGTGCATCGTAGGTTGCGAGTTTAAAATCCAATTCCAAACCTTCTTCACCGTGTTCATCGTGGTCATCATCGTGTTCTCCGTGCTCTTCGCCGTAATGTTCATGGAATTCACTCCATTCTTGACGATGGTTTATTTGATAGCCAAAAAGAAAGCGTAGATTTTGTTTATTCCATCTAAAAATCGATTCACTTTGCAGTTTAAAGTGATTTACATTTTGATACGGAAAATCAATATTTCGACGATTTCCGTCACTGTGTAAATCCTCGGCATCGCCATGAGAGATTGGAAACATTCCTATTTTCTGATAATAATTACTCGCTAGGAGTGAAGTCTCAAATTTATCCGAAGTATAACCGACCAAACTTGAAACCGAGTACTCTCTTCCTGCCGTATTTTCCAATCGTTTATTTTCTATAGGAATAATTTCATTTTGAAATACAATTTGATGGGTCGGAACGGAATAATCTCCAAAATCCATGTACGAACCAGAAACTTTGTAATAAAAATTTTCTTTACGGTGAGCGAAATTCAATGCGGAACCTAAACTTTGATTGACCGAACGCGCCAATAAATTAACTTCTCCCTTTGTGGAATAAGCACTTGGTTTTTGATCGTTTCTAATTGCAATAACTCCGCCTACCGCATCGCTACCGTATTCCAAAGCGGCAGAGCCTTTTAGGATTTCAACTTGTTCCGCATTCCAAGGACTGATTTCCAAACCGTGGTCGTCGCCCCATTGTTGACTTTCTTGTTTGATTCCATTTTCTGTAATGGCAATTCGATTGGATCCCAAACCGCGTATCACAGGTTTTGAAGTCGACGAACCGATATCCATGGATTGCACACCCGGAAGTTTCTCCAATGCTTTTGCCAAACTACCAGAGGCTTCTTTTTGTATAAAATCTTGATTTATAGTTTCGCTATTGTTTATTTTTGTTTCGTGAAAGTGCTGAATAACTGATTCTTCCAAAGCGAAAACAGAAGTATTCATTTGAAATTCATAGATTTTGTTTTCAGGTTTTGTTATTTTGGCTTCTAATTCTTCGAAAAATAAATGTTCAAACAGAAGTTGGACTTCTTTTTTCGAAAGCATTTCGAAACTGAATTCGCCTTTAGAATTTGAATAAACAGTTGTGTTGTTGGATGTGATTTTTACATTTTCAATACCTTCGCCAAATTCATCAACTACGATACCTTTGAAAATATTTTGTGCATAGAGACTGAAGCTCAATAGGTTTATAAGTATAATTAGTACATGCTTTCGCATAATTTCTACATTTAAAAAATTGGATAAAACTCACTTAAAAGTGATTGAGAATACGGATGTAAGAATCCGAAAAAAAAGAAAGAATTCATTCTGAAGAAGATCGATTGATTTAGAGAAATCAAGTTTGAAATCAATTCGTCAGAATAAAATCATTATCCAATCGTAGGCGGCGCTCTTAATTGTTTGTAGGTAATTGAAAAATTCGGAGGGAGGAATTGAGGTTCTGAATTGATTTCTTTGGATATCAATTCCACTTGCAATTCGATGACAAAAAGCGGAAGCGAATTCTCCAAAGTAGGAGAGAAGTTGAAAACGCAAAGTGTACAGGAATCCTCATGATTCTTATTTAAATCGCCTAATTCAATTTCGTTGTGGTGGTTGTCTTGGTGAATTAAATGGCTCAATTGATGCATAGGCTTTGCCAGCATCAATAGCAAGAAAAGCAAAGAGGCAAAAATCTGAATTCTACTTTTTGTAGGTTTCACCATGGGTCAAAAATACAATTAATTTTCAATTTTCTTCAACTCCTTCAAATTCCTACCCAATCGACGAAGGAAAATTCCGTAGATAATTCCGTAGTAAATCGCACTAAATAACAAGAAGGAGAAAACTGTAATACCCGCAAAAATATAGCCTACACTTTTCGCTATATTTTGAACTTCTTCCAATGTTTTTCCTTGGTATAAATTGTTATTTATGTAGGTGTTTATACCCATTTCAATCATCAGCGGAACAAAGAGAATCAGCATTCCCAAAATCCAAATGAATATAAATGCAAAAACGGACATTCTAAATTTAATGATGTTTTTCATTAAATCATGAACCGCCATGGCAGACGAGATTTTACGGTAAAAATAAAATGTAATGCCAAAAATAACCAACGATCCAATTAATCCAAATTGAGACAAAGATACCAGCTTTTCATAAACCTCGGGTCCTACCGTTTGAATCCGATCTTGTGAATAAAAATTATTGCCAAAAATCGTCCACAACGACATGACTAATCCAATTAAAAACTCAATAAAAGTGATTATAAACAACCATTGAACGGAGTTTATCGATTTTCGATGAATCATTTTAAAAATCTCGGTGGAATCATAGGACTTCTCATCTGGTTGATTTTTCCAAAGTGATTTCAAATCATTCAATTCATCCTCTGTATTTAGTTCTTTCTCACTCATGATTCTATTTTCATCAGTTCTTTTAATTTGTCTTTGGCTCTACTCATTTTCACTCTTGCGTTCACTTGCGAAATACCGAGTGTAGATGCGATTTCCTTGTAAGGTAAATCTTCTAAATACAGTAAAACAAGTGCTCTTTCTACATCGTTCAATTTTTTGATGGCCGCATAAAGTAGCCTCAATTTCTCTTCCTGTTCTTCGTCCACCTCATTTGCTTTCACGTCAAAATAAGGTTGACTGTCGATGGAAGTGGTGGGAATGGTTCTGTTTTTTTTTCGGATTAATGTGATGGCGGTATTTAAACCTACGCGATACATCCACGTACTGAATTTTGAATCTCCTTTGAACGAATCAAAGGATCGCCATAATTGAAGCACAATTTCTTGAAATAAATCTTCGTGCGCCTCGGGGGTGTCTGTATAAATACGACAAACTTTGTGCACGATGCCTTGATTTGATTCAATTAAATGGGTAAATTCAGTTTCCTTTGATTTCAAAATCCTAATTAATCTTGACTTTATGAGTAGACAATAAAGAGAAAGTGTTACACAAAATAAAAATATACTTTTAAATGTAAATGAAGAAACCCTTACTCAAAAGAGCAAGGGCATCCCCCTAACCAACTTAAACCTAATGAAAAATAGATATTTAATCTATCTTAGATACAAATGTACAACTTTATTATTGAATTTTTATTCCAATTTTCTGAGATTCTAATTTAATTTATTTTCATCGCTTGATTGGGCGTAATTCGTGAAATAAGATAGGAGGGAAGAATTAATACTATGGCTGAAATGACTATGGCTGAGATGTTTAAAATTGCAATTTGGCTGACATCTAAATAAACGGGAGCCACCGATAAATAGTAGTTTTCTGCGGGTAAAGTCACCCATTTAAAGTGTTTTTGAATCAATAGTAAACCAATTCCCAAAACATTTCCAACTACCAAACCAGGTATCATTATAAACACGGCATAATACACAAAAATGGTCCGAATGCGCCAATTGGTGGCACCCAAAGTTTTTAAAATACCGATGGAATGGGTTCGTTCTAAAATTAAAATTAGTAAAACCATAATCATATTGATGACTACTACAATCATCATAATGAATAAAACCACAAATATATTGGTATCGAAAATCTCAATCCAATCGTTGATTTGACTGAAAGAACGGGTTGCTGATTGTGCATAAAGTTTAAAATCAATCGCTTCATTTACCTTGTCTGTGGCTTGGTCTAATTTTTCAATATCTTTTGTAAACAACTCAAAACCACCCACCGTATTGCTGTCCCACTTGTTCAGTCGCTGCACTTGTTTGATGTCTCCAATCACAAAAATATCATCGAAATCCTTGATATCTGTCGTATAAATCCCGGAAACCGTAAAACGTCGATAAATCGGTTTTCGAGCATCTTGAATAAAATAGGACACAAAACTACTATCGACATCCAAATGCAATTCACTCGCAATTTTCTTGGATAATAAAACTTCGCTCGATAAACTATCTTTTTGGATATGCGGGAATTCACCTTTGATTAAATACGGCTCAAAACGTTTCACGTCAAAATCAGTTCCAACACCTTTTAAAACAATTCCACTAAAATTATCTTCTGTCCGTATGATTCCACTTAGTGTTGCAATCGCTTGAACATGCGTTATTTCTGGAATTTCTTTAAATTCGGGATAAAAACTTTGATTCAATGAAACCGAATCTGAATTGAAAGAAAGATTACTGTTGTACGGCTTAATCGTGATGTGTCCGTTGAAGTCGGCAAGCTTTTGTTTGATTCCTTTTCGAGCACCAATTCCGGTGGAAAGTGTGATTAATGCAACCATAATTCCTATGGCTACAGCAATCTGTCCAATACGAATAATCGTTGTCGAAAGGTTATTTTTACTACTTTTACCAATCGCAATTCTTTTTGCAAACCACCAGGTGAAATTCAAATTTTAAAAATTTAATTTATGTTTCAAAAACTTTTCAAATATACATTAATTGCTTTATTTCTGTCCAATTCTTCGATAGCACAAATCGAAAATCAGGATTTCATTGTTACAGGAGCACAACAATCGGAAAAATATTTACCCATCTTAAAAGGAAAAAGAATAGGTGTGGTGACCAATCAAACAGGAATTGTGGAAAAAGAAAGAATTCTTAAAGTTCCATGTGCAAAGAATCCTGTCACTTCGGATTGTGCGCAAAAAATAACTTCCACTTTAAGTGTTGTAGATTTTTTACTCGAAAATAAGGTAGATGTAAAAAAAATATTTTCACCTGAACATGGTTTTCGTGGGGACGCAGATGCGGGAGCAACGGTAAAATCAGGGAAAGATGTAAAAACAGGATTGCCTATTGTATCCCTTTATGGAAAAAATAAAAAGCCTACCCAAGATCAACTTTCGGATTTGGATGTAATTGTATTTGATATTCAAGATGTGGGTGCTCGATTTTACACCTATATTTCTACTTTACATTATATTATGGAAGCCGCGGCGGAAAATGGAAAACAAGTGGTTGTATTCGATCGACCGAATCCAAACGGACATTATATCGACGGTCCCGTTTTAAAACCCAAGTTCAAAACCTTTGTGGGAATGCATCCTGTGCCTGTTGTGTATGGAATGACCATAGGTGAATATGCACAAATGATCAACGGCGAAGGCTGGTTAGCAAACAACGTAAAATGTGATTTGAAAGTAATTCCCCTTCAAAATTACACCCATCAAAGTCGTTATTCTTTGCCGATTTTACCTTCACCTAATCTTCCCAATGATCAATCGATCAATCTTTATCCAAGTACCTGCTTTTTTGAAGCCTACAATGGGAGCGAGGGGAGAGGGACCGATAAACCTTTTCAAATCTATGGTTCTCCCTATTTGAAGAATATGCCGTATCAATTTACACCTCGACCAAATGCAGGAGCGAGTAATCCCAGATTCAACGGTCAAATTTGTTACGGAGAAGATTTAAGTTCAGAACCTTTTTTATCCGAAATTAAGTTGGAATGGTTAATTAAAAGTCGCCAAAATTACGCCGGAAAAGATCCGTTTTGGATTAAAAATTCAGGCGAATTTTGGATCGATAAATTAGCAGGAACTGATCAGTTGCGAAAGCAAATCGATCAGGGTTGGAGCGAAGAAAAAATCAAAGAGACATGGCAAGAAGATTTGGTGGAATTCAAGAAAACAAGAGCGAAGTACTTACTTTACAAATAAGTTTAAGTAAACACCATAAATAAATAAATAATTAGTAATTGAATAGAAATTGGAATGTAAAAATATAATCTTTGATTTGGATGGAACATTATGGGATTCCAGACGATCCCTTATTGCGAATTGGAACGAGGTTTTAGCGCGATTTGAGTTGATTGAAAAGCCTTTGGAGCTGGATGATTTAACAGCATATATGGGCCATTTGCCCAAAGATATTTTGAAAGAATTATTTCCTGAAATCTCTCCAAAAACCATTGATCAGATTTTAATTGAAATTGCAGAAACCGAAAATAAATCCCTCCGAAAACATGGAGGAGTTTTGTATGAAAATATAGAAGAAACCTTGCGTGAATTGGCATTAAAATACGATTTATACATTGTCAGCAATTGCCAAGATGGCTATATCGAATCTTTTTTGGCGTATTTTGGTTTTGAGAAATTGTTCAAAGATTTTGAATCCCACGGAAGAACGGGAAATTCAAAAATGGAAAATATTCAATCGGTAATGAAAAGAAATTCGATGCATCCAGATGAGACCGTTTACATAGGTGATACGCATTTGGATTACACATCTGCCACGGAAAATGGATTGGATTTTGTGTTTTGTTCCTATGGTTTTGGAGAAATGGAAGAAACAGAAGTGAAAACAATAAATAATCCCGCAGAATTATTCGTTATTTTGAAATACTAAAGAAAAAGTGGTAAATTAACAGTTCCTATGAAAAAATTCAGTCCGTATATTCAATCGATCTTTTTAGTCGTTTTTTCCGTATTTATTTTTACTTCAACAAGTTCATGTAGTGATACAAAATCCATTCATTTGGATGAAATTAAGTTGAAAGGAAACGTGAAATCCATCAAAGAAACGTCGTATGAAGCGATCCAAAAAGACGGAAAAATTGTGCCTGGAAAAAGAGCAAAACCTTCGTGGAAAAAGGATTCTTACCGTGGTTTTAATCGAAAAGGAGAGTTGACAGAAGAGCTTATTTACAATACCGATGGAAGTTTGCGTTCGATAAGCACGTTGAAAACCCTCAATAAAAACAGTGTGGCAGAATCTATTTTTCAGCCTTCCGGTGAATTAAAATTTAAACAAGTTGCGAATTACAATGACAATGGAAAACTAGTAGAAAAAATTCGGTTTAATCTCGATGGAGAAACTTTGGTGCGAAATTTATATCTCTATGACGAAAACGGAAATCGAATTGAAGATCTTCAATATTTAAATTCTCAGGAAAATCCAAGTATCAAGACAACGTATAAATACGATATGCATGGAAATAAAGTGGAAGAATACATGTACAATCCCGAAGGAAGACTAATTGCGAAATGGCTTTCAAAATACGATGAACAGAATTCTTTGGTGGAAGAGAATTATTATTATGCAGACGGAAATTTGAGCGCACAGGAAGTTTATTCCTACGAATTTGACAAGAAAGGAAATTGGATTCAACAAATCGTGGTGTCTAATGATGTTCCGAAGTATATTGTGATTCGAGAGATTAGGTATTATTGATTCACGCAATAATCTAAAAATAAAGTAAATACGTTTTAAACAGTAATTTCAGAATTGCCCTATAATTTATATTATGTTAAATAGAATCTCAAAAGATAACTATGTAAACCTATCTATCCCTTAACTCCTCTTTGTTTCTTAATTTTTAAAAATCAATTAATTTAGTCTGCAAATTCTATTAGGTAAAATTCTTAGTCAAACTTATCCACTGATTCTTTTGGGAAATTTATTTGTGAAAATTCAAGAAGAAAATAATTAAATTGTGTCATTCGTTTCAAAAAACTCCAATTCCAAAGGTGAATTATCAGCACCCTCAACCGAATATTCTCCAATCTTGGTTCTTCTTAATTCGGTTAAATATCCACCTGAATTTAAAGCTTTCCCAAAATCATGAGCCAATGAACGGATATAGGTTCCTTTTCCGCAGTGTACTTCAAATTCCACAAAAGGCAAATCAATCTTTGTAATTTTAAAATCATAAATATGCACTTTGCGTGTTTTTAACTCTACCTCCTTGCCTGCTCTTGCCAATTCATACAAGCGCTTTCCATCGACTTTTACGGCTGAATGTGCAGGTGGAAATTGATCGATTTCTCCTTGGAATTGTTGAGTGGTTTGATGGATTAATTCTTCCGTTAAGTGATCGGTCGGAAAAGTCTTATCTTCAGCAGATTCCGTATCGTACGTTGGTGTAGTCACGCCCAATTTAAAGGTTCCTGTATACACCTTTGATTCCGCTTGAATTTCATCGATTCGTTTGGTGAATTTTCCTGTACAAAGGATTAATAAACCTGTGGCTCTTGGATCCAAAGTTCCTGCATGACCTACTTTAATTTTTTTGAGTTTATAGGCTTTTCGAATGTTCCAACGGATTTTATTAACTACATCAAACGACGTCCAATCCAAGGGTTTATCGATTAAAAACACCTTCCCTTCCTGAATTTTCTCTACACTAATCATTTGTAAAGGATTGTACGGTAGTTACTTGAGTGATATTGCTGTCTTGAATTTCATTTTTCGGATTGTTCCAGAAATAAATTAGCAAAACAATTCCAATCACAATTCGATACCATCCCCACGCTTTGAAGCCAAATTTGGTTAGAACTGCAATAAAGAATTTAATAGCAATCATGGCTACAACGAATGCCACGACGTTTCCAATGATAAATAATGCAATGTGATGTTGGTCTTGCACAATCATTTCATAGCCTTTCATTTCGTTCACGGTACCTTTTCCCCATGTTTTTACAAATATGGAATAAACGGTTACGGCTGCCATTGTAGGTACAGCCAAGAAAAACGAGAATTCAGCAGATGCTTTTCGGCTCAATCCTTGGGACATTCCTCCAATGATTGAAGCTGCAGAACGGCTCGTTCCGGGCATCATGGCTAAACATTGCCAAAAGCCAATCGTCAAAGCTTTTTTGTTGGATATATCTTTTTCGTCCAAAACCGTTGGGTTTTTAAACCATTTGTCAACAAATATCAGGACTACTCCACCTAAAATCAAAACACTGGAAATAGCGATTTGATTTCCTAAAACAGCTTCGATAGCATCATCGAAAATATAGCCTAGAACCAAGGCGGGAAGTACAGCAATGATTAATTTCAGGTAAAAATTAAAATTCGAAAAGTCGAAATATTTCTTCCAATACAAAACCACGACGGATAAAATAGCTCCAAATTGGATGGAAACTTGAAACATTTTCAAGAATTCCCCTTCGGGCATTCCCATTAGGGCAGCAATAAAGCCCATATGGGCGGTGGATGAAATGGGTAAATATTCGGTAAGACCTTCAATGATGGCGATGATTATCGCTTCCAATGTATTCATTCTACTTCTTTAACTTTGTTGGGATTGAGGAAGATAGCGTAAATTTCAATTACGAAACCCGCCAAGACTAAAAAGGGAGCCAATCGAATTCTTCGCCAAGAGAAAATCCCATCGTTCCAATAATCACGGTCGTAAACCCCATCAGGGCGCGTGTTTGCGTCGGGTCCCATCATTAAAAAGAATCCCAATAAAATTACAGCCAATCCAATTCCCATAAATAGGTAATTTTTCTTTCCAAAAAGAAAGTTAGATTTAGAATCGACTTCCGTCCATTTACTCATTTTTGTTTGTTTAAAATTAATAGAGTTGATCTGATCTCAATCTCAAATATCTCCACGTTGCAATTCCTGTACTGATTAGTGCTATGAAAACTCCAGTCAATATCAAAAGTCCAATTAACCAATAGAACTCATCGGTCCACCACGGAATGGAAACAATTCCTGCGAAATAATACCAAAGTCCGCCCAAAGCAAGAATGGCGAGAACAGCACCCAAAAATCCAAGCACCGCACTTTGAAACAAGAATGGTTGAATAATGAATCTCCTCCTCGCTCCTACCAATTGCATGGTTTTGATACTGAAACGCTTGGCGTAAATTCGTAGACGTATGGAGTTATTAATTAAAATCATTACAATCACCAAAAATATTCCCGCAAGAATCATCAACCAAAAACGAATTCGGTCGATGTTGTTGTAAACTGTCGTCATCAATTCGTCGTCATTGACCACTTCACTCACTAAGGGATTTGCGGTGATAATATTTTTGATACTATCCACTTGAACGGGATTTACATAGTCCGGTTCTAACGTAATCATTACAGATGCGGGGAAAATATTGGCCTCAAAAATCTCATTATCGTCAATCCCTAATTCCTTTTTAGCGATTTCAGATGCTTTTTCTTTTGAAATATATTGAGTGTTTTTTACAAATGAATGTTTGATTTTAAGTGAGTCGATGAATTCTTTTTGACGCGCTAGTTCTTGGTCTTGTAATTTGGGATCGTACTCATCGTTAAAAAAGGCTTCAATTTTCAGCTGTTCCTTGATGTAATCCGCATAGCTTTGGGCGTTGATGATTATCAAGCCAAATAGTCCTAAAAGAAAAAGAACCAAAGAAATACTGATTACGACCGTAATATTCGATGATCGAAGTCGTCCTTGATTAAACTTTTCGTTTTGCTTTGACATTCATTTTTAATTTGGGGCTAAGGTATAAAAAATCTTTATTGTTAAATTCGATTTCAAACCTTGAGTTGTTAAACATTTATTAAAAATAACTCGTATTCTCCATTCTTATTGCATAAAGAAAGTTGCTTCTGAAAATAAATTACGGAAGCAACCCAACTTTGTGTGTATTTAGTTACCCTGCTTATTGTTTAATGAACTCTAAATTTACGAATGATTTTACATTATCCGACACTACAAGTCCCGCATTTTCAGTTGCTTCCCTCCCATTTAACCCAAAATCTTTTCGGTTTATTTCAGTTGAAAACGCAAATCCTGCTCGTGTATTTCCATTGGAATCGACGATGACTCCGCCAAAATTAACTGCTAATTCGATAGACTTACGAACATCTTTTCAACTATTAAATTGACCTCCGAATGACTTTTATCTAGAAGCCATTTTCTACGGTTATGCGTTATATTTCAATGCTTACACAAATAGACACTCTGATAGAAAAAAGAATTGATTTAGGATAAGGAATCAAAATTCAAACATTTTACTTCATTTGGTTTTGTGTTTACCGAACAAAGACTATCTTTGCAGGAAAAATTTCAGCTTTTTCTATGGACGAACGCAAAAAAGAATTGATTGAAGGGTTTTCAAATTACTTTGAAGACATTTATCATTTTCCTCCTTTAACCAGTAAGATTTATTCTTTCTTGTTGATGGATTGTAAACGCAAAGGAATTACCTTTGATGAAATTGTTGAATTATTCAATGCGAGTAAAAGCTCAGTTTCAAATAGTTTGACCTATTTAGGTCAATTAAAACACGTGGAATACTTTACAAAAATCGACAGTCGAAAAAGATTTTACAGAGTTTCTCCAGAAAGTATTTTAATGCGTTTAAAACAAATCAATGACAATCTACGCGAAGAAAAGAAATTATCTGAAAAATATTATACCTATTTAAAAGGTGAAATTGAGGATGAAGAAAATTCAACCTTGGTTAAATCCAACATTTACATCAATCATCTCGAAAGAGCTATTGAACATTTATCAGAAACTATCGAACAATTAAAAAATTAAACAACATTACATACGATGAATTTTATGAAAACAAACATCACCATCGCTTTAGCAGGACTTCTGGCCTTGAGCTCTTGTGACGACCCCAAGCAGCAACAACAAATGCCTGCTCCAACCATTCCGGTTGTTGAGGTTACCACAAAAGATATGACGGGACATCAGTCGTTTCCTGTGAATATCGAAGGAAAAGTGAACAATGCCGTACGTGCAAAAATTTCGGGGTATATAAAAGAAGTATATGTCGATGAGGGTCAACTCGTATCTCGAGGTCAACCTCTTTTTCGTTTGGAAACCGACGTGCTTTCTCAGAATGCCAATGCAGCTCGTTCTGGAATCAATGCAGCCAAAGCAAACGTAGCTGCTGCACAAGCAAGTGTAAATTCAGCACAGGTTGAAGTTAATAAACTGATTCCTTTGGTTGAAAAAAACATCATCAGTAGTGTACAATTGGAAACAGCCAAAGCCAATTTAGCCGGAGCGAAAGGACAATTGGAGCAAGCAAGAGCTGCCCAAGCCCAAGCCCAAGCTAATTTTGGCGGAGTTCAAGCTAACATCGATTTTGCCGTTGTTCGAAGTCCAATTACAGGAACAGTGGGTTCTATCAATTTCCGAGAAGGAAGTTTAGTCGGTCCCAGTGATCCCATGCCTTTGACTACTGTTTCTCAAACCAACGAAGTTTATGCGTATTTTTCTATGAATGAAGGAGAATACCTTGATTTCTTAGGAGATGCGGAAGGAAAAACCGTCAAAGAAAAATTAAGCCATCTTCCGGAAGTGGATTTGATTTTGGCCAACGGTGAAACCTATCCTGAAAAAGGGAAAATCCAAACCGTAACCGGTCAAATTGATCCTCAGACAGGAAGTATTAAATTCCGTGCAATGTTTACAAATTCAAATGGTTTATTGAGCAATGGTAACAGTGGTTTCATTCATTTACCAAAATCGTATGGTGAAGTTTTGGTTGTTCCTGAGAATGCAACCTTTGAACAACAAGGAATTGTATATGTCTATACCGTGAAAAATGATACAGTCCGTACAACACCGATCACCATCAAAGACCGAATGAACAATACAATAATTGTAGAATCGGGATTGAAAAAAGGAGATATTGTCGCAGTGAAAGGAATTGGGAAATTACGTAATGAAGCTGCCATACAGCCTCAAAAGGTCAATATGGATTCCATTATCAATTCTGTAAAAGCCATTAAATAAAACTTCAGAAACTATGTTAAAAACATTCATAGAAAGACCCGTTCTATCAACGGTAATTTCAATCATCATAGTCATTTTAGGTATTTTAGGAGTCACCACCTTACCGGTTACTCAATATCCTGAAATTGCGCCCGCAACCGTTCAAATTAATGCAAATTATCCGGGAGCAAACGCACAGACTGTTTTGGAAAGTGTGATTATTCCCATCGAAGAACAAGTAAACGGTGTGGAAAACATGGACTACATCAGTTCAACGGCTACCAACAGTGGAACGGCTTCCATTCAAGTTGTATTTAAACAAGGAGTGGATCCCGATATTGCTGCGGTAAACGTTCAAAACCGGGTGGCTCGAGCCACTTCCCTCCTTCCGACCGAAGTTACGCGGACTGGAGTGGTTACGCAAAAGCAGCAAACCAGTGCTTTGATGTTCGTTTCCTTTTTCTCAACCAAAGATGAAATTGATCGAACCTACATTCAAAACTATATGAATATTAACGTCGTTCCCGAATTAAAACGTGTGAGCGGTGTGGGAGATGCCAATGTTTTTGGTTCCCGAAATTATTCGATGCGTATTTGGTTGGATCCGATAAAAATGGCAAACTACGGTTTGGTTCCCCGGGATATTTCTGCGGCGATAAACGAGCAGAGTTTGGAAGCTGCAGCCGGTCAATTTGGTGAAAACAGTGGAGAAACTTTTCAATATGTAATTCGATACAGTGGAAAATACCGAGACCAAGAACAATATGAAAATATTGTCATCAAATCGATGGATCAAGGGCAGATGCTTTATTTAAAAGATGTTGCCACCATAGAAATGGGTGCGCAAAGTTATGTAGGTGTTTCCAAAATGAATGGACAACAAGCGGTTGCTATGGCGGTTTATCAAACACCGGGTTCCAATGCCCAGGAAATTGTATCCGATCTACGAAATAAATTGGATGAATTGTCCCATGACTTTCCCGATGGTTTGAATTATACCGTAATGTTTGATACCAACGAGTTCTTGGACGCGTCGATTTCAAAAGTGGTTATTACTTTGATTGAAGCATTCTTACTGGTATTCCTGGTTGTATTTATATTTCTTCAGGATGTTCGTTCCACATTGGTACCGATGATTGCGGTTCCTGTTTCGATTATTGGAACCTTCTTTTTCTTGAATCTCTTTGGATTCTCATTGAATTTATTAACCTTATTCGCGTTGGTATTAGCGATTGGAATTGTGGTGGATGATGCCATTGTGGTCGTCGAGGCGGTCCACGCCAAAATGGAAACGACGAATATGAATGGGAAAGAAGCATCGATTAGTGCCATGCAAGAAATTGCAGGTGCGATTATATCGATTACATTGGTAATGGGTGCTGTATTTATACCCGTAACTTTTATTGAAGGTCCCACGGGGGTTTTCTATAAACAGTTTGGAGTTACGCTGATTGTAGCCATCTTTATTTCGGCCGTAAACGCATTGACACTGAGTCCTGCTCTGTGTGCTTTGTTTTTAAAACAGCCTGAAGAAGGACATGAAAAGAAGAAAAAGAATATTTTCCAACGTTTTTTCGCTGGATTTAACAAAGGATTTACTGCAGTAACTCGAAAATATGCGCAGAGTTTCGGATTCCTTTTGAGACACAAATGGATTACATTTTTAATTTTAGCTTTGTGTGGTGTTGGAATTTTCTTTGCGAATAAGACAATGCCAAGTGGATTGGTTCCCAACGAAGACCGTGGATTTATCATGGGGAACTTTGAATTACCTCCAGGAGCCACTTCTGACCGTGTAGCTGCGGTTCAAGATGAATTCTATCAGAAAGCTTCTCAAATTCCAGGGGTTAAAAACGTAACCATGGTCTCTGGATTCAGTTTTATTTCCGGTCAGGGTTCTAACTTTGGTATGGCGATGATTGGTTTGGATGATTTTGAACACCGAAAAGAAGACCATATGTCCACTGATGCGGTGGTAGGTCAATTGTTTGGGTTGGCATCACAGATGCCCGAAGCCAATGTGATTTTCTTCTCACCACCCAGTGTTCCTGGATTTGGAATTTCATCCGGTTTTGATTTGAAATTATTGGATAAATCGGGTGGAGATTTAACTGAATTCAATGAAGTGGTTCAAGGATATATTGGTGAATTAATGAAACGTCCCGAGATTCAGTATGCACAATCTTCGTTCAATACCAATTATGCACAATATGAAATCGAATTAAACATTCCAAGAGCCAAACAATCCGGTGTTTCTGTAAGTGATATTTTCAATTCATTGCAAGGATACATTGGAGGAATTTATGCGGCGGATTTCACTCGTTATGGAAAGCAATTCCGTGTAATGATTCAAGCTTTACCTGAAGATCGAACGGGTGAAAAAGACCTTCAGAAAATATTCGTTCGAACTTCTTCTGGCGAAATGGCTCCGATTACTCAGTTCATGTCTTTGAAACGAATTTACGGTCCTCAGAACATTACCCGATTTAACTTATTTACGGATGCCGGTATTTCAGGTGCAAGTAATCCAGGTTACAGTACGGGAGATGCGATCAATGCTGTTCAAGAAGTTACTGCCACTTCCCTATCCAATAGTTATGGGATTGAATTCTCTGGTTTATCCCGAGAAGAAATCAAATCGGGAAATCAAACCGTGATTATATTTATACTTTGTTTGATTTTTGTTTACTTCCTACTTGCTGCTCAGTATGAAAGTTACTTACTTCCATTGGCTGTAATTCTATCCTTGCCAGGTGGTATTTTAGGAGCCTTTTTGGCACAGAAAATTGCAGGTTTGGAAAACAATATATATTTCCAAATTGCACTGATTATGTTGGTGGGACTTCTCGCCAAAAACGCGATTTTGATTGTGGAGTTTGCGGTACAGCGAAGAAAACACGGTGAGTCCATTGCGAGTTCAGCTTTAAATGGAGCAAAAGCACGTCTTCGTCCGATTTTGATGACTTCCTTTGCGTTCATTTTTGGTTTGATGCCTTTGGTATTTGCCAGTGGTGTCGGTTATGTGGGTAACCGTTCAATTGCAACGGGTGCTGCATTTGGATTGTTGGTGGGAACATTGACTGGTGTATTTAATATTCCTGTATTGTATGTTGTATTCCAATGGTTGCAGGAGAAAGTAAGTCCAATGAAGTTTGATAAAAAAGAAAGTGTAGAATTGATAGAATATAAAACAGATGAAAAATAGTAAATATATAATCCTACTTATCGGTTTATTCGCTTTGCAATCGTGTTTCGTTGCGAAAGATTACAGCCGTCCGGAACAAGAAGTTGTGAATGAACAATTCTTCCGTACCGACAAAATTCCACAGGATAGTTTGAGCATGGCCAACTTATCGTGGAGGGAAGTTTTTACAGATCCTAAATTGGCACAATACATTGAAACGGCATTGACCAACAATTTGGATATCCGAATCGCAATGCAGAATGTACTTACCGCGGAAGCCTATGTGAAACAAGGTAAATCAGCGTATTTCCCGATGATTAATGGAAATGCATCCTATTCGTATATGAATCCTTCGTTGAACGCTTCCCAAGGAATTGGGTTTGACAGTCGACAGGATTTGAATCAGTATGAATTGTCTGCAAATCTATCGTGGGAAGCGGATATTTGGGGAAAGATTCGAAGTGGATACAGAGCTTCTTCGGCTGCATATATGCAATCCATTTCTGCCCATCAAGCGGTAAAATCAAGTTTGGTTGCAGCAGTTGCATCGACCTATTATCAATTGCTTGCATTGGATGAGCAAAAGAAAATTACGGAAGAAACCATTGCCACGCGAGAACAAGGTTTGGAAACTATTCTTGCTTTGAAAGACGCTGGAAATGTAACCGAAGTTGCTGTAAAACAAACGGAAGCACAATTGATCAATTCCAAAGCTTTGTTGGTGGATTTGAAAAACAACATCAAATTGTTGGAGAATTCATTCTCAATTTTATTGGCTGAAAACCCACATGAAATCGAACGAACAACCTTGGATCAACAAGAAATCAATACCCAAATGGCCGTAGGTGTTCCGATTCAACTTTTGAGCAACCGTCCGGATGTGATGGCGGCAGAATACGGTTTAATCAATGCCTTTGAATTGACCAATGTGGCGAGAAGTAGCTTCTACCCTTCCCTACGCCTTACGGCGGGTGGAGGAATTCAAAGCATGGATTTTACGAATTTATTTAGTGCAAATTCTCTTTTCGCAAGTCTGATGGCTTCATTGACCCAACCGATTTTAAACGGTCGTCAAATTAAAACCCAGTATGAAGTTAGCAAAGCCCAACAAGAAGCTGCTTTATTGAATTACAAACGTTCGATTTTAAATGCATCCAAAGAAGTTTCGGATGCGTTGTATACGTATCAAACCAATGAAGAGAAAGCGGTATTGAAACAACAGGAATACGAAGCATATAAAGCAGCAACAACCTATTCTGAAGAATTATTGAATTATGGAATGGCCAATTATTTGGAAGTTTTAACGGCCCAACAAAATGCGTTGAACGCCCAACTGAATGTTACCAATTCCGAATTAGCCAAACTAAATGCACTGGTTCAACTGTACAAAGCAGTTGGCGGTGGATGGAGATAACGAATTATACACTTAATTACATTTAAAACGGTTCATTGGTTCAATGGACCGTTTAATTTTTCTCTAACTTTCTAAAACTCTATAGGGTTCAAACGTACTTTTATAGCTCGTTCAATTCCTTATGGATATAGTGTGAATAAATTCTAAGAATCGGAAACTCCCATTAAAACCTTAAAAATAACATTCCATGAATTTGAAATTCGCTGACTTAATTTATACGAAATCTCCATTGGGTTTATTTATTTATTTAATTCCATTTGCAAATGTTTTGCATGTTCCAAATGTTCTTTGAATAAGGGCACTGCACTTTGCAACAATTCTTTTAATTCCTGATTTTGTGCATTGGGAATCAAAGTGTTCTCAACGGCTTGAATTACCGCATCGTGGTAAGCGACTTCATTGTTCACATACTCCTTGTCAAATTCAGCACCGGATAGGGCATTTAATTTGTCTTTTTCGGTAGCGGCACCATCGAGCAAAGAACGGGTGGTATCGTTGTTATCATCGGGCGTTAAGCTTAATTTCTTAGCCAATTCCACGGCCATATCAATCACATTTTGATGGTCTTTTGCCATGGTATCTGCAAATTTTAAAACTTCCGGATTGGTTGATTTTGATTTTGCGATTTTTGCATAATCAATATCTATTGAGTTGGCGTTCACTGCTATAGAAGCGATTTGCGCATCTGTTGGACCTGCTGGTTTTGCATCTACCGTTTCGGATTGATGGGCTTCTTGGACGGTTAAATCCTCGTTTACAGTTTCTGTTTTTTTATCACAGCTTGTTACAGCCATTAATAAAGCTCCAGAAAAAAAGGCGACTTTCATTGAATTAAAAATAGTTCGTTTCATTTGATTTAATTTTTTGATTGCTGGACGATTACATCTAACAATCGGGTTTATACTAAGTACATGTTTTAAAATACGGGAGTGCAAAGCCGCAGAAATAAGATTGCTTGTTTTAACTGTTAAAACTAGGTACGGATTTTTGAAACTTTACACCCTTTGCATAATAGAGTCTGAAAGGATGCAAAAGGTTACAGGAATTTTGGTATTTTTTTGAATGCAAAGTGGATGATGCGGAGAAGACAGGCTTTAATTGATATTTTGTTTGGCAAAACTAAATGAGGTGTGAATCGAACACGGATGATGCGGATTTGGCGGATTTACACTGATTTTTTGTGTGTGTAATCTAAATGTGTGTGGATGGAACACGGATTTACACTGATTTTTTTTACTGGCGAGTTTTTAGGCTCTTTTATTCGCTTAATGTGTTTTATGTATATTTTGAGTTGCTGTGGGGCAAGAAATTTGAGGGAGAAATGGTTGATTTTGGAGGGTGAAATTATTCTGTTTTTTAGCTGGTAAATTCGATGAAAAATAACGGTTTATTTTGTTGATTTTTGGCTTGATTTTAAATATTAAAATTTGAGGGGAGTTGCGAACGGTTTTTTATCGAAATGGGATCGACTTTGGGTAAAAATGAGCGAAATTAGGTGAAAATATTTTGGGGGGATTTTTGGTCTTAAAATGGAGCAGAAAAAGAGCCGGATTTCTTGATTTTTTCAAGTCGTTTTTTTTTCTTGTTTTTCACTGTTTTTGGGTCATAAAAAAATGAAATCGCGTTTTAACGACTTGTAGAGGGGTTTGACTTGTTTTTGTTTTCATACACTATCCATACACTATCCATTAAGTATCTATTAAGTATCCATTAAGTATCCTAACAGGAGCCTAAAAAATGAGTGAAAAATTCATGTTTTTTTGGGCTTTGTTTTTCATCAAAAAATAGACGGATTTTGGATGAAAAAAAGGGTGTTTTTCGCCAAAAAACTTACCTTTTTTGTGGAGAACTATTTTTTCTGTTTTTGGTTCTAAAATTTGTTAAAATTCAGTGTTGTTTGGAGGCGAATTTGGATCCATTTGATGTCGAAAATTCGGTCGATAAAAAGGATGTTTTTTCACTTAAAAATGGAAGTGAATTTGGATTGAAATTCGAGGCTTTAAAATTGCCGATTTGAGGTGTATTTTGATGAATATTTTTTAGGAGTTCATGCATGATTTAGGGAGAATTAAAATGTGAATTTTATGCGAAAACGCTATTTTTTGCTAAAAACGATAGCGATGCGTATTAAATTTCGTTATTTTTACTCTACCAAATTTCTAATTCTCCTACTGCTATGAAAGAAGTAAAACTTAAACACATCGATGATTCCGCACTGTGCATTCAGCGAAAAAAAGTAGGAAGAGGATTTCAATTTCTGAATGAAAATGGAGAGAAAATCACCGATCCGAAAGCGTTAAAAAGATTGAAGAATTTGGTGATTCCGCCTATGTGGAGCGATGTGATGGTATGTGAATTCGATGATGGACATGTGCAAGCGATTGGTCGGGATGCCAAAGGGAGAAAGCAATATATCTATCATTCGCAGTGGGAGAAAATGAAACAGCAGGAAAAGTTTCAACGGATTGAGCAGTTCGTAGAAAAACTCCCCAAAATTCGCAAAGTCTGTCATGAGAATATTCAATTGAAGCCGTGGAATAAGAAAAAAGTATTGGCTTTGATTGTCATGGTTTTGGACGATTATGGCATTCGAATTGGCAACCCATATTATGCGAATGAAAATAATACCTATGGTCTAACGACGCTGCGCCGAAAGCATATGACGATTGATAAATCAAAAATTATTTTTAAGTACAAAGGGAAAAGTAACCAAGAACGGGAAGTGTTAATCGACGATAAAAATCTAATTAAAAACATAAAAAAATGTGCGGATTTACCAGGTTATGAGATTTTTCGATATCAAGATGAAGATGGCCATTTTCACAATGTGGACAGCAGCGATGTGAATGAATTCATCAGCGAAATCATGGGCGATGAATTTTCGAGCAAGGATTTTCGGACTTGGGCAGCCACCCGTTTGGCCGTGGATTTTTATCCGCAAGCGATGGCACACAATGCCGAGTTTCCGCGGAAGAAATTCAGCACGATTCTCATTAAAATGGTTTCAGACGAATTGGGGAATACACCCACGGTTTGTCGGGATTATTACGTCCACCCCACCGTTTTTCGGTATGCCGATGCACAAAAAATTCCGTTGAAAAATCCTTTTCGAGAACCCAAACACGACTATGCGTTAACGGCTTCTGAAAAATTAGCGTTGGCGATTATTAAAGGGGAAGTTTGAGATTGGGAATTGGGGACTGGGGACTGGGGACTTGGGACTGGGGACACGTGAATTAGAAATTTGCTTTTTATTTTATCCTTTGTTTAATTATATTCTGGATACTTAATACATTGTACTTACTACTTAATACAGCCTACACAGTACCCCATCAAAACCCTTCTCCATCATTGAAATAAAATGTCTTGGAATCCCGACCCAAACCAAAGTTCATCACAAAGTTGGTCCATGTTTTCTTATCGAGTAATACCCGTAGTCCAACGCCTACCGCAGGTTGAATGGTGTGGAAAAGATTTACATTGCCCGCCACATCGCTTGCTGAAGTCGCGTTCACAAACACAGTTCCGCTGATGAGTTGGTTATTTGTGATAGGAAAACGATATTCTGTTTCGAAAAACAATAAATTCGCACCTCTAAATAATCCTTGAATATATCCTTTTCCACTTCGGCTGTTTTGATCCCAACCTAAGGCAGGTAAATTCAAATAAGGTAAATTTCCATGGGTTAGAAACTGACCATACATCCAAAAACCCAACACGTGTTGTTTGTACTCTTTGCTTAACGGAATGAAATACCGCGAATCTACGGTCAGCGTGGAGCTCTGTTGCTGATTCGAACCCATTTTGGGATTGTAACGGTAACTTAGGTTTACAAACAGTCAGGAATTGGTATTGATTAAATTATCTCTGCCGTCGTAAATTAAATTTACACTTCCACCCGCAACCGTATAATGTTTGTCATTGTATCCATGCGCTTGCGAATAGGTATAATGTTCGGTCAGCTTCTGTTCTTCTCGATTTAAAAACTCATCCTGGATTTGATCGTAACTATCCACATGAATTCCCAAACCTGCATACATATTGGGAAGAAATTTATAGTTGAACGTTTGATGAAATTTAAAATAATTGTACTTCATCGGTTCTTCAATGTCTTCATAGCTGAAGGTATCAAAGGCATCACCGTAGGGCACAATATCTGAACCCAAACCATAATTGGATTGCGAAAAAACATAATACCGTAAATCCCCGCTTAAAAAATAGGTGTCTTCTTTCAGATACATATTGTTTTTAGCGTAGGTCAAAATTTGCTTCTTTGTACTGTACGAAGCGCCTCCCGAAACCAAAGAAATCCGGTCTTCTTCGTTCTCTCTGAAACTATATTGACTGATAAATCCTCCCGTAAAACCATTGGCAGGCTGATATCCTATCGTGGGTAAAATAATAAAGCTGGTCAATGCTTGGGGTTTATCCACCCTATTTTCTTTCTTTTTTAGTAAGTCGTAGATAGTAACATAAGAAATACTGTCATTGGCTAGTTCCCCATTTTCATCCTGCGAATAGGCATGGTGAGAAAGGAGAACGAGCAATATACCGATGATTTTGATGGTAAGAACGGGAGTGAAATTCATACGAAAGGTTTGTATCTAAAATGAAGTCAAATGTAAGCAAATCGGGTTTACAAAAATTTATAGCTGTAAAGAAATAAGAACAAATGAAGTAGAAAAAATGAAATCCGCGACCACCCACTCAATCTTTGGTATTTTGCGGATCCAAAGTCACTTCTTCTCATTTACAATTTATCGCTTACCATTCACCACCAAGTAACACAAATGACAACGATTAAGTAAATTAACTTTTGATTTTTTTTAAATGCGCAACTCTAATCCGTGACCACCCACTCAATCTACGGTATTTTGCGTATCCAAAGTCACTTCTTACCTTTCACAATTTACCATTCCCCACCGAATAACGTTCAATGCAAGGATTGCTAAAGATATTACAAATCAGTTTCCGCATAAATAACGTCATGAAAGGTGGGTTCGTTTTCAATCACACTGCACGCTCCTTTTTTGTTGATTTTGAAGGTGACATCTTTGGTCGTCGTAAATAAAAGCACGGTTGAAAAAGAGGTTTTTAGATACGATTTTAAAAACGCAAATGCTTCGTCTAATGTCATTTCCTTTTCTACATCTTCGGTATCTTTTGAAGCATACCGTAATTTCACCAACACTTTACTACCATGTTCTGACTGCATGGGCCGAACAAAAATATTTTTCAAATTGGGTTTACCGATGGTTTTGGCCATCGTTAATTTCGCAAAGCGTCCTTCGTGTACACTCTCTTTTACTTGCTCCCAAAATAGGACAAATTCCTCTTGATAGGACATAAACAAAAATTTTTGGATTACGGTTTGTAGGCTTCAAAAATAGCATTTATAAATTAGAATTTAGATGAGGTGGATGAAGAATTCTATACGTTGGTCTTGCTTGATCCGGCAAATCTGTGGTATCAGCGTTCTATGTATGGAACACGGATGACGCGGATGAAGCTGATTTACACGGATTTTTTAATTGCGAAATCTAAATCCTTGATTATCTGCTCAATCTGTGTTAATTGAATGCTTTTAGGTTAATAATAATCTACTTCCATGGATTCGGTTTCCTAGTTCATCAATATATTTTTTATTTTTAAAATAAAACATCTCATCATTTGATAAATCCAATAACCATAAGGTCCAATCAAATAAATAAGGCTTCATTTTTTTATTAAAATACATACCACCAAAAGCTCCTGTCAATCCTCCCAACAAAGAACCCAAACCAGGAAAAATAGCAGTACCTACTGAGCCACCGGTTAAGGCCAAAACGGAGGTAATGCCAAAACGAGAGATTGCCATAATCGCTGTCAAGCCTTGAATTTTTCTTTTATCTGAAATTTCAATATGTTTATAGTCTCTTTTTACTTTACTTAACTCATATAATAATTTCATGCCAGCCACAATCTCTCCAACAAAAAGTAATATACTACTCCATTGATCAGGAAAATCAATTCCTGAATTTGAAATTAATTGATCTAAATTCTCGGTTACTTCAGCCGTTAGTTCTGTGTTTAAAGTATCCACATCAATAAATTGAGAAGCTAGCTCAGGTGAAGTTTCCAAAATCTTTTCCTGAATTTCTGTACTGGTAGCAAACATTACATCCGAGCTTTCCAACATTTTAGCTTTAACATCGGAAACGTAATTCACTCCTCCCATTTTTGCCTGAACAAAAATTTCTTGACCTTCGGGCCCTATTCCATGTAAATCCCATATAGGTTGGGTGGCATTCTCAGAAATTTTAAATTCCCAACCTGGATAAGTTTCACTTAAAGATTGTTCCAGATTGATTTCAAAGTACTTTCCTTTTAATCCATTTATTAAACCTTCTGTACTTTCAGGTCCTTTAATGGAATTATCTACTGCAGATTGATAAAGACTTTTTGCTTCTGCTAAGCGAGGATATTGTGCAGAATAACTTTCAAAAAGTTGATCATTTACATTCAGTTCATTAAATCCATAAAGAGCTGCTATTTCTGTTGCTATTCCTACTTCAATAGCAATACCGTCCTTCTTCAATCGTTCACATTCGATATAATAATCCGTGGAATTGTAATCACACGATTTATCCGAATAGTTACCCATTGGAATATCTTGAAGTTGATTTATATAACTTTGTGCATCCATGTTCCTAATAAAATAGCGCGACAAGTAATGCGCCAATTGAAATTATTAGAACAATAATATTAAAAACATTTATTTTTTTATTTCCGTTTGCGATAAATTTATTTAACTTATTGGTTAATTCTTCAATATTAGATTGATTGGATGCTATTAATTCATTTTTCTCTTCTAAATTAATTTCTAACTGATTATGCAACTCTTTATTTTCTATAATTGCATCTTCTAATTCCTTTTCAATCGTATTGTTTCTTTGCTCCCATTTATCTTGATAGATATCAATTGTTTCTATAAGATTAACCATATTCTTATCAAGTAATTTTATAAAGTTTTCGTTTTCAGACTTTAAATTCTGAATTTGATTGTTTATTTCTTCAATTTCTTGATTCAATAAGGAGGTTTTAGAATCTGTTTGAAATTTTAAATCCTTGAGGGACGAACTAACATGTAGATAATCGGATGAGTTTTTTTGAGCCAATAAACTTGATGATTTTATAAGCTCATGCATATTTAATATGCGAGGTAGTAAAGCTTGATTTATTTTGTCTTGCTCTTCCCAAAATCGAATTTTATCTGAAATTTTAGGCCTGCTTTTTTCTTCCTCAATTTTGATATTTATTAATTTATTGTAAGCTTCCATAATAATTAATTTACTAACTTTTAATTTAAACTTTAAATGAATCCCTATTTAATAGTTAGTTAGAATATTTTCAAGAGAAAAGCTCACTAAATAAAAATCAAAGGCGATTGTAAATATATTAAAGTTTTGTTAAAATTACAATATCGTAGAAGTCTATTTTAAATAGTTATCAAATACGACTTTCTTATATATTCTGCTTAAAAAACCTTTAATTCAAAATCGACTCCATATAAGTTGATGCATTTTCCTTTTGGAAGAAAACGTTTTCAGCGTTAAAATCCTTTATTTCGAAGCTATCCTTCCAATTAACTTCCAAATAGGATGTATTGGATATAATATAAGAGTCTAAAACAATGCCTTGACTTTCAACTTGTGGTTGAATTTTTTCTTTTATGACTTTATGAAATTGAATTTTAGGATCATTCATACCTCTAGAGTTTCTGATTCCTTTTGGGTCAATAAACTTTATATATTGTTTATCTTTTTCAACTACCCAAAGAATAAAGTCTGGATAAAAGTTGTTTCCATCAGTAAAGAATCCAATACCTTTTCTACTTTGATTTCGGAGGACATGGATTTCTTTATCTTTTAAGTTTTCTGGATTTTTTGTGACATAGGTAAACAAATCGTCTAAAAATTGTTTCTCAGATTTATCCAAAGCTATTGGGCTTACCTTTATAAGGTTTTCATAAGTTTTTCCAATATAAATTAATGGCTTATATAAATGTAAGGCATTATCAAAAGCACTAGCTTCAGAGGCTATTTGTATTGCAGAAAATGAAGACTTTAAAACCTGCTCTTTTAGCTCTTCTACTTTGTTTTGATACTGCTCTATATCTTCTGCACTATTTAAACGAAAATCATACTCTAATACGAAGTTGTCATTTGTTTCATTTAAAACAACTGCTTCGATATGTTCAGAGTTGAATTGATTTTTATAGAATAAATAGAATTGGTCAAAATACTTTTTAAGCAAAGTTTCTGCGATTTCTTGCCATAAAAACACATTTTCAAAACTATTAAAGCCCATTTTATGAGATGGCACTAATAAATTGTACCAAGAAACATTGTTAAGAATTTCTTTTAAATCATCTATTGCAATGGAAAGGTTTGAATAGGATTTGTCTGACTTGTAGTTTTGCATATCCATATACAACTTATTCCAATCTAATAAAGCTAAATGGTTATTTTGTAACACAGCTCTCTCTTTTTGGAGTTCGACACCAGACTTACTTTTTTGCAATATGTCAATTTTCGGATACATATCTAATTCAGCCAGTCTTCCTTCAAACAAATCAAGGTTTAGCTGCAAGCTTACCAACTCCTTTCTCTTAAAGCCTTCACTATCCTTTACTTGAATAAGATTTAGCTTTCTTTCATTGACTATTTTCTTTTTCTCGGTAGGAATTTTAATAGTTATCCAAGATGAATCATTGGTTGGTAATCCTTCCTCTTCCAAGAATGCTTTAAACTGCTCCATATAATTGGCTTGTACACCGAATATCTGCAAGGTTTCTAAATGTCTCAACCAAGGTTTAAGTGTTCTTACATTTTCTGGTTTTTGATAATCATCTAAACCTGTTGAACGTTTCAACGAGAAATTATAACCTTTTAATCGTACACCTCTACCAAACAATTGGATAATCTGTGAGCCCTCACTTTTCCCCACATTCATTAATCCCATTGAAGAAACACGCCAAGATGACCAGCCTTCTGTAAATTTCTTTGAACCAATTAATAGGTTAATAGGTGAATCATCATCATTAATATTTTTAAATAAAGAGCTTGAAAAATCTCGTTCGCCTCCTAGAACGCCATTGTCAACAGCCAGATTGTATAGTTTTTTCTCATCACCAACATTAATAACACCAAAATAATCTGCTTCGCCCACTCTTAAACCTAACTCTCCATCTGCTCCATTTAAGTTGTCTAAATACAGATTAGCACCTAATGTAGTATTGTTAAAGACCAATTCATTAATGCCTTTGAATACATCTTCAGCACTAATATTCTGATCTATTAAATAACTGAAAGAAGTTTCAAAAATTGAAAAGCCATTATTATCTACTAAGCCAGCTTTATTTTGAAGAATGGACTCAATATGATTAATAGACTTCTGTGGATTTTTTAAGAATTCAGTCAAGAAATAGATGATTTCTAAAACATCGGAAACGTCTTTTCCGTTTTCCTTACGAACCGCATTTACTTTTCCACCTACAAATACCCACAATGGTTTATGTAATAAGAAATCTCTAAGTTGATTCCCTTTTTCTTTAAATATTAATTGTTGTTGAAAAAATGAAATAAGATTAGCGGTTAAATATACATTCCGATACTCGTTGTCGTCTTCTTTTAAATTGAGGATGCGATAATCCTTTCCATAGCCATCTTCATAGAAGTATTTGTAGGAATAATCAAATAGAATACTCTTGGCATACTCCTGCATAAATTCTGCTTTATCTCCTTTATTGGAAATGGCATTAATCGCTTGACCAAAGGTAGCTGAGTACTCAAAAGCAAAACCAGTTTCACTCAATTGGTCACGAAAAGGCTTCCATTTTTCACCTCCCATTCCTCCGTGTCCTTCATCGATTAAAACGAGGTTATCTGTTTCAAAACTATCAACAGCTACTCTTTTTTCTCCACTTACATCAGCCAGTTTTGTGATTTCTAAAATTTCCACCTCCTTTCCAGAGAACATTTTAGAAGCATCTTTATTGAAAATATTGGCTTGTATGTCTGAAAGTCTAAATTCTTCTAAATGCTGCTTAGACAAACCTTCATTAGGTGTAATTAACAACACCTTATTTTGATGATGAAGGTTGTATTTGCGGGTATAATGCAGATACTGTTTGATGTTGACATGCATAATCAAGGTTTTACCCGAACCTGTTGCGTTCCAAAACGCCAATTTATTTAAAGCCGATAAAGTAAAAGGTTGCGCTATAAATACATCCTTTTTCTTTTTCCCTCTTAAGTTTGAAGGACCAGCTTGCTTAAAATTAAACTCCTTTACAAACTGATTGAGCTCTGCCAACAACTTCGCTTTATTAGAAAAGTATTTATCAAGATATACTTCTGTAAATAGTAAGGATAAATATTGGAAGTATTTCCAAGTAATCAATTCCTCTCTATTTTCAGATATTTCTTTGGTGAAACGTACAATGTTATCATCATACGCCCTAAGCATATCTTTATTAAGGTGTTCTGTTGGATATTGATGATTTAATAAACTTTGTAAATATATCGTGTTGCCTTCATCCGTATATCCTTCATTGATGGAGTATTTTAATTCAGTAAATAACTCTACCCCATTTTTACCTACGATTTTCTTACCAATGCTATCAATTCCAAAAAGGGAAAGTAAATATTTATTGAGTACAAGGGTTTCGTGAAAATTTGCCATTATAATTCAGTTACATTAAACATTTTGTTGAAAAAAGTTTCCTCTATCATTTTCACTTTAAACTGATCTTCGCCCGTTCTGAAATTGGTGAGATTGTGGTCTCCATTGATATAAATTTGATGAAACTCCGATGTGCGTTCACTCTCAAATAATCTTCTGAACACTTCTTCTGTTTCTTTATTTGTTGTGGTTTCTAAATTTCTCCAGATAACCAAAGTTTTTACGCCTTCTCTTGTTGTACCTTCTACAAACTTAATGTCTTTGGTGCGTTGTATGTGTTCTACATATAAACCTATGAGGTAATTAAAGGTCTCTACTAAATCTACCTTGGTAGGAATCAGCTCATTATTTTCTGTTACTTTTAGTTTATAATCAAAAGGATTTTTGAAGATCTCCACATTAAACAAATGGTCTCTGCTCTCTACATCCAGCATATATTGCAGTAAATATTCTTCTTGTGCTTCTTCATCAAAACCTAAGCCACCTAAATCTTTTTGTGCAAGGATTAAGTTATTTAAAGTGTCTTCGTAAGATTCTAAGACTTGGTATTTAAATAGTTGAGAAATACCTTTTGTGTCTTGTGGTTTCCCGTTTTTCCAATTGTCGGAATAGATTACTTTTTGTACTCTGGGTTTGGTAACGGTGTTGAAATATTCGCCCATTTCCACTAAAATATACTTTCGGTTGCCTTTGTCGTCTCTGTTTAATTTAATAGTAGCGTGTGCTGTTGTTCCTGAGCCTGAAAAATAATCTAAGATTACTGCGTTATGATTACTCTTTGTGATGATCTTTAAAGAGTTTAAAACTAAATTTATTGATTTAGGAAAATCAAAAATCTTTTTACCTAATATATTAATCAACAATGTGTTACCGTGATTTCCCGCATCATAATCTCCACCACTCCATACTGTCTTTGGTACATTTTGTTCATGAGTTACAAATAAATCGAACTCACCTTCTTTCTCAATGACAGTAATTCTATCTAAGTTTTCTTTAATTGAATCAAGCCCGAAATTCCAACGTCTTTCAATACCATTCTGGTCAATAGGGAAGATTGCAATCCGATTGTTTTCTAATAAAATATTTTTACTTTTAGGATGATAATTATCGTTTGGAACTTCGCCTATATCAACAATCTTCCCGTCTTCAATAATTATAGGGTAAAACGACAATTTTCTTTCTGTTCTGAGAGAATTCTCCCCCCATCTACGCATCTTTCGAGGTGTTTGATTTTCTGTCAAAGTACGTTCTATAATTTTACTCTCTGATTCGGGTGTTAAAAAGATTGCATATTCATGAACTCTGTTGAAGTCTTTTGTAATTGACCCTTTGGGATTATGAATTATTGTTATCCTTGACTGTCTATAATCTGAATAAAGTCCATTGCAAAGAATACTTAAATTTGACACTTCTGTATCGTCTATAGCTATAGTTTTTACACCTGTCGTGCTTAACATGCTTTTTGCAATAGTCATTCGGTCACTAAGCAATGATAACCAGCTTGACTTTTTATAATCATTCTTATATAAAATTGGTGCAGAGTCTGTGTTATACGGAGGGTCGATGTAATTATAACTTATTTCCTGGCAATACTTCTCCTGCATCAAATTCAACGCTTGAAAATTCTCCGAATTAATCAACAATCCATTGGTTTCCTCATCTAAATTGTAGAATTCAGCTATTAATTTGTCTTTAAATTCTTCCGAGAAAAACTTCGTATCAAGAACGAGATAATTGTGAATTGTGAATGGTGAATCTTGAATTTCGCTGAGAACAACTGTTTGGTCGTTTATTTTTAATTGCGAGTTGTTCAATGAACATTCAATACTAAAAAGGCTTTTCCATTCTTGCATTTGTTCTGCATTGCTGAAAATCTCCTCATAATACTTTGCTGGAATTTTATCGAGTGTAATACAATAATCTGTACGGATTACAAACTTCTTTTTAAGCCACAACTTCTTTTGAAAATCTTCTATTTGTGCCAAGAAGGTGATAATCTTATCGGCAACCGTTTTGAAGGCTTTTATTTTGGACAATTGCGCTGTAAAAAACGCTGGATTTTCAGTGTTGATATCGTCTATGTATAGAATTTCATTTTTGATATAAAAGTCCAATTCTCTTCTTAAAAAACCACCTAAATCTTTATGAATGAAATAATCAAAGGTGTTTCGGGATATATAATCATTCAAATGTTTCTCCAGTAATGTTCTGCTTTTATTTTTCTCTGTAGGAGCAGAACCAGAAGCACATATTTCTGCAAAGTCAACAGGAATGTTGGAGGAAATTGTTTCAAAAGCTTCTTTCATTAAGGCATCTTGCTTCACCGATTTTTTATGCAATTCGTAAGTAAAGTTTATAGCAAGATTATTGCCATCTACTTCCAATGGATTTTCTTCGTAAATCGCAAAACGTCTTTCTCCATCACCTTGTGTTTTGTTGTTGTTTTGCTCGGTAGAAGCTTCTTTTAATTGAAAAGTCACCTTTTTACCATTCGGTAGCACAAAAGAATAATCCTTTAAATACTCCGAAGTCTTGATATAATATTGGTCGGCATTTGCCCAATGCAATTTCACTTCTTCTCCTTCATAAGGAATGGCATACACATCTTTTTTATACCTGCGTTGCGAAATAAAATCTCCTTCATTGTAATAACGTTTAAAGAAATTGGTTAAATGAGAAAAAATCTCCTGTTCCATCGCTGTTAGATCTACCGATGCTTCTATCGTTTTTTTAAGTTCGAGATACTTAGGCGAGCTTTCTCTTACTACGCCAGCATTATCCAAATCTGAACCTAATTTATCTAAATCTTGTTGCAGTTGTACGCTGTCTTTAGATTGGGTTTGGCTAAGAATCTCTTTTATATCCTTTGGTAATTGTTTCTCGATAAAACGATTTACATCGTCTCTTTTTTGGTTCATAATTCGGTATATTCCGAAATCCAAATCTGCTTTGTCAATTTCAAATATTTCTCTTAATACAGCCTGTAGTTTTTCGTAATTTTTCATTGTATATTTTCCAATTATATTAATTCAAAAGAAATGGTAAAAATTTCTTCATCTGTTATTGTTCTATCTAATTTTTCTTTTGCTTCTTGAATCATCGCATCTCTTTCTTCCTCAATTTCTTCTTCTCTTTCATACAATTCGTTTCTTAGATTTCGCACTTTCTTTTTGGCTTTTGCCAATGCTTCTTGCGCTTCAAGCACTTCTGATGCAGAAAGTCCGTCTTCCATTGCAGCACGATCCAAATCTCTAACATTTTTTCGAGCTTCTTTTAAATCATCCTCTAATACTTCCAATTTATCATCTGCCCAATTGTGAAACTTTTTAAATTCTCTTTGCATTAATGCAGCATCTGTAGCTTCAAGATGCGCTAAGCGTTCTTTTTTAACCTCAACAAATAATTCCTCTAAAAGTGGAGAAATAGAAATACTATTCGATTCAACAATCGAGTCTAAGCCTAAAATATACCTGCAATTTTCGTCATTCAAGCGTTCTCCTTCATCCGTAATACCAGAAAAAAGCAAAACACTATGTACTTCAATCTCAGAAGACACTTCTAAATTATTGATTCTGATTTGTCCTCTCTTTGATTTTAAATTTTCAACCTCACTATTTCTAATATTAGTAGATGATAAGTCGAACTTTAAAAAAGCATTTGGCGTATTTTCTTTTTTACCTAAGCTTATTATTTCTTGGGCAATATTTCCATTGATAAAAAATCGTTTAGCATCTGTTCTTGCTTTATTAAGCGTATATCTTTCTCCATTATCAAGCACAAAAGTATAATCGTCAAAAATGAATTGTGCTTTGTTCTTTAAATAGTAACGCGTTAACTCCCATAGCCATTTTTCGTATTTCTCAATAAATACAAGCGTTTCAGATAACGTATATCTCAATTTTTCAATTACAGAATATTCAAAATTCTCAAACAATTGTGACTGTACATCTTTTACACGCTGATCGATTTGTTCTTTAAATTCTTCTTGCAGTTTGTTGAAATAATGTTCAATTTCTTCTTGTGTTCTGCACTTTTTATAGATTTCGGCAATTCGTTTTTCGAAATCCATTCCGCTTTCTATGGTACCCAAGACTTCATCTGAAGCACCAAAAACGCCTTCGAAAAGTTTGAATTTGCTTTCTAACAATTCATAAACTCTTCTTTCAACAGCATTTGAACCATTGACAAAGTTAACCACAACCACATCATGTTTTTGACCATATCGATGACAACGACCAATTCTTTGTTCAACCCTTTGCGGATTCCAAGGCAAGTCATAATTCACCACCATACTGCAAAACTGAAGGTTAATTCCCTCTGAAGCAGCTTCTGTGGCTATCATAATATCAAAATCATCACTCGCAAAAGCATCTACTAAAGCATGTCTAATGTCCACCGATCTTGAGCCTGTTACCTTGTCGATATTCTGTTCATCTTCTTTCCAAGCTTGATAAATTTCTTTTGAGACATCGTCATTATTGCTTCCGTTAAACAACAATATTCTGCCTGCATATTTTTCTTTAGATAGACGATCAAATAAATACTTTTGCGTACGAGTAGATTCAGTAAAAATCAATGCTTTTTTATTCGCGCCCAATTCTTCCAGTTTTTCAAAACCGGTATCTAAAGCCATTATTAACTTTTCGCCTTTTTCGTTGTGCTCAATAGAATAGGCTAATAATAGAAAACTTTTTAGCTGTTTAATTTCTTCTTCTATGGCTAATTTATCTTCAAAAGTAATTTCATTGACTTCCTCATCTTCATCTTCTTCTATTTCGTCAATTTCATCATCCAGGTTTTCATATTCTTCCAAAAACATTTCGTACAGTTCATCATCAACGACTTTAGAATTTTCTAATAATTTCTCTAGTCGTCTAACCAAAGCTTCCAAAGTTCTACCTACAGCAAAAGATGATGAACCTAAAAGTTTGAAAATAACTGACTGCATCAAATGTTTTTGAGCTAGTGGAAAAGCATAGGTGTCATCTCTTCGCAGATAATCGAGAACACTTTCATATAATTCAATTTCTTTTGGAGAAGGTTGAAATTCTTGTGTTATAGATATACGTTCTCTATAATTGATAAATTCCTTCACATCCCGTCTTAACGTTCTATGAACAATATCTTTAAGTCTCAGTTTAAGAGCTGCAATATCTTGAATACCCGATTCTAAAACATATTTTTTTCTAAAAGCTTTAATATCACCAAATAAATCAGGATCAATAAAGGAGACTAAGCCGTAAAGTTCTTCCAGTCTATTCTGTAAAGGAGTGGCAGTTAATAAAACCTTATTGTAATCTCTTGTAGCTCTTTGAATCTCCTTTGCAGTAACATTCCTTGGCTTATATACATTTCTTAAATAGTGCGCCTCGTCAATTACTACCAAATCCCAAGACGTAAGCATAATTTCATCTGCTTTTCTACGTGCAAAATGATAACTGCATACTTTTATTGAATCCGTTGAGTCAAAGGGATTGCGTTTTCCTTCTTTTATCTTTTTATTGAAAGAAGGGGTTTCTAAAACTTCTGCCTTCAAATAAAATTTGTCAGCCATTTCATTCACCCACTGTTTACGAAGTGATGAGGGACATATAATTAAAATTCTTCTTTTTCCTTCTGCCCATTTTTGACTTAATAATATTCCAGCTTCAATAGTTTTTCCTAATCCAACTTCATCTGCTAAGATTACTCCTTTTGAATAGGGAGATTTAAACGCAAAAAGCGCAGCTTCTATTTGATGTGGATTGAGCTCAACTTTCGCATCCATAAGTGTAGCTCCAAACTTCTCTGGACTGTCGGCTGTTGCCTTTTTGGAGAGCTCATATGCGTAATACTTTGCTTGATATGGGTTAATCATATATTTTTAGAAATGGATTAAATTGGTTTTGTAATGATGATAGCTAATTGATCATGAATGGTTTTTTTGTATGTTGCACAACAATTGTATATACGCAACGAGTTGCGCCTATTTCTTTATGCGTTTATTACTCAGTTGCGCCTATTCTCATAATATTTATCTCAAACTTATTCTTTTTTAAGATAGAATCCAAAGGTCTTTCTATTATTTTACTGAAAACACTTATAATATGGATGTAAGTCTCAGTAGACTTAAAACCACAATGGTAGGGTTAATGAGGGCTTCACTTTGATTGGAAGTCAGTGAGGGTTTCACTTTGATTGGAGGAAGTGAGGGCTTCACTCAAAGTGAAACCCTCACTGTTTAATCCGCGGATCCACTTCCTCTCCCATCTCAAACATCACCGTTTCATCCATATATTCCACCACTACCCTATTCTGGTCAAATTCTTTCATCAGATGCTGGGTTAAGTTTTCGATTTCGGTTTTGAGTATTTGTTCTTCCTGAGGGAATCGGGGATAATTGATGAAGTTTAAATTCAAATGCGGTTCGATGTGATCGCCTAATACAATCTGGCATTCGGAAAGGGAAACGCTGAGGTAAAACTTCTTTTCGGTGATTAAACGCTTTTGATACGTCTGAATGCAACGAGTGATTTCTTTTTTATCGATTTTCGTTTGGGTGTAGCCTCTCTCCAAGCCAAGTGTGACCTTGGCGGAGAAAGGTTTTGAAGTTCGTTTTGTGATCATGTTAGTGTTGATTTAACCATTTATCCAATTCGATTGCTTCTTCCAACTTTTCTTTGAGATCTTCGGCCTCGTTGTAGCGGTTGAATGCGTTGTCCAAGAAATTTCGGTTTTGACTTTGCTTGGCGTAATGCATGGATGTTTCGTAGCCATCTTCGGCCAATTCTTGGGCTTCTTTGAAGATTTGAATGCTTTCTTTGACGGTGGTTTGGTCTGTGATTTTAGACAAAAGTTTTTTTGTTGGCATACTGTTATTTTTTAGGTGAAACAATACATCATCAAAAAGCGTAAAAAGGAGGAATCATTTTATTTTGACGTTTGTCCTCATCTTTTTTCCACCGTGGAGTTATCTCTCTCGGTTGGCGATTGCTGCACGCAACAATGCTCTTGATGATAATGCAATGATAAAAATTATTTTTGAATTGGCAAAGTTTTTAAGTCTTGATTTTTAAGTAGTTTGGAATTTTATGGAAGGAATCATTGCTTTTTCTTTGGAAAATGGGTCGCGAAAAATTGTCGATATTTGTTTGATTCTTTTGAAAACGATTTTAGAACCTAAAAGAAAAGAGAGTTTTGCATAACAGAAAAATAGAACTGAAAATTGATCATTTCCAGATTTTGGAGGATGTTCCCAGCGCATCGGGCGTGGTGAAGTATGGGGACGGTTTTTATGCCGTTGGCGATGATTCGCCGTATTTGTTTCAGTTGGATTCGGAATTCAAGCTAATATCAAAAAGGCTAATTTATTCGACGGAGAAACTAGAAGGAATTACCCTACCCAAATTCTTCAAACCGGATTTTGAAGCGATGGAAATGATTTCTGCGAATGATATTCTTATTTTGGGTTCCGGTTCGAAATCACCGGAGCGTGATGTTTGTGTCCATGTTGAAATGGGAAAAGAATTTAAACATACGGAATACGACATTTCTTTGTTTTACTACTATCTACGCAATCTGGAAATCATGCAAGGCTTTGAGTTGGATATTGAAGCGCTTGCGATGCATGGAGAGGTTTTGCACTTATTTAACCGAGGTCGGAATTTGATTTTCAGCTTTTCTTTGACGGATTTTTTGTCATATTGCAAAACGGGAATTGATTTTCCAATTCCGAAGGTAAATCTATTTTCTTTGCCGAAGATTCAAGGTTTGGAAGCTGGTTTTTCGGGCGCTACTACTTTTGGGAATTGCATTGTTTTTACCGCAGCGGTTGAAGATGCACCCAATGCGTTTGAGGATGGAGAGATTTTAGGAAGTTTTTTGGGGTTGATTGAAATTAAAAATGGAGAATTTTTGGATGAAATTCGAATTGAAAGTCTTCCGGATTTGGGATTTCCATTGAAAGTGGAGTCGGTGGCGGTGAGTCGAGTGATTTCAGAATCGGAAATTGAGGTGGTTTTAGTAACTGATAATGACGGTGAACCTTCGGAAGTAATTCAAATGCGAATTCGGTTTTAAGGTTAAATGGAACACGGATGGCACGGATTGGGCGGATTTACACTGATTTTTTATTTGTGTAATCTAAATGGGTTTGGATGGAACACGGATGACGCGGATTTATATGATAAGTAAGGGGTTCACTTAGGGTGAAGCCGTCACTTTTATGAACTAGTAATCTGTGATTAACTGTTCAATCTGTAATATCAGCGTTTTATTTCCTGAAAGTATAGAAAATAAAAAAGGTTTCACTAACCCGTAAAACCTTTGTTTGTAAATTATATGGAATCGAAAATTTATGCTCTTCGCACATTTACAGCGTTTATTCCTTTTTTTCCTTCTTCCAATTCGAAAGAAACGGCATCGTTTTCTCGGATGTTTTCAATCAGTCCGGACGAGTGAACGAAATATTCTTCATTGGATTCAGACTCTTTAATAAATCCATATCCTTTGGCATCATTATAGAATTTTACAGTACCTGTTTTCATAGTATTTAAATTTCTAGCAAGTTAGAATTTTTAAGTGAGTCTGGACGTCTTTATTTTAGAAAACTCCTTTTTTTGATACTTTTACACCTAGACAGATACAAGAAAATGAAAAGTCTAGACGAAAACTATCCACTATAAACCTAATCCAAGAATTCTCAAGTTTCCCTGAATTTTTGACTTACATTCCTGTTTTGATGAGGCGAAAAAGATTGGATTGCTGTTTTGCAATCAAAACCATCCGAAACTGTATTTTCTTTATTAACAGTGATTAAAAAGTATGGGCAATAAAAAAAGCCCGAAAAACGGACTTTTTTGTTTGAATAAGCGAAAACTTATTTTAGTCTTTTAGCTGTTTAGCACTTTTTTTGTCAGCTTTTGCTGATTCTGTTCTTAGCGCTTTGATGTTTTGCCCATCTGTTTTTTTATTCAACTTTTCTTGGGCTATTTTCTTTTCTTTTTCAGCTTTGATTTCAGCAAGTTTTGCTTCTTCCAAGCTTTTTTCACTTACTTTTTCCGTTTTATTAGCACTGATGTTTGCTGATTGAGACATTTTTTGCTGTCCGAATAAAAAAGGAGCTGCTGCAAAGGCAATAACGGCAATAATTTTTTTCATAATATTTTAATTTAAGGATTTAATAAATCAAATCTAATGAATTATTGATATAAATCACAATCCTGTGAAGAGTTTTTTTTAGTTAAGAAATGAAGTTAGTTGATAATGAGCTACTTAGAAATTAATTATCCATGAATTTCTTCTTTATTTCCATAGTTTTTAATTAACTCTCCTTCAAATTCCAACCATTCTTTCCATCGTTTTTCTACATCGACATCCGTTGCATATTTCCGAGCAAATCCTAAAAACACCGTATAATGATTGGCTTCAGAAACCATTAAATCATGATAGAATTTCGCTAATTCTTGATCTTTAATCGTAGTTGACAAAACCCGAAAACGCTCACAGCTTCTCGCTTCAATCATAGCCGCGAACAACAAGCGATCAATAAAAGCCTGATTTCTACTTCCGTCTTTTTTACTGAATTTTAAAAGTTGTCCTACATAATCATCGGGGCGTTCTCTGCCCAACGTATAACCTCTTTCTTTGATGATGTTGTGAACCATTTGAAAATGCTCCATTTCTTCCATGGCAATTTCTGTCAACGCAGTGACCACGTCTTCTTTTTCCGAATTGTTGACAATGATAGAAATCGCATTGGATGCCGCTTTCTGTTCGCACCACGCATGATCGGTCAAAATCTCTTCCAGGTTATTTTCGGCTATATTTGCCCACCGTGGGTCGGTTGGTAATTTTAATCCTAACATAATTCAAAAAGTTTAATTACAAAAATCGGATATTTGAACGATGAAACAAAACAAAGTACTCTTTATTGGTCTTGTCTGGCCCGAACCGACTTCTTCTGCTGCTGGAATTCGAATTCTTCAGCTGGTTCAATTCTTTGTAAATCAAGGATATGAAGTCACTTTCAGTTCAGCCGCACAAAAAACCGAAGCGAGCTTTGTTTTCGCTGATGAAAGTGTTGAAGAAGTTCCCATTGTACTGAATTCGTCGTGTTTCAATGAATTTCTAAACGAATTAAATCCATCCATCGTTGTATTTGATCGTTTTGTAAGTGAAGAGCATTTTGGTTGGAGAGTGACCCAAGAATGTCCCGATGCGATTCAAATTTTGGACACCGAAGATTTGCATTTTTTACGCGCTGCAAGAGAAGTTTCGTATAAAAAGAAAACAGAAATCAATCTTTTCAATGAAATTACTTTCCGTGAAATTGCATCGATTTTACGTTGTGATTTGAGTTTACTTATTTCGGAAGTTGAATTAAATCTACTTGAAACTACGTTTCAAATTCCGTCACTCCTACTCTTTTATCTTCCTTTTTTGGAAGATGTGTCGAAAGGAAGTCCGAAAAATTTAAAATCGTTTGATGAAAGAAGTGATTTTGTTTTTATTGGAAATTACCTGCATGAGCCGAATTGGCAAACGTTGGTTGAATTAAAGAAAAACATTTGGCCGAGAATCAGAAAACGACTTCCAAAAGCACAACTTCATATTTATGGAGCCTATTCTTCGCAGAAAGTCTTTGATTTCCACAAGGAATCCGAAGGGTTTTTGGTGCATGGAAAAGCGGAAAATGCAGAGAACGTGATTTCAAATGCACGTATTCTCTTGGCGCCTATTCCTTTTGGTGCCGGTCAAAAAGGAAAGTTTGTGGACGCATTAAAAGTAGGAACTCCCATTGCGACCACCACAGTTGGTGCGGAATCGATGTTTGATCGAGCGGTTCCAGGCGTGGTTACAGATGATTCTGCTGACTTTATTGAACAAAGTGTGGACTTGTATCAAAATCAAATCCGTTGGGGAAAAGCGCAAGCGTTAGGGATTCAGATTTTGAATGAAAAATTTGATCGCCATCGATATGAACCGTATTTAATTCAAAAAATAAATGAAATTCAGTCTTCGCTCGAATTGTTTAGAAATCAAAACTTCATAGGAAAAATTCTAAAGCAAAACACTTTTAATTCCCTTAAATTCATGAGTTTATGGATTCAAGAGAAAAACAAATCGAAATAAAATGACTGAAAATAGTTAGACGATTTCTAACAATTCCACTTCAAAAATCAAGGTAGAATTGGGTCCGATTTGACGGGTAAGTTGCTGTTCGCCATACGCCAAGTCTGCAGGAATAACAAATTCAAATTTACTTCCCACATTCATCAATTGAACGCCCTGGGTCCAACCTTCAATAACTCTATTCAATGGAAAACTCGCTGGCGTACCTCGATCTACGGAACTGTCAAAAACTTCACCTTTGATGGTTGTTCCGTGGTAATGGCATTTTACGGTAGATTTCGCAGTGGGTTTTGCACCTTCACCTTGCACCAAAACCTTGTATTGCAAACCGCTTTCTAAAGTAATCACTCCTTCTTTTTTCGCGTTTTCTTTTTGAAAAGCCTGACCTTCCTTCAAGTTTTTCTCTGCCAATTCTTTTTTACGCTTGAATAGTTTATCTGAAATCCCCATTGTTTTTAGTTTTTGCGAAAATACAACTTATAGATTGAAGTCAAAAAAGAAGTATTTGAAAAAGGGAATCATTCCGTTAAATCGGCCAACTCCTCTCCTACCAATGAACCGATTGCAATGCCTGTTCCGGTCAATTTTACGCCGCAATATACATTATCGGATAACTGCTTCACAATCGGTGTTCGGTCCGCGCCCATTGCCATAATTCCACTCCAGCGATGTTCGATTTCGAATTCTTGAGAGGGTAAAATAATTTCCCGTAAATATGTTTCCAATTGATTTTGAATCGCATTTGTTATTCCAAATTCGGAAGTTGTTTCGCCTTCGATGTCCAAATTTCTTCCACCGCCAAACAAAATGCGATTTCCGGTATTTCGAAAATAATAAAAACCTTCATTCATGTGGAAATTTCCAATTACTTTTAGATTTTCAATCGGTTTTGTAATCAGAACTTGGGCACGCGCAGGAACCACATCCAAATCGTATAATTTTTTGGTGAAAGCATTGGTGCATAAAAAGACTTTGGAGCATTTGATGGTAAATTCATGGTTCAATTCCAATTCTACAGACGTATTTAATTCCTCAAGATGCGTAACTTCGAGCGAGTTTAGAATTGAAATATCGTGTGAAACCACCATTTTCACAAAACTTCGCATCATTTTACCTGTATGGATTTGTCCTTCCAATTCGGTTTCTATATTTCCGATGATTCCTTCAAACCCAAAATCCTTTTCACTTGATTTAAATACATCTTGTTTAAAAATTGGTTGCAGCCATTGGTTGATATGGTCCATTTCGTCCAAACACACATGCATCAATTCTTGGTCGGACTCTCTGAATAATTCATATCCACCCAAGGGATGGAAGTCCATTGACTCATCACCCAAAAGGTTCCGAAGTTTCTGCAATCCCTTGTAGCGTCTTTCGACTAGATTATAAATCTCTTGTTGACTTTGGGTTTTCTGATAACTTAGAATTTCAGAAATTCCTCCAAAACAAGCGAAACCTGCATTTTTGGTGCTTGCCCCTTCGGGTAATTTTCCTTTTTCGAGTATCAGTATTTTGGCTTTGGGATGTTTTTGTCTGAGGTGAAAAGCGGTACTCAAACCTACAATTCCACTTCCAATCACTACGAAATCTAGGTTTTTAAAATAGGTGTCTAATTCCCAATAACTCAAATTCATCTTTCGGTTTCTTTATTGATTGAAAGGTAGTGAGATTTTGGAAAAATGAATTGAAATTTACTTAAAAAGCATAAAAAAACTCCCAACTGGATAAGTGGGAGTTTTCGATTTGAAAAATATTTTCTTAGGCTTCTTTGATACGTGCTCTTTTACCTCTAAGATTTTTGAAGTAATAGATTCTTGCTCGTCTCACTTTTCCTTTCTTGTTCACTTCAATTTTCTGAATTGCAGGAAGGTTCACTGGGAAAATTCTTTCCACTCCAATTTCTCCACTCATTTTACGGATGGTGAAAGTTTCAGATGCTCCTTGTCCTTTTCTTTGAATCACAACTCCTCTAAAGAACTGTGTACGGGTTTTTCCACCCTCAGAAATTTCAGAATAAACGGTAATGGTGTCCCCTGCTGCAAAAGCGGGTAATTCTTTTTTCGCTACAAATTTTTCTTGTACGTACTTTACTAAACTGTCCATTTTGGTAATTTAAATATATAACACTGAAAAACATATACGATTTTCGCTAGAGGTTTTCTCAATGGTGTGCAAAAGTAAAAACAATTTGTTAATCCAGCAAACTATTTTTGTAAATATTTAAGGCTTTTAAGAACTGGCTTTCTTCCACTTGCAAACGGTATCCTTCTAAAAGTGTGGGGCCGAAGGAATAATTCACATTCGAATTGATTATATGTGCATTAATTCCATCTTCAATCAACCGATTTTTCACGACTTCTGCCGTCCATAGGTTATTAAAGGTCGCTAGGGTTACAAACTTTCTATTTTCCTGTTCTTTGTTCATACTCCTAAGATACGATTTATTTATAAAATTTTAATTACTTCTCCCCAAGTTGCTCGGAATTCAGAACCTAAAATTTGAACCACCTCCTCTTCCCCTCTTTGAAAGGTTCGACTGAGATAAGCGATATTTTTTTTCGGTGTTTTCAGCGATTTGATGGTAATTAAATCTCCTTGAACAAATTCATTTCCTAAACAAGGAACCAAAACTGTGATTCGCTCGATGTTTTCACCAATGACTGCGGTACCAATAATGACACTGTAATAATTGACTTTTTTGTCCGAACATTCTGGATTTACAAACGAAACATCGACCAATAGATCGAATTCTTTTTCCATCTCCACATAGTTATAAGGAGTGGTCTCGGGATTTTGAACTTCTTGAGAAAACCCTAAATGAAGTCCTCCTAAAAGGAATATAAATAACAAGCTTATTTTCATGATCATTGTTTGGCGACTTTTTTCTTCGGAATAAACCGACTGAACATTTTCTTAACGAAGTTCGAAAAGAATTTAAATTGTCCGAAAATACTTCCGATGATAACCAGCAAAAAACAATAGACCGGTAAGACCAAAAGTAAGCGAACGGGAATGAGCAACCATAGCGGTAAGTGCGCTTCAGTCAATCCCAACCAATCGACAACGGGTTTGGAAATCCAGGCTGTAATGGAGCCGGTAATGGAGAAAACAATTAAAATGAGCACCACTTGTAAATTATTTTTTACTTCCCATCTTTCTTTTAATTTCTTAAACATGTAACCTAAATTTGTTTTACTATTTGAAGCAAATGTACAATTTAAAATCATTCTAAATACAGATGAGGGATTTTAAAACTGCAGTTTTACTTCAATCCATTGGTTTAAACGTCGGAACGTATTAAACCTTTTACAAGCGTAATAATTTTTGGCATCGCTTTGTTCGCTGCATCCAATACATCTTCGTGCGAAACAGAAAATGCAATTTCTGGACCGCCTAAATCGGTAATCACGGAAATACAGAAAACCCGCATTCCTTGATGTTTTGCAACAATCACTTCGGGAACGGTACTCATCCCCACACAATCTGCACCTAGTATTCGAACCATTCCGTATTCAGCAGGCGTTTCAAAGGTAGGCCCTTGCAATCCCAAATAAATTCCTTTTTTTACTTCAATGCCATTTTCTGCACCGTATTTTGCAACTTGGTCAATCATCTTTCGGTCGTACGGTTCGGACATATCGACGAAACGAGGGCCGAGTTCATCGTGATTTTTTCCCCGCAAGGGATGTTCGGGGAACATATTGATATGGTCGGTAACCACAACTGCATCACCCACTTCATACGATGGGTTTACACCTCCACTTGCATTGGAAAGAAGAAGTTTATCAATTCCCAATCCTTTGAAAACGCGGATGGGAAATGTTACCACATCCATGGAATATCCTTCGTAATAATGGAATCTTCCGGCCATCATCAAAACCGATTTTCCTTCAATCTTTCCGAAAATCAATTTCCCACTGTGTCCAACAACGGTTGATTGTGGAAAGTGGGGAATGTTTTTGTAATCGATGATTACTTTATCTTGCACTTCGTCTTGAAGCTTTCCTAATCCTGAACCTAAAACGATTGCATATTCTGGAGTTTCAGTTATGAATTCCTGAATGTAAGCAACGGCATCTTTAATTTTTTCTAACATAATTCAAAAGTGTTTGTTTGAAATCTTCATAATCATTTAACTCCACCTCGATCGGTATAAAGAATAAATTCTCTATCAATGCCGATTCGTCTTTCAAGCGCATATAGTCCTTTTCGGTGGTCAAAATTATTTTATGCAGCGGTTTCATCGCATCAAATTTGTGGTCAATTTTCTGTATATCAGACATTGAATAATTGTGATGGTCGGCATATTCTAAATGTTCGACCGATTTAAAACGTTTTTGTACAAATTCCACAAAAGGTTTTGAATTTGCAATTCCAGTGACCAAAAGCACTTCATAATCATTCCAATTATCCGATTCCAAGTTGTAGCGATACCCTATCGCTGCGTTCGAATATACAACTTTTGAGAAATATATTTTCTGACTTTGCTTAGGTTTAATTTTCGCCATCATCAAATCACGTTCTTTTACCGTAAATGTATCCGGACATTTGGTGATAATAATGATATCTGCTCTTTTTGCTCCTGATCTTGGCTCTCTTAAATTTCCTCCAGGTAGTAAATAATCGCGGGTGTAGGGTTCATGAAAAGTTGTGAGTACAATGGAAAGTCCCGGTTTCACTTTTCGATGTTGAAAACCATCGTCCATAATCACAAGTTCGGTTTTGAACATTTCCAATAAATAATTGATACCCGCAATTCTATTTTCAGAAACCGCAACTACAATCTTATTTTTGAATCGATTGAAGAACTGCAAAGGTTCGTCGCCAATGTCATACACCTTTGAACTGTAATTCGCAATGCGTAGTCCCGACGTTTTACGGCCATATCCCCGACTCAACATCGCGGTTTGACGTTCCTCTTTTAAAATATCCGCAACCATGATAACATGGGGTGATTTACCGGTGCCACCTACCGATAAATTCCCTACACAAATCACGGGAATCTTGAATTTTTTCGATTTTAATAAACCGAGATTATAGGCTAAATTCCGAAGGGAAGTTCCGATCCAATAAAGTCCCGATAAAGGAAGTAAAAGTTTTCTCCAGCTCATGTCTTTTTATGAATCGGCAAATTTAAGACATTCAAAATCCAAAAATGAAGCTAAGCAATGAATTTTATCAACGGTTTATCATTTTTACATATTTTCATTTTGCTATAGAAAAAATAGGAATGGATTCCACTCGTTTTTCGAATTAAAATTGCACATCTCTATCATTTGTCTATTTTTGTGAAAACATTTTCGAAATTCATCATACAATTACCATGAAGAAAAAACTACACGTATTCATTCCTTTATTGTTTGTCACGATCACAGCTATTTTAGTAGGTTTTCATTTTATTTTTGGAAATGTTTCGAAAGATGTTCTTTTTGGCGCACGATGGCTTACGCTGTTAAGTATGACATATTACTGTATTAAAAGCCGTTCACTTACGACGTGGATTATTTTCAGTATCATTGTGGGAGCGGTTTTAGGCTATGATTTTCCCGGTGTTGCCAAATCTTTGCATCCTTTAAGTCAAGGCTTTATTAAATTGGTAAAAACCATTGTTGGACCTATTTTATTTGCAACTTTGGTGTATGGAATTGCAGGTCATTCCGATTTAAAACAAGTGGGTAGAATGGCTTGGAAGTCTTTGGCTTATTTTTATTCTGCCACGACTTTGGCATTGATCATTGGATTGATAGCCATTAATTTAACCCAAGCTGGAAAAGGAATCGATATGTCGCATGTTCCGAATATTGAACTTCCCGATAAAACGAGTGCGATTTCAACTTCCGATGCGATTGAATTAGAAGGACTTCCAGATAGTACGAAATGGATTTTTCAAACCACCGCTTTCTTTCGGGATTCCTTTCCAGAAAATATCATGAAGTCGATTCATGAAAATAAAGTACTTCAAATTGTTGTATTCGCGGTTCTTTTTGGAATTGGATTAGCGTTGGTGGAAGAGAAAAAGCGAAAACCTTTGGTCGATTTGATGGAAAGTTTGGCAGAAACCATGTTTAAATACACCAAATTGGTGATGTATTTCGCACCTTTAGGAGTGGGTGCTGCAATGGCTTATACCATTGGGCACATGGGATTGGAGATTCTCAAGAATTTGATAATGTTGCTTTTAACGCTGTATGGTGCATTAATTGTCTTTCTGCTTGGTGTTTTACTTCCGGTCGCCTTGTATTTAAAAGTTCCGATTCGGCAATTTGTTCAAGCGATTAAAGAACCGGTTTCCATTGCATTTGCAACCACGAGTTCGGACGCAGCTTTGCCTTTGGTAATGCAACACATGGAGAAATTTGGAGTTCCGCGAAAAATTGTTTCTTTTGTGGTTCCCACAGGTTATAGTTTCAATTTAGATGGAACAACTTTGTATCTATCGTTGGCATCCATCTTCGTAGCGCAAGCCGCTGGAATGGATTTATCCATCGGTCAACAATTGTTGATCTGTTTGACGTTGATGATTACCAGTAAAGGGGTAGCTGCGGTCCCCAGAGCTTCTTTGATTATTTTAATTGCAACAGCAGATCAATTCGGATTGCCTTTATTTGTCATTGCAGCGATTTTAGGAATCGACGAATTGATGGATATGGCAAGAACTTCTGTTAACGTAATTGGAAACTGTTTGGCTTCCGTAGTAATTGCGAAATGGGAAGGTGAATTCGACCAAGAAAAAGCGCTGAATTACAGCGATGATGATTAATTGATGGGTCTGTATTTTTAATCTTTGAAGAATTCAGAAATCGGTCGGATCGTTAATTCTGCTATTTCCTGGTAATTCTGCAATGCATCTTTGGAATGGAACACTCCATTTTCACTTTGATATTCCTTTATGTGATGCATATCGGAACATGGAAGATTGTAATCATTAAAATATTTATCTACTTTTTTGTTGTAGTTGTCTTGGTTTAATCCATTCAATTCTTTCGCTTCTACTTTCAAACCAAAGTCAAACGGTAAAATTCTTTGGTGGCCTATTTTGTATAATTTCACAAGTTCTTTTAATTGAAACAGAGCTTCCTCTTTGGAAATTTGATTGTTTCCTGTATTGATCTTTCCCTTTTCTTTAGAAATGTATAGCACTTCAATTTCTCGTCCCGAAGCGGTTAACAGTAAGTAATCCAAATACGCTTCAAACTTGTATTTCAAATCGTATTTTGAAAAGGAATACCGAATTAAATTACCATTGAAAATCCCGTTCACTTTTCCGCTAAGTATGGAATCATCGATTTCTAACGCTATTTCCACGCTTTCTTCTTCAAGTCCATCGGTCAATTTTACATACGAATTTCTGACAAATTCAATATCTTCGAGAATCGCTTCCAATTCCACTTTACTCTTGTTTTTCAACGGTAAATTCCCCAATTTCACTTCTTTTTCTCGGAAACCTTCCATTTCTTCCTCGTTTAAATGAAGCAGTTGATTTCTGAAATACCATTTTTCCAAATTGTTTAAATCAAAGATTTCGGTTTCTTTTAGACTCAATTCATCTTCTTGGTAATACACATTTAAAACACGGTTGTAAAAGCTTTTGATTGGGTTTTTAAAGAAAGAAGTGAATTTTTCTGTATGAATTTCCTGAAAATCAAATTCGATCTCACTTTCCTTTGTGAATAAATCAATTTCTGATTTTTGATGACTTAATAAATAGGAATACAAATTTGGATTTCCTGCATTGTACTTTTTACTAAATCCATGCAATGGGTGTTTTTGAATGAAATTTTCGTGGACTTCGTCTGGATTTTCTGAATTTGTTTGAATAAAATCAACCAATTCATCGACCAATGCCGATGGTGGAAACGGGCTGTTGTCTTTGACACTTTGGCCTACATAGCTGATGTATAAATAATCTTCAGCGGATAAAAGTGTTTCTAAAAACAAATGTTTGTCGTTTTCTTTCACATTTCTGTCGCCCAATCGTTTTTCTCGGTTCATCAAATCAAAACTCAATCGATTGTCTTTTCGTGGGAATTTATCGAAATTCATACCCAACAAAGCCACTACTTTAAAGGGAATACTTCGCATCGGAATCAAGGAGCAAAAGGTAATTCCACCTCCTGCAAAAGCGTGACTACGCGTGGCATTGGATAAGGTGGGCAAGAAATTATTTAAGAACACATCGTAACTCACTTCTTCTGTAAAAATTTCCTGAAGTAAATTGTAGCGTTCCAACTGATTCAACAGTAAAATATAATCTTCATCTTCGTTGTCTTCCCTTTCTCCAATGAAAATTCGAATCGTATCTTCCATGTAATTCACCCATTCGGCGATGCTTCGTTTTTTACGTCTTCTTTTCATAGAATCCATCAAGGTTTCTACAAAATAGGCGAAATGAGTT
>Ga0172382_10001029_pt1 | contig 51385 bp, 53 predicted proteins | sample Leawel138RmetaG_FD_122245 | JGI IMG/M metagenome (GOLD analysis project Ga0172382, IMG submission 122245) | Leachate microbial communities from a municipal landfill in Southern Ontario, Canada - Leachate well 138R metaG | ecosystem: Engineered > Solid waste > Landfill > Unclassified | place... | reverse complement strand
TGAATGCTTTGAATTGCCGGGGCAGCGCCTCATGGTGGGAGAAATGACACAACGGCAGATGGACCTCTATGAGAAACTGGGGGTTATGCCTCCGGCCTCGTTACAATAGGCCGGGAATTCAGGATAGAGAACGCATGCGTCTTGAATATTGCATTGCGCACTGATCCTGATATAATTCGTATCTCCGTGCACGATGCTCTGAAACCAGATATTCGCTTCAGGACCGATCTCGACATCTCCAACGATGGCGGCATTGTCGGCGATGAAAGCAGTCCGGTCAATTTTCGGGATTTTGCCACTGAACGGGATAATCATGTTTGTGCTCCTATTCCCAGCCACATCTTTGAAAAATGACATGGCCTGATTCGGATTTGAGAAATTCTATAAATTTCTCTGCTTCGAAACGTTTTGAAGAATTCCGGGCAATAGCTATCGGGGTCGCCCGAAGTACTATTTCATCAGGCGGAAGCCGGACAAAGTTAGAGGTGTCTGCAAGCTTTACATGCCATGACCGGTACGTGATCCATGCATCAATATCAGTCCGCAGGGGCCAGGCGTGAAAACCCTCGTTGCCCGTCAGTACGGAAAGCGAGACGGCTTCGGTCCGTATCGATGCCCGGTTTTGAAGTTGTTCCATTTTCTCGAGCCGGATATCGAGCATCCTTGCATTTTTCCGGCTGAGGTCGGCAAGTGACGCAATGCCAAGCGGATTCCCGGGCCTCACGATTATACCGACCTCGCGTGCATGGAGGTTTGTCAGCGACGTCATGTCGATCATGTCAGGATATGCCGCTATAAGATCGGCCATCATATTCTCTGTCCCGCCATAAAAGCAGTCAGCGCTTGCACGGGCGAAGCTGATCCACTGTTCGGTTGTTCCCGTCATCACGAATACCTCGATACCGGTCTTCTGAAAAAACGCAAGGGCCGATTCCATCATCGGCGTGCAAGGTCCTCCGGGACCGTAAACATGAAGCTGCATAAAGAACCCGCTCCTTTCCTTGTATTACAAAACCCTGCATAGAGCACAGGCTGACTTACAATAATTGTAATACAATTATGATATTCCGGTAAAGGGTAATCAGGGGAAGGCAGTTCGTTCAAAACTGTCGGGGCCGTCAATGTCTTACGATCAAAGCCCTGCAGTTGGACAGTAGTCTGTACAGCGACATTGGTGCTCATAGTGTGGTATGATAGACGGAGTTTTATCAACGCCTGATTCATAACAAAGGATGCTGTTTATGACAAATGCCCGATCTTCAGAAACATACAACGCGCTTTTCAGGCCCCGGAGCATCGTTATTGTCGGGGGTAGTGAGAGCAAGAGCAAGCCGGGCGGCTCGGTGCTGGCCAATATAGTGGACCATCACTATAAAGGGGACCTTTACGTCGTAAATCCCGGCGGGCCCGTACTGGGGCTTCCCACGTTCCCATCGGTCAATGATGTAACCGGAAGGCCGGAACTGGGTATTATAGCGATCCCCGCGAAATTCGTGGCCGGGGCGCTCGAAGAACTGGGCCGAAAGGGAACAAAGGCTGTCGTGATCCTGTCCGCCGGTTTTGGTGAAAAGGACGAGCAGGGCAAACAGGAGGAGAAGCGATTGCTTTCGATTGCCGAAGACCTTGGTATGACAATCATCGGCCCGAATTGTTCGGGGTTCATGACCTATCATTACAGCGGAAAATTCGCCGGGATCATCCCCGAATTGAAACCGGCCTCCATCGATTTCATAAGCGGTTCCGGCGCGACCGTGGACCTCGTTATGGAACAGGCTGTTCTGCGCGGGCTTTCATTCTGCAATGTCGTCAATGTCGGAAACTCCGTACAGATCGGTGTTGAGGACCTTTTTGCCCTTTATGATGAGAATTATGAAGTCGATGGGTCTCCCATCCTTCTTTTGTATCTCGAGAACCTGAAAAAGCCGGGACTGTTCCTGAAACATGCACGCAGCCTGACACAAAAGGGTTGTTCCATCATCGGTATCAAATCGGGTATCTCGGAATCCGGGGCGCGGGCTGCGGCAAGCCATACAGGAGCTATGGCAACGGACGACACAGCCGTCGAGGCGCTTTTTCAAAAAGCGGGCATTATCAGGGTCAAGAGCAAGATGGAAATGATCGATGTGGCATGCGCGCTCTCGGGTGCCCGCGGAAGGCTCACAGGGAACCGCGCCTGTGTGATAACAGATGCCGGCGGACCGGGCGTCATGCTTACGGACGAACTTGAACGACAGGGATTTGCCCTGCCTGTTCTCGGCGACCGGACCCGCGAGAGGCTTAAGGGGATATTGCCTGCCGAAAGCTCGGTCTTGAACCCGATCGATTGTCTCCCCTCGCGGACGGGACACCAGATGCGGCAGATATTTCAGGTAATGAGGGAAGAGGAATCGGGTCGCATCGATGTTATTGCGATTCAAGTGGGAAATCCGGGGATGCACCCCAACCGTGAGATCTATCGTGAGGTGTCGGAAGCGATCAAGACCTGCCCGATCCCTATTGTCCCTACCCTGAGCTCGGTTTCGACATGCACAAAACAGATACGTGAATTCACGGAAGAGGGCAATTCTTATTTTGTCGATGAGGTCAATTGCGGTTTTGCCCTGGGAAAGGTACTGACGCGCCCATCGATATTCGATGCATCCCGCGATATCCCGAAGTATGACAGGGAAGGGGTTGCGGCTGTTCTCGAAGGAAAGGACAGGGCGCTTTCAGCGGATAACGTGACGCGGGTCCTTGAAAAAGCGGGGTTCACCTTTCCACCCCAAGCGACTGCCGCATCGTTCGATGAGGCGAAAAAAACCTGTGATGCTATCGGATACCCTGTCGTAATGAAGGTCATGGGGCCCCTGCATAAGAGTGATGTGGGTGGTGTCCGGCTGGGAATAAATAATACCGCAGAAGCCGACCAGGCGTGGCGCGATCTTATGGCGATACATGGTGCCGAGGGTGTGACCGTGCAAAAGATGGTGGAAGGGACTGAGGTTATTCTCGGTTCGAGCCGTGCAGGCAATATCGGACAACTTGTCATGTTCGGCATCGGCGGCATCTATACCGAGGTCCTCAAAGATGTGAGTTTCGCCCTCGCCCCTCTCGCCGAAGAGGAGTGCCGGCGGATGATACGGTCGATCCGGGCCTATAAGATCCTTGAAGGCGTTCGCGGGCAAAAAGGGGTTTCCATAGATGTTCTCGCTACGAACCTGGCGCGTCTTGCGCTCCTTGTCTCCGATTTCCCCGCCATTCGCGAGATGGACATAAACCCTCTCAAGGGAAAGGGGGAAGAACTGTACGTGGTGGATGCGAGAATAATATTAACGGCTAAAGGCTAACGGTTACGTCCCTGGATTTCCTGAAATTCTAAATTCCGGAGCTTTTATAATTTGAACAGCAGGTCCGTATACGTCGGTATGGGCCATTTCTTCGCAGGAATCATTGTCTCCAGTTTGTCAATGTCCATTCGCAGTTCTTGTATGGCGGTCAGCACCGAATCGCGATAGCTTTCCGCGCGTTTGACCGTTTCACAGATCGCTTGAGACTTTTCGACCGCCTTTTCGAGTTTGCCCAGGTTCTTGTAAGCCGATGTAAGGATGACGCCGAGCTTTTTCAATATGTCTTCGGGAACGGCGGCCGGGCCTTTCACCGGTTTAAGATCGTCTATCGTGTCCGCGAGGAACGCGGCGTACTCCAGAACTACGGGAAGAAACTGTCTCTTGACCATATCGATAGCCACGAGGGCCTCGATATTTATTTGCTTGGAATACGCCTCGACATAGATCTCGAAGCGTGATTGAAGCTCCTTTCGTGACAGGACATCATATTTCTCGAAGAGTCTGAACGACTTTTCCGTTACGAATGCCTTGAGCGCATCGACGGCATTATTGACGTTTGGCAGACCTCTTTTTTCTGCTTCTTTCATCCATTCTTCGGAATAGTTGTTTCCGTTGAAGACGATGCGATTATGCTTTTTCCAGATCTCCTGTATTATTGTGGCGGCTTCGTAATTGGTATCTTTTGCTTTTTCCAATCTAGTTGCTATCTCATCCAATACCTGCGCCGCGATCGTGTTCAATGCAACGTTCGATCCAGCAATGGACTGGGCGGAACCGACCATCCTGAATTCGAATTTATTGCCAGTGAATGCAAAGGGTGATGTCCTGTTGCGGTCGGTGTTATCTCTCGGTATCATGGGGAGAGTGTCAACACCCACACTGACGAATCGCTGATCTCTTGTGGATATCTTTTCGCCCGTGGATATCTTTTCCAATATCTCCGTTAATTCCTCACCCATGAATATGGAGATGATCGCAGGGGGCGCCTCGTTTGCGCCCAGCCGAAGATCGTTTCCGGCAGTTGCGCAGGTTGCTCGCAGGACATCGGCATGCGTGTCAACCGCCTTGATCATAGCGCTTATAAATAACAGGAACTGGACATTTTCGCTTGGTGTATTGCCCGGCTCCAAAAGATTAAAGCCATCATTGGTCGACAAAGACCAGTTGTTGTGTTTGCCTGAACCATTTATATAGGAATATGGTTTTTCGTGAAGCAGGCAGACAAGATTGTTACGAAAAGCAACTTTTTGCATGGTTTCCATAACGAGCTGGTTATGATCCGTGGCGATATTTGTTGTGTCGAAAATAGGGGCCATCTCAAATTGGGCAGGTGCCACCTCGTTGTGCTTTGTCTTGGAGGTGATACCCATCTTCCACAATTCGGTATCGAGGATAAACATGTAATCGGAGATGCGGTCCTTTATGGTACCGAAATATTGATCCTCGAGTTCCTGGCCCTTGGGGGGATGCGCCCCGAAGATCGTGCGTCCTGCCAGCATAAGATCGAGCCGTTCTGTATAGAATTTTTTATCGACAAGGAAATATTCCTGTTCCGGCCCGACCGTGGGTATCACACGTTCCGACGTCGTATTGCCGAGCACCCTGAGCACCCTGAGCGCCTGTCGGGACAATGCCTTCATTGAGCGCAAAAGGGGTGTTTTCTTGTCGAGAGCTTCTCCGCGGTAGGAATAAAAGGCGGTTGGAATGGTGAGCGTCACATTGCCGCTTTCATCTTCCTTGAGGAAGGCGGGCGATGTACAGTCCCAGGCCGTATATCCACGCGCCTCAAATGTTGCCCTTAAACCCCCGCTTGGAAATGATGACGCATCGGGTTCCCCCTGAACGAGCTGTTTCCCGGAAAATTCCATTATTACACTGCCATCCGGTGCTGGCGAGATGAAGGAATCATGTTTTTCTGCCGTGATCCCTGTCAAAGGCTGGAACCAGTGCGTATAATGCGTCGCCCCCTTCTCGATCGCCCAGTCTTTCATTGCATTTGCGACGACGTCAGCAATGTCAGGTCTCATTGGGCTGCCTTCTTCTATTGTTCTTTTAAGGGCTCTGTAAACTTCTTTGGGCAAACGTTGTTTCATGACCTTATCATTGAATACGTTGGACCCGAATACTTCAGTTAACTCCATCATTTCCTCCTCATTCCAATCTTATGCCAGGGAACTGATCCTGTTGCCTGCTTTCGTTCCGCCATGTTGCCAAGGCACCCGCTTGCGGGTTATCATCTCGGGAAACTGGAATAAGCTAATAATATTCAAATATATCATTCAATGTATATATCGAAGTGATTTTCGGTAATGCCCCGGAAGATACCGGAAAAATGTGGAAAAATTATAATATGGCCAATATGAACATACAAGGAAATTCCGTTTTCGGTCGATAATATGCAATTACCGGGGGCTCGCGTCGCCCCTCCCGCCCGCAGGGCTCAATAGTACGGAAGTTGTTCGTCAAAGCGCTGTCCGCCATTCCTGTACCAGGCGGCGACGTGTTTGATCGCCTCGACTGCCTTTGCCAGGGCCGCAATATCCGAGTTAAACCCCTGGTGGGGCTGCACATAAATATTGGAGCTTCTGTCTATCGCCTTCTCGACAAGTCCACTGGCTGCGAGGACGTCCGGATCGGTCACATTGCCCTGTTTGTTGAGCAGTGCAGCGAATTGGGATTCGTTGCTGAACACATCGAGACCGATACCTGTTATCTTTTCGGCACGGTAGAGATCGGCTATTACTGATTCGGGTGCTATTTCGCCCCGTGTTACATTTATGAAGATGAGGTCTTTTTCGGCTTGGCTGAGATATGCCTTTGAGAAATATCCGACGTTGTAGAACCTGCTGTCTTTGTTCCGTGTCAGGTTCATCGCATTGATAATGATATCACTTGTCAGGATGGCTTCCTCTTTCGACACGAACCGGACCGAGCCGCCGTAGAGTGCGGTGAGTTCGTCCTGGCGTATGTCTACGCCCTGTACGGTTAGTCCGTTCGCTTCGGCAAGTTCGTACGTTCTCTTGCCGATCCTGCCGACGCCGAAGATCGTGCATACCCGGTTTTTTTCCAATTCCATGAACGCCCGGGAATCCTTTCTTTCGAACGTGGCAGTGTTGACTGTGTAGTGATTCAATTCGCCTGCGGCAGCGTATAAGAATTTTATAGCTGTCTGGGCGACCGCATTGACACAGTATTCCCGCAGGGATGCGATATTTACCCTGTCAGTCAGATGCTCAAAATGATCGTACCCGGCGCTCCGGGTGATCACGCTTTTCCGCCCGCTGGAAATGTATTGGTCGGGCAGGACTGAGTGTGTTTTCGTCGTGATAATATCGGGAAGTGTCACAGACGGATCATCCCGCAGAAATTCTTGGACATTCTTGGGTGTGATCAGGTATGTGTGCTGGACCGGGATCTCTTTTCTTTCGATAGCCTTTTTTATCTCCTCCTCAAGATGCACCGCTTCCGGACCGAGGGCCTCGAAATGTATGGTATCGTATTTCCTGTTCGTATCGTTCACATAATCTCCGGTTACCGTCCTTATTTAAAAAAATTGCTATCTATTCTCGCGCAATCCCCATCTTTTTTCAACCGAAATTCCATGCATTTTCCTTCACGTGAAGGAAATCATTTTGTATATTACTGGCAGTCAAGTTAAATGGGAGATCATTATGAAGACCGTTATGCTTTTGACCGTTTCGAATGTGTTCATGACCTTCGCCTGGTATGGCCATCTGCGATACAAGGACTCTTCTCTCTGGAAGGTAATAGTCGTAAGCTGGCTTATCGCATTTGCAGAATATTGTTTTCAGGTACCGGCAAACCGGATAGGACATTACCAGTTTTCCGCCGCGCAGCTCAAGATAATCCAAGAGGTGATAACGCTTGTGGTATTTGCTGTATTTTCCCTCCTGTACCTGAAAGAAGAGTTTAGATGGAATTACCTTATATCTTTCGCGATGATGGCTGGAGCGGTGTTTTTTATGTTCAGGGATTGATAGAGACCGTAAGTCGTAAGTCGTAAGTAGTTAACAGCAAAAAAACGTTATACAAGTCGGTCTTTCTTAATTGAGGACAATTTAATTTACAGTTTTTCAACTCCTCAGGCCTTACGGTTTTTAAGGGTGCCGATCGCTGACTTTTTCAGCACTACGTCGGTCCCAGTTCTATTGTTTATTCTCTTCTTCTTCCGCGGCAAAAAAATTCCTGCCATGCACGTCATCGTGGCAGTATGTGCACAGATTTTCCCAGTTAGACCCATCGGGAGGATTGTTGTTGTGATTGCCGTCTTTGTGATGCACGGTCAATAAATGTCTGTCCGTGTGGTCGAACTCTCTTCCACAACGCGCACATATAAGGCCGTGCATTTTGAGGGACTGCTCGCGGTACTGCTCGTTCTTGATATCCCTGTCGCGCGTAATCTCCCTGACAATATCCTGGATAGATCCGGTTATCTCTTTCTTCACCGGCCGATTGGGCCTGTGCGTCATATATCCCTTACGTTTCATGCTTTGAGCACCTTTGTTATATTATCGACAAGCTGCTTCGATCCCACGTAAAGAGCGGTTCTCTGGTGATGGTGTGCGGGTTCTACATCGAGAATCGGGATGCCATTTTCGTTCACGGCATGCCCTCCCGCCTCCCGGCATATAAACGCGACGACAGATGCCTCGTAGATGAGACGCAGTTTCCCTTCCGGCCTCAACTTCTTCGGGTCGGGATGGTTCACAATGGCAGGGTACATGAACATTCCGCCATTTGTCAGGATCCGATGAAAGTCCCCTGCGAGGGCCCCCATGTATCGGAACGTATATTTTCGCTCGTTATCCCGGACCCAGTCCTGCACCTCGCGCCTGTATGTGTACCTGTTCGTCGCGTTGAACGATAACTCCCACGTTTTCGGGTTGTCCGGCAGGAAGATCCTTGTCGGCCTGACATAGTCAAAGGTCTCATCGATATGAAAACGCCAGGCGCCGGCATTGCGCAGCGCGAAGGTCAATGTTCCGGTCGGAATGACGAACATGCCTGCCGCTATGTATTCCCTTCCTGCACGCAGGTGAAAATCCTCATCCCCGGTGAGATTTCGTTTGGCCAATCCGAAAAGAAAACCGACCGGCAGGCCATGCGCTACGTTGGATGAACCGTCGAGGGGATCGAAGTACATGAAGTAACGTCCATCTTCATTCAGTTTGATGACCTCGTCCGATTCCTCGCTGACCGCCTGGATCACCCGCCCCGTGGTCTTGAGGTAATGGATGATTATCTCGTGGGCTATATCGTCCATATGCATGACGTCCTCGCCCTGGATGTTCACCCATCCAGCCCGTCCGAGGTACCCTTTCAGTGCGCCCGTGATGTAATAATGCTCGATATGCTTCGCCGCGCTTATGATCGCGTCCATGAGGACAAGAAAATGCCCGGTACGCCTGTGCCGTTCCTGGTGTTCCAGGAGAAAATTCATGAACGTCTGTTCGAATTGCATCAAAACCTCTTCAATTAATGGTCAGGGGACTGTATATGTACGTGAGAGTATATGTGTTTTCAATCGATCAAGTCAATCTTTTCACTTCACGAATGCCGTGAACCCGGGTTGTCTTTAAGCTGTTATTTTCAATATTGTTATGCTAGAATAAATAACAGCAACTTAAATCCTCTCAGCTCTACCATGATCTGACAATCGAGAAAAAATGGTTGAATGCCGGGCGGGCACAAGCGGCATAATATAATTTATTACGGAGTATGAATGCAAGAACCAAGATTCCACAAACTGCACCTTTCAAAAATGGTCCAGAAGGCCCTGGACACGATGGGATTCGAGGCCTTAAGCCCGATCCAGGAACGATCAATACCTCTCATTCTCGAGGGCAACGATATCATTGGGCAGGCACAGACCGGTACCGGTAAAACAGCCGCTTTCGGTATTCCCCTTATTGAATTGCTCGATGCAAAAAGGAGACAGACAGAGGCACTTGTCTTATGTCCGACACGCGAACTTGCGGTCCAGGTCGCTTCGGAATTGAGAAAACTCGCACGGTACAGGAAAGACATAATCATCGTGCCTGTGTACGGCGGACAGTCAATACGTTCGCAAATAGTCAGCCTGAAGAAGGGGGTGCATATCGTCGTCGGGACACCTGGGCGGATGATAGATCACATGAAGCGCAGAACGATAAAGCTGGGTACAGTTACGAAGGTCGTCCTTGACGAAGCTGACGAAATGCTGAACATGGGGTTTCTGGAGGATATTGAATCCATTCTGGATGCAACGTCAGCGAGCAGGCAGACCCTTCTTTTTTCAGCGACAATGCCCGAAAGTATACAGAGGCTTGCGGGAAGATATCAGAAAAATCCGTCACTAGTGAAGGTTGTGGGAGACGAACTTACGGTTTCAGAGGTCGAGCAAAGCTATATAGAAGCGAGGCCCGGCAAGAAGCTGAATCTTTTACGGAAGATCGTGGACCACTATAAATTTTCCTCATCATTGGTTTTCTGCAACACCAAGAGATGTGTTGATGACGTGGCCCGCGATCTGAAAGCATTGGGTTACGATACGGAAAGCATCCACGGCGACATGGCCCAGGGACAAAGGGACCGTGTTATGGCGAAATTCAGACGCGGACATTCCACCATACTGGTAGCCACCGATGTTGCGGCACGGGGCATTGATGTCAGGTGCGTCCAAGCGGTTATCAATTACGATATCCCCCGCGATGATCAGTATTATGTTCACCGCATCGGCAGGACAGCACGCATGGGCAGAACGGGATATGCTTTCACCCTTATCCTTCCGACTGAAATGGGCAAGCTCAGAGATATCAAGAGTTATGCAAAGACAGAGATAAAGCGTCATCCCCCGCTATCTCCGGAAGATGAATTCACAATACCCGTAAAACCTGTCGCAAGGCGCAGGGTCACCTACAAGTCGCGTGGACGGAGATAATGCCTCGTTATACGTTCTAGGTTATAGTAAAGGTCACTGCCGGGTATATTTCGGTCTTTTAACGTAGAACCTTCTTTATCTTGCTTTCCGCAGTTCGTTCAAAACGTGCTTATATTGAATTTCTTTCCTGGCCAGCCGGGTGAGTGCCTGGATCACCCGGTTTTTTCGGTAGAAATAAGAGGGGGCCTTGTAATATATCTCGGAACACCACCGGCTGAACATGAAATCCCGCATAATCCGTTTCTTTATTTCCCTGCTGTATTGCCTGGAAAGATACCCCTTTTCCCCGAGCTCTTCCGAAACAATATCCGCTCCGATAATACCGCTTAATATGGCGTGATAAATTCCCTCACCGCTGAATGGGTCCACAAGATGCCCCGAATCCCCCACGAGGCAGATCCGGCGAGTATTGATGATTTCCGAGCTCTTGCAATAGGGTATGAACCATCCTCGCCTTTGCTCTTCATCCGCGTCTTTCAAGAAATCGAAGCGTTCAATGAATTTCCGATACATCGAAGCCAATCCCGGCATGCGCGCACTGCCAGTTCCAATGCCAACTGAGAAATGATCTTTTTTCGGAAATATCCACCCATATCCGTCCGTGGGGATAAACCCAAAACCGAATACGGTATGTCCTCCATGTTCATCGACGATCCCCGGGTCACGGGGAAAGAGTTCGGTCTCGATCGCTATTCCGCCATACCCCCTGTCGAAGCCGGCAGCGCGAGCGACAACGCTGCGCGCTCCATCCGCGCCGACTGCTACGAGTGCGGATATTGCATCCCCGTTCTGTGTTTCGATAACGACGTCGTCCAGTGATTCCGTGACCGAGACAACTTTGGTCTTTTCAATAAGCACCGCGCCCGCTGAAACGGCCTGCCTGGCAAGATAATGATCGAACTCACTGCGATCGATCATCTCTATGGGCATGCTGTCCGGGTAAGAGACTATCTCGGCTTCGTCATGGGACACAAAGGCGACGCCCCCGACCTTTCGCTCGATGAGGAAGGAATAATCGAAATCGAGAAGGTTCTTTACAGCCAGGGTAAGGCCTCCGCCGCACGCTTTGTACCGCGGAAACGACTCTTTTTCGATCATAAGGGTTTTCAGTCCCTTTCGCGCCGCATTTCGGGCGAAAACAGATCCACCGGGGCCAGCACCAACAACTACACAATCGTATTGTTCCATATGCGAGATCCTGTGAATGTGTTTTAACCTAAGGATTATATGTGATTTAGTAATATTTTTCAATCCCCGGCTCCGTCACCCCGGCCGGATCCCTTTAGGCTACGCAGGACCCAAAGAAAAGGCGCTCGATTCCGGCAATCAACCTGCCCGTAATGACCGAAATGATCGCGGCGCAGTTTCTCAGCTGTGGAGCGATGAACGCATGTTCCGGCCATCACAACACTGACATATATTACAGAATAGGTTATTTCTGACGAATGTGTCAGCTTAATTCTGACACATGTGATAGGATACGGTACCCCTGATGTCCTTATCTTCATAATATTATTAAATAAAGCACTCTGGCATACCCTTTGCTTTAATAAGATCAGATGTCGGTTGGTCGTACCTTGAGGCACACAATGATTGGTTGAAAACTTGGTTTTATCCGGCGCGATTGTCAGATTCTCTACAGGAGGAGGATAACATGGCACGGGAATGGTCTCTTAAAACGGTTACGAATCTTAAGTTCAGGGAACTCGAAAAGAATTTGATCGAGGTCTACGGTTGCATACCTGTCGACTATAAAAAGGTCATCAAACTTGACATTCGCAGGGCAACGCCGATGGCGCAACCCGAGGAAGCGCTTGCGGCGCAGGAAAAGGCACTGGTCGAGACATTCGGCTGCCTACCGCTCGACAAGCACGTGATCGATTTTGACGTCGACAAGAAGAAGAAGGTCATTGTGAGAATAGTCCATGATGACGGAACGATGCACAGCGTTCCTATGCGCTTGATTGTGTGAAAAGCTTCACATAATTCATTGACAAAATGCACCGCGTTCCGCTAGAATTGTGTGCCAAGATTGGCCCCGTTTGAAGCCTGGCTTGGCTATCCCACAAAGAGATCCCGTATTGGCAGGGCGGGATGTAAGGAGTGAAGATGACAGATATACGAGACGGTAATGGTTTGGCAGCCGCCGAGAAGCTCTACACCCAGTACGGGTCGAGGGCGAGAGAGTTAAAAGCGTCGGGGAAAAAGGTGATCGGATATCTATCCGCTCTTGGTCCGATCGAGATCATGACTGCAGCGGGCGTTCTCCCGATCAGGCTCAAAGGGAATGTTTCGGAGGCAATATCAAAGGGCGATGCGTACATGGAAACGATCGTGTGTCCGTTTGTACGCAATGTTTTCGATGCCGCAGTAAAGGGGAAGTATGATTTTCTCGATGGCATGGTCATGCCTCACCAGTGCGACTCGATCGACCGCACCAACGAGACTTGGAATTATACCCTTAATCTTCCGTACTGGCATTTTCTGAACATGCCGCACGTTGCAGACGATCCTTCAATTGCCTTTACGAAAGAGATCCTGCGGATCTTTGTTAAATCGCTCGAAAAATACACCGGGAATAAAATAACAGACGAAGCCATCGCAAAGGCAGTCGCGGCCCACAATCAGAATAGAAAACTGATGAGAGACCTCTATGACCTTCGGAAATCGAATCCCCCTCTCATCTCCGGCGTTGAAATGATGAAGGTCTGTGTGGCTGCGATGAGCCTTCCGGTCGAAGAATCAAGCGCCCTTATCGAAGCGGTTACAAAGGAAGTGAAAGAGCGTACGCCTGCGGCCGGCAATCCCAAGGCGAAACGCATAATGTTAATAGGCGATCAGATTGACGACGTCGCGGTGATCGAAGCTATCGAATCGACCGGCGCGTACCTCGTCATGGACGATCTTTCAACAGGCTCGAAGATGTACTGGCAGGATGTCGATGTTACGCCTGACCCCCTTCAGGGAATCGCGGAGCGCTACCTGAGAAAGCTGAAAATACCGACGACCTTTATCGGTTCGGCCCCTACATACCAGGGCATCCTTGAGGAACGTTTCGGACACATGAAGAATTACGTGAAAGAGTTCAAGGTGGACGGGGCTATCCTCTTTATCTACAAGTATTGCGACCCCTACGGATTTGAAGTACCGGCTATCAAGAGCTACGTCGAAGCGGCGGGAGCGCCTGTGCTGTACCTGGAAGATGAATATTCGACGTCATCCCTTGCACGGGTCAAGACTAGGATCGAGGCGTTCCTCGAAATGATCGCATAACGGAATAGAGATAAGGAGAACCACCATGGCTGAAGAAAAAAAAGGAAGAGCGGTAGCAACGTCCACAGCAGCAAGTATACCGAAATTTGTACGGGGAAACCTGTCTGCAACATTAAAGGCAAAGGAAGAAGGCAAGAAGGTCGCAGCGGCGTTTATCGCTGACGGCCAGGACGAGATCATGCGTGCCATGGACATCGTCCCCGCCTGGGGTGAAAGTTTTTCCGGTGTCTGCGCCGCCAAGCGCGATGCCGAGAAGTATCTTCAGAAAGCGGAGTCGGACAACTTCTCCCGGTCACTGTGCACATATGCGACCTGCAACATCGGCTTTGACATGATGCGCGAAGAACTCGGTCAGGCACCCGAAGGGGCACCTTGGGGCGGCATGGCGCGGCCCGATATGATGCTCGGCAACGGCCAGCTCCTGTGCGACCCGCGGTTCAAGTGGCCGCAGGCGACCCAGCATTACCAGCAGGATGTCCCCGTGTTTGTCACCAACATGTATTATCCGCCATGGGACCCGAACGGGGACCATCACGAAGTTGAAGAACTGTATGTCAAGTATGCCAAGGAAGAGCTTCATGAGACCGTTAAGTTCTGTGAAAAGATCACCGGCAAGAAGATGGACTGGGACCGTCTGGCGAAAACGGTCGAGCTGTCCGACAAGACATGGGACCTCTTCATCGACACGTATGAACTCCGCAAACATATCCCGACGCCGATGGATACTGGCGACGCGATGAACACGATGGTCCCGCTGACATTCAACCTCGGCACGCAGGAAGCGTACGATTTTTACGTGAGCCTCAAGGCCGAGCTGGAGCAGAAGATAAAGGACGGCATCGGTGTCGCCGATCCGGAAAAGTTCAGGGTCATCTGGGCGGCAGGCCTGCCGAGTTGGTTCGCACTGGGCGATTTCCAGTATTTCAACAGCAAGGGCGTTGTATTCCCGGTCGAGGTCACCTATCGCGGTTGCGAGAAGATCGAGCGGCTTGACCTCCCGAAGACGAATGACCCTCTCGAACACATCGCATGGAGATGGGTGCGGTACTGGACACACTGGTACGATGCGGCAAAGAAGCGCCCGGGCTCCACGCCGAAGGTCGAAAGGATCATCGAGTATATCGAAGACTACAAGTGTGACGGCGCCGTTTTCCATTCAGCGTTCTCCTGCAGAAGCTGGCACGCGGGAATTATGCAGCAGGCCGCCACACTGAAGAAAGTATATGAGGATATCCCCATCCTCATCATGGAAGGCGATATCGTCGATATCAGTTCCTATAACGAAGCGGACACGCACAACAGGATAGATGCGTTCATCGAGACCCTCGCGGCACACAAGGCAAGGAAGGGTTAATAACGCGGCTTCAGCATAGCTTATAGGAGCAGTGCATGGATTATTTTGCCGGTGTCGACATCGGTTCCACCATGACCAAGGTGGTCATTGTAAGCGACAAGATCGTAGCGTCGCTTATCGGGCCGACTGGACCCGAGCACAGAAAATTAGCAAACAGAGTGATGGAGGAGGCGCTCAAAGAAGCGCGCCTCTCCTTCGATGACCTGACATACATAGTTGCTACTGGATACGGCAGGATCAACGTTCCCTTTGCTGATCGACAGATAACTGAAATCACCTGCCACGCAAAAGGCCTGCAAAGCCTCCTCCCCTCTGTTAAAACCGTCATTGATGTCGGCGGTCAGGATAGTAAGGGCATCAAGATCTTGAACGGCAAAGTTATGAACTTTGTCATGAACGACAAATGCGCCGCAGGTACCGGGCGTTTCCTAGAGATCATTGCCGATTCACTGGGCGTACCCCTTGACAAGATAGGCGAAATATCGCTCACGGCTGAAAGAATAGCACCGGTCAGCAGTACCTGCACGGTTTTTGCTGAGGCTGAGATCATCTCGCGACTGGCGACCGGTGAACCTATTGCAAATCTCCTTGCCGGAATCCACGATGCGGTAGCAACGAGAATTGCGGCACTCGTGAAGAAGCTGAATGTGGAGCCGGATATTGCGGTAACTGGAGGAGGCGCAAAGAATGTTGGCCTCGTGAAGGCACTGGGATCCAAATTCGGCAGAGAACTTCTCGTTCCCCCGGAGCCCCTGATTACGGGGGCACTGGGCGCGGCTTTAATGGGCAAGGACATTTATGAAAAATATGCGGCTGAAGGTCTGAAGCCGTCACGTAGCGGACATAAATTAGAAGAAGCGACATTCTTCAAATGAGGTACTGAAAAGTGGCGTTTGTACTGGGAATAGATGTTGGTTCTGGTTATTCGAAGGCAGTGGTCCTCGAAGACGGAAAGATCCGATCCTATGTCGTAATACCTTCAGGAGGAGACTACCGCGAAGCAGGGGCGGCAGTGGCAAAGGCGGTCCTCGACAAGATAGGGATCACCCGGGCAGATGTGGCACGTACGGTCGCGGCCGGTTATGGCGGAAACATGGTCGATTTCGCCGATGATACATCCACCGATATTTCATGCCATGCCGTCGGGGTCCATCACCTCTTTCCTTCCGCAAGAACTGTCATGGACGTCGGGGCGCAGTATTCCCGTGCGATCCGCCTCGATGATGAGGGAAGGATCGTCAATTTCATCATGAATGAAAAATGCGCTGGCGGAAGCGGTAAATTCCTGCAGGTGGCTGCGCGCATACTGCACATGAACGTAAGCGATATCGGGGATCTTTCGCTGAAGGCGCAAAAACCGGTGGAATTTACGACCGGATGCGCCGTTTTTGCCGAATCGGAGGCAGTCTCACGTATATCGGAGGGAGCATCCCCTGCCGATATCCTCGCGGGAATTCATAACGCCATGGCGTCAAAGATCGTCACCCTCGCCATGCGTGTTGGGCTCAGTCCGGACTATGCCGTAACCGGCGGCGGGGCCATGGATGTAGGGCTTGTAAATTCTATAAGCGCAGAGCTCGGGACGAAGCTCCTCGTTCCTGACCACCCCCAGGTCACGGCCGCCTTGGGCGCTGCCCTGGTCGCCTGGCAACAGATCAAAGTATAGGCACGTTATTATTCCGGCTACAGCGGGCTGATCCATCGGACCGCTGAAAACTTTCAAACCTCTCCATTTTGTTGTATTATTCAATCATAAGAAGACCTCGGGACGCGGGCTTAAATCCAACTGTCAGGAGGAATTATGAAAAAGTGCCTGTTCTTTTCCATCATATCTGTTTTTTTTGTCTGCATATTGAACATTGCGGCCGTACATGCAGCCGGTCCGGTGGATGCGTGCAATGTCTTCACGAAGGCGGATGCCGAGTCCCTCTTTAATGAAAAAGTGACATCGCAAAAAGCACAAAAGGTTTCGGCGCCCGCCGGCAATATGTGCACATATTCCTTCAAGGTAAAAGGCAGTACATACAGCGTCAAGCTCAAGATCTCGACATCTGAAGAGATCAAGGCAGAGGGGATCTTTGTGTCGGCCAGGGATGTTTTTGACCGGCAGAAAAAAGCAAGGATGTCAAGTGCAGATATGGCAAAAAAGATGCGGAACATCCCGGCGCTTGGCGACGAAGCGTTCTGGAGCGGATTCGATCTCTGGATAGTGAAGGCGAATTATCTGCTTTTCATACTCGCACATCCGTACCTCCCGGGAAGTTTTGCGAACAGCGAAGCCATGGAAAAGGCCCGGGAACAGCAGGATCTGAATTATTCTCAAAAGATGGCCCTGACCATTCTGTCAAAGATGAAATAAGATAAGGAAAATACCCACGTTTCAAGGGAGAAGACTTGTGGTGATGACTGCTGGTTTTTACTGGAACGATGAAGCAAGGTTTTCGACCTTGCTTGCCTTGATGCTGATCAGGCTGTACTTTTTTTTCGACAATTCATTCCACGAGAAGGAACGGTTCGAGGCGCATCACGGTCCGGTAGGCTTTGTAAACCTCCGGCCTTACCACAAGGTTAACGAGGCCGTCTTCATCTTCAAGTATGATGAATGAAAACTTTTCCCTGGCTGTCGGAGGCATCTGCAGGCAAACCATGTATCATGCAACAAGGACCTTGGCGCCGGATGGGCAATGAATGAGTCTGCTGCTCGGGGTTGCGCCAAGCTCATCGAGCTTTTTCCGGTAAAGCTTTATTATATGATGCGATGGGAGAACCCCTGGAAGATATAATCGGTGATTGTCTCCTCCCCCGTGTCCATTTCGGGTATGGGCAAATACTCCTTTGCTTCAGCGGGATCGATCTCTGTCAACCCCGCCGACCGTATTGTTCCTGCTTCCCACAAAAGTTGTCTCCGCGAACTTTTTACGGCACTGAATGCCCCGACCGAGACAAGGTTTTGCAGGGACCTATTATCAAGTCCCGAGCGTTTGGAGAAATCCCGCAATGAAACATATGTTCCCCGGCTGCGCACCGTAATGATGCGGTTCCCCTTTTCTTCCCCATACCTAAATCCGGTCCTGACAGAACCTTCCTCGATCGTGCAATTCCACATGCTTCTATTGATATCGACGGGAAGGATGGGGCACCGTGTCTTTTTGCATCCTCTCTTATCACCTCCGGTTCATAAAAGCCCATCGGCTGGTTATTGAGAAGGGCGCAATATAATTCTGCCGGATAGTAATATTTCAGGTATCCCGATCGATAGCAAAGGACCGCAAACTGGAGGCTTGGCTCTTGCAAAACCCGAAATCGGCAAAACCGCAGATGTGGTCAAATATCTTCGCCGCAATATCACTTTGTATCCCCTGTTTTTTGCCCCTTCGCAAAAACGTTCGTGCCATTTGAGTAGTTCCTCCCGTGCGTTCTTGCGGCCCATTGCCTTGCGTAACTTGTTGCCTTCTCCTGCCGAAAATCCGGCTATCGCCATTGCCACCTAGAGGATCTGTTCTTGGAAAAGGATCACGCCGAGTGTTTCGTCGAGGATCGGCTTAAGTTTTGGATGCAGATGAACAACGGGCTCCTTGCCCTGCCTTCGGCGTATAAAAGGATGTACCATATTGCCCTGAAGGGGGCCGGGGCGGACAATTGAAACCTCGACAGTCAGGCCTTCGAAGGTGCGCGGTCTCATTTTCGGCAGTGTCTGCATCTGCGACCGGCTTTCGACTTGGAAGGCCTCGACCGTATCCGCGCTTCCTATCATGTCATAAATGTGAGGATCATCGGGGGGAAGATGGTCGAGATCGGGATCGAAGCCTCTGTGTTTGGGGATAAGTTCTTTCGCATCATCGATAAGCGAAAGCATTCTCAGACCCAACAAGGTCAAATTTGATCAGTCCTGCGTCATCGACAGAATCTTTGTCCCACTGGCAGACGATCCGTCCTTCCGCGCGGGCATGCTCCCGGGGAACAATTTCCGATATCGGTCTCGGGGTGATTATCATGCCCCCGACATGGATGGAAAGATGTCTCGGGAAGTCCGATATCTGCGTACACATCCTGCTGAAATGCTCCCAGACCCCGTAATCGAGGTACGATCTGAATTCAGGGACCTCCTTCAATGACTCTATTGCTCCATGCCCGCCGTATGCGGAGGTTGTCTTTGCCATCCTGTCGAGCGCATACGCGAGAAGGCCCAGCACTTTTCCTACCTCACGGATCGCGCTGCTCCCCTGGAAGGTCACATGCGTATACACCATTGCCGCGCGATCACGGCCGTACGTGTCATAGACATACCTGATCACCTCTTCCCGCCTGTTTGTCGCGATATCGATGTCAATATCGGGGATGCTCAATTCGTTGAGAAAACGTCCCACGAAAAGCTTGACCGTATCGGGTCGACAGGGGTTATCCCGAGGACATATAGCAACGGCAGAACTTACGGCAGAACCTCTGCCCTGTGCCGAGATCCCCATTCTCCGGTCATATTTGATGATATCCCTGGCGACGAGAAAATATCCTGAAAACCCTTTCTGCTCGATAAGACCGATTTCGTCGTCGATCCTTGCTAGGCTCTCTTCAGTGAGGGTGTCATAGCGGGCCCTGGCCTTTGGCATCCCAGTTTTCTCAAAAACCCCGTTGCGGTCTCATTTTCCGGCAGGGAAAAATCCGTATAGGAAAAAGAAGAGAAATCGAGGTTAAAAGTACACCGCCGGGTTATTTCTTCTGTCCTTAAAATGGCATCCCGGGGAATCCAGGGAAGCTACATCATTTCTTCGTGGCCCTTGAGATAGAATTCCGAATTCGATTTCCAGACGAGCGCTAATCGTTCAAGTGTTACCCCGTGCCGTATGCAGGTGAGGACATCGTGAAGAACATGGCCGGTTCCGTGTGGCATAGTGGACATTATTTGAGGCTACGGTCTTAAGGCGTAATGCCTGTGCGATATCCACTGATTGACGGTATAGATGTTTGTCTTCTGGAAGCAGGTGCCCCTGGAGCTCGATATAAAAATTGTCTTTTCCGCAAAGTTCCGCGTATTTTTTTGCCGCCTCATATGCGATCCGTATCTCCCTTTTTATGAGAAGGCGGTTTATCTCCGATCGTACACAGCCATACAGGCAGATGAGGCCTTTCGTGCGGCCCTGCAATTCCGTTCCGGATAATACCGGTTCTCCCTTGGGGCCGGCGAGATGCCCGCGGGTGATAAGACCGGACAGGTTGGTATATTCCTTTTCATTTTCGACGAGAAATGTAAGGTGTTGTTTACCTTCGAATGTGAGTTCCACACCGATAATAGGCTTTATACCGGCTTCCTTTGCGAGCCTCATAAAAACACACGCGTTGTAAAACCCGTCATGATCGGTAATGGCAAGGGCTTTCATGCCGCAGGACACAGCGCGTTCGATAAGGTTGTGGGTTGATGAAGCGCCGTCGAGAAAAGAAAAATTTGAATGGGCATGCAATTCGGTATACATGGAATTTCAAACAGACCAGTTTTGCCGGTACCAATCACCTGACAGGAGGTCCTGAAAAATTGTTACCAGGTTGCCGCTTTCAAGTTCGATTGAATAATACATACGGACGACAGGTTTCTGCAACCAGGCATCATAGACCCGCCAGATATTGGTGATCTCCTGTATTTTTTGCCTTTTCTTTTTCAAGATGACCCATGCTGGCCTGTTTTTAACGATAATAACGGATAGAAGTTCAGGATCGAAGGGTTAAGCTTTCATGGTTCGACAAAAATAAACCTGTCATCGGGCAGGAAGGTGCTGCTGTCACTCCTCACGACACGCGTAAGCGGCATTGAGCCGTATTTGGTTTTCAAAAATCCCTTGATGTCTTTCATGCTCTTTTCAATAACGGCAAGGTTCCGGAACAGTTTTTCCTGTTTTCCGTAGTAATTGACAAGGGACCCGGCACGTACGCTCATTATTTTTACCGGGCTTGCAAGCTCGATCCCCTCAAGCCCTGCCATTATCCTGCGCAGCATATCATCCTTGTGTACCACAGGATCGTGCATAAAAAATTGTTTTTCAAAAAATGTCCTGTTCTCGAGGTCGAAGACCAGCTTTATCGTATGGCAGGCCTTACCCAGTTCTTCAAGCTCCAGGCACAACCCATCGAGAAGATCGAGAAGGGCAGCCTTGATCTCTTGTAAATAAACAGGGTTTTCACAGACTATTTCCCGGTCTATATCGGTGATGGAAAAAGCGCAGGGTATTCTATCCTGGTCGCCGACACCGTTTGCCATTTCCCACAGTTCTTTCCCTGTTGCCCCGAATTGCGAGGTCAGGGCGGAAAAGGTAAATGCGCTTATATGCCCTAAGGAATCAAGACCAAAAAGATACAGTCTTTCACGAATATCGTCGGGTACTGGGAGGCGGTCGGTCCCGACAGAAGAGAGAAAATCCCTTTCCGTCCCCGGGGCAACAACGCGTGTATCGGCAGATGCGGATGAAGCGGCCTCATAACTCAGGAAACGGGAATTCCCGATACCCACCCTAACGTCAAGGCCGAATTTACCGGCCACCATGCCGGTGAGGGCGCATGCGATCTGCTCTTCGCTTTTGAACATACCGGGAAGGCGGGTAATATCGAGAAATACCGTACCTGCTTCTTTTGGTTCGATACGCAGGGTGATACCTGCGATGGAAGAGAGAACATCTTCCCAGATGCTGCCGTATTCTTTTCTTCGTGCCAGTACAGGCGTCGCATCATAGCACAGGTGATAGGCATCTTTAAGCGGCATCGAGGGAACAATCCCCCTTTGCGTAAGCTCTTCGGAGCAATCCATTATAAAACCCCTTTCTTCGGGCATACCAATGATCACAACCGGTCTGCTCCTTAGAGACGGGTCTTTCAGGTACTCGATCTGGCAATAAAAATGGGGGATGTAAAAACAAGCCACTCGCATACAGCAATATTAGAACATCTGTTCTACTTTGGCAAGAAGTTTTTTGGTTCCAGGTTAAAAACCACCGGTTATTATTTAGAAAAGATTATTTGATTTCAATAGACAAATTTTCAAACCCAGAACCTAGAAACTATCTAGGAAAAATTCTTTGATTTTTTTCCTGGATGTAGTACATTTGTTCTATGGTGAGGAAAACAAATACCAAGGAACGGATCCTCGATTTTATCAGAGTGTTCAGACGGGATAAGGGCTATTCGCCTTCCGTACGCGAGGTCGCGAGCCACTGCGGGATAAAGAGCCCGTCCGTGGTGCAGTATCACCTGGAGCAGCTCCTGGAGGCCGGTTTAATTACGAAGGATAAGGTTAGATCGCGCAGCATTGGCTTGGTGGGGGACGAGGAAGGCCCGGCCCAGGTGCCCCTTCTGGGTGTGATCGCGGCGGGCCAGCCCATAGATATACCTTCCGTGGATAGCCAGAAAGCCGGGCATAGAATGATTGATGTGCCGCGCGATATTATGCGGAATGGAAGGAAGTTGTTTGCCCTTCAGGTCAGGGGAAATTCGATGGTAGATGCCATGATAGCCGATGCAGACATATTGATCATGGAACAGGCCGATTCCGTAAATAATGGCGATGTCGCGGCCTGCTGGCTGGAAAACGAGCAGGAAGTAACCCTCAAAAAGATCTATTACGAAAAAGGCCAAAAAATCAGGCTTCAGCCATGCAACCCCTACATGCTTCCCCTGTTCCACGATGCAGCGAACATTCGCATCCAAGGCAAAGTGGTAGCGGTCCTTCGGACAAAAATGTGAAAAGACCATTTAAGATTGTAAGTCGTAAGTCGTCAGGTGAATAAAGGTTGAAATTTTCGCATGATTAAACCGCTGTGCCGGATGGAACAACGGTTTAGTTTTTACTCCCTGGCTTCTAACGACTTACGGTTCTATCGGGGCCGACGGGTCGGCCATCCATTCTTCCGATGAGCCATCATACATCCGGACGTTCTTGTAGCCCAGGACGTCTTTGAGTAGGTACGCCCATACCGAGGCGAGTCTGCCTGTATCGCAATAAACGATCGTATTCTTGTTAAGATCATCTCCAACTATTTTTGCTGCCATATCTGCAAGTTCCTTCTTGCTCTTGAAGGTACCGTTCGGGTTATACGCTGCCGTCGCAGGAAGGTTGACGGCGTTTTTTATCCTGCCCGCCCGCGCGACAAAATCCAGCTTCTTTTTCCCTTCATAAAAATCGGGGTCCCTGACATCGACTATGACCTCCCTTCCAATGGCGGCCCTTACATCATCTTTTGCCACCGGCATGTTCTTATTGAGTTTCGGCTGGAAATTCGTAGTTTTCGGTTTTGTAATATCTGTCGCAACAGGTTTTTTGTCGGCCGCCCATTTCTCCCATCCTCCGTCGAGGATGGCAACGTTTTCGATTCCGGCATACTCCAGAGTCCATGCTACACGGGTAATCCCTGAACGATTGAGGGGGGTATCGGAATTGCCGACGATCACCACTTTTGAATCCGCCGCGATCCCGGCCGAGTTTATAATGTCGATCAGGTCATCGACCGGCGGGATCTGGTTGCGCAATTTCCCTTCCGTGATTGCCCATGTGTTGTAAAAAATGTTGACAGCCCCGGGTACGTGGCCAGCCTTATAATCCTCAACTTTCCTGATATCGACCATGACTATCTTCGGGTCTTGGGTGTTCCCGGCAAGCCAATCCGTGGAAACAACCGGGTCGATAGACCGCGTAATACCGGCCGCGGGCAGGAGCAGGAGCACAGAGAAGACGAGTGTTCCTAATGCTATCGCTCTTTTCATTGTCGCCTCCTTTATTGTTTGATCGGTTTCGGGGTGTAGATGAGAAGGTCGTTCGCCTTCGAATCATCTTTGATCAGTATCTCTTTTGTCAGAAAGTTTTGCCTGTCTTTATGACATGCATCGCATGACCGGGTTCTTTCGGTCCGTTTTTTGATATTGTGGGTTGCCGTAGCCCAGTAATTGGGCACACGGTCATAATTTTCCTGCGTGATACCGGCGCTCTTTAAGGTGTCACGAACGGCGGGGACGTGGCGCAAGGTCGTGACGGTCTTTTTGTCTTTCGGGTTAAGTCCCAGGTAAAAACCCGGTTTCGGGGTTGCACCTTTCCCGACATGGCAATCATAACAGTTCGTGTATGATCCGCCTGAATGGCAGGCGTAGCAGCTGACCTTATCTTTGTGCTGCGTGTGCGAGGAGCGTGCCTTATCCGTTTTTTCACTCCCGGGCTTATGGCAGTTCGTGCAGGAAGGTTTTTCCCGGACATCGGTTTTTGACGTGTACAGTATTCCTGTCCCGTGAAGCTCTACTTTGTTATGACAATTAAGGCATGTCATTCCCTTCTGATAGTGAACGTCCGCCTGGCCGCCGAAATCGCCGGTAAATTCGGGGTATACCCGCCCTCCGTGGCACATTGCGCAGGTTTTACCATCATCCTTTGCCACAAACTCGTGGCCTTTGATGAGCCCGGTTGAGATACCGCCTATTTTTGGCGACGAAACATGACAGTCTCCGCAGGAGGCATGGCAGCTTCTGCATGATCTCTGAAAGACTTTCTCGTCAAATATTTTTTTCTCTTTGTCGGAGAATCTCCCTGACACACCATGCCTTAAGCCCTCTGTCGTGAAATGCAAGGAGTCTTTGTAGACTTTTACAACCTTGTCATGGCATTGCCCGCAGACGGCGATATCTGATGAAGGCTTCTTGACCAGCCCGGCATGAGCTTTTTCCCTGGATGCAGCCTTTTCGTCCCCGCGGTGGCATGACGCACAGCCGTTCACGAAATGGGGATTCGTACTGACAATTTTCGGATTGACGAGGAAAGCCTTGTATTGTAATTCCGCCGGGACCGACGGAGGCGCACCCGCTCAGCCGACCCCTTCCGATAGGTCTACTTTTTTGGGTGCGTGGAGGCTTTTAAGTATCTTATCGCTGGTATGGCATTGCACGCAACCGCTCTCGACGGCGTGGAGCGAACTCGTGATGAACGGGAAGATGATCGCGGCAAGAAATACGACTACGGATACAGGAATACCATATCTTTTCATAGGCGTCTTAGAAAAATGGTATATGCGGACCGCTTGTTTGTCAAGCTTCGCGCGTCGCCGACGTGTATACTTTGAAATAGGAAAATATGTCGGGGAACGGTATACCCCCTATCGTCAAGTCCTTATATTTTCGGCTTATGGATTGTCGTGCCTCAAGAAGGTCCGGCGATTTAACACCATTTTCGAGCGAGCAATACGTTTCGACATAGGCCGTAAGGTCATCAACCGCCTTGACCATTTCGCCGTCTCGCGGATTAAAAACATCCTTATTATACTCCCGGGAAATGGTCTCTGTATCCGTCGTGACAACCTGATGGTCGACGTATACAATGCTCGTGAACTCGTCTTCCGTGAATGTCCTCATTTCATCATGCCATTCGGGCGGTATGAGATTGAAGACCTCTTGATCCATTTGTTCCTTTTCATACGCCTTTATCAGCGAGTCGAGGCCTTCTATCGAACGCTTGACGGGAGAGATGATGTCGCGGGTGAGGACCTCGGGCAGATCATGAAAAAGCCCGGTAAAATAATTGTTAAAGCATCGTTTCGGGCAAGCCCCGATATCGCGGGAGAAAAGATACGACAGGATCGCAACGAGAAGCATATGGCCGAGGACGGAGGTACGGGGAATCATATTGAGGTGGCTCCATCGGTACTGAAAGCGCAACTGCCCGCACAGGTCGATAAAATTTCGGTATTTTTGGAACAGGGCAAGCTGCTGGATACCGGTCAGGTCGTAGTGTTTTTCCTGTTTTTTTTGAAGGAAACTTCGTATCTCGGGTATTTCGTACCCCGTAGGATTGGCCCGCTCGATTATGTCGAATTCCCAGCGGGTGGCGTAGAAATGGGAGGCATTGAGGATCCTTTTGCTTATCGTATTGTCGATGCTCGAGAAATAATGCCTGAAACGATCGACAAAATCAAGGCCAAGAGGAGATATGACAGGTTCAAGCCTTTTGTAGACCCACTTCGTCAATTCCTCATATTTCTTTTTGTCTTCCTTGATACGGTTGAATATCTGGGGTTTGAGGTCGGTTATCACAAGACGTTCGAGAAATTCGAAAAGCCCGCCCTCGATTATCTCGAGCCAGCTGAACCCTTCGGTCGATTCCTCAAATTTTCCAAGGAAATAAGCAATGGCCATCTTGTGCGCCTGTTTATCGAGCTCCTTCAGTTCGACCGGCCGTATCTTGTCATTCCACCTCTGCATAGCGGCGGCGTTGAATAATTCGAGGATAAATTCTTTGGTCATATTTCCCCTTTCTTTCCGTTATTTTAAGAAATATATGCGAATAAAGAAAGGGGAAACGGGTAATGGGTGACAGGTAATGGGTAATAGAGAGAGCAAAAAGGCCGCCCGAAGGCGGCCCGTTTATCTGGCCATATTGTGTTGTTTACGCCTTTGCGATCTCGAACGTAAGCTGGCCATCATCGTACTTGAGCGGCCGTACTGTTACATCCATTCCGATCTTGGGGTCCGAGAAATCTTTTGCGAGGCGGGCGAATGCCTTGACGCCACCGCCGAAGTCGACAACCGCCATTGTGTACGGTGCATCGGCCTCGAAGCCGAACGGTGCGTACATCGCGGTGGTGAATGTCTCGAGCGTGCCTTTGTTCGGCAGTTCAAACCAGTTCATGTCGGCTGAGAAGCATTTTGCACAGTCGGCTCTCGGCGGGAAATACTTGGCGCCGCACTGTTTGCAAACTGTTCCTTCGACCTTGCCTTCGGCAAGGAGGTCTACGAATTTTCCCGTTTTCGTAAAGCTGGTGAAGCTCTTTCTTCCAAATTTATCGAATCCCATCTTAGTCCCTCCCAAAAATTGTGACGTTTCCGTAAAGACCTACACCGCCAATGTTGTGGTTGAGGCCGATCTGAGGATCTTTTACCTGCATTGGGCCGGCTTCATCCCTTAACTGAAGGACGATGGTCCGGATCTGCGAGCCGCCTGTTGCCCCGATGGGGTGACCTTTCGAGAGGAGACCGCCGTCAACGTTGACAGGGATCTTGCCTTCCTTGTAGGTTGCCTTCTCGCGGATAAGCTGTTTGCCGTCACCTTCCGGTGCGAATCCGAGGCCTTCGTATGCCATGATCTCTGCGATGGTGAAGCAGTCATGGACTTCAGCCACGTCGACCTGCTGGGGCCCGATACCTGCCATTTTATAGGCCTCACCTGCGGCTGCCTTGGCCACCTGGATGCCCTTTGAAAAGTCAGGACGTGCCGCCATGTTCACCACTTCCGATGCGGCGCCGATACCAAGGATCCAGACGGGTTTCTTTGAGAAGATCTTTGCTTTCTCTGCATTTGCAAGGATGATGCATGATGCGCCGTCCGCGTTCGCGCAGCAATCGCCCACACGAAGAGGTGATGCGACGGGGCCAGCCATCTTGGCATCGGGGTTGTTGGGATCGAAATCTTCGGGTTTTACGCCTTTGCGGTATACGGCCCTTTCATTTATCTGGCCATAGGTTGCCGCTTTGACCCTTACGTCCCTCAGATCATCGAGCGTAAGGCCGTTCTTGGCAAGGTATGCCTGGGCATACAGTGCGTAGTAGGCGGGCATCATAGTGCCGAACGGGGCTTCCCACTGGATGTCGCCGCCGCGCCCCATTCTCTCCTGGGATTCGGCGGAGGTGATCTCTGACATTTTCTGGAAACCGAGAACGACGACGATGTCATGAAGCCCGGCTTTGATCATGCTGTAGCCGATCTTGACGCCGACGGTGCTTGACGAGCAAACTGTCTCGACGTAGAATGTCGGCTGCGGCACGAGGCCCAGGTACTCAGCCAACACGCCGGCCGGTGACCTCTGTTTGTCATATTCCGGGGCGGAGCAGAATACGGAAGCATCCACATCCTTCGTGGTGAGGTTTGCATCCTTCATCGCTTCTCTAAAGGCTTCGAAGGCCAGTTCCCTTATGGAGCCTTCATAGCCCCTGACAAAGTAAGTCTGGCCAACGCCGATAACTGCAACATCTTTTGCCATACATTCCTCCTTATTGGTGTGTTGTCCTGTTTCTCTGAAACATCGTAACGCACTTGTTGTGTTCAACCATGTCCCGGGAAAAGACATGGGTACCATCATTTTTAGAAACGAAATAGAGATAATCGACCGCAGCAGGGTTAAGCGCCGCTAGGATCGACGCCTTTGACGGACTGCATATGGGGCCGGCCGGATAGCCCTTGAAGCTGTAAGTGTTGTACGGGGTATATGTTAAAAGGTCTATCTTCCTGATGGGTGCTCCAAAACCCTTCGTTCCATAGATCACCGTGGGATCGCAGTCAAAGGACATCCCCCTCTTCAGCCTGTTGTGAAAGACGGCGGAGACAAGGGGCCTCTCCCCGTTTGCCCCGGATTCTTTCTCGATCATTGAAGCGAGAGTGATCGTCTTATGAACGTCCATATTGTGCAATGCCATTTTTTCTTTGATCTCGGGGTCTCCAAAAATTTTCAGCGTCCTCCGGGCAATGCGTTCGATGAACTTTTCCTTATCTATTTCCTTGCTGTAAAAGTATGTATCAGGGTAGAGGTAACCTTCCAGCGATTCGGATGTAATGCCTATTTTTTTCAGGAATTCCTTCGAGAGTGCGAGCTTCAGGAATTCGTCTTTTGTCATGATGCGGCTTCGGTCGACCGTCTCGGCGATCGTATATATATTGTGGCCCTCGATGATCTTCAGTGTATATATGTTCCGTTTGCCCTGGCCCATCTTCATAATGATATCGACGGTCGACATATCACGCCGCAAATCGTATTCCCCGGCTATCAGCCGGCCGCGATAGATAACCGAGCCGATCATGAAAAGTGTTTTTGAATATATCAGGTCCTCTTTCTTGAGTAGCCCGGCTATTTCGGAAAGCCTGGTCCCGCTTTTAATTACCACGGGCCGCAATGCCGGATCGGTATCTCTGGGGATGCTTGCAAATATAAGGGTCTGCGAGAACAGAAAAATAATGAAGGCAATGACAATTATTTTTCTATCGCGTGCTGCGAGCATCAAGGTATCCCTGAAGAATTATCTGTGACGCCATGATATCCAGATAAGGTTTTCTTTTTTTGTGACGCACTTCGGCCATATCAAAAATTCGATGCGCTTCATTCGTACTGAATCTTTCGTCCCACAGGTTAACGGGTATGTCGACCGATTCCCGGATCTTTTCGGCGAACCCCATGACGTTTTTCGCCCGGTTACCGATCTTTCCGCTCAAATCCCGGGGCAGTCCAATGACGATCTCCCCGACCTCGTTCTCTTTGACGATACGTTTGAACTCTTCGAGATCTTCCTCAAGGGATGCCCGCCGATACAGCTTGAGACCCTGGGCGATGGAAAGCGTGGGATCGGATAAAGACACTCCGATCTTTTTGTCCCCCACATCCAATCCAAGTATTCGCATCACCTATTATAGCAGTTTTTGCTTTGGTTTCAAGAACAAAAGAAACGTAAAAAGCTGTGAGGAGTGAGGAGTGAGGAGTAAGGAGATGAAGAAAAATTTCGTGCGATTTATTTCTTCCGAACGGAGTCGGGAACATCCGGTCCAACCCGATATCGGGGGAAAATTCCGCATTCACATATGTAAGATTACGTATGCTATCAAAATATGCTATCATTTTCCATGAAGGCAAAGCATCGGAGAACTTTGGAGGCGGTTTTTGCAGTTTCCGCCCGGCGAAGGATTCTCTTTTGCGATATCGAGGTTCTGGTCATTGCTCTTGGAGGCAGCGTTCGGGAAGGTGCCGGATCTCGTGTGGTATTTGAGCTCAAAGGGTCGCGGCAGTACCTTTATCGTTCGCATCCGGGGAAAGAAGCAAAGAAATATCAGGTGGAGGTACTGCGAAAGTGGCTGAGTGTTTTGGAGGTTACGCCATGAAAAATGTCATGACATACAAAGGGTACAGGGCTCGCATCGAATTTGACGAGAGAGACAATATTTTTACGGGAAGAGTTGTTGGCATTGCGGACATCATTACATTCCACGGAGAAACCGTAAATGAACTCCGCGCTGATTTTGAGACGGCTATCGATCATTATATAAGTGATTGTAAGGCCACGGGCCGCAAACCCATGAAAGCAGCCTCGGGTAAAATGATGCTGCGTGTCTCACCGGAGGTTCACGCCAGGGCCCTTGTGGCGGCTAAGATCGAAGGAAAGAGCCTGAATCAATGGGCTGAAGAAGTCCTGGGTAAAGCAACGCACGAATAATCACAAAAGGCCGGGGCTGGCGTTGCCTTTATAGCCCCGGTCTTTTGTGGTATGTACCACAGGGCCGGCAAAAGTCGGCCCCTTTGCAGACTATTATATCTTCATCTCCAAGTTTATCATATCCCCTCTTTTAAATCCCATTTTGTCGAAGAATTTGAGGAGATCCCAATCCCTCCAGCTGACCAGTACATAGATCGTGTCTACGCCGACCTCTTTGAACATGAAGAACATTTCACGAAAAAGAAGCCGGGCGATCCCTTTCTTCTGATATTCTTTCCTGACACCCAGCGTGTCGATCCATGCGATATTGTCGGGTATGCCGTATTCCCAGCCGCTCGCGCTCCCGAGTATAAAACCGATGACGCGGCCACCGACTTCTGCAGCGAGCGACGGCACACCCGAGGTTTCGGTACGCTCGAGACGCATCGCCCAATAATCCTTTCGTTGTGTTCCGAGGAGTGATTCATCGATATCGGTTATAGCATCGAGATCTTTTAATGTGAGGACTCTGAGTTTTACGGGTTCCACGAGATCCACCGCTCTTGCCTCCCCGCATTGCTGCTTACTTACTGTCGAGTATAGCAGACAACGAGAGGATGTCAAGGTAACGGTTAACGGGTAACGGGGAGGAACGGTGAGTCCTCGCTTATTGCCCGGTTTAGAACATGTACCGGCGGGTGCTTATATTGAGAAGTAATCCGACCGACGCCAGTGTAACCAAAAGAGAGGACCCCCCGTAACTTATGAACGGCAGAGGGATACCGACAACGGGCGCCAGATGTATCGCCATCATGACATTGATCGTAAACTGAACGTAAAAAATAGATGCTATGCCGAAGGCTATGATCGATCCAAGCTCATCATGCGCATTCGTCGCGATCTTGAGACAGCGGTTTATAAACGAGATAAACAGCACAAACAGCACGACAGATCCGATAAAGCCCCATTCTTCACTGAAAACTGTAAAGATGAAATCGGTGTGGTGCTCGGGTATGAACTGCAGTTTATGCTGCGTTCCGTTCAAAAAGCCCTTTCCGAGAAACTTCCCGGAACCCACTGCAATTATGGCCTGCTTTGCGTGGTAACCGAAGCCTGCCGGATCGGCGTCAATGTTGATAAAACTCAGGACACGCATCTTCTGGTAAGGCTTCATTAGATAGTGCCATGCGAAAAAAGGCGATATGGCCCCAACACCGAAGATCACGGCATACGTCGATTTTTTGAGGCCGACATACCATAGCATGGCAAAGGAAACGAGAATGATGACAATGCCTGTGCCGAGGTCCGGCTGCTTTACGATGAGAACGAAGGGCAGGAGGGTCCAGAAAAGGGGTTTGGCTATATCTTTCAGGCTAAGCGGTATATTCTGCCTTTTCTTGTCGTACAGCATGTTGGCCAGAAATACAACGAGGATGGGTTTCATCAATTCCGAAGGTTGGATACTGAACCCGAAGATGCTGATCCATCTCCTTGCTCCGCCGGCGGCAAGTCCGATTATAAGGACAAGAATGACAAGGGCAATGCCCCCGGCATAGATATATTTTGAGTGGTTCGCTATCATACGGTAGTCGTAATACATGACGACAAGCATGAGGCCGAGGCCCATGGTAAACGCTATGAACTGCTTGATGATAAAGTTCCAGGACCCGCTCGAAAATGAGCTCGTAGCACTGACAAGGTTCATCATTCCGATGCCGAACAGTATCAGGCCGTTCAGTATCAGGTACCAGTCAAGGTGGTAAAATCTACGTTTATCTATTCTCATGAACTTTTGCTTCCTTTATGTCAGATTTAACCTTGAAAAGGGTCTCGGTGATGCCCTTTGCGATCGGTGCGGCCGCCGATGAACCGTGAAGGCCGTGTTCGACCAGGATTGACATTGCGACAGACGCATCCTCCGATGGCGCATATGCAATGAACCATGCATGGTCACCCAGCTTGACCTTGTCGGAACCGGCCTGGGCTGTGCCTGTCTTTCCACTCATCAGAACGTTCTGCACCTTCGAGGCGCCGGCCGTGCCGCCCGGCTCATTGACAACGCCCCGCATTCCATCCTTGACGATCTTCAGTACGCCGGGCTTTAATTTCAACTCGGCATTGACGACGGGCTCGAAGGTCTTGATAACCTTGCCTTCGGTGGACACAATCCTGTTAACTATATGCGGTTTGAAGTTTTTGCCGTCATTGGCGACGAAGGAGGACAACATTGCAAGGTGGATAGGGGTAAGCCATACTGCACCCTGACCGATGGCAACCGAAACGGTTTCCCCCTCGTACCACGGTTGATTGAAGCGCCGTCTCTTCCATTCCGTCGACGGGATAAGACCTTTCTGCTCGCCGGGAAGATCGATGCCTGTCAACCGCCCCATGCCGAGGGCGTTGCCGATCTCGTGTATCCGGTCGACCCCGAGCTTAAGACCTACATTGTAGAAGAAAACGTCGCACGATTCCACGATCGCGCGATGGACGGATACAGAGCCGTGCCCGCCTTTCTTCCAGCATTTGAACACACGGTTACCGTACGCGAAACCACCTCCGCAGTGGTAGGTGGTACGTTCGTTGATTATACCAAGCTCGAGCGCGTCAAGTGCAAGCAGTATTTTGAATGTCGACCCCGGAGGATAACCACCCTGGATGGCCCTGTTCTGCAGAGGATGGGCCTTATCGAGAGCGATGCGCTGCCAGTCTTTTTTCGTGATCCCGGAAGCAAAGAGGTTAGGATCGAAGCCCGGGCGGCTCGCAAGGACAAGTACCCCACCGGTCTTTGGATTGAGCGCAACGGCAGCCCCTCTGCGTGTCTCAAGGGCTTTATCTGCGGCCAACTGGAGATCGAGGTCCATATTGAGATGCAGGTTGTGCCCAGGGACGGGTTCGATAACATCGAGGGTCCTGATCTCACGGCCCATAGCATCGACCTCCACCCGCTTTTCTCCGTCGGTCCCCCTCAGTTCTTTTTCATACGCCCGTTCCAGGCCGTATTTGCCTATGTAATCGCCGGGCGAGTAATCTTTGTATTTTTTCTTGTCTTTCAATTCCTCGTCGCTGATCTCCGACACGTAGCCGATGACATGTGCAAACGACGCGGCATAGGGATAGTTTCGTTTTGGTTCGATCTGTATCGAGATGCCTGGTATGTATACCCTGTTCGCTTCAACTTTGGCAACCTCATCCATTGGTATATCGGATTTTATCTTGATAGGGAAGGACGGGGGCATGCCGGTTGCCGCTTTCATCTTTTCGATGATCTCTTCCCGGTCACAGGAAAGCAACTGGGCTAGGCCGTCCACGGTCTGGCTGAAATCTTTGATGTCTTCAGGTGTCAGGTAAATGTTGAACGAGGGCCGGGTATCGGCCAGGACCTTCCCTGTCCTGTCATAAATGATGCCCCGTGCCGCAATGACCTTTTTCACCCGTATCCGGTTTTGCTCCGAAAGCTTGCGCATCTCTGCCCCGCGCATTATCTGCAGGTCCCATAACCTGATGAGAAGGACCGTCATGGTGAGAACGAGGACGAGTGTGCACCACTTATACTTGCTGGTGTACTTTTCTTCTTTCATTTACGATTTCTCCAGCAAAATATTGTTCAGCCGGTCGATGAAAGAAAAAAGAAGGATCGATGCAAAACCGGTAATAATGGCGTTCGGGACCATATAAAAGGCGATGTTAAGGATGCCGCGTGTCTCGCCATGGGCGAAAAAAGTCAAGGCTGCGAAGAGGCCAGATTGCACGATGACGGAGCCGCTTGAAAAATAAGCGAATGTGTATTTGGAATCTACAAAATATTTTCTCCGCATAACTGCGGCTATTAAATAAATGACGATGGTGACAAAGAGGAGCGAACCATTTGGGGCCCCCGATAACCCTTCCTCGGCGAGTCCGATGCAGACAGCGGAAGCAAGCCCGGGTCCCGCTCCGAGAAAAAAAGTCACGTACAACATAACGGGGATCCCCAGTTCGGGCTTCAGCACATCGAGAGAAACGTGGGGCGAAATGACCGTTTCGATGAGGAGGAGCAGTATTGCAATGAAAGTATAGAGTGCGGTTCTCATTATTTTCTGACGAGCAGGACCTCGTCAAGCTGCCTGAAGTTGTTGTACGGCATGACGTCGATATCGGTAAATATACCGGCCTTGTTCTTGTTCACCGTTATGACGATGCCGACCGGGATACCTTTGGGGTAGATCCCATCTTTCCCGGATGTTACAAGTTTATCTCCTATCTCGATGTCATCATTCTTCGTTACATATTTCATTTTTACCGTATTTTGCCCGGTGCCTTCGAGCAGTCCACGGGTATTCTTGCCTTCCACGCTGACATCGACCGATGAATTTGTGTCGTTCAGGACCATCACCTTGGCATGCCAGAGATCGACCTCGACAACCTGGCCGACTATTCCTTTCGGCGTCACCACGGGCATCTTCTGGCGGATGTTATGTTTGCTTCCCTTGTCGATAATGACACAGCGGAACCAGTTCTTGAGGTCCTCGCCGACAACGCTGGCGGCGATCATCGTGTTGGGCCTTTTCTGAACAAATTCAAGAAGTTTCCTTAGACGGACATTTTCCCGTTCGGTTTCGACGAGTTTCTGGTTCTCGACGTAAAGCTTCTCGTATTTTTCCCTGAGCTCCTTGTTTTCTTTTTTGGCCCCGACAACATTGAAATAAGAATCGAAGATGCCCCCGACAGAGGAGATGGGCTTTGAGACGACGCTCAGGACCGGTCCGAAGACACTGCTGAAACCGGCCTTGACTGTTGAATATGATCTCGCCACGAAGGGAGCGTTCGTAAAAGAAAGGAAAGATATAACGAGAACCAGGATGGCTATGATTATAGCTATTGAATTTCTCAAGTTGCCACTATATTAAAAGTATGTCGCTATCTCTTTCAAGAGGCTTACCTCATCAAGAGCTTTTCCTGCACCTTCCACAACCGCCGTGAGAGGGTTTTCGGCAATGATGACCGGAAGACGGGTAACTTCCTTGATAAGAACGTCGAGGTTTTTAAGGAGCGCTCCACCGCCTGAGATCACGATGCCTTTATCTACGATATCGGATGCCAGTTCCGGAGGTGTTCGTTCGAGTGCGATCCTTACCGCCTCGACAATGGCGTTCACGGGTTCGTTGATCGCTTCCCTGATCTCTTTTGAGGATATCTCGAGGGTCTTCGGGATACCACCGACGAGGTCGCGCCCCTTGATCTCCAGACTTGACTCATCGTCTTCAGGGTTCGGGTATGCCGATCCGATACTGATCTTGATTATTTCCGCGGTGCGTTCGCCTATCAAGAGGTTATATTTGCGCTTGACATACTGGATGATGGCCTCGTCGATCTTGTCACCGGCGACACGCACTGAATTGCAATACACGATGCCGGCTAAAGATATGACAGCGACTTCCGTTGTGCCCCCGCCGATATCGACGATCATGTTGCCGCTCGGCTCCGTGATGGGAAGCCCGACGCCGATGGCGGCAGCCATGGGTTCCTCGATAAGATAGACTTCCCTTGCACCGGCTGATTCCGCAGACTCCTTTACGGCCCTTTTTTCCACGGGGGTAATGCCTGACGGGACTGAGATGACTATCCTCGGCCGTGCGTAGGATTTCTTGTTGTGTATTTTCTGTATAAAGTATTTCAGCATTGCCTCGGTGATCTCGAAGTCGGCAATGACACCGTCCTTGAGAGGCCGGATCGCAACGATATTGCCCGGCGTCTTGCCGAGCATTTTCTTTGCCTCTTCTCCGACTGCTATGACCTTCTTGGTACCGCGGGAATCTTTATGGACTGCAACAACGGAAGGTTCGTTCGAGACGATCCCCCTGCTTTTCACGTATACCAGGGTGTTAGCAGTGCCGAGGTCGATGGCGAGGTCTTTCGATATAAACCCAAAGAGTGATTCGAACATCTACTCTCCCTTTCTTCCAAATTTTAAAAGTTATTGAAAAAACAGCCTTAATATACTATTTTAAAGTTTCAAAATCAATAATCTTTCAGGGGTATTAAAACCAATGCTCAAGTTCATGAGAAAATACGCTCGAAGCTATTTGATCAAGGTGATTTTTGCCGTCATCATTATTGTTTTTGTCTTCTATTTCGGGGCAGGCTCGCTCCGCGAAAAGGAGACCAGGATCGCCCAGGTTGGAAGCTTCGATATACTTTATCCTGAGTATTACGAGGCATACAACAAGGAACTGGAAATGTTTCGGCAGCTCTACCGTGACAAGTTCGATGAAAAAATGGCGGCTGAGCTCAAGGATAAGGTCCTGCAGGACATGCTCAACAAATATGTCCTCCTTGTCGAGGCAAAAAAACTGGGCATCAACGTGACGGACCAAGAATTTGCCGATCTTATCGGATCGATAGAGGTATTTCGGAAAGATGGAAAATTTGACAAAGATCGGTATGCCTCGGTGCTTCGCCAGAACAAAATGGACCCGGGGCAGTTTGAAAGGATGGAAAGGACCATGCTTTTGATCCGCAAAGTGGTCAGTATTGTACGCGATACCGGGGCTCCTGTGACTGACGCCGATATCTGGGCTGGCTACGTGCAAGAGAAAGGCAAGGTCGACCTTTTTTATTCCCGCTTTTCACCCGCCGCATTTAAAGATAAGATCACGGTCACCGACAAGGAACTTAACGATGCCTACGACAAGGAAAAGGACCGCTTCCGCGGGGAGAACACGTACCGGCTGAAATATATCGTTGTAGATGCGAAAAGCGGGCTTAAAGATGACCAGGTGTACATGGACCTTTTGAAGGCAAAGGACATCGACACATACGGCCGCCAAAAAGGTATTAAGGTCAATGACACGGGAAGAATGAGCCAGAGCGAACTTTTTAAGGCATACAAGAACATTAAGGTCGAAACATGGATAAAAGACCTGCACAAAGGGGATATTTCGCTGCCGGTCAGGGATGATGGGCGCTCCCTTATCTTTCAGCTTGTCGAGCGTGAAGATGGTAAACCGATGGAAAAAAGCGTCGCTCTTCAAAGTATAAAGAACAGGCTTGTCGCGGAAAAGGCAAAAGAAAAGGCCCGGCTCGCGGCGGAGGATGCCGTGAGGAGTAGGTCTGTAGACAAAAAGGAGCATACCGGTTTTATCTCGAGAGGGGCATCGTCGATCCCAAAGATCGGCGAAATTCCCCGGGACAATGCCGGTGTGCTTGGTTTGACGAAAGATAAGCCCGTTTATGACAAACCGGTCGATATAAACGGGGATTATTATGTGTTCGGGTTCGCGGGTGAACAGGATCCCGACCGCCAGGAATGGCAAAAAGACAAGGAGCGTTTTGCGCAGTACTACACCGCACGGCATAAAGAGCAGGTCTTGACCTCTTTTATCGAGGATTCGAAACGGGCGATGCTCAAACAGGGAAAGATCAAGATATTGAAGAATCCCAAAGAGATCTGAGAGTTGTCGCCCATGGTGATCCTCGGCATCGATACGTCCTGCGATGATACATCGCTGGCATTGCTTGACGAGAACAGGAATATCCTCGCTCACGTCATATCGTCCCAGGCGGACCTCCACGGACGATTCGGCGGTGTCGTCCCCGAGATCGCATCTCGAAAACATGTCGAATTGATAGATGTTATCTATAACGATGTCCTGCGGGAAGCAGAGTTGAACGCGGACGACATTGACCTTGTCGGCGTAACATCCGGGCCTGGCCTCATCGGCAGCGTTCTCGTCGGGCTTTGTTTTGCAAAAGGGTTCTGCCTTGCGAGGGGCATTCCGCTTATCGGTGTGAACCATGTCGAGGCCCATGCAATGAGCATATTTCTCGAACACGAGGTGGAGTTTCCCTTTGTGGCGCTCGTTGTTTCCGGTGGACATACGATAATACTCTCTTTCGATGCCCCGTGTTCTTTCAGGGTCGTTGGTTCGACGCTAGACGACGCAGCGGGGGAGGCCTTCGATAAAATTGCCAAGTTCCTCGGTCTCGGGTACCCTGGGGGACGCATCATCGAAGAGTTGGCGCGCAAAGGGTCTCCCGATCATGTCGCTTTCCCCCGCCCCATGATGGATGACGTGCGCTGTAACTTCAGCTTCAGCGGCTTGAAAACGGCGTTCATCACCTACGCAAAAAAACATACGGTCGATGGATCGAATATCAGCGATGTGCTTGCGTCGTTTCAGGAGGCGGTGTGCGATGTTCTTGTGTCGAAGACGTTCAAGGCCGCCAGGCAATCGAACATCAAGCGGATCGTCGTGGGAGGAGGGGTTGCGTCAAACGGGCGGCTCCGCGAGGTTTTTCTCGAAAGGGCAAAAGAGGAGGATTTCGAGGTCATGATCTCATCGCCTCTTTATTGCACCGACAATGGGGCAATGATCGCCTCTCTGGCATCTTTCTATGCCGCCTCAGGGGCCTATTCGGCACTTGATATCAAGGCATATTCACGGATGGTAATGAAATGATCCGGTTGCCATGCTGAAGAAAAGTTTCTCTCAAAATCTCATCAAGGACGCGAATACCCTTCGTAAAATGGTATCTCTTGCGAAGATCTCAAAAGACGATACGGTCGTTGAAATCGGGGCAGGGCGCGGAAACCTGACGAAGGCAATAGCTCTATCGGCCCGTAAGGTCATTGCGATCGAACTCGACCGGGATATGATACCGTACCTCGAGGCGCTTGCCTCCGGGGGACTGTCAGGTACATCATCAAATATCGAGATCGTTTTTCGCGATATATTGGCCGCCGATCTCGCCGATCTCGCCGCACATGGAAAAATAAAGGTAATGGGGAATATACCTTACGGTATTACGGGCCCTATCATTTTCAAGCTGATCGGGGAGCGCGCGTTCGTTGAGAGCGCATTTCTCACTGTCCAGAAAGAGATAGGCGACCGTATTACCGCAAAGCCGGGAACAAGGGCATACGGGTCCTTGTCGGTGATATGTCAGCTTGTTGCCGATGTGAAGGTCCTGATGCGTCTTAAGGCCCACATCTTTATCCCTCCTCCCAAAGTTGACAGCATCTACTTTTCGATGCATTTCAGGGATGATGCGGACTACGTGAACGATGATTTCATGTCCTTTGTCCGGGGAGCGTTCAGTCATAAGCGAAAATTTATGCGCAACGCTCTACGGGAGAGGTATACCGATCTGCAGATAGATGAGCTCTACGAGCTCATGCATCTTCCCCGTCCGGTGCGGGCCGAAGAATTGGAGCCCGGTTTGTTTCGAGTGATGTATCACACGATCGCGAAAAAGGACAGATAGGAGGATCTATTTCAGTTCGGGGCGGGGAAAGAGCCCTGCCTTTTTTACGATCTCAGGGACTATCTCCTCCCATTCTATGGCCATCGTATGGATACCTGCTATCCCTTCGATATTCCTGACCGCTTCGATGGTCTCGAGACAAATTGCAACCCCTTCGTCCCGATGCCGTTCTTTCGGGATGGATCCCATGCGTTCTATCAGGTGATCGGGCACATCCATTCCGGGAACGGAATTTTTCATATAACGGGCCATGGCCGGTGACTTCAGAGGGGTGATCCCGGCAAGGATGTGCGCCTTTTCATGAATTCCCAGGTCCCGCACCATCTCCATCCATCGCATGAATTTTTCGATATTGAAGACGCACTGGGTCTGGACAAATTGAGCACCGGCCCTGACCTTTTTTGCGAGCCGCAAAGCCCGGATCTCAAACGGGTCGGCGAACGGGTTTTCAACGCACCCGATAAAAACATCGGGAGCACCTTTTATTTCCTGGCCGCTTAAGAATTTCGCTTCATCACGCATGGTCCGCAGTGTATCGATCAGTTGGACCGAGTCTATATCGTGTACATTTTTTGCACCCGGATGGTCACCAAATGATTGATGATCCCCCGTCAGGCACAGGATATTGCGAATGCCGAGCGCAGATGCGCCAAGGACGTCACTCTGCAGGGCTATCCGGTTCCGGTCCCGTACGGTCATCTGAAGAACCGGGTCAAGGCCCATTTCCTTGAGGACTAGGCACGATGTCAGGCTCGACATCCGGACCACGGCCGTCTGGTTGTCGGTAACGTTCACTGCGTCCACATATCCCTTGAGGATGTCCCCTTTTTTTCTGATCACATCCGGGTCAGCGCCGCGCGGAGGCCCGCATTCCGCAGTGACCGCAAAATGCCCCAGGGTGAGAACCTTTTGAAGATTGCCGACCGGGATCATAGCGCCATGTCCTCCCTTATCCTTTTACGGGGCCCCCCGTCACGGGATGTCGACCAATCCCTGGGCTTTTCTATTTCGTTATATGTTTCGAGCTCCCCCCGTGCTTTCAACCTGTCTATGATCAACTGCCATGCGCACGGAAGGGTATCGTTCACTTCGCAGACGCCCCCGTGGGAGCCGCCGCAGGGGCCGTTCATGATGCTTTTGGCACAGCGTGCAACAGGGCATATTCCACGTGTCCTGTCGAGGACACAGTTGCCGCATCCCTGGCAGCGTTCCGACCATATTCCCGCCTGCTCCGTCACACCCATGAAACGTGTATTGACGGCGGGGAGTATCGGCATGTCGGGGTAATTCTCGGCAACGAACTGAACGCCGCACCCGCAGGCGAGCGACAGAACGACATCGTAATCATTGAGCGACTCGGCCAGCGTGTTCGCATATTCGGGATCGCACTGCCTCTCGAGCGTCTTTTCCCCAACATCCGTTATGCGGCCTTCGATCTGTCTCCTGATACGGATCTGCGAGGCAAGAAGGGCAGTCTCCCTGGTGCCGCCGACAGCACAGACAGTCACACACTCATTACATCCGAGAAGCAATATTTTCTCATAGGGAGAGATCATCTTCATGATCTCATCAAACGGTTTCCTATCGGCAACGATCATCTCGGTCTCCTTGGTCACGGTCTAAAGTCTCAAATTAAAAACCAGGTTCTTTTGCCTGAGACCTGAAACTATTTTTTTATGGGACTTGAGCCCAACTCCCGTATTTTCTCGGTCATCTCCCGCATGACCTGTGCGAATTTGCGGCCGTCGGATGCGGAGAGGCTGTACATTCCGAGACGCTCACCACCGATGCCCGCTTCGTCGAGAAGCGCTTTCGCATACCGCACGCGTTTTCCTGCCCGTATATTTCCGGCAATGAAATGACAATCCCCGTCAAGACATCCCACGAGGCATACGCCGTCGGCCCCGCTTTGGAAGGCTTCGAGCATATGGATCGTGTCGACCCTGCCGGTGCAGGGCACCTTGATGATCTTCACCGACGCGGGATAGGAAAGCCTCATCGAACCTGCCAGGTCCGCCGCGGAATATCCTCAATATTCGCAGCAAAAAGCGATTATTTGTATGTTATCCATTGGTCTCTTCCAATTTTAGATCGTAAGTCGTAAAAGCACATGTCTGTTTTCTCCATAATAATCATACTTAATGGGTTATTTCTTTTACTACTTACGCCTTACGACTCATTGCTGCCCTTACCTTGGCTATTATCTGTACGTCCCGTGAATGCATCAGATCTATCGCCTTCGCAGGGCATTCGGCTGCGCATGTGCCGCAGCCCTTGCATTTGCTCGCATCGATCACTGCGCTCCCGTCCTCATCGATCATCGGCACGCCGAAAGGGCATGTCCTCACGCAGGTCAGGCATGCGGCGCATGCATCGCTGTTGACCCTGGCGACCATGGCATCGACGGTTATGGCGTCTTTGGCAAGGGTCGTCAGGGCCCGTCCCGCCGCTCCTAAAGCCTGTGTTATTGTCTCACTTATATTTTTCGGTGCATGGCACGTTCCTGCCATGTAAAACCCGTCGGCAGCGAAATCTATGGGTTTTAATTTCATATGCGCTTCATGAAAGAACCCGTCACGGGTCCGGGGAAGTTTGAATATGCCAGCAATGTCAGCTGTGGTGTTGGGTATCATGGCGCTCGAAAGCACCAGCCTGTCTGCCAGGACTCCGGTGGTTTCGCCAAGGGCCGTGTCAAAACAGCGTACGTAAAGCCCGTCATTTTTCTTTTCGACCGCGGGCCCGTTATTCTGTGAAAAACGAATGAACCGTATACCCATGCGCCGGGCAGTCTTATAGTATTTTTCGGAGAACCCATAGCTCATCATGTCGCGGAACATGATAACGATCTCGGCTTTGGGCCATTTCTTTTTCATCGCCATTGCATTTTTCAGCGCAGTGAGGCAGCAGACCCGGCTGCAATATTGTCTTTGATCATTCCGTGAACCGACGCACTGGATCATGACGCATGTCCCCACTTCGGCAAGTGTCCCGTCGTTGAGCACCACCTCGAGTTGAAGCTGGGTCATCACCCGCTCATCTTCGCCGAAGAGATAGAGACCGTTCGGCCTCAATTCCGAGGCGCCCGTTGCAAGTATCGTAACGGAATGACTGATCTCTTCCGGTGGCCGGCCGTCGGTCATGATCTCGGTCAGGAAATTTCCCCGGGAGCCCTCGAAATCGATGACCTCGGAGTCCGTGTGAACACGGATGTGCGGGTGATCCATCACCTTCCGGACGGTATCATGAAGGAATTGCTGCGCATCGAGTCCTTCAACGGTTATGAAGATATTGTTGACATTGCCTCCGAGCCGCTTTTCCTTTTCGACAAGATGCACGGTAAAACCCTGGTCTGCAATGCTCAAGGCGGCCGTCATACCTGCGATACCACCCCCTATCACCAGTGCGGACTTTTCGACAGGCAATGTTTTTTCGACAAGCGGTTCTATATGATGCGCATTCGCGACGGCCATCCGGACCAGGTCTTTTGCTTTCTCGGTTGCGTTCGTCCTGTCGTGCATATGGACCCACGAGCACTGGTCCCGGATATTCGCCATCTCGAAAAGGTATTTGTTGAGGCCCGCGTCGCGGATCAGGGACCGGAATATCGGCTCATGGGTTCGCGTCGAGCAGGAGGCCACTATTACGCGATTGAGGTCGAGTTCATGGATAATGTTCTTTATCCTCTCCTGGGTATCCTGGGAACATGTAAAAAGGTATTGATCGGCAAAGACAACACCGGGAAGCCCTGCGGCATAATCCTTTACTGCCGGTACGTCTATAATACCTCCGATGTTGACGCCGCAGTTACAGATAAAAACACCGATCCTAGGTTTCTGCCCGGCTATGTCCCGTTCATCGGGAGCGGATAGGACCGTAATATCCCGCCAGCGCATATCAGCAAGAGATGATGCGGCGGTACACGCGGCGGCCGACCCCTCTATAACTGTCTCCGATATATCGCGAGGGGCGGCTGAACCGCCGCATACGTAGATCCCCTGACGGGATGTGACAAGCGGTGTCAAAGGTCCCGTATCGACAAAGCCGTAATCGTTGGACGCGACGTTTATCACCCGCGAGAGCCCGCCGAGCTGTTTTGAGGGCCTCAAGCCCACGGCGAGGACAACGAGATCGAACGTTTCGGTCACGACAGCCCCGTCAGCACCGGTATAGGTTATGTCGAGATCCTTCGTGTCCGGATCTTCGTAGACGCGGGAGATAGCCGACCGAATGTACCGTACGCCGTATTCCGAACGCGCCCGTTCAAAGTGTTCGTCGTATCCTTTGCCGAATGTTCTGACGTCCATATAGAAGATGGTGGGCTCGATGTCGCGATGATGTTCCTTTGATATTATTGCCTCCTCCATTGCAAACATGCAGCAGATGGACGAACAATAAGGGTTCTCATTGTTCCGGCTTCCGACGCACTGGATGAAAGCGATCTTCCGGGGTATCCTGCCGTCGGACGGCCTCATGACCTGCGCTCCCGTAGGCCCTGTGGCGGAGAGGACGCGTTCGTAATCGACGCTGCTCAAGACATTGTCGAATGAATGGTATCCCAATTCTTTCATTGCGGTCGCGTCAAACTCGTCGAAACCGCACGCAATTATTATGCTGCCGACGTCAAGGACCCTCTCTGCCGGCCCCTCGCTAAAATTGATGGCTTCGGGCTTGCAGAACTCCTCGCATATCCCGCAGCCGAGGCACCTGCGGCAACTCAGGCATCGTTTTGCCTCTTCAACGGCGCTTTTTTCATCGAGCGTGCCGACCGTCTCCACGAACCCTTTGCGGTTGGCTATCGCAGTACGGGGGATGCTGGCCCGGGCCTTTTGTTCAACGTGGAATGGCACATCGTCGAGAATTTTATCGTCTTCGGCAAGCCGGCCTTCCAGAAGGTCCCGTCCCTCCAGATACCTGATCATGGATTCGGCGGCCCGCTTTCCCTGGGCGATCGCATCGATAGCGCTACGTGGCCCAGTTACGGCATTTCCGCCGGCGAACACGCCTTTGTGCGTGGTTGCGAGCGACACGGGGTCGACCTTTACCCGGCCGTCTTCATGCCGTTCGATCGTCGGGGATGCTGAAAGATAAGTCGTATCGATCGTCTCGTATATCACGAGGATCAGCGTGTCCATATCAAAGATCACAGTATTCGACGTATCGTACACGGGATCGAAGATGCCTTCGCTGTTGAAGACCTGTGTGCACCGAGCCAGTTCCATCCCGGTCACGTGTCCGTCGCTCGCGAGGATCGTCAGGGGGCCCCAGGCATTGTGGAATACGATATCCTCCTCGATGGCCTGGTCTATTTCCCACCGATGGGCTGGCATGTCGTCCCATTTTTCAAGGGCCACGATATGGACATCCGGTGCTCCCAGTCTTCGAGCGGTAATTGCCGTATCCATTGCAACGTTCCCGCCCCCGATCACGAAAACCCTCTTCCCGATCGAAATGTTTTTGTCCGTTTTTACGTCCTTGAGAAAATCAAGGGCGCTTACCACCCCTTGTGCGTCCTCATTGGGGATCCCGAGCTTTCTGCGCCCGTGTGCCCCGGACGCGATGAACGTTGAATCGAAGGAATCAAGGATGCTGCCAAGCGGAAGGTGAACCCCTACGCGGGTGTTCATGCTGAGCTCAACACCCATGCGTTCTGCGATCGAGAACTCGCGTGCAAGCACATCGGGAGGCAGCCTGTAGGCGGGGATCCCGGCATACAACATTCCTCCTGGTTGTTCGTTTGCGTCGAATATCGTTACCCTGTAACCCGCCTTGCGTAATTCGACAGCACACGTAAGGCCGGCAGGGCCCGCGCCGATGACCGCAGTTTTCCTGTCCTTTTTCGGTGCGATCTCAGGGAGAAGGGGCTCCCGCCTCCCGATCTCGTAGTCGGCGAGAAAACGTTTGAGGGCGCATATTGCGATGGGTTGATCGACCTGCTTTCCCCTGAGGCAGGCATTTTCGCAAGGGTGCGCGCATATACGGCCGATGATGCCGGGAAAAGGAAGTTTATCCCGTACGAGGTCCAGCGCTTCAAAGAATTTTCCCTCGGCAATAAGGCCGATATAGTCACGGGCATTGAGATTGATCGGGCAGGTGTAGATGCATGGTGAAAGCTGCCTGTCTATCATGTACGTCGACGGTATGGCCTGGGGGAAATTGATGAAGGCGGCGCTGCGCAGCGACATTTCCTCGTTGTACACATTGCCGACCTCGAGCGGGCACACGGTCGAGCAGGATGTGCATGACGTGCACTTTTCGGGAAGCACCCGTCTCGGCCGGGTCCGTAAGGTGGCCCTAAAATGCCCCGGCCCTCCTTCAAGGCGAAAAACCTCCGAGTTCATAAGAAGTTCGATATTCGGGTTTTTACCCACCTCCACGAGTTTCGGTGCCATGACGCACATGGAACAGTCATTTGTGGGGAATATCTTGTCGAGCTGGGCCATATTACCGCCGATGTTCGGTTTGCGGTCCGCAAGATAAACCTTGAACCCGGCCTCCGCGCAGTTGAGCGCAGCCTCCATGCCGGCAATGCCTGCACCTATGATGAGGATGGCCCCGGACCTTTCCGAACCGTTCTTCCCGTTTTTGCCGGTCAGTCTATTTCCTCCTGTACAATGCGTCACGGTCATTATAACCGGCAATATCCACGCTGTCACGCCGTGCAAGTTCTTTTATGTGATCGAAAACAATGCCCGGCTTAAGGCCAAGGGCTCGGGCCAGTTGAGGTACCGATGCCGGGCCGCCACCAAGGTTCTCGAGGATACGTGCCCGTTCAACGGCCCGTTGGAGAAGCGGATCGAAAACAAGGGAAAATTGTCGTGCAGTAAAGCGCTCCCTGTAGACGTTCCCGCTCATGAGAGTCCCCTGTTTTTTAAGGAGCCTTTCGAGCTTTTCAGCGCCATCGGGGTCCTGTGTTCTCACAAATTCGATCATGGACCGGCGCCAGGCATCGATATCGTCATCATATGACTGCATATTACCGGACATGCCCTTTCACAGGTGCTATCGCCTGTTCTATATCTCTTATGCTCACAATATGCCGTGCGCCGCCGGAGATTTTGCCGAAAATAGCCAGTTCGAAGATCTCCGGAAGAAAAAGAACGGGAACAGGCTGGATATCTTCGCCGAGATACGTGATGAGGTCCAGATTGAGCTGACATAGCGGGCAAGTTGTGACAATTGTCTGTGCCCCCGAGCGTACCACCGCCTTTATGAGACGCCCGGAGAGCTTTGCCGTTACATCGCCGTTCGTTATTGTCGAGCTCGCGCCGCAACATTCGGTCTTGTATTGCCAGGGGATCACGGTCACGCCCAGAGCCTTGAGAATGATATCCATTCCCATGGGGTCTTCAATGTCGTCGGATGGGGAGATCCCCATAATGCGCGTCAGGAGGCATCCATAGTAAGCGACCGCATGGATCGGGGCAAGATCATATGACACCGAGTCTGCGATCCGTTCGATGCCGATGTATTCGAGGAACACCTCGATAATATTCTTGACCTCGATATTTCCGTTGCAGGAAAGCGGGGAAAGTGCATCGTTCACCATGCGCCGGGTTTCCTTGTCTTCGGCAATTTTTCTGGCAGCCGTTTTCGTCCGTGCATAACATGCAGAGCATGGAGCGACGAGGTGAAAACCGGATCCTTCGGCGAGCGCAATGTTCCGCGCGCTCAAGGCAAGAGACAGGCCTTCATTTACCATCAATGCCGCTAAAGCCCCGCAACACGACCAGTCATCGAGTTCCTTAAGCGCTACACCGTAGTAAGCCATTACCTTTTTCAGTGAAATGTCATAAAAATCGCTCGATGATCTCAGGGAACATCCGGGATAGTAGGAAAGAGCGATCACTTGCCCCTCCCGCCTGTTTTTTTAATGATGGACCGTATATTGTTCCTGTCCGCCACGTTGTGCGGGAAGAGGCCGATCCTCCGTTTTTTGATCATACCGATCCCCATGCGATAACTTTTCAGGAGCTCCCTGCGGGAAAGGCGGTATCGCATGACCGTTCCCAGTTCGTACATATGGCCATGCCGGGCTATGCTTTCGACCATCAGGGTATCAAACTCGTGGATATTCGTTTGGGCAGCCAGACCGGATTCAACGGACATTCGCCTCAAGACCGTGAAGATGCGCGCGACATCTATGCCGTTCGGGCATCGGATGCTGCACGCGGCGCATTGCAGACATGCCCAGAGCCCCGCCGACGACAGCACACACTCCCGCTCGCCCGAGATGATGTATCCGATGATCCTGTGGGGAACGATATCCATGTCCCGGGCCGCGGGGCATCCGTTTGTACAGCGAAAACACTGGTAGCACTCCGAAACGGCTATCCCCGTCATCTCTTCCATCTCACTGAGAAAAAAACGCTCGGGCATAAGATTAGTATTCTCACATTTTTTTGAAATGATGTCGACCTTTTCCGCCGTCCTTCCATCTTCGAGGCCGTTGTGGTAATCTTTAGCCATGGAAAAACCCAGGATACGGTTTATCGAAGCGTTCCCTTACGAACAGAACGGGAAGCAACTGGTCATTTTAAGGGATGCCGAAGGAATATCCCGGGAAGCACTGGCGGTTTCACGGCATGTCGCCCTTATTGTCTCGCTCATGGATGGCACGAATAGCTTGAGGGACATCCAGGCCGAGTTCATGCGTGTTACGGGCGAAATGGTCTCCACGGAACAGATTGAAGACCTCGTGAAAATGCTGGATCAAAACCTGTTTCTCCAAAATGACCGGTATATGGCGCATGTCAAGGCCCTCCACGATGAGTACGACCGGCTGCCGGTCCGGCCGGCATATCTCGCGGGCACAGGATATTCGGCAAACAGGATGGACCTCCTGTCTTTTCTCGACGGAATGTTCGACGGCCATATGCATGTTGATAACGCACCAGGGGAAGTTTCAGGTATTCTGGCACCGCATATCGATTATTCACGCGGTGCATCGGTATACGGCCGGATATACCCGTATCTCAAAAATGCGTCAAGACCATTGATGGTAATTTTGGGCACCTGCCATCGTGCTACGCGGGGGCTCTTGAGCATATCGCTCAAAGATTTCGAGACCCCTCTGGAGACAGTTCCGGTCGGTCCGGGACTCAAAGACTTGGTAAGGGGAAACAATTTCCTCAATCGTTATATCGAAGAATGGCCGCACAGGATCGAACATTCGATCGAATTGCAGCTCCCGCTCATACAGTTCATGGTACAGCATGATTTCGAGATATTGCCGGTCCTGACCGGCTCAATGCACGAATATGTCGAAGGCGCAAAGTCGATCGATGACGACGAGATCCGGCAGCTGACCGAGAACCTCAAACATGTTCTCGAGGCATATGGCAAACCATACTGTATTATCGCCGGGGCCGATCTCGCTCATATCGGTGCCCAGTTCGGCGACCTTTATCCCATCGACGCAACGGTCATGGAGCGGTCAAGGAGAAAGGACGAAGCACTGCTCGGGCATATAAGGAATGCCGATGCAGACGCCTTCTTCATGGAGATAAAGGAAGAGGGGGATCAACGAAGAATCTGCGGCCTGACGCCGATCTTTTTCCAGTTGAAACTTCTTGCAGGCTGCAGCGCCGATATCGTTGATTATGATCAATGGACCGACGGACATTCGTCGGTCAGTTTTGCCGGCGGTTTTTTTTCTGCCGGAAATAAACCTGTTAACCGAGGAATACCGTGACGAGAAAAAATGACAGTGGATCGGCAGCTGACGCCATAACGCGCCCGGCTTCAGAGGAATCGATACCCGACCTTGTGGATTTCGTTCGAAGAACGGCGACCGGATGCGGATACCAGGACGATACGATCGAAGATCTCGGGCGCGCCACTGAAGAGGCGGCGCTCAACATAATCCGTTTTGCATGTCGCGGCATGCAGGCGGAGATCGGCGTCATGTGCCTTGTTCATGAAAATGGCGCCCTTTATATTACGATCACCGATACCGGCGCTCCCTTCAACATGCTTCTCGCAGGCACCTTTCCGGAAACTGATGATTTCTTCGGTCCCGGGCAGAAGCCTTCAACGAAAATAATGAAGAAAGCGGCAAGGAATATCGAATATAAGCGCAATGCCGACAAAAATATACTGATATTCACTGTATCGCACGATCCCGGGGGAATAATAAGAAAAGGGTAAGCCGTAAGTCGTTAAGAGACCTCCCGTTTCTTTACGCCTTACGCCTTACGGCAAAACCACTGTCGAGTCGGGGGCGGCCTTGATCCTGTTATCATTCCATTTTATGATCTGTTCATCCGAATCATAGTCGATAATGTTGAGGCCGGGCTTGAGAGTGGCGTTCATCTGCAATGATCTCCCGTCTTCTGTCTGGAGGAGGACCGTGTGCGCCCCGGGTTTGATCTCGAGGGAATCGAGGGCGCCAAAACACCGGTCCTGTTCGGGGATATCCCTGTGTCCGGGCGGCAGGGTGACCGAATAGACATCGTCGATAAATAATCTGCCATCCGTTTTGATGAGGGTTTTTGTCAGCTTTCCGACCTGTTTGCCGTTAAGAAGTAAAAGGGCGTCAGAAAATGATTCGCCAGCGACGTTGACCAAAAGCCGTGCCGGTTCCGGTTTTTTGCATCCCGTTATTGAAAGAAGGATGGCCAGAGGAAGAATACCAAGAAAAATAAGTATGCGCTTGCGTGTCATTATAAAACCCGGATCGGCGGTTGCTCAAACGATGGTTAGAAAGCGCAGCCTTGCTTAGTATAATAAAAACTCGCGGAATGGCAAAACAAAAAAAGACCTGAAGGACCCTCTATTCACCTATCATGTGGAATATGACGAGCCTTTCCCGGGGGCGATTGTCAAACTCGGCAAGCACTACCTGCTGCCATGTTCCGAGAAGAAGTCTGCCAGATAAAAAGGGAACTGTCAATGACTGCCCTGTGAGGGTGGCGCGCAGGTGGCTGAAGCCATTGGCGTCGCCCCATGTTTTGTCATGGTAATAACTGCGGTCGGAGGGGACGAGTTTTTCGTAGAAATCTTTAACGTCATGAATAAGTCCCGGCTCGTACTCGAACGTCGTGATACCGGCGGTCGACCCCTGGACGAAAATTGTCATATTCCCGATAACGAGTGTTGACCTGCTGAGGCCCTTTACAAGGTCCGGGGTTATATTGATAAGATCTCCCGTACCTTTGGTCGAGTATTCCTTGTGCTCGCTAATGATTTTCATTCATATTTCCTGTACGCGGTTTAGCACCTCAAATATGATAGATAATTCTAAACCTTATATTCCTGAAAGAAAACCATTTTTTAAAAAGTTCGGCGTTTATAAGATAGTTGCGCTGATTGACAAAGTCTTGCATTCTTGTTGGCATGCAGATTTTTGACCTATATTTTGGCCATACATTTCCTATATTGTATGGCGACATATGGGCTGATACAACATTGTCAAACATATAGCCGCCGGTTACTAGATGACGAGTAGCTAACAAGGAAAGGAGGTTTTTACGTATCTGGTAATGCTTAAAGACAAACAAAAGATGTGGATGCCCCAGTTCGCCCGTCAGCTGCAATTAAAAAACAAGATCCTCTATATCCTGAAAGAGGAAGACAATAACTGTCATTGGAGCACAAAAAATGGGAGAAAATGGAGGAGCACTATGAAAACGGTGGGTGTATCGAATCTGGTAAAAGCTCTGATGGCCAGTATTTTTGCATTATGATGCTCTTTCCGGCACTCCTCGCTGTACACGCCCAATCCATCCAGATAGTCCCTAACCCCAATCCGGCAGGCAACACGATCGATACTCCCCGTGATTTTTTAAACAATCCTCCGGACGTAACTGCCCATAACAGCATCTATTTCATGAATAACGGTACCGTGAATTTCCGGGCAGCTTTGATGACAGGGGAGTTTTTAACAATAATGGAAAGATGGAGGATGGGGTTCGGGCGGATGACTCGATCACCCCGCAAGTACGGCGGAACCGGCCTCGGGTTGTCCATATCCCGCCAGATCCTGAACCTCATGGGATCGGACCTCAAGGCCACGAGCGAGCCAGGACACGGCAATGAGTTTACCTTTACCATAGGCTTTGACTATCC
>Ga0172382_10001028_pt1 | contig 51441 bp, 43 predicted proteins | sample Leawel138RmetaG_FD_122245 | JGI IMG/M metagenome (GOLD analysis project Ga0172382, IMG submission 122245) | Leachate microbial communities from a municipal landfill in Southern Ontario, Canada - Leachate well 138R metaG | ecosystem: Engineered > Solid waste > Landfill > Unclassified | place... | reverse complement strand
GACGGTGCGTTCGAGGTGGATGCCGACGGCGTGCTGATGACCCGCCGCGGCATGCCGGTGGTCGGCGACGCCGGGCCGATCATGATTCCGCCCAACAGCCAGGTGCTGATCGGCACCGACGGCACCATCAGCGCCCGGACCGGCAACGAGGCCCCGGTCCAGGTCGGCCGCCTGCGCCTGGTCAACCCGTCGCCCGGCGATCTCGTCAAGGGCGACGACGGCCTGGTCCGGACCCGGGACGGCATGCCGCCAATCGAGGATCCGCAGGTCACCGTCGTCGACGGCGCCCTCGAGGGCAGCAATGTCAACGTGGTCGAGTCGATGGTCGGGATGATCCAGCTGGCGCGCCAGTTCGAGATGCAGATGCAGTTGATGCGCAACGCCGAGACCAACGACCAGCGGGCGGCACAGCTGCTGGGCAGCGGCGGCTGAAGCATCGAGGGAAGGAGGAAGCAGCCATGATTCGATCACTCTGGATCGCCAAGACCGGGCTCGATGCGCAGCAGACGCAGCTCGACACCATCTCGCACAACCTCGCGAACGTGGCCACCAACGGCTACAAGCGCTCGCATGCGGTGTTCGAGGACATGCTCTACCAGAACATGCGACAGGCCGGCGGCCAGTCGACCCAGCAGACCATGCTGCCCACCGGCCTGCAGATCGGTACCGGCGTTCGACCGGTGGCCACCAGCCGGATCTTCACCCAGGGCAACCTCCAGCAGACCGGCAACCAGCTCGATCTGGCGATCAACGGCAACGGCTTCTTCCCGATACAGCTGCCCGACGGTACCGAGGCGTATACCCGCGACGGCTCCTTCCGGATCGATGCCGAGGGCCAGCTCGTGACGCCCAACGGCTATCCGCTGTCGCCGCCGGTGGCCTTGCCCCCCAATACCCAGAGCATCACCATCGGGGTGGACGGCATCATCTCCGCCCAGGTCTCCGGCCAGGCGATGCCGGTGCAGATGGGCCAGATCCAGCTCGCCACCTTCGTCAATCCGGCCGGTCTCGATCCCCGCGGCCAGAACCTGTTCACCGAGACCGCCGCTTCGGGCACCCCGATCATCGGCCAGCCCGGCATCAACGGTGCCGGCGAACTGAGCCAGGGCTACGTCGAGACCTCGAACGTCAATGTCGTCGAGGAACTGGTGGCGATGATCCAGACCCAGCGCGCCTACGAGATCAACTCCAAGGCGATCCAGACCAGCGACCAGATGCTGGCGCGCCTCACGCAACTCTGACCCCGGCCCGCGCCATGTCCGCCACCCGCTCCATCCTCGCCCGTCTCGTCGTCCTGGCCGCCGTGCTGCTTGCCGGCTGCTCGTCGATGCAGACCCCGCAGGTCGCCGTCCACGAACCGACCTCGGCGCGCGCCGAGCCGAGCGTCGCGGTCGCCGCCTCGCGCCAGCCGCCGCCCGTGGTCGCCAACGGCGCGATCTTCCAGGTCGCCACCTATCGGCCGCTCTTCGAGGATCGGCGGGCGCGACATGTCGGCGACCTGCTGACGATAGACCTCGTCGAGAAGACTTCCGCTCGCCAGAGCGCATCGAGTACGGTCGACCGCTCGGGATCGGTCGGTGGCTCGGTCACCGCCTTGCCCTTCGTGCGCTCGAGCCGGCTCGACCGCCTCCGCCTGGAGGGCGAATCCTCGAACACCTTCGAGGGCAGGGGCGAGACCGGCTCGGACAACATGCTGACCGGCACCATCACGGTCACGGTGGTCGAGGTCCTTCCCAACGGCAACCTGCTCGTCTCGGGCGAGAAGCAGGTGGGCGTGAACCAGAACGTCGACGTGCTGCGCTTCTCGGGCGTCGTGCCCCCGCAGAGCATCCAGGGTGACAACCGCGTGCCCTCGAACAAGGTGGCCGATGCGCGGGTGGAGTTCCGCGGTCGCGGCGACGTCGACCGCGCCCAGACCGTGGGCTGGCTGTCGCGTTTCTTCCTCAGCTGGCTGCCGATCTGAGTATCGAGCATCCCGGAGTCCGAACATGATCCTCGACAGCTTCCGCCAGGGCCCGCGCGCCTTCCGCCCGACCGGCCGTCTCCTGCTGGCTGCGCTCGCCCTTGTCCTGGGCATCGGCGTCGCCCCGGCCAGCGCCGAGCGCATCAAGGAGCTCGCCACCGTACAGGGGGTGCGCTCCAACCAGCTGATCGGCTATGGCCTGATGGTCGGGCTCGATGGCTCCGGCGACCAGAGCACCCAGGCCCCGTTCACCGTGCAGAGCATGCAGTCGATGCTCTCGCAGCTGGGCATCGTGCTGCCGCCGGGCATCACGCCGCAGCTGCGGAACTCGGCTGCGGTGATGGTGACCGCCCAGCTGCCGGCCTACGCCCAGCCCGGACAGCAGATCGACATCACGGTTTCCTCGCTCGGCAACGCCAAGAGCCTGCGCGGGGGCACGCTGCTGCTGACTCCCCTGCGGGGCGCCGATGGGGAGATCTATGCGATGGCCCAGGGCAACATCGTGGTCGGCGGGGCAGGGGCCGCCGCCGGCGGCAGCCAGGTCACGATCAATCACCTGAGCGCCGGCCGGGTGCCGGGCGGGGCGACGGTTGAAAGGGCGGTTCCGAACCGGATCCTGGAGGGTGAGTTCATCCATCTCGAGCTCGAGGCGACCGACTTCTCCACCGCCCAGCGGGTCGCCGACGCGGTCAACGCCCGTTTCGGCCAGCTCGCCGCTGGCGGCGCCGTCGCCCATGCCCTGGATCCGCGCGTGATCCGGGTCCGCCTGCCCGAGGATCCCGCGCGCCGGGTCGGCTTCATGGCCGAGCTGGAGCTGATCGACGTGATCGCCGGGCCGCCGGTCGCGAAGGTCATCGTGAACGCCCGGACCGGATCGGTGGTGATGAACCAGGCCGTGAGCCTGGAGGCGTCGGCGGTCGCCCACGGCAACCTGTCGGTGACGATCAGCTCCACTCCGATGGTGAGCCAGCCCAATCCTTTCTCTCAAGGTTCCACGGTTGCGGCCGAAATGTCGGACATCACGATCCGGCAGGAGGGTGGGGCCCTGATGGTCCTGCCCGGGGCGGCCCGGCTGTCCGATGTCGTCAAGGCGCTCAATGCGCTCGGCGCCAGCGCCCAGGACCTGATCGCGATCCTGCAGGCCCTCAAGGCGGCCGGCAGCCTGAAGGCGGAACTGGAGATCATCTGATGCGGGAAGTCGCTGGCCTGGCCGTGGATGCGGGGGCCCTCTCCCGGCTGCGGCAGCAGGCCTCGGCCGACCCCCGGCAGGCGATACGCGAGGCCGCAGCGCAGTTCGAGGCGCTCTTCATGCAGCAGATGTTGAAGAGCATGCGCGAGGCGATTCCACGCAGCGGGCTGCTCGACGGGCCCGGACAGTCGACCTACGAGAGCATGCTCGACAGCCAGCTGGCCCAGTCGGTCGGTGGCCGGCCCGGTGGGCTGGCCGACGTCCTGGTGCGCCAGCTGAGCCGGCACATCGAAGGCGGGCAGCCGCCCGAAGATGGGCAGCAAGCCTCGCGGGGCCTCCCGGCATCGGGGGTTCCGGCGGCCGCCGCCGGGGACGGCGGGCTCGCGGCCGGCCCGGGACGCCCGGGCGAAGCCCCGCTTTCGCCCGGCCTGCGGCGAACCATGCTCGCGCCCTCGATGGCCGCGATCTCGACGGTGGGCGGCCTGCCCGGCGTGCTGGCGGGCGCCCTGGGCCGGACCGGTACCGATGCGGGGCGCACCGGCATCGCCGGGGCCGATGCCACGGCGGGCGCCGGACGGGCCGCGCGCGGCGCGAGCGGCCGGGGCGGCGCTTCTCCGGTGCAGGTCGACTTCGTCGAGCGGATGTACCCCCATGCCCAGGCCGCCCAACGCGCCACCGGTGTCCGGGCAGAGTTCATCGTCGGCCAGGCGGCGCTCGAATCCGGCTGGGGCCGCGCCGAGATGCGACATCCCGATGGCCGCGCGGCGCACAACCTGTTCGGCATCAAGGCGGGTCGTGGCTGGACGGGTCCGACCGTGGATGTGCTGACCACCGAGTACATTGACGGCAAGGCGCGCAAGTCGGTCGAAACCTTCCGCGCCTACGGCTCCTATGCGGAGGCCTTCACCGACTGGGCGCGCCTGATGACGCGCAGCAGCCGCTACGGCGAGGTCGTCAAGGCCGGCAACAGCGCCGAGGCCTTCGCGAGCGGCCTGCAGCGCGCCGGCTACGCCACCGACCCGAACTACGCCAGCAAGCTCGAGCGCACGATCGAACGCGCGATCGAACTGCGCCGGCTGCAGATCTGACGGAGAGTCCTGATGGGTGCACTCGAGATCGGCTCCTCGGCCCTGCGGGCGGCCTACGCCCAGCTGCAGACGACGGGCAACAACATCGCCAATGCCGCGACGCCGGGCTATTCGCGCCAGCGCGTCATCCTCGCCGAGGCGACCACGAGCTTCAGCGGCGCGGGCTTCATGGGCCGGGGCGTCGACGTGGTCACGGTCGAGCGCCAGTACAACGATTTTCTCGCGCGCGAGATCCATCTCGCGACGGCCGCCGAGGCCTCCGACAGCGCGCGAGCCGGCGCGCTGGGGCGCCTCGACCGCCTGTTCGCCGATGGCGACCATGGCGTGGGGGCGGCGTACAACGAGCTCACCGCCGCCATGGCGGACCTGACCAACCGCCCCTTCGATGCGGCGGCACGGTCGGTCCTCGCGCAGCGGGCGAACATCCTGGCGCAACGGATCGCCGCGGCCGACGATCGCATGGGGCAGATCGGCATGGACGTCGATCGCAGCCTCGGGCAGCAGGCGGTCGAACTCAACCAGAAACTCGGGGAACTGGCCGGCATCAACAACCGGATCGCCTCCGTGCACGGCAGTGGCCATTCGCCCAACGAGCTGCTCGATCGCCGAGATCACCTGATCGACGAGATCAGCAAGCTGGCCCGGGTCAACGTCTACATCAACGACGACCAGACCGTCTCGCTGTACGCCGGCACCGGCGATGCGCTCGTGCTCGGTGCGAACGCATCGAGCATCGCGATCGAGAATGATCCACAGAATCCCGAGATCGCCCGGCTGCTGCTGGTCAGCGGCGATCGCTCGGTCCGCATGAACGAAGCGATGCTCGGGGGCGGCAGCATCGCCGGCCTGCTCGAGTTCCGCAACCGCGACCTGCAGGAGTCGCGCTGGCAGCTCGGCCAGCTGGCGGGCGCCATTGCATACGCCTACAACACCCAGCAGTCGCTCGGCCTGGACCAGAACGGCATGGCCGGGGCGGACGTCTTTCGGACCGGCGCGGTGAACTCCCTGGGCGCCGGCTCGAACACCGGCAATGCGGAGTTCACGGCCCGGGTCGTCGACGGCGGGCAGCTGCGGGCGAGCGACTACGAGCTGACCCATGACGGCGCGAACTACCAGCTGCGGCGGCTTTCCGACGGCGCGCTGTCGAGCTTCGCGGACCTGCCGGCCGAGATCGATGGCCTCGAGATCTCGCTCGGGGCCGGGACCGTGGCCGCGGGCGATCGCTACACCCTGCGCAGCGCCTCGGCGTTGGCCGGCGGATTCTCCATGGTGCTCGGCCATCCGGCCCACTGGGCCGCCGCCGCGCCCGCCACCCCCAAGCTCGGCGTCGACAATGCCGGAACCGTCTCGGTAGCCGGTTTCAGCATCACCGACAACGATGCCGCGACCGCTGCGCCGGTGACCATCACCTTCACCGGTCCGGGAACCTATTCGGTGAGCGGCGCCGGAACCGGCGATCCCACGGGCGTGCCCTACGTTCCGGGTGATACCGTCAGCTTCAATGGCTGGAATCTCGTCCTGAACGGCGCTCCGGTCGCCGGCGACAGCATCGTGGTCTCGCCGCCGGCCGATGTGGCGAGCGACAACCGCAATGCCGCCCAGCTGCTCGGGCTGGCCGATCGGGAGCTCGTTGGCGGCCGGACGGTGACCGGCGGCTATGGTGAGCTGGTGGCCGGCATCGGCACTCGCGCGCAGGCGGCGGAAGCCGGCCAGCGGGCATCGACATCCTGGCGCGAGAGCGCGACGACCGCGCGCGACGAGGTATCGGGGGTCAACCTGGACGAGGAAGCGGCGCGGCTGATCCAGTTCCAGCAGGCGTACCAGGCGGCGGCGAAGGTCATCACGACTTCGCAGCAGATGTTCGACGCGCTGATCAACGCCACCAACTGATCGGAAGAAGGGAGATCGCCATGACCCGCACATCCACCGCGACCGCCTTCGATCGTGCCATCCAGTCGATGAACAGCCAGCAGGCCCGGCTCCAGCAGTTGCAGGCGCAGATCGCGACCGGCAGGAAGGCCGGCAGGGCCGCCGACGATCCGGTCGCCGCGGCCCAGTCCGAAAGCGTCAGGGGCGAGATCACCAGGATCGATGTCGAGCGCCGCATGGTCGGCTTCGCCCGCACGATCCTGCAGCAGGCCGATACGGCGCTGGCGACCGGCACCGACATCGTCAACACCGCCCGGGACCTGGTACTGCAGGCGAACAATTCAACCCTGACACCGGCCGACCGGGCGTCGATCGCCAGCCAGATCGGCGGCCTGCGCGCCGAGCTGCTGTCGGTCGCCAATACCCGCGACGGCGCCGGCGCTTTCGTTTTCGGCGGCCAGGGCTCGCGTACCGCCCCGTTCGTGGAAACCGCCGGCGTGGTCGGCTATACCGCCGATCCGGGCAATCAGCAGACGGGCCAGGATACCCGGGTCTCGACCTCGCTCGATGGCCACGCGACCTTCATGTCCGTCCCCGACGGGGCCGGCGGCCGGCAGTCGATCTTCGATGTGCTCGATGCGGCGATTGCGGTGCTTTCGGATCCGGACGCGACGACCGCCGATATCGGGGCGGCGGCGCAGGCGGCGATCGACGGCCTCGACAGCGGCCTCGGATCGATGAGCCTGGCGCGCACGAACGTCGGCGCGCAGTTGCGCATGATCGACCAGGTCGAGGGTTCGCTCGACAACAGTGAGCTCGATGCCCAGACCCGCCTGTCGGCCATCGTCGATGTCGACTTCGCCGCCGCGATCTCGGAGTTCGCCAAGGTACATACCGGCCTGCAGGCGGCCATGCAGACCTATTCGAAGCTCTCCTCGACTTCGCTCTTCAATTACCTTCGCTGAGGCTGGCATCTGGATGACCACCGTGAGCGGTTCCCCCCTGGCCGATGCGCTGATCGGCTATGCGCCGATCGTTGGTCGCAATCGCAACGCGATCGCGACTCGCCTGTCCTTCATGACCCGGAATGGCGGTGCGCTGTCGGCTTCCCGACTCTGCGAAACCCTCGGGCAGCTCTGGCCGGATTCGGCCACGCCCGTCCTCCTCGACCTGGGCGAGGACATTCCCGACGAAGGCCTGCTCGCGGCCGAGGCGCCGGAGATGCTCTGGCTGGAGGTTCCGGGACGGCTCGTCGGTGATGCTGCCGGGCTCGAACTGATCGAGGCGCTGCACCGGCACGGCCATACCCTGGTGCTGCGCGGGCGCCCCGCGCGCGAACTGCCGCCCGCGCTGTTGCCGGCCTTCAAGCTGGCCCTGATCCACGTCGACGAGGACCGGCGCCTCGACGAGGACATCGCGCACGCGCGGCAGGCGGGAGCGCGTCGCTCGATTCCCTATGCCCAGGCGGGCGTTCAGTCGATCGAGATGATGGGCAAGTGCTTCGATACCGGGGCGGAAGCCGTGATCGGCTGGCCGTTCCGGGATGCGCTCGACCATGCCGGGCTGGCTTCTTCCAATCCCGATTTCATGACGGTGTCGCGGCTGCTGCACATGATCGACCGCGAGGAGGATGCCGATGCGATGGAAGCCGAGGTGCGCCAGGATCCCGCCCTGGCGTTCCGCCTGCTGCGCTACATCAACTCGCCCGCCTTCGGCCTGCGAGTCGAGATCCAGTCCTTCGGCCATGCGCTGATGATGCTGGGCACCCGGAAGCTCAAGAAGTGGCTGGCGCTGCTGCTGTCCACATCGAGCAAGAACGCGAACCTGCGGCCGGTGATGTTCGCCTCGTTTCGACGCGGACTGTTCCTCGAGCACCTGGTCGGCGACATCGACCCCGAGGCGCGCGACGAGATGTTCATCTTCGGCGTGTTCTCGCTCCTCGACAAGATGTTCAGCGAGCCCTTCGATGAACTCCTCGCGCGGCTGAAGCTGCCCGATCGGGTCCACGAGTCGCTGGTCGGCCAGCACGGCCCCTATCGGCCCTACCTGCGCATCGTCGAAGCCGTCGAGCAGGGACCTCATCCCCGGCTCACCGGCATGCTCGACGACGCCCTGATCTCGCTGGAGCGCTGCAACCATTCGATCCTGCGGGCGCTCACCGGGCCGGTGGCGGGAGACGCCGCCTGACTCACCGGCGCGCCGGATAGAATCGGCCCTGGCCCAGCAACCGGATACGCAAATGAACCAGGATGCGCTCAAGCGCGCCGCGGCCGAAGCGGCGCTCGACACCCTGCATCCGGGTGAGATCGTCGGAGTCGGCACCGGCTCGACGGTCAACCATTTCATCGACCTGCTGGCCGGGATCCGCGACCGGGTTCCGGGTGCGGTGTCGAGTTCGCAGGCCAGCACCGATCGCCTGCTCGGCCACGGCATCGCGGTGCTCGAACTGAACGAGGTCATCGCGGCCGGCCGGCCGATCCCGGTCTACGTCGACGGCGCCGACGAGATCGATCCGTCCTTCGCGATGATCAAGGGCGGGGGCGGTGCGCTCACGCGCGAGAAGATCCTCGCCGCGGCGGCCGGGCGGTTCGTGTGCATCGTCGATCGCTCCAAGTGCGTCGAGATACTCGGCCGCTTTCCCTTGCCAGTCGAGGTGGTGCCGATGGCGCGGGAACTGGTCGCCGCATCGATCCGCGCGATCGGCGGCGAGCCGCGCCTGCGGGGAGGCTTCGTCACCGACAACGGCAACCTGGTCCTGGATGTCGCCGGGCTGGAAATACGAGATCCGGTCGGCCTCGAGCGGACGATCAACCAGTGGCCCGGCGTCGTGACCGTGGGCCTGTTCGCCGCGCGCGGCGCCGACCTGGCGCTGGTCGCGGGGGCCGGCGGGATCGAGCGCCGCAGCCGGCCGGCCTGAAAGCGCGATCTGTTCACCGGTTACGCTATCGCTCTCGCTGGCGGCCCTGCGCCGGCATGGCTATCGCGTCATGTTCACCATGAATATCCGCTGTAGTGTGCTGGATTTTCATGGTAACTTCCGGCCATGATCGACCGTTCCGCCATTTGTTTTCAGCTTGATGCGGCTCTCGCACGCAGTCGCGTGGTGGTATTGGTCGGGCCGCGGCAATGCGGCAAGACCACGTTGGCGCGGCAGTTGCTCAGTGAAGATTCGATCAATTATTTCGATCTCGAAGATCCGGTCAGCCTGGCGCGGCTGGAGGAGCCCATGACCGCATTGCGGCCGCTCGAGGGCCTGGTCGTCATCGACGAGGTGCAGCGCCGCCCGGACCTCTTCCCGACCTTGCGCGTACTGGCCGACCGCCGCGATGCGCCGGCCCGCTTCCTGATCCTCGGCAGCGCATCGGGCGATCTGCTACGCCAGACTTCGGAAAGCCTGGCCGGGCGCATGGAGCAGATCGTCATCGGCGGGTTCGCGCTTGATGAAGTGGGCGCGTCCGCCGAACAGCGGCTGTGGGTGCGCGGCGGTTTCCCGCGTGCGTACCTGGCCGCAAACGAGGCCGACAGCGTCGCCTGGCGCCGCAGTTTCATCCGTACGCTGCTGGAACGCGATCTGCCGCAGTGGGGCGTGCGCGTTCCGGTCCTGGCTCTGCAGCGGTTCTGGACCATGCTGGCGCATTATCACGGCCAGACGTGGAACGCGGCCGAACCCGCGCGCGCGCTCGGCGTCAGCGAATCGACCACGCGTCGCCATCTGGATCTGCTGACCGATGCCTTCATGGTGCGCCAGTTGCAGCCCTGGCATGCGAACCTGCGCAAGCGCCAGGTCAAGTCGCCGAAAGTGTACGTGCGCGACAGTGGGCTGCTGCATCAGTTGCTCGGTATCGAAACCGAGAAGGGACTGCTGAGCCATCCCAAGCTCGGTGCGTCCTGGGAGGGGTTCGTCATCGAACAGGTTCTGGCCGCGGAACCGCACGACGAAGCGTTCTTCTGGGCGACCCACCAAGGCGCGGAGATCGACTTGCTGCTGCGCCGCGGCGAACGCCTGTACGGCGTGGAATGCAAGCGCACCGACGCACCGCGGATGTCGCCGTCGATACGCATCGCACTGGATGACCTGAAGCTGGAGCGGGTCGCCGTGTTGTATCCGGGGCCGCAGCGCTTTCCGCTCGCCGAGCGCGTCGAGGCGGTACCCGTGGCGCAGCTCGTCACGCCGGCCGCGCTGTTCGGGATTCCGGCGCTCGAGGCCGATCAGGATTCCGGCGGGACGTAGCCGGCGGGCTGCTCCGCGCCGTCGCCGAAGAAAAAGCTTTCCATCTGGGACGCGAGGTACTTGCGCGCCCGCGGATCGGCGAGACTCAGCCGGTTCTCGTTGACGAGCATGGTCTGGTGGCGCAGCCAGTCCTGCCAGGCCTGCTTCGAGACCTGTTCGTAGATGCGCTTGCCGATTTCGCCGGGGTAGGGCGGGAAATCGAGGCCCTCGGCCTGCTGGCCGAGCTTCACGCAGTTGACCATCCGGGTCATCGGTCGAACTCCTTGGGGCCGCGGCTCAGAGGCGCTTGATCAGCACCTTCGAACGCCGCTGCCAGTTGTACATGTCGCGCCGGTTCGGCGGCAGGTCCTCGATGCTTGCTTCGACGAAGCCCCGCTTCAGGAACCAGTGCATGGTACGGGTGGTCAGCACGAACAGGCGCTTCAACCCTGCGCCCCGCGCGCGTTGCTCGATGCGCCGCAACAGGCGCTCGCCGTCACCCTGGCCCTGCGACTTGCCGGTGACGGCCAGGCAGGCCATCTCGGCGATGTCCTGGTCCTCGTAGGCATAGAGCGCGGCGCAGCCAAAGATGACGCCGTCGTGCTCGATCACGATGAACTTCTCGACATCGCGCTCGATCTGGGCATGGTCGCGCGGAGCGAGGATGCCTTCTTCCTCCATCGGGCGAATCACGGCGAGAATTCCGCCGACGTCGTCGATCGTGGCGTCGCGCAGGGCTTCGAGCGTTTCCTCGACGAGCATCGAGCCGACGCCGTCGTGCCGGAAGAGCTCGAGCAGGAGCCCGCCGTCGATCCGGAACGGCACGATGTGGGCGCGCGCCACCCCACCGTCGCAGGCGATGGCGGCATGGCGCAGGTAGAAATCGGTGGTCGGGTCGAGGCGGCCCGAGGCAAGCAGGTAGCGGGCGTCCTCCTCGGAGATCTCGCCGAGGATTGCGCCGTTCTCGTCCGGGATGCCGCCGGTCTCGGTGAGGAAGATCAGCTTGTCGGCATCGAGGGCGATCGCGGTGCGCGCGGCGATGTCCTCCATGCTGAGGTTGAACATCTCGCCGGTGGGCGAGAAGCCCAGGGGCGACAGCAGCACCACCGCGCCGCTCGAGAGCGCGAAGCGGATCGTCGCGGCATCGACCTTGCGCACCAGTCCGGTGTGCAGGTGATCGACGCCGTCGACCACGCCCACCGGCCGGGCGGTGACGAAATTCCCCGATACCACCCGGACCGTGGAGTGGGCCATCGGCGTATTGGGCAGGCCCTGCGAGAACGCCGCCTCGATGTCGAGCCGAAGCTCGCCCGAGGCTTCCTTGGCGCATTCGAGGGCGATTTCGTCGGTGATCCGGACCTGGTCGCGATAGCGGCCCTCGAGTCCGCGCAGGCGAAGCTGCTCGACCACCTGGGGGCGCGAGCCGTGGACCAGCACGATTCGCATGCCCATGGCGTTGAGCAGGCTGATGTCGTTGACGAGCGCCGTCAGGCGGTCTTCGGCGATCAGCTCGCCCGCGATGCCGATGACGAAGGTCCGTCCGCGGAAGGCGTGGATGTACGGGGCGACCGTTCGCAGCCAGGCGACGAAGGAAGACTGGTCGTCCGGTCCGCCAGCGGATTCGGTGCGTGGCATCGGGTCCGGGCCCGGCGCGTGCAGGGCCGGCTGCAATTCGTCGTTCATCCACCGATTATAATTTCGCGCCATGCCGACGTACCCCGAAGCCACGGCCCCGCCGCCAAAAAAACGACGGTCGGCCCGACGCCCGGCAACGAGCGGCGCATCGCGACGGGCTGTCGAGCCCCGCCAGGCGCATGTTCCCGAACCGCTTCCCGCCTTCGCGTTCCCCGCCGAACTGCCGGTCAGCGCCGCGCGCGACGAGATCGTCGCCGCCCTGCGGCGCTCCCCGGTGGTTATCGTCAGTGGCGAGACCGGCTCGGGCAAGACGACCCAGCTGCCCAAGATCTGCGCGCTCGCGGGACGTGGCCGGCATGGCCGCATCGGCCATACGCAGCCGCGCCGGATAGCGGCCACTTCGGTCGCGCGCCGCATCGCCGAGGAACTCGGTTCGCCGCCGGGCCGGCATGTCGGCTGGAAGATCCGCTTCGGGGAAACCCTGGCGCCGGGCACCATGATCAAGCTGATGACCGACGGCATCCTGCTGGCGGAAACCCAGGCCGATCCGCTGCTGTCCGAATACGACACCCTGATCATCGACGAGGCCCATGAGCGCAGCCTCAACATCGACTTCCTGCTGGGCTATCTGCGCCAGCTCATCGAGGGGCCGCGGCGCGACGACCTCAAGCTGGTGATCACCTCGGCGACGATCGACTCGGAGCGTTTCGCGGAGCACTTCGCCGGGCCGGACGGACCGGCCCCGGTGATCGAGGTGTCGGGCAGGCTCTACCCGGTCGAGGTCCGCTGGCGTCCCCCGGAGATCGACGGCGCCGGAGCCGCCGACGGTCGTGGCCGCCGCGGCGACGAGGAGGACGAGGACGAGCTGCCGGCGCGCATCGAGGCGGCGATCGACGAACTCTGGCGCGAGAAGCCCGGCGATGTCCTGGTCTTCCTGCCCGGCGAGCGCGAGATCCGTGACTGCGCCGAGCACCTGCGGCGGGCGGCGGCACGCCAGGCCGGATCGGCGTCTCCCCTGGGCCGGGGCGCGCCGGAGATCCTGCCGCTGTTCGCCCGGCTGCCGGCGGCCGACCAGCAGCGCATCTTCACGCCCGGCGACGGTCGGCGGATCGTTCTCGCGACCAATGTCGCCGAGACCTCGCTGACGGTGCCGGGCATCCGCTACGTCGTCGACAGCGGGCTGGCCCGGGTCAAGCGCTACCGCTACCGCGGCAAGGTCGAGCAGCTGCAGGTCGAGCCGATCTCCCAGGCGGCGGCGCGCCAGCGCGCCGGGCGCTGCGGCCGGGTCGCCGATGGCGTGTGCATCCGTCTCTACGATGAGGCCGACTTCGATGCCCGCCCGGCGCACACCGATCCCGAGATCCTGCGCTCCTCGCTGGCCGGCGTGATTCTCCGGATGCGCTCGCTGCACCTGTCGGACATCGTCTCCTTTCCCTTCGTCGATCCGCCGCCGCGCAAGGCGATCGCCGACGGCCAGGCCCTGCTGCAGGAGCTGCATGCCATCGACGAGGCCGGCGAACTCACGCCGGTCGGGCGCCAGCTCGCGCGCCTGCCGCTCGATCCCCGGATCGGGCGCATGCTGCTGGCGGGCCATCAGGGCGGCTGCCTGCGCGAGGTGCTGATCATCGCCGCCGGCCTGTCGTCGCAGGATCCGCGCCAGCGTCCGCTGTCCTCGCAGCAGGCGGCCGACGCCTCGCATCGCCGCTTCGCCGATCCGGCGAGCGACTTCGCCGGCTGGGTGCGTCTCTGGGACTACTGGCAGGCGCAACTCGCTGGCCGGGTCGAACGGGGAGAATCCAACCGGCAGCTGGCGACGCGGCTCGAACGTGAGTTCCTGTCGGTACGGCGCCTGCGTGAATGGGCGGATGTCCACGGCCAGCTCGAGCGCAACACGCGCGAGATGCAGTGGCGCATCGGCGAGCAGCCGGCGAGCGCCGCTGCGCTCCACCAGGCGCTCCTGACCGGCCTGCTCGGCAATCTCGGGACGCGCGCACCCGATGACGCGCTCTACACCGGCACCCACCAGACCCGCTTCACGATCCATCCCGGATCCTCGGTGCGCAAGCCACCGCGCTGGCTGATGGCGGCCGAGCTCGTCGATACCGGCCGGCTGTACGCCCGCACCGTCGCCCGCATCGAGCCCGAATGGATCGAGCGCCTCGGCGCCCACCTCATCCGGCGCAGCTGGTCGGATCCGTTCTGGTCGCGCGAGGCGGGCGAGATCATGGCCTACGAGCGCGCGACGATCTACGGCCTGGTCCTCTACACGCAACGCCGGGTGCCGTTCGCCCGGCGCGAACCGGGGATCGCCCGCGAAGCGCTGATCCGTCATGCCCTGGTGCGTGACGAATGGCTAGAACCGGCCCGGTCGGGCCATCTGCCGTTCCTGTCCCACAATCGACGCCTGATCGCCGAGATCGAGAAGCTCGAGCACCGCATCCGGCGTCCGGACCTGCTGGTCGACGAACAGTTCCTGTTCGACTGGTTCGATGCGCGCCTGCCCGCTGAAGTCGCCACCGGCAGGGATCTCGAGGCCTGGTACCGGAAGGCCGTGCGGGACGATCGGGGCCTGTTGCGCCTCGATCGCGAAGCGCTCCTGCGCAAGGATGCCGAGGGTGTCGACAGCGAGGCCTTTCCGCGCGAGATCGTGCAGCGGGGGGCGCGCTTCCGGCTCGACTATCACTTCGATCCGGGCGCACGGGACGATGGCATCACCATGACGGTGCCGCTGCCGCTGCTCAACCAGGTCGATGCCGCGGCCTGCGAGTGGCTGGTGCCGGGCATGCTGCGCGAGAAGGTCGAGGCGCTGCTCAGGTCGCTGCCGCCGCGACTGCGCCGGCATGTGGTGCCGCTGCCCGCCCATGCGAAGGACTTCGTTGCACGCTGGAGTGGACGGCCGAGGGATTCCGGCCTGGTCGAGGCCCTGCGCCAGGACCTGCGCGCGGAGCGCTCGCTGCAGGTACAGGCCGCCGATTTCCGCACCGAGGCACTGCCGGCGCACCTGACGATGCGCCTGCGCCTGGTCGGCCCGGACGGCCGCTTCATCGCCGAGTCGCGCAGTCTCGGCGCCCTGCGCGCCGAGCATGGCGAGCGCGCGCAGGGCGCCTTCCAGAGCGCCCTGGCCGATGTGGCCGGCCGCCTGCGCGAAGCGGCCTCGGCAGCCGGGGCCCCGGACCCCGCCGGGGACCCGGCAGGCGCGGCAGCACCGATCGACCCGGATGCCGGTACGCAGGTCTCTGGCCCGGACGGGCCCGGAGCGGGGCAGGGCCCGGTGCCGGCAAGCTTCGTCGGCGAGCCCGCCCAGCGCTGGCGCGACTGGTCCTTCGGCGAACTGCCCGAACTGCTGGAGCTCCCCGATCCGGCCGGCGGCGCCACGATGATCGGCTTTCCCGCCCTGGTCGATCACGGGGACGCGGTCGGAGTCGAAGTCTTCGACGATCCGGACCGGGCCGCCTCGGTGCATCGCGACGGCATGGCGAGGCTCTTTGCGATCGCGTTGCGCGAGCCGCTGCGCTTCTTCGCGAAGAACGTGCCGGACTTCCCGAAACTGTCGCTGCTCTACGCTGGCTTCGGCGACGAGCAGGCGCTGCGCGAGGCGCTGGTTCGGGCAGTGATCGATCGAGTCTGCCTGGTCGAGCCCTTGCCGGTCGATGCCGAGGGATTCGCGGAACGCGTCGAGGCTGCGCGCAGCCGGCTCGCCCTGGTGGGCCAGGAGCTCGCGCGCCTGCTCATGCAGATCCTGCAGGAGCATCAGCCCCTTGCCCGCAGGCTGTCGGCCATCGGGCGTGCGTTTCCGGAGGCCCGCAATGACATCGAGACACAGCTCGGCGAGCTGGTGCCGGCGGATTTCATCGTGGCCACGCCCGCCGCGGCAATGCGTCACTTCCCCCGCTATCTCAAGGCGATCGACTTGCGGATGGAGGGCTTGCGCAAGGATCCGCAACGCGATGCCCGCGGCATGTCCGAGCTCGCGCCGCTCGTCGCCGGCTACCGGCGCCGTCGCAAGGAGCGCCGCGGCCGGCCGGATGCGCGCCTGGACGACTTCAGGTGGCTGCTCGAGGAACTGCGGGTGTCGCTTTTCGCGCAGGGCCTGCGCACACCGATGCCGGTTTCGGCCAAGCGCCTGCACAAGGCGCTCACGGCGACCGACTAGCGATGGTCGGGAAGCCCGGGGACACGCTGCATCGTCGGGCGCATCACCAGTGGCTGGCGGATCCGTGAATCGGGCCGGGCGTTTCGCGAGGGCACGAAGCGTCCGGCGTGATCGGGCGCGGCAAGCCGGATGATGCTCGAGAGCTTGGGGCTGATCGCGACTTCCTGTGGCTGGGCGCAGGAAGTGATCTCGAAGAGGGTTTCGATCGTGCCCTCGGTGAAGCCCGACAGGCTCGAGGCGACCGTTGCGCGCGACCGGATTCCCTGCACGAGCCCGGCGGCCAGGGCGAAGCCGTAGCGCTCGCCTTCGTCCAGGGCTTCGGACAGCGCGTCCAGCGCGCTGGCGGCATCGCCGAAGAGCACCATCATCTGCAGGTCTTCGCGATGGATGGGCTCCGCGCCGATCGCGGACAGCTGCGCCTCGAAGCGCTCGCAGGCTTCCCAGGCGTGGATGTCATCGCCCGCGATGGCGATGAAGCGGATGAGGCCGAGCAGTTGCACGGGCCCATTCTGGCCATGCCGGGCAAAGGCGTGCTGCGGGCCCCGATGGGGTGGCGTTGCAGCCGACGAACGGTCGGGCGCACCGCTATCATGTCGCGATGCATCGCATCCTCGCCGCGTTCTCGCGCAGCATCGTCAGCCAGTTGCATCCGAAGATGCTGGCCCTGCTGGTCTGGCCCTTTCTCGCCGCGCTCGTGGGCTGGATCGTGCTTGCGTGGTTCGCATGGGGGCCGCTCGTGGACTGGATCGCCGAGGACCTGCTCGGCAGGTTCTCCATGGTCCAGTGGACCTTCGACCGGATCGCCGCGCTGGGCTTCACCAGCGCTGCCGATGTCATGGCCACCGTGCTGGCGCTGCTCGTGGCGATTCCCATGATCTTCGCCACGGGGATGGGGCTGGTCGCCGTGCTTGCGATGCCGCTGGTGACCCGCCATCTCGGTGAACGCTACCCGGAGGTGCAGCGCCTCGGCTCCTGGTCGGTCGGCGCGAGCATCTGGAATGCGGTGACGAGCCTGCTGGTGTTCATCGTCGGCTACCTGCTGACCATGCCGCTCTGGCTGGTGCCGCCGCTGGCTTTCGTGGTTCCGTGGCTGTGGTGGAGCTGGCTGACCGCGCGGATGATGCGATTCGACAGCCTCGTCGAACATGCCGATCCGGTCGAACGGCGGATACTGATCAAGTCGCACCGCCGCTCCTACCTGCTGCTCGGCATGCTGGTGACCGTGCTCAACTACATTCCACCGTTGTTCCTCATCACCCCGGTGCTCTCGGCACTGGCCTACGTTCATTTCTCCCTCGACCTGCTGCGTCGCACGCGGGTGCCTTCCTGATGCGACATCGACTCCTGTGCCTGGGCACGGTGCTGGCCCTGCTGCTGACGGGCGGCGCGGGGGCGTTCGCCCGCGAAGCGGCGGACGATGCCGATGCGCTGCGCGCCGCACCGGAGGCCGCCACCGGCACCGGGACGGCGGCGCTCGGCTTCGGTCGTTCGGACATGGTGGTGGCCGCGCATCCGGCCGCCATCGATGCCGCCCGCGGCATCCTTGACGCCGGTGGTGGAGCGATCGATGCCGCGATCGCGGCCCAGATGGTGCTCAACCTGGTCGAGCCCCAGTCGTCCGGGATCGGCGGCGGCGGCTTCCTCCTGCACATGGACTCGGGAGATGGCCGGATCAGCGCCTACGACGGACGCGAGACCGCGCCCGCCGGCGCCGACGAAGACCTGTTCCTGCAGCCCGACGGAAGCGTCATGGGATTCTTCGCGGCGGTCGACAGCGGCCTGTCGGTCGGTGTGCCCGGATTGCTGCGGATGCTGGAAGCGGCGCATCGCGACCACGGGCGCCTGCCCTGGGCGCGCCTGTTCGAGCCTGCGATCGAGCTGGCGCGCGCGGGTTTCCCGGTCTCGCCCCGCCTGAACGCCCTGCTGAGCGGAGCCCTGGACCGGATCCGTCGCAGTGAATCGGCCGCCAGGCATTATCTCGATGCCGCGGGACGACCCTGGCCGGTGGGGCATCGGCTGCGCGATCCGGAGTTCGCCGACACCCTCGCGATGATTGCCCGGGAGGGCGCCGATGCCTTCTATCGGGGGCCGATCGCGATCGCCATGGTCGAGGCGGTCGGCAGCGATCCGCGGGGAGCGGGGCGCCTCGGGTTGGCCGATCTCGCCGCCTACGGCGCCCGGGTCCGCGAGCCGGTCTGCGGGTCGTTCCGCGAGTTGCAGGTCTGCGGTTTCCCGCCACCGAGTTCGGGGGGCATCACCCTGCTGCAATCGCTGGGCATCTTCGAACGCCTCGAACCGGCGGCGCTCCCGGCCGAACCGGGGCTGCCGATGCCAGCGGCGAGCCTGCACCGGCTGGTCGAGGCATACCGGCTCGCCTATGCGGACCGCTCCGCATGGATCGCCGATCCGGATTTCTTTCCGGTCCCCCGGGCGGGACTTCTCGATGCCGATTACCTCGGGCGGCGCGCGAGCCTGGTCGACGACCGGCGAGCCACGGTCGCCGCGGGCCCGGGACAGCCACCGGGCGCGCCGGCGCCGGTGCCCGATGCGGATCGCGGCCTGCCGTCCACGACCCACATCGCGATCGTCGATCGCCATGGCGAAGCCGTCTCCTTCACCAGTTCGATCGAGCACGCGTTCGGGAACCTGCTGCGGGTGCGTGGTTTCCTGCTGAACAACCAGCTGACCGATTTCGCGCTCTCGCCCGTCGACTCGAGGGGCAGGCGGCTGGCCAACCGGGTGGAGCCGGGCAAGCGTCCCCGCAGCACGATGGCGCCGACCCTCGTACTGGACCGTGACGGGCGTCTGCTCGCCGCCCTCGGCTCGCCCGGCGGCAGCCAGATCGTCCAGTACGTCGGCAAGGCCCTGGTGGCCATGGTCGATCGCCACCTGCCCATCGACGAAGCCTTCGCGATGCCGAACTTCGGCGCCTGGGGTGGCGCCTCGGCGGTGGTCGAATCCGGGCCCGCCGGCGATCCGGTCGCCCGGGCCCTGGCCGGGCACGGTCACGAGGTCCGGCGCCGGGCGCAGACCAGCGGCCTGCATGGCTTCGCCTTCAACGGACGGATCGGCGATGCGCCGGCGCCGTTCGCGGTCGACCCATCCCGAGGGAAGTGGGTCGGGGCCGCCGACCCACGTCGCGAAGGCGTGGCCGTCGGCGATCGGTGAACAGGGGAAACGACGATGGAGTTCGGACTGCTGGTGATCGGCGACGAGATTCTCTCGGGCCGGCGCGAGGACAAGCATTTCGCAAAGGCGCGCGAGCTGCTCGCCGCGCGGGGCCTGCGGCTCGCCTGGGCGCGCTATGTGGGTGATGAGCCCGGGCGGATCGAATCGGTGCTGCGCGAGACCTTCGCCGGCCCGGATGTCGTGTTCTGTTGCGGCGGCATCGGGGCGACCCCGGACGACCACACTCGCCAGGCCGCCGCGGCGGCGCTCGGCGTGCCGGTCGTGCTGCATCCCGAAGCGGCCGCGCTGATCACCGAGCGATGCGCCGCGATGGCGCGCGAAGGACGCGGCAGCGCCGACATGACGAGGCCGGAGAACCGCCAGCGACTGCGCATGGGCGAGTTCCCGGCAGGCGCGAGCATCGTGCCCAATCCGTTCAACCGGATTCCCGGATTTTCGGTGGGTTCGCACTGGTTCATGCCGGGATTTCCGGTGATGGCCTGGCCGATGATCGAGTGGGTGCTCGACACGCACTATCAGGAACTTTTCTTCCAGCGGCCCGAGGCAGTGCTCGCCTTCATCGTTCGCGGATTGCCCGAGTCGGTCGTCACGCCGGCCCTGGAAGCCGTCGAGGTGGCGTTCGAGCCGATCAAGGTGTTCTGCCTTCCATCGGCCGGGACGCTGGCCCGGCCCGGGCAGCTCGAACTCGGGGTGCGCGGCGATCCCGCGCGTATCGATGCCGCCTGCCGGATGCTGCGCCAATCGGTCTCGCAACTGGGCGGCGAGATCCTGGAGATGCCTCCGGCCGACTGAGCGCGGCGGTCCGGCATGTCGAGCCGGGGCCGAATGTGACGCGGTGGGTCACAAAGAAAAAGGCCCGACCGGCGGGTCGGGCCCTAAAGCACCACGGAGGAGGCAGTGGCGCCTAGAGGAGACTATCTTGCGAGGAAATCGCTCAGGCGACCTTCTTCGACCGCGGCGCCGCCTTGGCGGTCGCTGCGCTGAAGTTCGTCTCGGCGAGTTCGACAGCCTGCTTGGTGACCGCGGTGACCTGGTCGGCAGCCGAATTGGCGGCGTTCAGGGCCTGGCGCACGAAGGTCACCATCCCTTCCGAGCCGGCCGGTGCGTTCTTGGCGAACTGGTCGACGGCGGACTGGAACAGCTTGCTGGCTTCGGCGAACTGCTTCTCGTAGATCGAAGCAATGCTCGTGCCAGTTTCATTCGTGATGTCGTAGACATGCTTCGAATAGGCGGCGAACTTCTCGGCGGTCGGCTGGACCGAGCTCGAGGCCAGTTCGGCGAAGGCCTGGGGATCCTTGACGTCGAACAGGGCGCGAAACTGCTCGGACGCCTCGTCGATCGAGGTTTTCGCGGCCTGCAGGTTCAGTTCGGCGAGCTTCTCGATGCCTTCCAGCGACTTGAGGGTCGCTGCCTGGGTGCTCTCGAGCGAGGCCTTGTGGATCTGGATGAGTTGTTCGGGGGTCTGGAACATGTGCACTCCTGGATAGTCGGATTCGGGACAGGGCGACGATCTATCAAGGATGATGGTGCGTCGCACAAAAGACACTGTAAGGACGGTCGCATCGGAAGTCAAGCATTGTTTGTGCAACGCAGCAATGCGAGTGTTCCGAAATCAGCGGAATTGGCATTGACCATTGATTGGAAAGGAAAATTCCATGAAATCTATGGCCGTTCTCCCTTGCCGATGACTCCGGTCCGTCATTCGGCTTGCATCCCCATGTCATGTTGCATCCGCACGAAACCGCCTGTTCCGCGAGCAAGGACGGGTAGGGCGGGCCAAGCGGCGCTTTTCGGCGATCGACCACCCGTCGGCCCTGGGCGCGCGTTCTTCAAGATTTCTCTTCGCTTTGCTCAGTAAGGCTTTATTTTTAAAGGGACTACTTGATACACTCTGTCGTCCGAAAAGAGGGCGTCCGGGAGCTCGCATGTTGGTGTCATGGTTTCGTGCAATGGTGTTCGCGTGCGTCTTCGCCGCGATTGGCGTGGGCTATCCGGAAGCGGAAGCGCAAGCGCGCGGTACGACGGCCGAGGCCGGCAAATCGACTTCATCGGCCAAGCGCAAGACCGCGACAGCCACCCGATCCGCGGGCGCCCGGGCGCAGCCCCGCCGCGCCGCAAGCCGCGCGCAGGCGTCGCGCTCCAGCGCCAAGCGGAGCACCGGTGCGAGAAACCGCGCGGCCGCGACGACTCGCAAGCAGAACGCCTCGGTGGTCAGGGCCAAGGCCAGCAGGACCGCCCGCGTCCAGCGCGCCGTCGTGACCCCGACGCCGACCATCGGCCAGGTGATCGGGCTGCGCGGGGTCGACGACCCTCTCTCCCTGGGTTCGTCGGTGGCCCTGATGGTCGATGCCCGCAGCGGCCAGACGCTGTACGAGAAGAACGGGGATGCCGTGCTGCCGATCGCATCGATCAGCAAGCTGATGACGGCGATGGTCGTGATCGATTCCAAGGAGTCGATGCACGAGATGCTGACGATCTCCAAGGACGACGTCGACACCGAGCGCAACAGCCGCTCGCGCCTGACCGTCGGGACCAGGCTGTCGCGCGCCGAAATGCTGCAGCTCGCGCTGATGTCCTCGGAGAATCGGGCGGCCAACGCCCTCGGCCGCCATCATCCCGGCGGGTTGAAGGCCTTCGTCGCCGCGATGAATCGCAAGGCGCAGGCCATCGGGATGGAGGATTCGAGTTTCGTCGAGCCGACCGGCCTGTCGGTCGCCAACGTCGCCAACGCCCATGACCTGGTCAAGCTGGTGCGCGAGGCCGCCCGCTATCCGCTGCTGCGCAGCTACTCGACCTCGTCCGACCTCACCGTCGATACCGGCTTCCGGCAGGTTCGCTACGGCAATACCAACCGGCTGGTGAAGGCGGGTTGGGACATCGGCATCCAGAAGACCGGCTATATCTCGGAGGCGGGGCGCTGTCTCGTCATGCAGACCCTGGTCGACGGACGTCCGGTCGTGATGGTGCTGCTCGACTCCGACGGCTCCAACACCCGCTTCGGCGATGCGCGCCGGCTGCGCACCTGGCTCGAGGCCGGCGGCGTCACGAAGGCGCGCGGGCCCAGTGCCAACATGAGCCGGACGGCGGCCTCGTCGAGCTGAATCCCGGCGCCGCCTGCGGCGCGGATGCCCCTCATCGCCCAGCGCCCCGGCTGCCGGCGCGGCGGCGTGACCGGGTCGCCCGCGTGACCGGGGCGCCGGCGCGAATCAGTCGCGGCGTTCGTGGCCGAGCGCCGACGAGATCTGGTCGGCGGTCAGGCAGAGCTGGTCTATCCACTCGTCCTGGATGAACTCGGCTGGCGCCGAGATCGACAGCCCGGCGACGAGGCGACCCGAATCGTCGCGGATGCCGGCGGCGATGCAGCGAACCCCGGGCTCGAGTTCCTCGTTGTCACGCGCGTAGCCGCGGGCACGCACCAGGGCGAGTTCGCGCTCGAGGCGGGCGGGCTCGGTGATGCTGTTGCGGGTGTTGCCGGCCAGCCCCGTGCGGGCGCCGTAGGCGCGCACGGTCCGGGTATCGTCGGCCGCCAGGAAGAGCTTGCCCACGGAGGTCAGGTGCAGTGGCGCGCGACCGCCGACGGCGCGCACCACCTGCATTCCCGAGCGCTCGGACAGCGCCCGCTCGATGTACACGATCTCGTCGCCCTGGCGGATCGAAAGATTGACCGGCTGCCCGGTCGCGCGATGCAGTTCGCGCATCGGGCCGAGCGCCGCGTCGCGGACATTGAGCCGCGTCTTGACGAGATTGCCGAGCTCCAGCAGGCGGATCCCGAGCTGGTAGGTTCCCGGGTCGCTGCGATCGACGAAGCGGGCGATGACGAGATCGTTGAGGATCCGGTGCGCGGTCGACGGATGCAGGCCGGTGCGAGCCGACAGGTCCTTCAGGCTGACCGGATCGGGATGCGCCGCCAGGGCGTCGAGCAGCGACACCATCCGCTCGATCACCTGGATCGCGGTCTTGCCATGGTCGATGGCGTTGGAGCGGGGGCGCGGCATCAGGCTTGCGTGGATCGCAATACTACGATGTGGTACGTTATATCACTAAGTAAAACGCCTGTCATTCAGGCGCGTTGCGCCAGCGCCCGGGCGCATTCGCCGACCACCGCCGGGCCCCGGTAGACGAGGCTGGTGAACAACTGCACCAGCGAGGCGCCGGCCTCGATCTTGGAGCGCGCATCCGCGCCGCCGGATACGCCGCCCACACCGATGATCGGGTAGTCGGCGGGCAGGCGCTCGCGCAGGGCGCGGATCACCCGGTTCGACAGGCCCAGCAGCGGCGCGCCCGACAGGCCGCCGGCCTCGCGCGCATGCCGCGCACCGGCGACCATCTCGCGGGCGACCGTGGTGTTGGTGGCGATGACGCCGTCCATGCCATGGCGCAGCAGGGCGGCGGTGATGGAGTCGACCTGCGCCGGCTCGAGATCGGGAGCGATCTTGAGCAGCAGGGGCACCTGCCGGCGATGCTCGGTCGCCAGTCGGTCGCGCGCCTCGCGCAGCCGCTCGAGCATGCGGTCGAGTTCGTCGGCGCCCTGCAGCTGGCGCAGGTTGCGGGTATTGGGCGAGGAGATGTTGATCGTCACGTAGCCGGCATGCGGATACACCTTGGCGAGACACTCCAGGTAGTCGTCGACCGCATTCTCGATCGGCGTGTCGGCGTTCTTGCCGATGTTCAGGCCGAGCGTGCCCTGGTAGCGGGAGCGCTGCACATTGGCGACGAAGGCGTCGGCGCCGGCATTGTTGAAGCCCATCCGGTTGATCAGCGCCCGGTGCGAAGGCAGGCGGAACATGCGTGGACGCGGATTGCCGGGCTGGGGGCGCGGCGTGACCGTGCCGACCTCGATGAAGCCGAAGCCCATGCGTGCGAAGGCGTCGATGTGCGCGCCGTCCTTGTCCATTCCCGCGGCGAGCCCGACCCGGTTCGAGAAGCGCAGGCCCATCAGTTCGACCGGGTCGTCGACCGGCGTACCGGCGGCGAGTTCCAGGGCGCCGCTGGCCGCGAGTCCGCCGAGCGATGCGAGGGTCAGTTCATGGGCGCGCTCGGGGTCGAGCGCGAACAGCAGGGGGCGCGCCAGCGAATACAGGCCGGATCTCATGGAGCGGGCATGGGCCGGTCGCTCGCGTGGAGTTCGCTCCACTGGCCATCGCGAAGGGCTTCGATAGGGCGGAACTGCGACTTGTAGCGCATCTTGCGACTCTGCTCGATCCAGTAGCCGAGATAGAGGTAGGGCAGTTCGAGCTGCCGGCACTGCTCGACCTGCCAGAGGATGTTGTAGGTGCCGAAGCTCGCGCCGGCGACATCCGGATCGTAGAAGGTATAGACCGAGGACAGGCCGTCGTTGAGGACATCGATGATCGACACCATGCGCAGCGTGCCGTCGGGATCGCGGAACTCGACCAGGCGCGTATTGACCTTGCTCTGGAGCAGGAACTGGGCGTATTGCTCGCGGCTGTCGTGGTCCATGCCGCTGCCGGCATGGCGGTGCGACTGATAGCGCAGATAGAGCCGGTAGTGTTCGACCGAGAAGCCGAGGCGGGCCACCAGGGTATGGAGATCGGCATGGCGCTCGCCGGCGCGCCGCTGGCTGCGATTGGGGCGGAACCGCGCGATGGGCAGGCGTACTGGAGTGCAGGCGGAGCAGCGATCGCAGTGCGGTCGGTAGGTGAAGATCCCGCTGCGCCGAAAGCCCGCCCGGACCAGCTCGCTGTAGATGTCGGCGTTGATGAGGTGGTTGGGCGTGGCGACCTGCGAACGCGCCTGGCGCTCGGACAGGTAGCTGCAGGGATAGGGCGCAGTCGAGTAGAACTGCAGCGCCGAGAAGGGGAGTTCCTTGAGTTGCGTCATGCGAGAGGGAGTTCGATGACCATCTCACGCCAGTCGGGGGCGGACTGTCTCGTTTGCTCGCGCACCAGCTGCACGAACGCGGACCGGGGAATCTCACGCGCTCCCAGCGAGGCCAGGTGAGCCGTAGCCTGCTGGCAGTCTATCACGGGGTATCCGTGGCGCCCGAGCAGGTCGACGAGAGCCGCCAGCGCGGCCTTCGACGCATCGGCCTCGCGACTGAACATCGATTCGCCGAAGAACATCCGGCCGATCGCGACGCCGTACAGGCCTCCGGCGAGCTGGCGGCCATCGGCGCCGTGGCGCCAGATCTCGACGGAATGCGCGAAGCCGGCCCGATGCAGTCCGCCGTAGGCCCGGCGCATCTGCGGCGTGATCCAGGTTCCGGACTGCTTGTGGCGGACCGCCTTCGCGCAGGCGGCCACGACGTCGTCGAAGGCGGTGTCCAGCGTCACCGTCCAGGCCCCCGAGCGCTGCATCCGGCGACAGCGCTGGCGCAGCGATCGCGAAAGGCGGAACTCGGCCGGCACCAGCACCATGCGCGGATCGGGCGACCACCACAGCACCGGCTGCTTGTCCGAATACCAGGGAAAGGTGCCGCTGGAGTAGGCCTCGACCAGGCGGGCGACGCCGAGATCGCGCCCGGCGGCCAGCAGGCCGGGTGGATCGTCGAGCGCCCGGCTGGGGTCGGGAAGCGGGGTGCCGGGTTCGACCCAGGCGATCTGGAGCCCGGTCATCGGCGCTGCGCGGCCCGGCTAGCCGGCCGGTCGTCGATGGAAGTGGATCGCATCGACGTGCAGCCTGCCGTTGCCGTTGCGGCGGTCCTCGAAGTACCAGCGCAGCGTGCGCTCGACCGTCCGGAAGGCGATCTCGTCCCAGGGAATTTCCTCTTCGGTGAACAGCCGCGCCTCGAGGCTCTCGGGGCCGGGGTCGAGCTCGGGCCCGAGCATGCGGGCATTGAAGAAGAGATGCACCTGGTGGACGTGGGGGACGTCGAGCATCGAGAAGAGTTCGCCCAGCTCGATGCGGGCGCCGGCTTCCTCGATGGTCTCGCGCTCGGCGCCGGCGCGGGTGGTTTCGCCGTTCTCCATGAAGCCGGCCGGCAGGGTCCAGTAGCCGTAGCGCGGCTCGATCGCGCGCCGGCACAGCAGTATCCGTCCTTCCCAGACCGGGATGGTACCCAGCACGAGATTGGGGTTCTGGTAGTGGATCGTGCCGCAGCCGTCGCAGCAGTAGCGTTCACGGTTGTCACCGGGCGGTATCGCGAGGCGGACTTCCCGGGCACAGACGGAGCAGTATTTCATGGTTCCGGACGGAATCGAAGGCGAGCCAGTTTAGCAGTGAGCGTGAAGCGACCGGCCCCGCGCTTGCCGACGCTTTGCGCAACATGTATAGTCTCTCCCTTCGGACGCGGGGTGGAGCAGTTTGGCAGCTCGTCGGGCTCATAACCCGAAGGTCGCAGGTTCAAATCCTGCCCCCGCAACCATCCGTTTCCCGAATGCCCTCCCGTCTGACCTCGAGTTCAGGCCACACCCGACCGGATGCGTGCGTGGGCCCAGTCCTCGGGCCATGAGCATCAGCGCGGCTGCGACCGATCATCGACATCGGGTATTGCGCCGGTCGCTGCGCAGCGGGGCAAGCGGATCGCGGAAGTCGCGATCGAATGCAACTCGAGGAAGCATTGCGGATACCAGTGCACGGGGCTGAGCGATCGGCCCATCCAGGCAGAGCCGTTCGAGGACCCGCCGGGCGATGAACACCGCCGAAGCGAAACGCATCATAGAGGCCGCGTTGCTCTGCGCGGACCAGCCCCTGACCGTGCCGATGCTCCGGCGCCTGTTCGACGACGAGATCGCCGCCGATACCGTGCGCGGCCTGCTGGCCGAACTGAGCGTCGACTGGCAGGGGCGTTCGGTGCAGCTCGTCGGCGTGGCGAGCGGGTGGCGCTTCCAGTCCCGGGCGGAGTTCGCCCGCTACCTGGACCGGCTCGGCAACGAGCGCGCGCCGCGCTACTCGCGCGCCACGCTCGAGACGCTCGCGATCATCGCCTATCGGCAGCCGGTCACCCGGGGCGACATCGAGGAGATCCGCGGCGTGACGGTCTCGACCAACGTCGTGCGGACCCTCGAGGAGCGGGGCTGGATCGAGGTCATCGGGCACAAGGAAGTCCTCGGCCGGCCGGCGCTGTTCGGCACGACCCGCCGCTTTCTCGATGATCTCGGGCTGCGCTCCCTCGATGAATTGCCGCCGCTCGCCGAGGTCGGCGACGAGGAGTCGGGTGCTTCGCTGTTCGAGCAGCAGGTGATGGCACTGGAGGCCGGCGAGGGCGCCGAAGCCACCGAAGCCACCGGGTCCGAATTGCGCGGGACCGGCGAGGTCGAAGCCGAGGCCGGAGAAGCCGAGGCCGGAGAAGCCGAGACCGGCGAGGCCGGGGAATCCGCGGCGCGTGATGCGACGGCCGGCGAAGGGATCGCACCGGAGTCGGCTGCGCCGGATCGGGAGGAACGCGACGAGGATCGCGAATACCAGAGACACGAGGCGGCTTCGCCCGGCGAGGCCTGAGCCCCAACGCGGCTGCACCGGCAGTCGCGGCTGCAACGAGGATCGAGAGTCCTGATGAGCGAAAACACCGAAGCGCCGGCCGACGTGCAGGCGCAAACAGATCAGGTGGGTGAATCCACGCCCACCGGCGGCAGGCCGCCGCGCGGTTCCGGTCGCCGGCGTGGCGGTCGAGGCAGGCGCGGTCGGGGCGACGCGCAGCGCGATCCGCAGGCCACGGCGGCGGGGAACGCGGGCGATGCGCCCGGCGAGCCGGACGATCTGCCCCGCTTCGAGGTGCAGGCCACGGTCGGCAGCGGTTCCGGACCGGCGCGCGGCGTCGACGCCGGGGCCGGCGAGGATCATCCGAAGCTGCACAAGGTGCTCGCCGATTCCGGCATGGGCGCGCGGCGCGAGATGGAGGAATGGATCGTCGCCGGGCGTGTCACCGTCAACGGCCTGCCGGCGCATGTCGGCCAGCGGATCGCCCCCACCGACCAGATCCGGATCAACGGCCGCCCGCTCAAGCGCAAGGCCGGTCCGGCGCCAGCCCGCGTGCTGCTCTACCACAAGCCCGCCGGCGAGATCTGTAGCCGCAGCGATCCCGGCAAGCGCAAGACGGTGTTCGACCGGCTGCCCAAGGTGAAGGGCGCGCGCTGGGTGTCGGTGGGGCGACTCGACTTCAATACCGAAGGCTTGCTGGTGTTCACCACGTCGGGCGATCTCGCCAACAAGCTGATGCATCCGCGCTACGGCTGGGAGCGGGAGTACGCGGTACGGATCCTCGGCCGGATCGACGATGAAACCCGCGAGCGCCTGCTCGCCGGCATCGAGCTCGACGATGGTCATGCGGCTTTCGCGAGCATCGACGATCTCGGCGGGGAGGGCGCCAACGCCTGGTACCGGGTGGTGCTCACCGAAGGACGCAACCGCGAGGTTCGTCGCATGTTCGAGGCGGTCGACCTGACCGTGAGCCGGCTGGTGCGAGTGCGCTTCGGCCCGATCGGCATGCCGAGCAGCCTGACCCGGGGTCGCTGGACCGAACTGTCGGCGGCCGATGTCGGTGTGCTGGGGCGCGCGCTCCGCGACCCGCAGGCGGCCGCAGAGGGCCAGGCGGACCCCGAGCCCGGCAATGTCGGCGCCTCGCTGGTCGATTTCGATGATCTGCGCGACGAGGATCTCGGCCCGGAGTTCGATGACGACTGGCAGCCCACCTCGCACGATGCGCATCTCGAAGGCATCACCCGCAGCGTGCGCGCGGGCGACATGGGTGCGCCGGGCAGGCTGCGTCGCGGTCGTCGCGGCGGCAGTCCGGGCGCCGCGTTTCCCTCGGGGCCGATGGACGGCCTGGGTTCGAGCAAGCTCGACATGCCGGGTGGCGGCAATGGCAACGGTAACGGCAACGGCAATCGGGGCGGCCGAGGTGGTCGTGGCGGTCGCGGTGGCGGCCGCAAGGCCGGCGGACCGGGTGCTCCCGGTGCGCCCGGCGGCCAGCGTCGCGGCGGCAAGCCGGCGGGTGCTGCCAAGCGTCGTGGACGACGCGGCGGACAGGCGAACTGACTCGCCCGATCCCCTCGGCGGGGTTTCGTCGTCGGTTGAATCGGGCTATAATCGCCCGCTTGAGAAGTCGCCTGGTTATTTGGGCAGTTTCGGGAATGCGCGAGCTTGCACGGTAGTGCGGTGGGGTGCATTTTCGGTCGGGGCGGCCGGCTGGTCGGATCCTTGTCGCGGGTGCGGACACGCGTAGGTGCGCGCGAGAGCGCGTTGAAACGGCGCGTGGAAGTGGCCTGGGCGCGAATTGGCGCAGGTGCGCATTCGCTAGCGATGGAATCGATTCCGCCAGGGGCCGCGCGGCAGTCGAGACTGCCGCTGGCGGCCGGACCCGAGAGCCCCTTCGAATCCAGCTTCCTCGAAAAATTGGGCTGCTCGGCCCATTTTTCATTTTCGGAGTTCGAAGCGTGTTGCCGGTTGAAGCGCCATTCGTCGAAGCAATCAGGCGCACTGTCAGCGGCATGGGATACGAGCTGGTCGATTGCGAGTTCGCGGCCGGCGGGCTGCTCAGGGTCTACATCGATTCGCCCGAAGGCATCGGGCTCGAGGACTGCGAGCAGGTGAGCCACCAGCTGTCGCATCTGCTGATGGTCGAGGATGTCGACTACGAGCGTCTCGAGGTGTCGTCGCCGGGGCTCGATCGGCCCTTGCGCAACGAGGCGGATTTCCAGCGCTTCGCGGGCTGCGAGGTGACGATCCGGCTGCGTCGCCCCTTCGAGGGGCAGCGCAATTTCGAGGGCGTCCTGACGGTCGAGGAGAACGGACGATTCGGCCTGGAACTCGTCGAGCGACCCGTGCGGGGCACGGGTCGGCGCGGTTCCCGGGCGCCGCGATCGGGTGGCATGTGGACCGCGCCCGGCGTGGCGACGGGTCGGAAGATGGTTTTTTCGCTCGACGAGGTCGAGCGGGCTAGGCTGGTGCCGATGCCCCAGGCGAACTAGGAGTTCGGTATGAGCCGAGAAGTTCTGTTGCTGGTCGATGCACTGGCGCGCGAGAAGAACGTTGGCCGTGAAACGGTGTTCGAGGCACTCGAGAGCGCGCTCGCGTCCGCGACCAAGAAGCGTTTCAAGGAAGAGAGCGACGTCCGGGTGGCGATCGACCGCCTGAGCGGCGACTACGAGGCGTTCCGGCGCTGGCAGGTCGTGCCCGACGAGGAACTCGAGGACCACGACATCCAGATCATCCACAGCGAGGCCAGCAAGGAGAGCCCGGGAATCGAGGTCGGCGACTTCATCGAGGAGGAGCTCGAGCCCGTGGAACTCGGCCGGATCGGCGCGCAGGCTGCCAAGCAGGTGATCCTGCAGCGCATCCGCGATGCCGAGCGCGAGCAGATCATCAACGACTTCCTGCAGCGCGACGAACCGATCCTGTCGGGCACCGTCAAGCGGATCGACCGGGAAGGCGCCGTGATCGAAGCCGGCAAGCTCGAGGCGCGGCTGCCCCGCGACCAGATGATTCCCAAGGAGAACCTGCGTACCAGCGACCGCGTGCGCGCCTATGTGGCCCGCGTCAACCGCGAGGGTCGGGGCCCGCAGCTGTTCCTGTCGCGGACCTCGCCGGAGTTCATCCGGCACCTCTTCGCGATCGAGGTTCCCGAGATCGAGCAGGGCCTGCTCGAGATCAAGGCGGCAGCCCGCGATCCGGGCGTGCGCGCCAAGATCGCGGTGTTCACCAATGATCGCCGGATCGATCCGATCGGGACCTGCGTGGGCGTTCGCGGCTCGCGGGTGCAGGCGGTCACGGGCGAACTCGCCGGCGAGCGGGTCGACATCGTCCTGTGGTCGGACGATCCCGCGCAGTTCGTGATCGGCGCGCTGGCGCCGGCGAACGTCTCGTCGATCGTCGTCGACGAGGATGCGCGCAGCATGGACGTGGTCGTCGACGAGGACAACCTCGCGCTGGCGATCGGTACCGGCGGGCGCAACGTACGCCTGGCCTCGGAGCTGACGGGCTGGCAGATCAACATCATGACGGCCGAGGAATCGGCCGAGAAGCTCGAGCGCGAACGCACCGAGATGATGCAGCTGTTCATGCACAAGCTCGATGTCGACGAGGAAGTCGCCAATATCCTGGTCGACGAGGGCTTCACCAGCCTCGAGGAAGTCGCCTATGTGCCGGCGAACGAGTTCGAGGAGATCGAGGCCTTTGATGCGGACACCGTCAACGAGCTGCGCACGCGGGCCCGCAACATCCTTCTGACGGAGGCCATTGCAACCGAGGAGCGGATCGGCACGACGGCCGAGGATCTGCTTGCCCTCGAAGGCATGGACCGGGACCTCGCCGCCCGGCTCGCCGATGCCAAGGTCTTTACGCGCGATGATCTCGCCGAACTGGCCGTCGATGAATTGCTGGAGATCGCCGAGCTCGACGAGGAGCAGGCGAAGGACTTGATCATGAAGGCGCGAGCCCACTGGTTCGAGAACGAGGACGCCTGAGGCGGTCACGAACCGCCGCCGATCGGACCAGCGAAGGAGTGATATGACGAGTAACACGGTTTCCGCTTTTGCCGCCGAACTGAAGATGCCGACCGATGTGCTGCTCGAGCAGCTCAGCGCGGCCGGCGTTCGCAAGACGTCGCCCAACGACAGCCTGAGTGAAGCGGACAAGGAGCAGCTGCTGGTCGCCCTGCGCAAGGCGCATGGCGGGGAGGGCGCGCCCAAGCGAAAGATCACCCTGACACGCAAGCAGACATCCGAGATCAAGCAGGCCGATGCCACGGGCAAGGCGCGCACGATCCAGGTCGAGGTCCGCAAGAAGCGGGTCTTCGTCAAGCGTGACGGCGCGGCTGCGCCCGAAGCCCAGCCGGTGGCGGTGGAACCCGCCCTCGATCGGGAGGAGCTGGCGATCCGCGAAGAGGAAGATCGTCGCCAGCGCGAGCTGCTCGAGCGCCAGGCCGCCGAGCTGCGCGCCAAGCAGGAGCGGCTCGAATTCGAGCGCCAGCGCGAGACCGAGGCCACGGCCGAGGCCGCGCGCCGCGCCGAGGCCGCCGAACGTGAGCGCGAGCGGGTCGTTGCCGGCGAGGATGGCGTGGACGTCGATGCCGAGGCCCGGGCCAAGGCCGACGCCGCCGACCAGGCCGCCCTCAGGGCGCGTGAAGAGGCCGAGGAGCAGGAGCGCGCGCGGCGCGCCGTCGAGGCCGAGGTCGCCGAGATCAACCGCCTCATGGAGGAGGCCCGCAGACCCAAGCCCAAGCCGGAACCGGCGCCAGCGCCAGCGCCCGCCGCGGCGGCGCCCGCCGGCCAGGATCCTGCCAAGGTGACGCTTCGCGCCGGCGCGGCCCGGCCGGCCGGCGAGGAAGAGGAGCGCGGCGGCGGCAAGAAGCACGTCAAGTCCGAGAAGCTCTCCTCGACCTGGTCCGAGGAAGCCAATCGGCGTCGCGGTGGCCTCAAGACGCGTGGCGACAGCGGTCCCGATCGGGGTGGCTGGCGTGGCGGCCCGGGTCGTGGCGGCCCTGGCGCGCGTGGTCGCGGTGGCCGCAGCGGTCGCGGTCGCGGTCGTGGCGGCGAAGCTCCCGTGGTCCAGCCGAGCGAACCGATCACTCGCGAGGTTCATGTCGCCGAGACGATCACGGTGGCCGATCTCGCCCACAAGATGTCGGTCAAGGCCGCCGAGGTCATCAAGACCCTCATGAAACTGGGCCAGATGGTCACCATCAACCAGGTGCTCGACCAGGAGACCGCGATGATCGTGGTCGAGGAAATGGGGCACAAGGCGTTCGCGGCCAAGCTCGACGACCCCGAGGCCCTGCTGGTGGAAACCGGCGAGGACGCCGACGAGGTCGAAGCCACGGCCCGTCCGCCGGTCGTCACCGTGATGGGCCACGTCGACCACGGCAAGACCTCGCTGCTCGACTACATCCGGCGCGCCAAGGTCGCCGCCGGGGAAGCGGGCGGGATCACCCAGCATATCGGCGCCTATCACGTCGAGACGCCAAGGGGCGTGGTCACCTTTCTCGATACCCCCGGCCACGAGGCGTTCACCGCCATGCGCGCGCGGGGCGCGAAGGCTACCGACATCGTGATCCTCGTGGTTGCCTCCGACGACGGCGTGATGCCCCAGACCGCCGAGGCGATCGCGCATGCGCGGGCGGCCGAGGTGCCGCTGGTGGTGGCGCTCAACAAGATGGACAAGCCGGAGGCGAATCCGGATCGGGTCAAGCAGGAGCTCGTCGCCCACGAAGTCATTCCCGAGGAGTACGGCGGCGATGTTCCGGTGGTGCCGGTGTCGGCCAAGACCGGGGCGGGCGTCGACGACCTGCTCGAGAACGTGCTGCTGCAGGCCGAGGTGCTCGAACTCCAGGCGCCCGCCGAGGGCGCTGCCAAGGGCCTCGTCATCGAGGCCCGGCTCGACAAGGGCCGTGGCCCGGTCGCAACCGTCCTGGTCACGTCCGGCACCCTGAACAAGGGCGACGTGGTGCTCGCCGGGGCATCCTTCGGGCGGATCCGGGCGATGCTCGACGAAACCGGCCGACCGATCCAGAGCGCGGGGCCGTCGATTCCCGTCGAGATCCAGGGCCTGGCCGAAGTGCCGGCTGCCGGCGAGGATGTCATCGTGCTGGGCGACGAACGTCGAGCCCGCGAGATCGCGCTGTTCCGCCAGGGCAAGTTCCGCGACGTCAAGCTGGCTCGTCAGCAGGCCGCCAAGCTCGAGAACATCTTCGAGAAGATGGCCGAGGGCGAAGCCAACAAGACCCTGTCGCTGATCGTCAAGGCCGATGTGCAGGGCTCCCAGGAAGCGCTTTCCCATGCCCTGCAGAAGCTCGAAACCGACGAGGTGAAGGTCCAGATCATTCACCAGGCGGTGGGCGGCATCAACGAATCCGACGTCAACCTGGCATCGGCTTCCGGTGCGGTCCTCATCGGTTTCAACGTGCGCGCCGACCAGCAGGCCAAGCGCGTCGCCGAGGGCAACGGGGTCGAGATCCGCTACTACAACATCATCTACGATGCCGTGGACGACGTGAAGGCGGCCATGGGCGGCCTGTTGTCGCCCGAGAAGCGGGAGCAGGCGATCGGCCTGGTCGAGATCCGCGAGATCTTCCGGGTCTCCCGGGTGGGCAACATCGCCGGCTGCATGGTCCTCGATGGGGTCGTGCGCCGGAACGCCAGCGTACGCCTGCTGCGCGACAACACCGTGATCTGGTCCGGCGAGCTCGATTCGCTCAAGCGCTTCAAGGATGATGTGCGCGAGGTCAAGGAAGGCTTCGAGTGCGGCCTGTCCCTGAAGGGCTACGACGACATCAAGATCGGCGACCAGCTCGAGGTGTTCGAGGTGACGGAAGTGGCGCGTACGCTCTAGATCCTCGAGCGAACATCCACGGGTTCCAGGGGAGCGCCACGGCATGGGACGACACCGGACAACCCGGACGCCAAGGGGCGTGCGGGTCACGGAGCAGGTTCATCATGAACTTGCCGAGATGATCCGCTCCGAGGTCAAGGATCCGCGTATCGGCCTCGTGACCCTGACCGGGGTCGAGCTGACCCCGGACTACGCGGTTGCCCGCGTGTACTTCACGGTGCTGCCCGACGACGACGAGACCGTCGCCAGCACCTTCGATGGCCTGCGGCATGCCGCGGGCTTCCTCCGATCGCAGCTCGGACGTCGTGTGCGGATCCACACCACGCCCGAACTGCGCTTCGTCCACGATCGTTCGATCGAGCACGGGATGCAGATGTCCCGCCTCATCGACGAGGCGAACTCCCGCCAGGCGGACGAATAGATACCGGGCCCCTCGAGGGGCCGCATGCCGATGAGCCAGACCGGGAAGGGACGCCGTGCAGCGCGCGCCCGCCACGATGGGGTGTTGCTGCTCGACAAGCCCCGGGGCCTGTCCTCCAGCGCCGCCCTGATGCGGGCGCGACGCGCGCTCGGTGGCGCGCGGGCCGGCCATGGAGGTACGCTCGATCCCCTCGCGTCCGGCCTGCTGCCGCTGCTCTTCGGCGAGGCGACCAAGTTCGCCCACGGCCTGCTCGATGCCGACAAGACCTATCTCGCGGAGCTGCATCTCGGCCTGGCCACCACCACCGGGGATGCCGAAGGCGAGGTTCGCGCCGATCGCCGCGACCGGCTGGCCGGCATCGACATGCGGCGCTGTATCGAGATTCTCGAGCGCTTCGTCGGCGAGATCGACCAGGTGCCGCCCATGCATTCGGCGCTCAAGCGCGACGGCAAGCCCCTCTATGAATATGCGCGCGCGGGCATGACGCTCGAGCGGCCGGCGCGGCGGATCCGGGTGTACCGGATCGATCCCCTGGACTTCGACGGCGAGCGCCTGCGCATTCGGGTCGCCTGCAGCAAGGGAACCTACATCCGGGTGCTCGCCGAGGACATCGGCGAGGCGCTGGGCTGCGGGGCGCATCTCTCGGCACTGCGCCGCGAGCGGGTGGGCGACCTCGCCCTCGAGGACGCCATCACGCTGGACGAGCTGTCCGGGCTCGACGAGCGGGCCGCCGCCGCCCGACTCGCACCGATCGATTCGCTGCTGGGCGCAATCCCGATGATCGAGCTCGGCGCGGCCGAAGCGGTTCGCTTCGGCCATGGCCAGCGACTGCGCCTGGCGACCGGTTCCGCGCCGGCCGGCCAGGTCAGGGTCTATGGGCCGGGCGGCCTGCTCGGCCTTGCCCGCCTCGACGAGGGACTCCTTGCGCCGACCCGCCTGGTGGCAGCCCCGCCCGATGCGGCGCCGAGCCGGACCGACGGCGAAGCCGAAACCGAATCCTTCCCTCCAACGCCATTCGGGAATTCCAAATGAGCATTGCCATCCGGAACATCGCGATCATCGCGCACGTCGACCACGGCAAGACGAGCCTGGTCGACCAGCTGTTGCGCCAGGCCGGAACCTTCCGCGCCAACCAGCAGCTCACCGAACGTGTCATGGACAGCGGCGACCTCGAGCGGGAACGCGGCATCACGATCCTCGCCAAGAACTGCGCGGTGGAATACGAAGGCACGCGGATCAACATCGTCGATACGCCGGGGCACGCCGATTTCGGCGGCGAGGTCGAGCGCGCCTTGTCGATGGTCGACGGCGTCCTGCTGCTGGTCGACGCGGTCGAAGGTCCCATGCCGCAGACCCGCTTCGTGACCCGCAAGGCGCTGGCGCTCGGCCTGAAACCGATCGTCGTGGTCAACAAGATCGATCGGCAGGGCGCCAGGCCCGACTGGGTCGTCAGCCAGACCTTCGATCTCTTCGACCGGCTCGGCGCAACCGAGGAGCAGCTCGATTTCCCGGTGGTCTATGCCTCGGCGATCAACGGATTCGCGCTGTCGGCCCATGAGGACATGCCGGCCGGAGTGCTCGATCCGGCTTCGGTGGCCGCCGCCGGCCTGGACATGCGGCCCCTGTTCGATGTCATCCTCTCGCGGGTGCCGGCGCGCGGCGATGATCCGGACGGACCGCTGCAGTTCCAGATTTCGGCGCTCGACTATTCCAGCTATGTGGGCAAGATCGGCATCGGCCGCATCAACCGCGGTCGGCTGCGCCCCGGCCAGACCGTGAGCATCCTCAACGGCGATCCCGCCGAGACCGGCATCGCGCCGGTCACCGGCAAGATCAACCAGGTCCTGCGTTTCAGCGGGCTGGAGCGCAGTCTGGTCGAGGTGGCCGAGGCGGGCGACATCATCGCGATCAACGGCATCGAGGAACTCGGCATCGGCTCGACCCTGTGCGATCCCCAGTGCCTCGAGCCGCTGCCGGTGCTGAGTGTCGACGAGCCGACGATGACGATGGAGTTCCTGGTCAACACCTCGCCGATGGCCGGGCGCGAGGGCAAGTTCGTCACCAGCCGGCAGCTTCGCGAGCGGCTCGAGCGTGAGCTGAAGGGCAACGTCGCCTTGCGCGTGGAGTTCACCGCCGACTCGGATACCTTCGTGGTGTCGGGCCGCGGCGAACTCCATCTCACGATCCTGATCGAGAGCATGCGCCGGGAGGGCTACGAGCTGGCCGTGTCGCGGCCGAAGCCGAGGATCCGGCTCGTCGAGGGCCGGCGCGAGGAGCCCTACGAGATTCTCTCGATCGACCTCGAGGAAGCCCACCAGGGTCCGGTGATGGAACTGCTGGGCCGGCGCCGGGGGGAGCTCACGAACATGGAGTCCGATGGCCAGGGCCGCGCCCGCCTCGAGTACCGGGTTCCGGCCCGTGGCCTGATCGGCTTCCACAACGAGTTCCTCAACATGACCCGCGGCACCGGCATCGCGAGTCACGTCTTCGACGACTACGGCCCCTGGGCGGGCGAGATCGAAGGGCGGCGCAACGGCGTGCTGATCTCCCAGGACGACGGTGCGGCGGTCGCCTATGCGCTCTGGAAGCTGCAGGATCGCGGCCGGATGTTCGTCGAGCCCAACGACCCGCTGTACGAGGGGATGGTCATCGGGATCCACAGCCGCGACAACGACCTCGTCGTCAATCCGATCCGGGAAAAGAAGCTCACCAACGTGCGCGCCTCGGGCAAGGACGACCACATCATGCTGACCCCGCCGATCGAGCTGACGCTGGAACGGGCGGTGGAATTCATCGCCGACGACGAGCTCGTGGAAGTCACGCCGAAGAGCATCCGGCTGCGCAAGCGCCTGCTCAAGGAGCATGAGCGCAAGCGCGCCTCACGCGAGTCCGCTCCCGCCTGAAAGCTCGCCGGAGAGCCGCGCCAGGCGGTGTTTTCGAGCGGGTTTGAATCGCGGATACAACAGTCTGTACGCGTTGCGCGCCGGGGACTTGCCCGCGCCACATATTTCTGTTGTTGGCGGCCACAAAGCGCGTCATTCTTCGCGTTGTGATCGGGACTCGATCATGACTTCCCGAATAAATCAAAGGAGGGTGATCCATGGCGACTGCCAAGGGTGCGAAGAAGACCGCAGCCAGGAAGCCGGCTGCGAAGAAGGTAGCCGCCAAGCCGGCTGCGAAGAAGGCCGCGGCCAGGAAGCCCGCCGCGAAGAAGCCGGCAGCACGCAAGCCGGCCGCGAAGAAAGTGGCTGCCAAGCCGGCCGCGAAAAAGGCCGTCGCCAGGAAGCCGGCCGCCAAGCCGGCGGCAAAGAAGGCGGCTGCGAAGAAGCCGGCCGCCGCGAAGAAGCCCGCCGTCCGCAAGCCGGCCGCCAAGGCCGCGGCCAAGAAACCCGCTGCCAAGGCGGCTGCGAAGAAGCCGGCCCGCAAGCCCAATGCCGCGTTCATGGCCGCCAAGACCCCCAGTCCCGAGCTGGCGGCCGTGATCGGCGACAAAGCGGTCCCCCGTACCGAAGTGGTCAAGAAGATCTGGGAATACATCAAGAAGCACGACCTGCAGGACTCCGCCAACAAGCGGATGATCAATGCGGACGACAAGCTGCGCGTGCTCTTCGGCAAGCCGCAGGTGTCGATGTTCGAGATGACGGCCCTCGTCAACAAGCACCTGAGCTGACCGCGCTCGACGCGGACGGCACCGCCAGGGGTGGTCACGCGACCACCCCTGTTCTTTTCTCCGGGCCGCCTATGCCCGCTGCCAGTAGTCCGGGTTCGCGTACGTGTTCTTCAGCATGTCGATGAACATGCGTACCCGTAGCGGCAGGCGGCGGCGCTCGGCGAAGACCGCATGGATCGCGGTGCCGGGCGTGGCGAACGCATCCAGGACCGTCACGAGTCGTCCCTCGCGCAGGTCGTCGCCGATCTCCCAGAGCGAACGCCAGGCCAGGCCCTCGCCGGCCAGCGCCCAGTCGTGGAGGACGGCCCCGTCGTTGCATTCGAAGGGGCCGTTGCCGCGCACCGCGCACGGTTCGCCGTCGACGATGAACTGCCAGCCGCGGGACTGGTTCGCCTCCGGGCCGAGCATCAGGCATCGATGCTCGGCGAGTTCGTCGGGATGCATCGGCGTACCGTGTCGTTCGAGGTAGGCGGGACTGGCGACGACCGCCCGGCTGTTGTCGGCCAGCTTCACCGCGACCAGGTTCGAGTCCTCGAGCGTGCCGATGCGGATCGCCAGATCGATGCCTTCGTTCACGATGTCGGTGATCCGGTCCGAGAGCAGGAGGGTGATGCTGACTTCCGGGTGCTCGGCGACGAAGCTCGGAACCAGCGGCGCCACGTGCTGGCGGCCGAAGCCGGCCGGCGCGGTGATGCGCAGGTGGCCGCTCGCCTTGACGCCGCCCAGCATGACCGAGGTTTCGGCGTCGTGCATCTCGCGCAGGATGCGCTGACAGTCTTCCAGGAAGGCGCTGCCTTCGAACGTGAGCGTGACGCGACGGGTGGTCCGGGCGACCAGCTTGACGCCGAGTCGCTCCTCGAGGGCGTCCAGGCGCCGGGAAACGACGGCCGGCGAGATGCCTTCGGCGCGCGCCGCCGCGCTCAGGCTGCCGCGCGTGGCTACGGCGGCGAAGGTGGAGATCTGCTTGAAGCGATCCATGGGCGTTGGATTCTCGCGGGGCAGGAAACCAAGCTTACCGCCGACCGGCGCCTCGCGCGCCGCCAGTGGTTCCGCATCCGCCGTCCGTCCGCTGCGCGCCGTCCGCCACTGGGTGCGAGCGCATCATTCGCCGATATGTCGAATGTCGGTGCCCGCCGAGGGCTCCTGTCAGCCTGTGGAGGTCGCGTCCCCTGATGTCCCTGCGTGTTCGCCTGCTTGCGCTGGTTGCCGTCCTCGCGGTTGCGATGACTGTCGTCGCGTTCCTGCTGCCGCACCTTGCGCTCGAGTCGGCGGGGGCGATGGTATGGAAGGAGCGTCGCGAAGTCGCCGAAGCCGGCCTGCGGCGCGAATGGACGCGGGCGATCCGCGATCTCGCGGTGACCGGCACTGTGCTCGAACGGGCGATCGATGCATCGAGCCCGGCCGTTACCGCCCAGCATCTCGAGCGCGCGATCCAGGCGTCGGGCGCTTCCCGAGGCTGGGTGCGCCCGATGCGCAGCCCATCGGTCGTGGAGCAGGGCGAAAGCCTGAACTTTCGCCAGGCCGCTGACCTCGCGCCCCTGCTTGCAACGGCGCGCAACGCCGGTCGTGCCGCCGGACTGGTGTTCCATGGGCCACGCGCGGCCTGGGTCGAGATCGTCGCGGTGCCGGGCACCGATGCACTGGGGGCCCTGGAGCTGTCGATCGATTCCCGGCTGGCCCGTCGTTTCGCCGATTCGGTCGGGGTCGAGATTGCATTGGCCGGCGTCCCGGCCGCCGGCAACGGCCTGCTACGGCTGGGCTCGGACAGCACGGCCGGCCAGCACCTGCTGCTCTACGAGGTGGCGGGCGCCGCCGATGTCCGGCGCCGCGCGACCGATACCGGCGATGCTGCCGATTCGGTCCGCCTGGTGCGTCTCGAATCGCTCGACGACATGGCGCTGGTCGGAGCGATCGCCGCGCGCGACATCGGAGCGGGCGCCCTGTTCGAGGAATTCCGGCTGATCATGGCGCTTGCGCTCGGCTCGATCGCCCTGGGGGGAATCCTGGCCGTCGGCTTCGCCGCCGGTTCCTTGCGCAAGGGAATCATCGCGCTCGACCGCGCGGCTCGCGAACTCATCGCGGGGCGCGGGCAGTACGAGCCGGTGATCCGTTCGGGCCGCGACGAGCTCGCCCGGCTCTCGAGCACCTTCAACACCATGCACGAGGCGGTCCGCCAGCGCGAGCAGCGGATCCGGCAGGCCGCCTACCGGGATCCGGTGACGCGATTGCCGACGCGGGTGCTGTTCGACGAGCGCGGCGGCGCGATGCTTGCCTGGGTGCGGGCCAAGGATCGCAAGGTGAGCCTGATGCTGCTCCAGGTCGACCAGCTGCGCGAGATCAACGACACGTTGGGCCGGCAGGCCGCGGAGCAGGTGCTGGCCGAGCTGGCCGAGCGCTTTCGCGGGGTGCTGCGCGGAACGCGGATGCTGACGGGCGACGACAAGTCGGAGCCCCGGGAATTGTCGATACTCGCGCGTACCGGCCCGTACGAGTTCGCGGTGATGCTGCGCGACTGCGATCCGGTGACCGCCCGCAATGTCGGCTTGCGCCTGGCCGACATGGCCAGCCGTCCGTTTCGTCATGAAGGGCAGACGCTGGGCATCGCCCTGCGCGTCGGGGTCGCCGGCTATCCGGTGCACGGCGCCTCGATTCCCGACCTGATGCAGTCGGCCGACTATGCCCTGGTGGGCGCTGCCGCCGAGATCGGGGGGGTGGTGATCTTCGATCCCGCCTTCGAGGCCGAGCGCGAACGACAGCTGGCGGTGCAGGCCGACCTGCGCATCGCTCTCGATCGGCGCGAGCTTCACATGGTGTTCCAGCCGAAGATCTCGCTCGGCGGCGGTTCGGAGTTGATGGCCGAGGCCCTGATGCGCTGGGTCCATCCCGAGCGGGGGCCGCAGAATCCGGCCGAGTTCGTCGAGTTCGCCGAGAAGACGGGCTTCATCAGCAAGCTCACCGCCTGGGCGATCGACGGCGCCCTGCGCCATGCCGCGGAATGGAGCCGGGGTGGCCTGCCGATGACCATCTCGGTGAATCTGTCGCGACGCGACCTGATGAATCCGGAGTTCCCGGCGCAGGTCATCGCAGCATTGCGCCAGCACGGACTCTCGGGCACGGCGCTCAGCTTCGACATTCCGGATGGGGTGCTGCTCGGCGCCCCGGCCATCGTGACCCGCAACATGGAACTCCTGTCCCGCGCCGGCGCGATGTTCGCGGTCGACGATTTCGGCAGTGGCTTCGGTTCGATCGACGAACTCCAGAAGCTCCCGCTGCACAGCCTGAAGATCGACCGACGCTACGTCGGCGCGATGTGCGAGGATCCGCGCGCCGCGATCATCGTTCGCGCGGTGATCGACATCGCCCGGTCGATGGGCCTGGAGTCGGTCGCCGAAGGCGTGGAGACCGCCGAACAGCTCGCGATGCTGCGCGAGATGGGTTGCGACCAGGCGCAGGGCTACTATGTCGGCCGCCCGCTGACACGGGAAGACTTCGAAGTCTGGGTCCGTCACCAGGCCGCCAAGTACGGTGTGCAGGGTGCGGACCGGCGCCTGCGTCCCCGGATGGCGCATGCGCTCGCGGAACTCGACGCCGTCGAGACCATCGTGGTGAGCAGCGTCGACGACGGCAAGGCCTGAGCTTCGACCTCCCCACGCCGGGCAAGGCGCCGATTACGGGATCGCGCCGTCAGGCGAGCCGCCGGGGCGGCGCAAGCGGGCCTGCCAGGCTTCATCCTCGGGCCTGGCGATCCGCAGGCCACGGGCCAGCGCGCGGCGCCGCAGGGCGAGGAGCCCGCGGTCGCGGCTCAGCAGCCAGCCGGCGCGCCGATGCAGGGCGAGGTCGAGGAAGACCTGGTCGTCGGGATCGCTGCATGTGAGATCGGTCGCGGGCACCGGCAGGTCCATCCGGGCATGGCGGTCGAAGCGGCGCAGCGCCTCCTTGCGCCGCGCGAGCTCCAGGCGCAGGCGCGGATAGGCAAGCACGCGTTCGAACTCGTCGCGGATGCGCGGCAGCGCCGGCAGGATGATCTCGCCGGCTTCCGCGGCTGCGCCGAGGCGACGCGTCACCGGATCGTCGTAGACGAGCCAGGCGAGCCAGACATTGGTATCCAGGATCGCTTCCATGCCATCATCGCGGCTTTGCCGATATCCCCGACTGTCGATGCTGATCGTTCTTTCTCCCGCCAAGCGCCTGGATTTCGAGCGCCCCTACACTGGCGAATCCCATGGGCGACCGGCGATGATCGCCGAGTCGCGGCGTCTCGTCGAACTGCTGCGCGGCCACTCGCCGGCCGATCTGTCGCGCCTGATGGGGATCAGCGATTCGCTCGCCACCCTCAACGCCGCCCGCTACGAGCAGTGGAAGACGCCGTTCACGCCGGCCAATGCGAAGCCGGCCATGCTTGCCTTCGCCGGCGATGTGTACGACGGCCTGCAGGCGGACTCTCTCGACGATGCCGGCCTCGACTGGGCCCAGGGTCATGTCCGGATTCTATCGGGCCTGTATGGCCTGCTGCGCCCGCTGGACCTGATCCAGGCCTATCGGCTCGAGATGGGCACCCGCTTGCCCAACGAGCGGGGCCCGGACCTCTACAGCTTCTGGGGCCCGCGCATCGCGAACGCCCTGCGCCGGGCGATGAGCGATGCCGGGGCGAAGGTGCTGGTCAACCTCGCGTCCCAGGAGTACTTCCGCAGCATCGATCGTTCGAAGTGGCGCGCGCCCATCGTGCAGCCGGTCTTCGAGCAGTGGCACGGTGGCAAATGGAAGGTGATTTCCTTCGACGCCAAGCGGGCCCGGGGCGCGATGACCCGCTTCGCGATCGACCAGCGCCTGGATGGCGCCGAGGGCCTCAAGGATTTCGATCGCGACGGCTATGCGTTCGAGCCGGCAGTCTCCGACGACCTGCGCTGGGTGTTCCGGCGTCGCTGACGAGGCCGGAACACGGGCCACGGCTAGTCCGGGCCTGCGTTGCGCAGGATGATCGGCTCGGGTTCGAGTCGCACCCCGAAGCGTTCGAACACCGATTCCCGGATGCGGATGGCCAGCGCCAGCAGCTCGGCGCCGGTCGCGTGTCCGTGGTTGACCAGCACCAGCGCATGGTGCTCGTGCACGCCCGCATCGCCGTCCCGATATCCCTTCCAGCCGGCGTGCTCGATCAGCCAGGCGGCCGGCAGCTTGGCCCGGCCGTCCTTGCCGGGCCAGGCTGGAATCCGCGGATGATCCTCGCGCAGGCGCTCCAGTGTCGCGGCATCGACGAGGGGATTCTTGAAGAAGCTGCCCGCGTTGCCGAGCACGGCCGGATCGGGCAGGCGGGCACGCCGCAGGGCGATGACCGCATCGGCTATCGCCCGGGCAGTGGGTGTGGCGCCGGCCAGCGCCTTGCGGATGTCGCCATAGTCGAGCCGGGCATCGAGGGTGCGCGAGAGCACGAGTCGTATCGACAGGATCAGCCAGTGCCGGTGATCGTCCGACTTGAACACGCTGTCGCGATAGTCGAAGCGGCAGTCCGCCCCGGAGAATCGCCGCCGCTCGCCGGTATCGAGATCGAGCGCCTCGAGCGAATCGAAGTGAGAGGCGAGTTCGACACCGTATGCGCCGATGTTCTGGATCGGCGCCGCGCCGACGCTGCCCGGGATCAGCGACAGGTTCTCGAGTCCGCACAGGCCGGCGTCCAGGCTCCATTCGACGAGCGCCGGCCAGTCCTCGCCGGCGGCGGCTTCGATCACGACCCGGTCCCCGTCCTCGGCCACGATGCGGCGGCCCTGGAGGGCGATCCGCAGCACCCGCTCGAGGCGCGGGGCCGCGATCAGGGTGTTGCAGCCGGCGCCCAGCAGCTGCACCGGGCTGCCCGAGCGATACCAGTCGAGGAGGGCCGGGATCTCCCGGGCATCGCGCAGGGTCGCGAGCTGCCCGGCCGTGGCTGCCACGCCGAAGCTGTTCAGGCCCGCAAGCGGAACGTCGGATTCCATGGACGGTTGCAGTGCCATGCGTCGCGTCGTCCCGTCGCCGGGGCGCCGCTAGTTCGGCTGGTAGGCGAGGCGCACGTAGATTGGCGCGAACGCTTCGGCCTGGGTCACTTCGACGAGGGATTCGCGGGCGAGTTCGAGCAGCGCGATGAAGGTGACGATCAGCACCGGTATGCCCTGGTTCGTGTCGAAGAGTTCCTGGAATTCGGCGAAGCGACGATCCTGCAGCTTGCGCAGCACGATCGTCATGTGTTCGCGTACCGAGAGCTGCTCGCGCGTGATCCGGTGGTGCTGGACCAGCCGTGCCCGCTTGAGGATGTCGGCCCAGGCGGCCCGCAGGTCGTTGGGATCGACACCCGGCAGGCGAACTTCGACGGTGTTCTCGACATGTGCCTGGACGGCGAGGAAATCGCGCCCGACGACCGGCATGGCATCGATCATCTGGGCGCCATACTTGATCCTTTCGTACTCGAGCAGGCGGCGCGCGAGTTCGGCGCGTGGATCCTCGGCCTCCTCGCCGGTGTCGGCCTTGCGTACCGGCAGCAGCATCCGCGACTTGATGTCGATCAGCAGGGCCGCCATGAGGAGGTACTCCGCCGCCAGTTCCAGGTTGCTCTGGCGGATCTCCTCGATGTAGGCGAGGTACTGCCGGGTGACCTCGGCCATCGGAATGTCGAGGACGTTGAAGTTCTGCTTGCGGATCAGGTAGAGCAGAAGGTCGAGCGGACCCTCGAAGGAATCGAGGAAGACTTCCAGCGCATCGGGCGGGATGTAGAGATCCTGCGGCAGCTGGACGACCGGCTCACCGTAGAGCCGGGCGAAGACCTTCAGCTCGAGTTGCTCGACCGGCATCGCGACCGGCGGTGGGCCGGCCTCTTCGTCGGTCGACGCGTTGGCATCGGCGCGTTCGGCGCTGTTCACCTGTCGGGAGCGTTCTGGTAGAAGACGTAGGGCGGCTGGGGCAGGCGCGATTCGCGATTGCGCCGCTGGGTCTCGAGGTTCTGGGGCTTGTCCCACCAGATGGCGCGGCCGCGCTGCTGCTCGGCGTCGAGGTGGGGGCGCTCTTCCTTGAGGTCGCGCAGGAACCTGGTGATGTCGGATTCGTACATGTCGGTCCGTAGGTGGTCGGCCATATTCTATCGAAACGGGAACGGGGCGCGGCAATGGGCATGATCGGCGGATGGATCGCGGCGGGGCTTGCCCGCCTGGGCTTGAGGCCCTTCCCGGATCTCGCCCGCGGTGCGCTGCGGCCGGGAGAATCCACGGCGGCGCAAGTCCGTTACCTGCTCGGCGAGCCCGATGCCGTCCATGAGGCAGAGGGCGGCGTGCGGGTCCACGAATATCCGCGCGGCCCGGCCGGTGCGGAAACCTGGATGGTCGAGATCGGCCCCGACGATCGGTATCGCGGGATGCGCAACGTGCTCGTCGATGCCTGCTTCCGGCAGATCGAGCCGGGCGACCATATCGAGGATGTGCGCCGCCGCCTCGGCAGGCCGGGTGCATCGGCGGATTTCCCGCGGCGCGGCGAGCGGGTCCTGAGCTGGAAATATCGCGCCGACGGCGGGCGACTCGAACACTTCAACGCCCATTTCGACGCCAGTGGCCGGCTGACCGGGGTCAGCCGGACCCCCGACCCCGAGTCGATCAACGCGCAGTAGCCGGACCAGGCGTCGGGTCGGCGGGGCCGCCACCGGGCCCGGGTGTCGAGTCGCCGCCTTTCGGGTTGCCGCCTTCGTCGCCGACTTCATCGGCGGGCGGCAGGCGCAGTGAGGCGAGCGCCCCCTCGAGGGTGGCGTACACGCTGTCCGGACCAAGCTGGTCCAGGAAGCCGCTGCGTTCCATGATGGACCGGGGCTGTTCGTTCGGTGCGACGATGATGATCCGGCCCTTGCCGGCGCGTACCGAATGGAGCAGTTCCTCGAGGGCTTCCAGGCCGCTGGTGTCGAGGTTGATGACCTGGTGCATCTCGAGGATCATCACGCCCGCCTGCGGGTCGCGCGGCGCCTGCAGGGCGTCGAGCTTGCCGACCGAACCGAAGAAGAGCGAGCCGAACAGGCGATACGCCCGCACCGTCTGGCCAGTCTGCTCGGCAATGTCGGGCCCGAGATCGATCCGCTCGATTCGGGTCAGGGCCGACACGCGATAGATGAAGAACAGGCTCGCCAGCACCAGGCCCACCTGGACCGCGACCGTGAGGTCGAAGACGATCGTCAGCGCGAAGGTGGTGAGCATCAGTGCGCGGTGGTTCATCGAGAACCGGCGCAGCCGCGGGAAGGCTGCCCAGTCGCCCATGTTCCAGGCGACGTGGAGCAGGATCGCCGCCAGCGTGGCCATCGGCACATCGCCCGCGTAGGGAGCGAAGACGAGCATGATCAGCAGCAGCGTCAGGGCATGGAATACGCCCGCCAGGGGGGTCCTGCCGCCGGAGCGCACATTGGTGACGGTGCGCGCGATCGTCCCGGTGGCCGCGATGCCGCCGAACAGCGGCGAAACGAAGTTCGCCACCCCTTGTCCCATCAGTTCCTGGTTCGAATCGTGGCGCTGGCCGGTGATCTTGTCCGCCACCCGGGCGCACAACAGGGATTCGATCGCGCACAGCAGGGCGATCGAGATGGCGGGGCCGGCGAGGTTCTGCGCGCTGGACCACTCGAACTCCGGCAGGGCGGGCATCGGCAGGCCCTGCGGAATGCCGCCGAAGCGACTGCCGATGGTCTCGACCGGGACGTCGAACAGCGACACGGCGACGATGCCCAGCGCAAGCGCGGCGATCGTGCCGGGCGCCCGCGACATCCAGCGCAACCAGGCGGGAGCGCCTGCCGCGACCGACCTGGGCCACCAGGCCACGATTGCCAGCGAGCCGATGCCCACGGCAATGGCCGGCCAGTGGATCGTGTGGATCGCGCCGGCGAAGGTGCTCACCATGGAGAAGAAGTTCGCTGGCATCTGCTCGACCTGCAGGCCGAGGAAGTCACGCACCTGCTGCAGGGCGATGATCACCGCGATGCCGTTGGTGAAGCCTACGACGACAGCGACCGGGATGAAGCGGATCAGGTTCCCGAGGCGCAAGGCGCCCATCGCGAACAGCAGGACGCCCGCCATCATCGTCGCGAGGAGCAGGTTGGCGATGCCGTAGCGGGCCGCGATCGCGTAGAGCAGGGCGACGAAGGCGCCCGCCGGTCCGCCGATCTGGACCCGCGATCCACCCAGCAGGGAGATCAGCATTCCACCGACGATGGCGGTGGCAAGCCCCTGCTCCGGCTTGACGCCACTGGCGATCCCGAAGGCCATCGCCAGCGGCAGCGCCACGAAACCGACGGTGATTCCCGCCGAGACATCGGCGACGAGGTCGTCGCGCCGATAGGTCTTCAGGGCATCGACCAGCGCCGGCCGAAACCGCAACCTGAACATTCGCGCATCGACCCCTATATGAAGAGGGGCATTCTAGCTTACCCGCATGCCCGGCTCGGCACCGCTGTCGACCGAGAGCAGGTAGATGCCCGGGCCGCGTTCCGGATCCTCGTGGCCCGCCGACAGGACCATGCCCTCGGAGACGCCGAACTTCATCTTGCGCGGCGCGAGATTGGCCACCACGATCGTCAGGCGGCCGACGAGATCCTCCGGAGCATACGCCGACTGGATGCCGGAGAACACCTGGCGCGGCTGTTCCTCGCCGACGTCGAGCGTGAGCCGCAGCAGCTTGGTCGAACCCTCGACGCGGCTGGCCGTGACCACCCTGGCGATCCGCAGGTCGAGCTTCGCGAAATCGTCGATGCTCACGAAGCGCTCGCCCGGGGCCCTGGCCGCGTCGCCGCTCGCCTCGGACCGGCCGGGTTTCCCGCCGCCCTTCGAATCGGGGCCGGACGCCTTCGAGCCCGGTTCGTCGACGATGCCGAGCAGGCGATCGACGGCCTTGCCGTCGATCCGGGTCATCAGGTGGGCATAGGGGCCGATGACATGGCCGGCTGGCAGCGGTGCGCCGATCGCCGACCAGCGGGGCGGGTCGAGCGCAAGCTGCTCGAGGGCGCGCGCGGTGGTGGCCGGCATCACCGGGGCCAGCAGGATGACCAGGTCCCGGAAGCCGTTGATCGCTGTCGAGCAGATCCGCTGCAGCGCGGCGCCGGCATCGGGGTCCTTGGCGACCTCCCAGGGTCGGGCGGCGTCGATGTACTGGTTGATCGCATCGGCGTACGACATGATCTCGCGGATCGCCTTGCCGTAGTCGCGTTCCTCGTAGAGGCGTGCCACGGCCTCGGGTCCGGCCCAGGCGCTTGCGAAACCGGCGACCGCCCCGGCATCGGGTTCGCCCAGGCGGCCTTCGAAACGTCGTACCAGGAAGTTGCTGCAGCGGCTCGCGATATTGACGAGCTTGCCGATGAGGTCGCTGTTGATCCGCGCGACGAAGTCGTCGGGATTGAAGTCGACATCCTCGACCCGGCCGTTGAGCTTGGCGGCGATGTAGTAGCGCAGCCAGTCGGGGTTCAGGCCGAGTTCGAGGTAGCGAAGCGGCGAGATGCCGGTGCCGCGACTCTTGCTCATCTTCTCGCCGCTGACCGTGATGAAGCCGTGCACGTTCACCTGGTCGGGCGTCTTGCGCCCGGCGAAGTGCAGCATCGCCGGCCAGAAGAGGACATGGAAGTAGATGATGTCCTTGCCGATGAAGTGCACCTGTTCGACGGCCGGGTCCGCGACCAGGGCGTCGAAGTCGAGCCCGGCGCGGGCGCAGTAGGCCTTGAGCGAAGCCAGGTAGCCGATCGGCGCATCGAGCCAGACATAGAAGTACTTGCCCGGTTCGCCTGGAATCTCGATGCCGAAATAGGGCGCGTCGCGCGAGATGTCCCAGTCGGCCAGCCGTCCGTTCGGGTCGTCCCCGCCGAGCCATTCGCGTACCTTCGCGAGGACTTCGGGCTGCAGCCGCGGCCCGCCATGGCTGCCCTTGCTGCGCGTCCAGTCGCGCAGGAATTCCACGCAGCGAGGGTCGGACAGGCGAAAGAACAGATGTTCGGAGCGGCGCAGCTCGGGCCGCGCGCCCGACAGCGTCGAGAAGGGCTCGATCAGGTCGGTGGGGGCGTAGACGGCGCTGCAGACTTCACAGGAGTCGCCGTACTGGTCGGCGGCGCCGCATTCCGGGCACTGGCCCTTGATGTAGCGATCGGGCAGGAACATGCCCTTGACCGGATCGTAGAATTGCTCGATCTCGCGGCGATCGATCAGGCCGGCTTCCTTCAGCGCCAGGTAGATGCCCTGGGAGAGTTCGACGTTCTCGGGGGAATCCGTGCTGTGCCAGTGATCGAAGGCGATGTGGAAGCCGTCGAGATAGGCCTTGCGTCCGCCCGCCACCTCGGCGACGAATTCCTGGGGGCTGCGGCCGGCGTTTTCCGCCGCGATCATGATCGGCGCGCCATGCGCATCGTCGGCGCCCACGAAGTGGACCGTGTTGCCGCGCATGCGCTGGAACCGTACCCAGATGTCGGCCTGGATGTATTCCATGATGTGGCCCACATGGAACGGCCCGTTCGCATAGGGCAGCGCAGTGGTCACGAAGAGGGTGCGGGCTCGGGCCATCGTCGGTTGTTCTCGGGTGGTCGCGCAGTGGGACTGCAGGGGCGGCGAGGGGCAATTCAGTGCCGCGAAACCTTTAATCATATCAGCGGCTTAGGGTGATCGAATGTTCGAGTCGCCAATTCAATTAGACTTCGCGTGAGCAATTCCCCTTCGAGTCGCGCAGCTGGAGAAATTACCGAGATGCCTCCCACCATCGAGCAGGTCACCGAAGCGCTGTCGGCTGTCGTCGATCCCAATACGGGCAAGGATGTCGTCAGCGGCGAGGCGCTTCGCAATGTCCGGGTGGACGGCGATCTCGTCTCCTTCGACGTGGTGCTCGGCTATCCCGCCGCGAGCCAGGTCGACCCGATCCGGCGCGCTGTCGTGGCCGCGGCGCAGGCCCTGCCGGGCGTGGGGCGGGTAGCGGCCAACGTGTACCAGAAGATCGAGGCGCACGGCGTGCAGCGCGGCATGCGCAGCCTGCCCAACGTGCGCAACATCATTGCCGTCGCCTCGGGCAAGGGCGGTGTCGGCAAGAGCACGACCGCGGTGAACATCGCGCTGGCGCTGGCCGCGGAAGGCGCCAGCGTGGGCGTGCTCGACGCCGACATCTACGGGCCGTCCCAGCCGACCATGCTGGGCATTTCGGGCAAGCCCGAAACCCGCGACGGCAAGAGCCTCGAGCCGATGCTCGGCCATGGCATCCAGGCATCGTCGATCGGCTTCCTGATCGATCCGGACACACCGATGGTCTGGCGCGGGCCCATGGTCACCCAGGCGCTGGAGCAGCTGCTGCGCGAGACCAACTGGCGCGACCTCGACTACCTCATCGTCGACATGCCGCCGGGGACCGGGGACATCCACCTGACGCTCGCCCAGAAGATTCCCGTGACCGGCGCGGTCATCGTCACGACGCCGCAGGACATCGCGCTGCTCGATGCGCGCAAGGGGCTCAAGATGTTCGAGAAGGTCGGCATCCCGATCCTCGGCATCGTCGAGAACATGGCGATCCACATCTGCTCGAACTGCGGCCATGCCGAGCATGTCTTCGGCGCCGGCGGCGGCCAGAAGATGGCGGCCGATTACGGAGTGGAGTATCTCGGCGGCTTGCCGCTCGATATCCGGATCCGGGAGCAGACCGACAGCGGCCGGCCCACGGTAGTGGCCGAGCCCGACGGCGAGATCGCCGAAACCTATCGACGGATCGCCAGGCGCATGGCGGTCAGCCTCGGCCAGCAGAGTCGGGATGCGCCGGTGAAGCATCCCACCATCGTCTTCCAGAAAAGCTGATTCACACGACGCCAGCCTCGGCGGGCTTCTTCTGG
>Ga0172382_10001027_pt1 | contig 51469 bp, 41 predicted proteins | sample Leawel138RmetaG_FD_122245 | JGI IMG/M metagenome (GOLD analysis project Ga0172382, IMG submission 122245) | Leachate microbial communities from a municipal landfill in Southern Ontario, Canada - Leachate well 138R metaG | ecosystem: Engineered > Solid waste > Landfill > Unclassified | place... | reverse complement strand
TAAATTCGCCTTGAACGACAACGGTCAGCAGGTGGCTTGATGACACGCACCTGCTGTCACAAAAGAGGGATGTGATTCCACTAAGAAATCTCAAATTTATGTCTTGACAAGCCGACCACTTTAGAATGCTTTTACAATCTGCATGCGATTGTGGTGTTGAACGATCCGTTGGCTAAATGCTTCAAATGTATCCTGATAAAAGCAGCGCACCGATAATCTCGCAGCGTTTGGAGATAATCCGAGAATGCAAAAGCCCATATCAGGTGTAATAGTACGACCATATAACGGATATGATTTCCCCCTTGATATTTCACGCATAGCTCGTGTTAATTTCGCTTTGTCAACACCCGAAGAGGGATTGATACCGGCAGTAAAAATATCAGCATAATCAGCTTCAGCATTTTTCGCCCAATAAACAAATGTTGTGTCCCCTAAAACCTGAACATGCTCGGTATCTGAAAGCAAGTGGTTAAGCGAAGTTGTGTAAGCAAAGGCTGCAGTTTCGCTAACAGGCGCATTATGATTTTGGTTTTTATTGAAGGACTCGTATGCAGCAGCATTATATGAGACTAGAGAAGCCCCACTTGTTTGCGCATCCCGAACTCCTTTGATTTGAGGATGAAGACGCGCAATTGGTGCTTTTATACCTGTAATAAGACATCGCCCATATATTGCATCATCTCGTTCCGCTCTTTTTTCGTCCCAGATTTTCTGTATTGAAGAATCCGTATGAACATACTGCCCTTTGTATCTGAAGACGAGATTAACGCCTTCTTCAAGTTCTCTTTCATATTTATGAATGATGGGATGCTCATATGCAGTATCTGGATTCCATGTTTCATAAAAATATATGACCGATTTCGCAGCAGGTGTTTCCGCTTCAGAAAGCATGCGTAGATGATATGCAGCACTTTCCAAAAAACATTTTTTCGCCCGTTCAGATTTTTTTGCATCGATACCAAAAATGTAAGCTGCGTTATCACAGAGAAAATTGGGTTTCACACCAGACGACCTAGACTCGTGTAAAAAAACCTCAAGGATTGTGGGAATTTCAATTTCCCGTTTTCCTCTTACTACTGTCCGCTTGAGCGGTAGAATGTCAACAGGTTGACCATCATCATTCAGCAGAATGGCAAATGATACTTTTGCTTTACTTCGTCCCTCAGGAGTAATTTCGCCTTTTTGTGCCAGTATCTGATAAAGGTCATAAAGCGACTGAAGGATCATGAAAGCACCTCGCAATCTCGCAAATCTAGCATGCCGTTTTTAAGTATAGCTCGAAAAAACATGGGTTTAATATCATTTGGATCTTGGTAATTGATATCATATAGCATGTACCCAAAATCACGATCGCATTGTTCGTATGCTGTGTGAATAACATCACCTTGAAAAAGTCTGAAGTGTGCAGGGAATTCACGGCAGCCCAAGTATGGCTGATGATAACACTGACCTTTTTCTATCCTGCGTCGTGTTATGTCAATGAATTTTCCTGGGTTATCAGAAGGCGTGGCTGCTTCTGTTATCTCGAAATGAGCTTCGATAATATAATGCACATCGCGTAAAATTAATGCCGCTCGTTGTTGAATATCGTCTTTGGTATTAATGTAAAGCGGCTTTTTTCCGCCAAACATGACAGATCGGACATTTGCAGCAGATACTCTCGACTTCACCTCATTACGCCTTATGTTAACGAAGCGGATGGGGTTGAGTACATAAATCCGATCGATGATCCACTTTAACCCAGGATGCCAATATATTGCCTCGATAATCCCTCTTGCGGCAGAAGGTGTGATAATATCATACGAGACACGTTCAACCTTCAATTCTGGGCGGGAAAAGCATGCATAATCTCCCCAAACTTCAATTTGCACAGGCAAACAGCATCACTCCTAACACTATCTCTGATACATGTTGGTATTCGCACTCAGTTAGTTAGCTTCAACATTTGCTTCTTCAACAAAAAAGTGCTTTCCCCCTCTCTTGATGTACATCCAATCCGGTTGTACGATCATAACGGCAAACATCTGTCAGAACCGCTAAATCTTCATTGATGCACATCAAAGCACCAGATTGAGCTAATTCCGCATATTCATTCTCATACACTGATACCATGTATTTCCCTGCTTTGCGCATGATAGACCTGTCCATAACCCCAAACTTGATCTGATCAGCAACCTTTTTTGCTTCATCTTCGATCGGAATCAATATGTTCTTAGTATTAGTTTCTATCAACTTGAATATTTCAGCGATTTGTTTGAATGGCATCAAAGATCCATCACGACCTTTTTCGATTGCCTGAATAATTTCTTTTACATCGAGATCGCTGCCTTTCAAATCGTACATTTTTCGGAAATATGCATGAATTGCCTCTGGTGAAAAAAAATCAGGATGCTCAGTCAAGATTTCATGCAGAAGTACAATCGCTTGTTGCTGAATGAGCGGAGGTTTGTTCTCAGACTCAAATACATATACCATGCTGGATTCAACCGGCCGTTTCCCTTCGCGGTTACATCTTCCTGCTGCTTGGACAATCGAATCAATACCAGATTCTGCTTTATACACGATTGGGAAATCCAGGTCGACACCGGCTTCGATTAAGGATGTAGATACTACTCGGCATGGTTTACCATGTGCAAGAGCCTTCCTGATTTCTCCCAATGTATCGCTCCGATGTACTGGATACATCATGGTCGACAAGTGAACTGCAGTTTCACGTATGAGCATAAAGACTTCTTTTGCTTGTTTCCTCGTTGAAACGATTGATAAAACCTGCTCGTTATTTTCTATTTCTTTTGCAAGCTCTTTGTTGGATAGTGATCCAATATGCTTTACAGTTATACGGCGGAAGAACTCATATAGCGAATCCGTCTGAGGGACAATTTCCACAACATTGCTATAATCAGGCAATAAAGCATCGAACGCCGGTTGTGTGGCAGTGCACATCAATGCAGTAACCTTGAAATGACTGGCCAGAGATGATATCAATTTGATGCATGGATGCAAATACGGCAACGGTAGCATCTGTGCTTCGTCAAAGATGACGACACTTCCGGCAATATTATGTAGTTTGCGACAACATGACGGTCGGTTTCCATAAAGCGATTCAAAGAATTGTACATTCGTAGTTACGATTATTGGAGCATCCCAGTTCTCTGTTGCTAGGTGCTGACCTTTACTATCTGGATGTCCATCGTCATCATCAGATATGTCAAAACGAACAGAAGAGTGGTGCTCAATGACATTTTCTGAGCCGAGTCGCTTACGAAATGTTTCGGCCGTCTGTTCAATGATGCTGGTGTAAGGAATGACATAAATAACGTGCTTTAATTGATGGTGTATGGCATGATGTAATGCAAATGCTAAAGATGCAATCGTTTTCCCTCCGCCTGTTGGAACGGTAAGACTAAATATGCCTTGACTCATCGAAGCAGTATAAATGCACCTGCGTAGTATCTCACACCGTTTCATATTGATGGCATTGTCAGTCTTCCACCATGGTTCTATGCTTCCCATCAATCGATCGAGCAGAACATTCAACGTGTCGTAACCGCCGCGTGCTACCCCACCATTAGACATGAAATTTTCAGTATCCAGATAATCAGCATCGACTAAACATGAGAATAACATTCTTGTGAATAGAGAACCGGTGAAAATATCTGTACGTGCATACAAAGGCAATTCGCAGCTATTTAGCGTGATTTCATTTATATAATTGTGATAATCGGGCAATTGACGTTTTAATCGGCCAAATAATGTCGCACAATCTGCTGGGTCTCCAATATGACCAAAATCCGGAATGCCCGCATGGTGTCCTGCAACACAAGCAGCCGCAGCAGTCATTTTAAGGTTGTATAATTCGATCGCTCCAGCAGTTGAATGATCAACTTTTGGTCCGTTCATTAAGATCCTTCTTTGACCTGGCATTGAGTATTTTCCTATATCATGGGCTAAGGCAACTTGACGCCCCCACTCCGCAGCGTCGAAGGCAGTAGCGAATTCCTCTGCCATATTTGCTGTACGCTGCAAATGCTCTTTTAATGGCTGTACTGACCCATCTTTACGACTATGGGCAACGTACATGCAAACCTCCTTGCTGGCAAATACATTTACAATAATAAATTAATCTCGATATGATTATTTACTATTTTATGCTGCGCACTTAGAAAATACGCAAAATCTTCATTATATTGATTATCATACTAATCGAAATTATTAGCTTTAATAATGTCATTTAAAAGAATACGCCTTCTTAATTTATTAATCAATCTTTTTGCATTTGACTAATGCGCCAAATATAGCTAATAAAATATGTCTATTTAGCGATATAGTCATATGTAGCATGCTGGTTGTCTGTCATCTGCAAAGGGCTCCGTGACCAGATCAGAGCTCCATTGCTGATCCAGACCATATTATGTATAGTATAGGCAAGTCTATCGCTAAATATCTGCTGGAGGCTTTTCTATGCAACCCATGACCGGACGCGAACGCATCGGAAACATCCTGGAGCGCAAACCCGTCGATCGGATCGGCGTGTTCGAGCACTTCTGGAGCGACACCCGCCGGGTCTGGGCCGAAAAAGGCTGGATCAGCCCCGAGACGGACTTCGTCGATTATTTTGACTTCGACCTGGATCTGTGCTGGGCCTTCAACATGGTCGCCGACCTGGACTTTGTCCCGCAGGTGATCGAGGAGACCGCCGAGACGATCCTCAGGCGCGACGGCAACGGTGCTTTGCTGCGCACCCACAAGCTGCATTCAGCCACCCCCGAGCATGTCGATTTCCTGGTCAAGGAGCGCGACGCCTGGGAAGAAAAAATCAAGCCGCTGCTGGTTCCAGACCGGCGGCGGATCAACTTCGAGGCTTACCGGCAGAAAAAGGCAAAGTGCCGGGAAAAGCAGCGGTTCTTCTGCTGGAGCGGCACCAACGTCTTTGAGCTGATGCATCCCGTCTGCGGCCACGAGCACATGCTGGTCGGCATGGCGCTGGATCCGGAATGGGTCCAGGATATGGTCGACACCTACGCCAATCTCACCGTCGCCCTGCAGGAGATCCTCTTTGCCGAAGAAGGCAAACCGGACGGCATCTTCTATTACGATGACATGGGCTTCAAGGGCCGGCCGTTCATGTCACCGGCGATGTACAACGAGATTATCAAGCCGGGCCACAAGAGGACGATCGACTACAACAAGTCGCTCGGATTGCCCGTGATCATGCACTCTTGCGGCATGGTGGAAAAACTGCTGCCCGGCATGCTTGACGCCGGCATCGACTGCCTGCAGGTGATCGAGGTCAAGGCAGGCATGGATCTGGTCAAGCTGTACCGGCAGTACGGCGACCGCTTGTCCTTTTTCGGCGGCATGGACGTGCGCGAGCTGTACAGCAACGACCTGGCCCGCGTGGAACGTGAGCTGGAGGCCAAGATCCCGACCGTCAAGCAGAATTTCGGCTACATCCTGCACTCGGACCACTCGATCCCGAACACGGTCGACCTTAAGACATACCAGCATTTCAAGGACTACGGCCTCGAGCTGGGCCGCTACGACAACTAACAAGATGAAAAAGCCACCCAAAACCAACGCCATGCGATTGCTGGACCGGGCCGGGATCCGCTACGATGTCCGCCAGTACCCCTATGACGAGGACGACTTGTCCGGCGTCAAGGCGGCCGCCGCACTCGGACTGCCGCCCGACCAGGTCTACAAGACGCTGGTCGCGCACGGCGACCGGAGCGGTTACCTGGTCTGCTGCCTGGCGGTCCACCAGACGGTCGATCTCAAAAAACTGGCCCTGCTGAGCGGCAACAAGCGCGTCGAACTGGTCCATGTCAACGAACTGCTGCCGCTGACCGGTTACCTGCGCGGCGGCTGTTCGCCCTTGGGCATGAAAAAAACCTGGCCGACCTATCTCGACGAGCGCGCCCTAAAGCAGTCATCGATCGCCGTCAGCGCCGGCCAGCGCGGCTTACAGATGGTACTCCGGCCGCAGGATCTGATCACGGCCACATCGGCGGTTAGCGGTGACGTGGCCGTGGATCATGAGCCCTGATCAGGCAAACACGACCGGCTGCCCGCTGTGGCTGGACACAACAGCGGCGTCCAGCAGCCGCATCACCTCGAGGCTGTCCTCCAGGGTCAAAGGCGCTTGGCCGGTTAAGAAGAATTCCTTGATTACACGCAATTCCTCGGTGTAGATCTGTGCGCTATCGACCTGGAAGGGGCGGACCTCGCCTTTCTGGCGCAAACTGCCGCCGTAGGCGTAGTTGCCGACAGTCAGAGCCACGATGCCGCGCCGGCTGTCGGGATAGGAGACGATCGTCACCACACCGGACGCGTCGCGACGGGCATCGACCTGGAGCGCGCCGCGCCCCATGGCCCGTTCCAGCATCTCAAAGCAATGGACGCCGTACCAGACCAGGCCTTCTCCGGCCGCCGGGATGCCCAAAGGACCATAGACGATGGTCTCGTCCGGCTTGGGCACGGCAAGGCAGGCCTGTTGCAGCGCGGCCGAAAAGCGCAGCGAAGACGCGGACATGACCGGCACGTTCAGCTGGCTGGCCCTGGCGACGATCGCCTGGCCATGGGCATAGCTGTCGGCCAGCGGCTTATCCAGGAAGATCGGCTTGCCCAGTGCAGCGCACTTTTCGAAGTATTCGGTATGCAGCGCCGGGTCGTTGATCTCAATCATGATCGCATCGCAATCGGCGACGGCCTCGTCAAACGATTCGGTTACCCGGACACCCCAGGCTTCCAGCTGCTCGCGGCGGGTCTTCAGAACATCCTCATTGGTAAACGGTGTCAGGAAGCTGAGGCAGGAAACGGCCTGAAGGCCGTCAACCTTCAGTTCCGGTTTGCAGTCCGGCGCCTGCATGCGGCGCGGAAATTCCACGGAATGGCTGGTGTCCAGCCCGATCAAGGCAATTTTTATCGGTTTCATGGCATCCTCCCGGACATGTATTGACCGTTCTTATACGGTCTGCCTCCATTCTAACCCAAAATCGGCTTCGTGGCATGAATGGGCCGGTCAGAAAGCCAGAATCTCCAGGTGCTCAAGCAGGATTTTGCTGCCGATCAGGACCAGGACAACGCCGCCTGCCAGTTCGGCCGCGCTGCCGAAACGGATGCCCAGCCGGTTGCCGAGCAAGTAAGCCGCCAGGGACAGCGCCAGGGTCGTGACGCCGATCAGCAGCACCGCCGGCAGAATGGTCACCTGCAGGAACGCGAACGTGATCCCGACCGCCAGGGCGTCGATGCTGGTGGCAATCGAGAGCGTCACCAGCTCCTTGAAACTGCAGCGCTCCGGCTGGTCGACCGGGCAGCTGACGCCTTTAATCACATTGACGATCATCTTGCCGCCGATGATCAAAAGCAGGACAAACGCGACCCAATGGTCGAACGCCGCAATGGTATGTGAGAACCGGCTGCCCAAAAACCAGCCGAGCAGCGGCATAAGTCCTTGGAAGGCGCCGAAAAAAACGGCCAGCAGCAAGCCCTGGCGGGCATCCGGGTTTTTCCGGGCCATACCCTTGCACAAGGCGACCGTCAGGGCGTCCATGGACAGCCCGACCGCCACCAGCAGCAATTCATACCAGTTCACTTCATGTTCCTCCCACGGCACGGCGGACCGCAGGATGAGGCGGCGCATGCCTTTTTGAGTATAAAAGGCACGTGCGGGCCTGTCAACGCGCCAACTTGTGCCGGCCAGACAGCCGCGGTATACTGGTGCAACACCCACCCGCCGCGTCCATTTGGACCAGGAGGTTTCGATGAATCCAACAATGCCTGCTGAAAAGTTTGATATGTCTATACCGCCGGTCCGCCAGCGCTGGTTTTTGCGCCCGCTGACCTGGTTTGGAAGCTTGCCGGATGTGTGGCTGCATCACCTGAAGATCAACCGCAGCCAGGTCGAAACACTTAAGCCCCCCTACCTGCTCCTGTGCACCCACATGGCGTTCATCGATTTCAAGGTGACAACCGCGGCGATCTTCCCGCACCGGGCCAACTATGTCGTCGCCATCGACGGTTTCATCGGGCGCGAGTGGCTGCTGCGCAACGTCGGCGCGATCTGCAAACGCAAGTTCACCAACGATCTGACCATGATCAAGCACATCCGCCAGGTCATCCGGAACGGCGACATCCTGGCGCTCTATCCTGAAGCGCGCTACTCCCAGATCGGGACAACCGCTGTCCTGCCGGACTCACTGGGCAAGCTGGTCCGGTTGCTGAAAGTCCCGGTCGCGGTTCTGAATATGCACGGCAACTACCTGCAGTCGCCCTGCTGGAACCTAAGCCGGCGCAAAGTGCCGCTGGAGGCCGATTTCTCACGTATCCTGACGGCTGAAGAGGCGGCGGCGTTGCCTGTCGCGCAGATCAACCAGCGCATCCGGGACGCGATGGCTTACGACGAGTACGCCTGGCAGAAAAAGAACAAGATCCGGATCGAGCACCCGGAAAACGCGCGGGGCCTTCATAAGATCTTGTACCAGTGCCCGAGTTGCCTGACCGAGTTTGCCATGGATTCAGCCGGCACCCAGCTCTGGTGCGGCCATTGCGGCAAGCGCTGGGATCTGCTGCCAACCGGTGAGCTGGCCGCGACATCCGGTCCGACCGAATTCCCTCACCCGCCCGACTGGTACGAATTTGAGCGAGGCCAAGTCCGCAAGCAGATCGAGGACGGCACGTATTGTGTCGCGGACGAAGTCGATGTCGATTCGCTGCCGAACGCGAAGGGTTACGTCAACTTGGGCCACGGCCGTCTGGTGCACGACGGGGCCGGATTTGTCCTCGATGTCGGCGGCGAGAACCCTTTTAAGCTTGTCAAGACGCCGGCCAGCCTCTATTCCTGTCACGTCGAATACAACTACGACAAGCGGGGCGACTGTATCGATCTGTCAACGCTCGACGACACCTATTACATCTATCCGTTACATCTTAAGAACTGCGTCACCAAAATCGCGCTGGCCACTGAGGAACTGTACCGCCACGAGCTGGGCAAAGCCTCCCACATCGATCCGGTCACGGTTTTGCCGGACCATCCGGCGCCTGGCGGCCTGCGCTGACCACCCGGACTGTTCTGCCCAGAACAGCCAGCAGCGAGGCTGCCGCGACAAAACCAAGGCAGATGCTGACGGTCACGATGACGCCGATATGCTGCCCGCCGAATCCCTCAGGCAGCGGATCCAGGTGCTTGATCAGGATACCGGCATAGGCCCAAGCCACAACGGCACCGTAGGCCCAATCTTTTTGCCTGTTGATCACCGCCACGGCGATGATCGTGGCGACAACCAGGATAACCACAGTCCAAAAGGCCTCACTCAAACCAAAACGGTTCCACTTGAGGTCAACCAGCAACGCAGTGACATTGGCCACGGTCGCCACGGTGATCCAGCCAAAATAGATGCTGAACGGCAGACGCAGGAAAAGCATTTCCTTGAAGGGCAGTTTCTTGACGCCGAGTTTGAGGTTGACCAGGATCAGGCAAACCAGGATAACCAGCATCAGGACCAGCGAGGCCTCGAGAGCCAGGTAATGCCAGCAGAAGATCCAGGCGGCGTTGGCCAGCGAGGAAAGGGTGAAAAAGAGGCGAACCTGCTTCAGCCGGCCGGCCGCTTCCGCCGAGACCGGCGGGAAAAACTGGAAGACGGTGAAAGCGGCCAGCAGCAGGTAGATCAGGCCCCAGATCGAAAACGTGAGACCGGCCGGCGCGAAAAGATTGCCCAACTGGTCGGACACCTCGCCGGTCGTCAGGTTGTTGATCGGCAGGATGTTGGCCAGCGCGTTGACCCCGACCATGATGATCAGGACAACGAGGATGAGAATCGGCACGATGGGTGCGGCAGACCTGTCAGTTGCAGGGTTTTCGCCGACCGGATCCGGCCGGACAACGGTGTTTTCCTCCATTTTTGAGTCCTCCCTTTTTCGGTATCCCTTTTTCGGTATCCCTTTTTCGGTATCCCTTTTTAACTTATTGCCCAAGCTGATTTTTACGCGAATCTAATTATTTAGAAATGAAATATGGCAATTTACATATCGTGTTTTTCTTATGTCACTTATGGGCGATAGCCGGCCGGTCCAGTAAATTCTTCATCATTTTTTATAAAAACAGGCTGTACAAAACGCACAAAACAGCATATAATGAAGCTGGGTCTTGAATGTGAGGTTAACCACGTTTCTCCTCCACCCGCAAAAGCGAGGCTGAAAAGAGAGCTGCCTGACTCCAGAACAAGCAGGTTGAGAGATGCCTTGATCCGTGTCGGCGGCGCGATCAGGCATCTCTTCTATTTTATGACCAGGCGGGGGTCCACGACCCGTTGCTGTCCTGGCGATACGGCATCCAGGCAAAGACCAAATCCTTGACCAGAATGTCTTTCTTGTATGGCTGCAGGACAAGTTCTTTCAGCTGCAGGTTCATCGGATCCAACCGCTCGGTCAGCTTGTCGGCCTCGGCCTGGAAGGCGTCTTCGAGTTCTTTCAGCTGGGCCTGGTAGGCCTCGACGGTTTCTTTGGAGCGGTTGATATCGCCGCTTTCTTTCATCGCCCGGCTCGCGCCGCGCACCGCGGTCGTCGCCCGTCCGAGCGATGAGGCGCTGACCGCCTTGCGGCCCAAAAACGCGCTCAGGATGGTCGCGCCAAACGAGATGGCGGTCTGGACCTTTTGCTGCTTGGCCTGGTCTTTCTCGCGTTCGACCGCCTGCTCGGCCTTGCGGATCTTCTCTTCCAACGACTTGATCTTCACCTCGTACTTCCTGCGCAGCTTCTCCGTCTCTTCATCGCGCACCTCGCGGGCTTTCTGCTGCAGGCGCTGCCGGAACGCTTCCTCATCTTCGCCGGGTTGTGAGGCAATGCCGGCGACCGGATCCTGCCAGAGTGTCAGGCGACGGGTCCGGTAAGTCCAGTCGGCCAGGTCCTTTTTCCAGGATGTAAAATTTTTCGAATCCAGAGCCGCTTCGGGAAGCTCGGCATAAGCGGTCCCGCCCGCACCCTCGGAATCAAAGTCAGCCAGTTCGAGCGGCAGCGCTTCGGCTTGATCCCAGTTGACGGGGAAGACATCTGCCGTGACAGGCGTCATGACCAGCTTGTCTTCGCTGTGGTAGATGCCATACTTGCGGTCGGAAAAACCGACCTGGGCCATGCCCAGGACGCTGGGGCGGTAAACGACGCCGTCAGGCTGACCCCGGAACGGGGCGTGGACAACCGTGACGCTGCCCGGCAACGACGGCACGGTAGAGGCGGGATTCATCTGCACGGCCGTCGGCTGAGGCGCCGGCCTGGCAGGGGGCTGGGGCGGCGGCTCGATCGATAGCCGGCTCTGGCCCAGTTGCTGGATCTGGATACGCGTCATCGGCCCGCGCAGGTAGGACAGGCACCAGCGTGTTTCAAACAAGACCGGTTCTTCCTGGTAGATGCTGTGCAGGAGGAAGATGCGGCTGCCCAGCCCGGCCACCATCCGCTCCATTTCGGCGCGGTCAAACGCCTGTCCCTGGCTGAGCGACGCGCCCTCCAGTCCCTCCAGCACGCGCATCTTGTCGCGTTCGGTCTGGAGCCGACCGATAAACCAGGTTCCGGCGTTGGCCAGCCCCTTGTAGTCGAGGTCGACGGGGTTCTGGGTCGTCAGGACGACACCGAGGCCATACGCTCTGGCCTGCTTGAGCAAGGTCAGCAGCGGCGCCTTGGACGGCGGATTGACGACCGGCGGGAAATAGCCGAAGATCTCGTCCATATAAAGGATCGCCCGCAGGCTGGACGTGCCTGGCTGGCTGCGCATCCAGGACACGACCTGGTTAAGCAGCAGCGAGACGAAAAACATGCGTTCCGCGTCGTTCAAGTGGGCGATGGAGACAATGCTCAAGCGCGGCTTGCCGCCCGGGGCATAGAGCAGGCGGCCGATGTTCAGCGGCTCGCCCTCAAGCCAGGAGGCGAAGCTGGGCGACGCCAGGAGGTGATTGAAGCGAAGCGCCAGGTCGAAGCGATCCTTTTCCGGGTAAAAGGCGTCCAGCTTCATGACGCCGACCGTATCAAACGGCGGAGTCTGGATCAGCCCGATCAGCTCGGACAAGTCGAGGCCGCGCCCGGCGCGCCAGCTGCTGAGCAGGATATTGGCCACCAGGATATGCTCACGGCTGCGGATCGGGTCGGCCGTCTCCCCGATCAGACTGAGCAGGCTGCTGGTCAAGCCGCCGACCTGTTCTTGCAGCAGCTCGGTATCGTCGAGGACTTCGCGGGCCGGTACGCCAAAGGACTGCAGAATGGAAATCGGGATGCCGGCCGAACTGCCGGGCGTATAGACGGCAAATTCCGTCGTGGCGCGCATGTTGCGGATGCGATCGCCGTCCTGGCCCCATCCGGCGATGCCCAAGCGCCATTTTTCCGCCTCTTGCGCGGCGAACTCATCCGCTGTCAGGCCAGCCTTGCGGGCGTCGTCCTCGTTGATCCAGGGCCTGAAGTCAGATGGCGCCAGGTCGGGGAACGACAGCATCAGGTTGGCCATGTCGCCCTTGGGGTCGATCACGATGGCCGGTACGCCGTCCAGGGCGGCTTCCTCCAGAAGGCCGACGCAAAGGCCGGTCTTGCCGCTGCCGGTCATGCCGACACAAACGGCATGCGTCGTCAGGTTCTTCGACTTGTAAAGCAAAAGGCTGTTTTCCTGAACTTGCTTCTGACCAGGCTGACGGGGACGCCCCATATAGAAAATGCCGAGTTTTTCAAAATCCATCGACGTTCACCTCCGATATTATCCCTGCTTGTATTTTAGCATAATTTTCAACCGATGCATTTTTTAACCGCCAAATGTCGCCTGGGTTACTGCCGCAATCCGTTAACCGGCGTATGCTAAAAGAAATATGATTCGCTTCTGCTTTTTAAAGGAGGCATGTACCATGGAATACGCAAATTTAGGCCGCGCAGGTCTCAAAGTCAGCCGGCTTTGCCTGGGCACCATGAACTTCGGACCCTTCACGACCGAACAAGACGCTTTTCGCATGATGGACGAGGCACTCGATGCCGGTATCAATTTCTTCGACACGGCCAATGTGTACGGCGGCCGCGAGCACACCGGCTGGACCGAGGAAATCATCGGGCGCTGGTTCGCCCAGGGCGGCGGACGGCGCGAAAAGGTCGTTCTGGCCACCAAGGTCTACGGCGACATGAGAAACGATCTTGACGGACCCAACGGAGGCGCCGGGCTGTCCGCCTATAAGATCCGGCGGCATCTCGAAGCATCCCTGCGCCGCTTGCAGACCGACCACGTCGAGCTTTACCAGATGCACCATGTCGACCGGCAGGTCAGCTGGGACGAACTGTGGAACGTGTTTGCCGACCTGACGCAGGACGGCAAGATCGTCTATGTCGGCTCGAGCAACTTTGCCGGCTGGGATCTGGCCGTCGCCCAATACGAAGCCAAAGCCCGCAAGCTGTTCGGCCTCGTTTCGGAACAGCACAAGTACAACCTGAACACCCGTTTGCCCGAGCTGGAGGTTCTGCCGGCCGCCAGGGAACTGGGCATCGGCGTCATCCCCTGGAGCCCGCTGGACGGCGGTCTTCTGGGCCGCAATGCCCTGAACCCGATCAATGTCTCGCGTACGGAGGCTAACCGTCAGCGGGTCGACGCCAACCGGGACAAACTGGAAGCGTTCGAAAAACTGGCCCGCGACCTCGGCGAAGCCCAGGACAACATCGCCCTGGCCTGGCTGCTGGCCAATCCCGCGGTCACGGCGCCGATCATCGGGCCCAGAACCTCGAGCCAGCTTAAGGAGTCGCAGCGCGCGCTCGATCTGAAACTGGACGACGAGACGCTCCGACGCCTCGACGAAATTTTCCCCGGACCTGGCGGCGCCGCCCCCAAAGCGTACGCCTGGTGATCACCTGTTTCAACGCAAAAGGCCGGCTGCATAAGCCGGCCTTTTTGTCTTGCCGGCTCTGGCCTTCCCGGCCATTTTCCGTTAAGCTGGTCATATAGAAACGCCTTGCGGCAGATACGCGGGCAGGGGAGGTTCCTATGGAAACATACGATCTGGTTATCGTCGGCAGCGGTTCCGGCCTGATGGTTCTGGAGGCGGCTCTGGAGCAGGGCTTGTCCTGCGCCCTGGTCGAAAAGGATCCCCTGGGCGGCACCTGCCTCAACCGGGGCTGCATCCCGTCAAAGGTACTGGTCTACCCGGCAGACGTGATCCGCGAGGCCGAGCATGCCGACCGCATCGGGGTGCGATTTGCCCCGCCCGAGGTCGATTGGCCGACGATCGCCAAACGCATGTGGACCTACATCGGTGCCAACAAGCAGATCGAAGCTAGCCTGAACAAGGCGGAGCACCTGGCGCTTTACCGCGGGACCGGCGTCTTCACCGGGCCTGACACCATGCAGGTGGCAGACGAAAGGAACGGGCTGACCGAACCATTCTCCGGCCGGATGTTTGTCCTGGCACCGGGTGCCCGGACGCTGGTGCCGCCGATTCAGGGCTTGGCAACGGTCGGATTTATCACCTCCGAAAGCTTTTTCGGCCCTCGTTTCCCGGAAAAACCCTGGGAAAGTTTGACCATTGTCGGCGGCGGTGCGATCGGTCTGGAGTTCGCGCATATTTTCTCCGCCCAGGGCACCCGAGTCACGATCGTCGAGATGGCATCCCGGCTGGCCCCGCTGGAAGAGCCGGAGGTCAGCGTCATGCTCGAGGAACAGATGCGCGTTCACGGCATCCGCGTCCTGACCGGTTACAAGGCGGTCTCGGCAAAGCTGGAGCAAGGCCTGAAAACACTGGTTCTGGAGCCAATTGGCGGCGGCGCGGCTGAAAGCGCCGCCAGCGAAGAGATCCTGCTGGCCGCCGGCGTGCGCTCGAACGCCGACCTGCTCCAGGTCGACCAGGCCGGCATCGCGACGGATTCGCGCGGGTATATCGTCACCAACGAATACCTCGAGACCAACCGCAAGCATATCTGGGCGCTGGGCGACATTAACGGCAAGTTCCAGTTCCGCCACAAGGCCAATTACGAGGCCGAAGTGCTGATCCACAACCTGTTCCGCCCCGACCTCAGCCGGCGCCAGGCCCAGTACAACGCCGTACCCTGGGCCATCTTCACGTCACCGCAGATCGCCCACTTAGGACTTGGCGAAGAGCAGGTCAAGGCCGCCGGGATCCGCTACCAGGTCGGTGTCAACCATTATGCAGACATCGCCAAGGGCTATGCGATGGGATACCGGTCAAAAGACAAGGACAACGGGTTCGTCAAGCTGATCGTCGACGAAAACAGGAAAATCCTCGGCGCGCACATCGTCGGGCCTGAAGCCGCTGTCCTGATCCAGTCGTTCGTCTATCTCATGAATGCCGGCTACACCTGCCCCGATCAGCAGACCCGTTCCGGCGGCCGTGCGAAAAAAAGGGAAAGGGCCGTTCCCGGCCTTTTCCCTCCCTGCCCCGAGGCAGGCACCCTGGATCCGGTTTCCCGCTCCATGGTGATTCATCCGTCATTGAGCGAGCTCACCGCCTGGGTGATCGACGAGCTGGAATGGGCCGAGCCCGATTCCTGACCCCTGTCACTTCAAAAACAGCTCGATCACCGGCACCACGACCGGCGGCTTGACCGGCGGCAGCTCCAGTACCAGAAGATCGTTGCCCTTGGCCGCGCCTTCGCTGAAATGGCGCACGGCGCCTTCCGTGAACTTGATCTCGCTGGCGTCATGCAGGAACTGGGCGTAATCCACCCGGCCAGCCAGGCCCTTGAGCAGGACATGGGCAAAGGGGTAGGCGAACAGGTGCAGATACAACCGCTTGCCATCCTGGCTCTGGGTGAAGCGGGCGTCCGGCGGCAGCGAACCCAACAGGTCCGGCTCGGCCATCGTGCAGTTGTAGATGGAGCGGCCGTTGACCTTCATCCAGTCGGCATAGACCGCCAGGGCGGCTTCGGCCCGGCTGTCCAGGTAGCCGCGGGCCGTCGGCCCGACGTTCATGAGCAAATTGCCGCCCAGCGCGACCGTATTGACCAGCATCCGGATCAGCATCTCCGGTGATTTCCATGTCTGCTCGTCCCGGTGGTAGCCCCAGGAACCGGATAAGGTCTGGCAGGCTTCCCAAGTGACGAGCTCGCCGGTTTCGGCGTGACGGATCCATTCCTGGGGCTGGTACTGCTCCGGCGTCCACAGGTCCTGCTCCAGTTCGGTCCGGTTGTCGATGATGATCCCCGGCTGCAGCTTGCGGGCCAGCGCGATCAGGGCCTCAGACTCCCAGTCTTCTTTGCCTTTGCCTCGCATCCAGGCCTTTTCGCCTTCGCCGTGGCGGCCGCCGTAAGAGAAATCGAACCACAGGATGTCGATCTTGCCATAGTTGGTCAGCAGCTCGCCGACTTGGTCGCGCATGTAGGCCGCGTAGCGGCGGATGTCGCGCCCCTCGCTCTGCTGGCGTGCGTCTGGGTCTTCGCGGCGCGGGTGCAGCATGTCGATCGGGAAATCCGGGTGATGCCAGTCGATCAGGGAGTAGTAGAAGCCGATCCGGATTCCTTCTGCCCGGAACGCGTCGACATACTCGCGGACCAGGTCGCGCCCGGCCGGGGTGTTGGTGCTCTTGTAGTCCGTGAACTGGCTGTCGAACATGCAGAAGCCTTCATGGTGCTTGGTGGTCATGACGGCGTACTTCATGCCGGCCGCCTTGGCCTGGCGGGCCCATGCGCGGGCGTCATACAGATCCGGGTCAAAGTACTTGAAATACAGGTCGTAGTGCGCTTCCGGGATCATCTCGCGATTCTTGATCCACTCGTGGCGGGCGGGCATCGCGTACAGTCCCCAGTGGATGAACATGCCGAAGCGGTCGCGGGTAAACCAGGCTGTGTCGCCCGGTGTCTTTCTGGTGACATAGCTGCTCATGATACATGCCTCCTCTTGGTTCATAGGGTTGCTAATCCGAAAGGATGACGGACTTGCCTTTCGACCCGTCCGGTCAAAGTATACCTGATCGCCTGGCCGGATACCATGCATAATCACGCGCGGAACATGGATATTTGGATCGGCGCGAACCATTTGCCCTTGACAAGCCCCTCAACCTGTAATATATTTCTTACAGGTGAAAACTATTTGTATGAGGTGCAAGACATGAACGCGACTTTTTCCATCATCGGCCTGCTCGTCGTCTTCGGGGTGGTCGGCCTGGTGCCGGCCGTGATCGTCATCGTTCTGGCCTATTCCATTTACCGCAACAGCAAAATGGTGGCGGCCAAGCAGCTCGAACTGGAGCAGAGCCTGGGTGTGCTGCTGGAAAAAACGGCCCACATCGAAAAAATGCTCGAAGACGTGCAGTGATATGACCGGACCCGAACAGCTGGCCCAGCTTTTCGACGCCCTGTCGCATCCGGTCAGGGTCCAGGTTCTGGCCCAGCTGGCCAGCCAGCGGGAATACGTCAGCGAGCTGGCACGCATTCTGGGGATCAGCCGTCCGCTCCTCTACATGCACCTGCAAAAGCTGGAGGCTGCCGGCCTGGTGCGCGGCAGCCTCCAGCTGTCAGACGACGGCAAGGCGATGAAGTTCTACGAAATCGTCCCGTTCCAAGTCAGGCTGTCACCCGGCGAGCTGGCAACGCTGGATATAACGCAGGTCATCCGCTTCACGGACGCAGCCAGCGGTCCTTCAGAAGCAGGGCAAACAGGCCGCCCATGACCGTCCGGTTGCGGAAGTGGATCGCCCGTCCGCTCACTGTGTCGTACCAGTCGGTCATCGGCACGCGGCTGCCGCTCTCGTGGTAGAAGCGCCAGAGCGGCTGGATCAAGTGGCGGACCTGAGCAGGGTCGTCGCTTAAGGCGGCGCACCAGACCAGCCAGTCGGCCTTGGTGTATGTGGCGCGCGAATCGAGCGGCAGGCCGTAGCGGTTCTGCTGGCCGAGCCAGAAGCGCAGGTCCTGATCGACGCTTAGCTTATCAAACAGGTTGAGCTCCAGCAGGCGGTCGAACAGCAGGTTGTATTTCATCGACCAGGTGCCCTCCCCGTCGAAGGTCAACCGGGTATGGTCGCCGTCGTCAGCCATCTGCTGCCAGGTCCGGGCCATGGCCAGCGCCTCGCGGCGGGTCGACGCCGCCTCGGACGGACGGCCGCATTGCTCGAGCAGCCAGGCGTAGGCGCCCAGCCCGACGATGGCCTTGACCGCCAGGTTGGCGTTGTGCGCCAGATGCCCGGCAAAGTCGTCGGTACAGAGCTGCTCGCCCGGATCCTGGCCGTATTGGCGCAGGTACTCGGCCCACCGGCCCAGCTGCTCGAGATGGCGTCTGGCCAGGGTCAGGTCGCCGTCGGCCCGGCAGGCGGCCGCCATCATGATCAGCATGTTGCCGCATTCTTCGACCGGCATCTGCTTATCCAAGAACAGCTCACCGGCGCGCAAGCCGTAGACTTGTCCGGTTGCTTTCGGGTACTGGCCGACATCGTGCGGGGCAAAGTCATACGGCCAGGCATCGGACGCGGCAAAACGGAAAATGGGCCGCATCATGCCCCGGACCAGCTCGGGCTGGTAAACCAGGAACAGCGGGATCGAGGGATAGCTGACATCGACCGTCCCGATGCAGCCGTTGCTGAAGCATTCCTTGGACAGGAAGACGGCCTGGCCGTCTTCGTCGGCGATCAGCTTGTGGGCTGCGATGGCCTGCCGGTAGGCCAGGCTGGCCAGGCTGGCATAGGCCGCCCCGCCGGCCCGCTCGCAGTCCGCCCAGAGCTTTTCGTCAAACGCGTCGCAGCGCGCCTTGAGCTGCGGGTAGGCGTCGCGGGCCATGGCGATGATCTCAGCAAAGGAAGCGCCGTCCTTGAAGCAGTAGGCAGGTGTCGGACGCCCGAAGTAATCGATCGAGGCGATGTCGTCGTAAGATAGCAGGAAGACAGCCGGATCCGCCGCCGCATCCGGTCCGGTTTCCAGCAGGCAGCTGACCGCGCCGACCAGGTTTTCCGTCGGGCGGGGACGCGGCCTCATCTGATCGGCCAGGGACAAGTCCAGGCTGCCGGTCTGGCTGAAGACCAGGCGGACCTGGTCGGAGGCCACCAGGGCTTTGGCGTCAGGCGATGAGGTCAAAAGATACGCCGTGCCCCAGTCGATGCGTTGGTTGTCGCCGGACTTGGCCAGCGGCGTGCCGGGCGAAAGCTGCTGCAGGCCGACGCCCCGCAGGCCGTCAAACGATGCCAGCTCGCCCTTAAAGGCCGCGGTACCGGGGTTGTCGGCACATAGGTCGCCGGTGATGTCCAGGTACAGCTCGATCCGGTGCGGTTTCCCGTCCGTGCTGACAGCCGAGATGGCCAGGTAATTGACCGGCCGGGACACCAGATGGAGATCGTCCGGCAGCAGCGGAGCCATAAAAGACGCCTCAAGCCGGATGCCTTCACCGGCAAAGATGTACGTCGTCTGGGTCGCCCGCACCGCCAAACCGATCTGCTCCAGGGCCGGAAGCTCGCCGACCGGCCGGCTTCGGTCTTCGGTTTCAAGACCCATGAAGCGGTACGCCTGCCCATCGATCCGAACCAGGCCAAGCAGCGAATGCGGCCTGCCGGTCCAGTGCCGGGTCACATCGCCGGCCAGGGTGTCTGAAAAGCTCCAGATGGAGAAAAAGGGATCGACGGTCACCAGCGGCACCGCCGGCGGTCTGAATGTGCTGTTCATACGCTCTCTCCTTGTTCGTTCAACATGCCGGAAGTCCGGATGACGGTTTCTACCGGCTCTTCTATCCTGTATTATAAAGGAAGAAAGCGACCTTCAAAGGCTTTTTTGCGCTATAAATGTGAGGAATAAAGGATGAACGAAGATATCTGCTATGTGACCCACGAGACCGGCCTGCCTTTTGTCGTCGAGATGGCCGGGATTTCCTACTGCGACGCCAGTTACCGGATCAGCCGGCAGAGATCGCCCATCGCCGTGGTCGAATACGTCCTGTCCGGCCGCGGCACCGTGCAGGAAAACGACCAGGTTTTCTCGGCCGGCGCGGGCGATGTCTACCTCCTGCACCCCCACCGCCGCCATGTCTATGCGGCCGACAGCGCTGACCCCTGGACCAAGATCTGGTGCAACGTGCGCGGGCCCTTGGTCGACAGTCTGCTCCAGGCCTACCAGCTGCAGCAGGTCTGCCACATCCCCGATTGCCCGCCGGAGCTGTCCGGCCGTTTCGAGGCCCTGCTTGCAACAGCCCGGCAGGACTTGCCCCTGGCGGAAAAACTGGATCGCTGCGCCGTCCACTTCCTGGAGATCGTCGTCGCCCTGGCCGGGCTGCTCCGAGCACGGTCGTGCCTGCCCGACGAGGCCGGTCGGCTGCTGGCCTATATCGATGCCCATCTGCTCGAACCGGTCGGGGTGGCCGACATGGCCCGTTCGATCTTCCGCTCCCCCTCGCATACGACCCGTCTCTTCCGGCGCACCTTCGCCAAAACCCCTTACGCCTACCTTGCCGCGCGCCGGATCGAAGCCGCCCGCCAACTGCTGGCCGACACCAACCTGCCGGTCCAGGAGATCGCCCGCCAGCTGTGTTACGCAGACCAGCACTATTTTGCGAACGTTTTCCATCGTGCCACCGGACAGACGCCGCGCCAATATCGGCGCGCCTGCCATGGCGAAACGGGAAACATCCGGTATAATGGAGGCAGGGACACACAACACAGATCCAGACAGGATTAGAAAGGCAGGTCAATATGGCAAATTTTAAAATTGGCGTGATCATCGACTCGTTCCGTCTCGGCACCGATGATGGCATCCGCAAAGCCCGGGAGGTCGGCGCGGACGGTATCCAGATATACGCGACGCACGGCGAGGTGGCGCCGGAGAACCTGAACGCGGCGCAAAGGCGCGAACTGCTGGACAAGATCAAGAGCCAGGGGCTCGTCGTCTCCGCCCTGTGCGGCGACCTGGGCGGCCATGGCTTCATGGACGCCGAGGACAACCCGCGCCGGATCGAAAAATCCAAGCGGATTATGGAACTGGCGAAAGATCTGGAAACCGATGTCGTCACCACTCATATCGGCGTCGTTCCGTCGGATCCGGCCCACCCGCGCTACAAGGTGCTGCAGGACGCCTGCATCGAGCTGGCCCGCTTCGGCGACGAAGTCGGCGCCTCGTTCGCGATCGAGACCGGTCCCGAGACCGCTGCGGTCCTGCGACGCTTCATCGACAGCCTGGGAGCGGCCGGCGTGCGCGTCAACCTCGACCCGGCCAATTTCGTCATGGTCACCGGCGACGACCCGGTCCAGGCCGTCAAGACCCTGGCTCCCTTCATCGTCCACACCCATGCCAAGGACGGTATCCGGCTGCTGGAACAGGATCCGGAAATCACCTATGGCATGATCGAGGCCAGTATCGAGCGCGGCGAAGCGTTCCGCGAAGTGCCCCTCGGCCAGGGTTCGGTTCATTTCCCCACCTATCTCAAGGCACTCGACGAGATCGGCTTCCATGGTTTTTTGACCATCGAACGCGAAGTCGGCGACGACCCGGCCCGCGACATCCGCCTGGCGGTCGATTTCCTGCGGGAGCACATCCGGCAGATGAACAAGGCATGATAAGGAGACGAATATGAGAATCGGAGTCAGTTCATACAGCTTTTCGCGGTTGGTCCGCGCCGGGAAGATGGTTCAGTTTGAGGCGATCGCCAAGGCGGCCGAAATGGGCTTTGCCTTTATCGAGTTCGCCGGCCTCGATGTTCCTGAAGGTGAGGACAAGGCGGATTATGCCCGGCGTTTGAAGGCTGAATGCGCCCGCGTCGGCATCGGGGTGGGCAATTACACGATCGGGGCCGATTTCCTAAACGGCTCCAACGGCGACCTGGACGCCGAAGTTGAGCGCCTCAAGGGCGAGGTCGACATCGCTGCCATCCTGGGCGCGCCGGGCATGCGCCACGACGTGAGCAGCGGCAAACGGCTCGACCCTGCCGCCCCGCGCCTGTCCCGGGCCCCGGCGGAGAGCTTTGACGCGGTCCTGCCTCACCTGGCCAAGGGCGCCCGCGCCGTGACCGAATACGCGGCCGCGAAGGGCATCCGCACGATGAGCGAGAATCACGGGTTTTTCGCCCAGGACAGCGAACGGGTTGAGAAACTGGTCATGGCGGTCGACCACCCCAACTACGGTGTCCTGATCGACATGGGCAACTTCCTGTGCGTGGACGAGGATCCGGCAAAAGCCGTCGGGCGTCTCGCACCGTATGCTTTCCACCTGCATGTCAAGGACTTTCACGTCAAATCGGGCCAGGAAGCGGATCCTGGCGAGGGCTGGTTTGCCAGTCGGGCACGCAACCGTTTGCGCGGCGCGATCATCGGCCACGGGGCCGTTCCGGTGCGCCAATGCCTGCAGATCATGAAGCAGGCTGGCTACAGCGGCGATGTGGCCATCGAGTTCGAAGGGCTCGAGGACCCGATCCTGGGCATGCGCATCGGGCTCAAGAACCTGACCGCCTACCTGGCAGACTAAACGGAGGGACGACCGATGGCTCTGGATGTGGTACGCCTGACCGCCCGCGATTTTTCGGACGCGATGGACCTGATGAACATGGTTTTCAGCATGGGAGGCCGGCCGCATCATTTCCAGAGCTTGCTGCCCAAACTCTATCAGCCGGATGACGGCAAGATGGGCGCGCATGTTGCCATCCGCCGGGACGGGCGCCTGCGGGCTATCATCGGGCACTACCCGATGACCTTGTCGATCGGCGGCCAGTCTTTCAAGGCCAGCGGCATCGGTGCGGTCAGCACTCATCCTGAGGACCGCAAGAGCGGCCTGATGCGCCAGCTGATGCAGGCCATCGTCGCGGAAATGGAAACCGAGCAGATCGCGCTCTCCGTTTTAGGCGGACAGCGCCAGCGCTACGGCTACTACGGCTACGAAAAGGCCGGCACCCATCTGCGTTTTAGCCTGAGCAAGACCAACCTGCGGCACGCGCGTCCCGACCTGGCCGGCGAAACCTACCGTTTCAGCCGCCTGGATCCGACCGCGGCCGATCCACAGCTGGTTGCGCAGCTGCAATCCTGGCAGCAGGCTCAGCCGATCTACGTCGCGCGGCCGCCAGAAGCTTTTCTGACGATTCTGTCTTCGTGGTACGCCCAGATCTGGCTGGCCCGCGACCCCGACGGCCAAGCGGTCGGTTATCTGGTCTGCAACGAAGCTGGAATGGGGGTCAGCGAACTGGTCCCATCCCGCGTTGACCTTTTCCTGCCCCTGGCGGCCGCCTGGGTCAGCCGGTTGTCGGCGGGCAGCACCGAATTCTCCGTTCCGCCCTGGGCGACGACGGCGATCGCCGACCTGGGTCAAATCGCCGAGCATGAACAGATCCTGCCAGCCTACAGCCTTCGGATCAACGATTTCGAGCGCCTTCTCCCCGCGCTTCTCCAAGTCAAGGCAGATTTGCAGCCACTGCCCGAAAGCAGCTTCCGGCTTGGTTTGGACCTGGATGGCAAAAGGGTCGTCTATGCGCTGACATACGGGTCTGGCCAGGCGACCTGCCGGCCGGCCGACGGACCCGCCGACTTGGTTCTGGACCGTCTGACGGCGACGCGTCTGCTGTTTGGGCCCCTGCCGCCGATGCTCATTATGCCGCAGCTGGCACAACAGCCCGATCTGGCCCGGCTGCTGACCCTCTGGCTTCCTCTGCCTTTTTACTGGCCTTCCCCCGACGAAGTGTGACGCGAGGCCTTGCTGAAATAGATCAGCTCCTGCTGTTCGTCGACCCGCTCCACCGTGTAGCCCAGACCAAGGTACAGGCGGATGTTGGCGTGGCTGCGCGTGCCCGTAAACAAGCGGCAGACGCAGTCCGGGAAAGCGCTCTCGATGGCGCGCAGCAACCGGCTGCCGATGCCCCGGCCGCGATACGCCGGCAGCACCATCAGGCGCCTGATCTGGCACGTGTCCGGCGCTGTGCGGACGGCGCGCACCGATCCGACCAGGCCTCCATCTGCCGTTACGGCTTTGAGCACGAAACTGCGTGCGATATCGGCTGCCGTCTCGGCCTCAGTTTCGGTCAGCGGCGGAATCAAGTACGGGTAAAGCCGGCCTTCGCTCGCATAGGCTTCTTTTTGGAGCTGGAATAAGGCAGCTGCGTCCTCCGGACCCGCCCGCACGATGCGAACCAGGTCGGAGATCATGGCTGTGCCTCGTCAAGAAAGTCACGAACAGCCGCAAGCGTCTCTTCCGGCTTTTCCAGGAACGTCAGGTGGCCGCAATCCTCAAGGACAACCAGGCGGCTGTCGGGCAGGATCCGGTCCAATTCCTCACCTTGAGCCAGCGGGATGACCCGGTCCTGGGCTCCCCAGACCAAAAGAGCCGGCTGGCGGACCTGGTCCAGCACCGGCGCCAAGGCACCGGAATCGTTGTCTTCCACCAAACGGTTTAGCGTCGATGCCGGAATCTGGTTGTTGAAAAAGAAGAAGTGGTTAAAAACATCGGTCGTTGCCGCGTCGCGGTTGTAAACCGAAAACGGAAAGCCCAGCCGCTGGATGAGGTAATTTTTGAACACGCCGTCGAGAAACCAGGCGGGCAGCGTGCCGCGCATGCCCCGCTGGAGGTCCTCAAGGCCGGCGCTGTTGAGCAGCACCAGACGCCGAACCTGCTCCGGGGCCAACACGGCCATCTGCAATCCAACCTCGCCGCCCATCGAGTGACCGAGCACATCGTAACGGTCATGACCGAGGTCGGCCATCAGGGCGATGCAAAGGCGGGCCATCTGTGCTTTACTGTAAGTCAGGTCAGGGTTCTTGTCAGATAGGCCGAATCCGATCTGGTCGACCGCGATCACCTTGCGATCGCGGGCCAGCTCCGGCATCAATAGGTTAAAGTCATATGACGAGCCCAGGAATCCATGGATCAGCAGCAACGGATCGCCGCTGTCACCGGCCTGGCGGAAAGCCAGCTGCGCGCCTTCGATCTCCCGGAAAGAAACACCAGCTGTCAGTTCCTCCCGGAGCGAGCGGTCGACGGCCGGTGCCGCGATCCAGTCGGTGATCGCGAACACCAGCAAGCCCAGCACCAGAACAATTGCAGCTCCGCGTAGCCACCAGCGTTTGAATCTGCGCTTCCCTATTGACATCACTGTCTCACCCACTTCTGCCCCGAAAAAGCCCGTCAAGTACAGGGGCATTATACCATGCGGGGATTGGCCTCTTAAAGTGTCTTATTGTTCTCCACTAGCTGGCGGCGTATAATTTTAAGTATCCCAAAATGTTAGGAGGTGACCGGCATGGCGTCTTTTGCACAGTCCATCCGGCGTGTTTTGTTCGGCGGCGCCCGTTCGCTGATCCGTTTCCCCGCCGCCGGCTTCTGTGCCGTTATGATTACGATCATCGCGACCATCCGGATCTGGGAGAGGGGACCGGAACCGGCCAAGCTGTATGACAGTTTGCAGCTGGCGCTGCTGCTGGCCGGCGTGCTGGCGATGGCGTTGGCCGTGCTGGCCGCCCGACGGCAGAACCGTTTGGCCTGGTTGGTCGGCACCAACCTGGCAGCCCTAGCCGTCGCAGCCGCCGGTTTTCTCTCGCTTTACCTGCCCTCAGGCGAGATCACCATCCGTTCCTTCAGCTGGATCGCCGCCCTGACCCTGATCGCCTTTCTCCTCTTCCTGCTGCTGCTGTCTGCCCGAAACCTGCCGGTCGATTTCAACCAGGGCGCCTATATGACCCTCAAGGCTGCCGTGATTGCGGCCGTCTACACCCAGGTCCTGGTCGGCGGGCTGCTCTTCACCGCGTTCGCGGTCGAATCACTCCTCTATCCGGCTATGGATGAAAAGATCTATCTGACGCTGCTTGTTTGGAGTCTTTTCATCGGGTACATCTTGTTCCTCGGTTATTTTCCCGACCCGCAAAAAGGCCAGGAGGATCCGCAGCTGGCCATCGCCTGCGCGCAGCCGCGCTTCATCGTGCTGCTGTTCGCCAACATCCTGATTCCGCTGATCGCTCTTCTGTCCCTGGTTCTGCTGATCTGGGCCCTGCAGGTGCTGACCGGCCGCCAGGAGGTTGAATTTAGTCAGCTGTCCGTCATCTTTTCTGCCTATGTGTTCAGCGGCATCTTCCTGATGATCATGACCAGCCGCGATAATCGACGGACGACCCGGCTGTTCCAGCGCCTTTTCCCGGCCGCGGCGCTGCTTTTTTTAGCCTTTGAGGCTTATGTCTGGTTTGGTGAGCTTCAGGCGCATGGCCTGCAGACCGGAACCTATTTCGCCGCCCTGGTCTGGCTGTTTGCCGTCTCCAGCGCGTCGGTGCTGCTGATCGGATCCGTTAAGCGCTCCCGCATCACGGCATTTATCGCTTCCGGTCTCGCCCTGCTGGCCGTCCTGCCTGTGTCAGGCTTTCTGGATGCCCCGGCGCTGGCCCAGACCGAGCGCCTTAAATCGGCCCTGGTGCGCAACCAGATGTTTATCGACGGCCAGATCGAGCCGGCCAGGCAGGACGTCAGTCAGGCTGACAAAGCCCTGATCTCGGACGCGGCCTTTTTCCTGCTGTATAACGAAGGCTGGCAGGCGGACTGGTTCTCCGAGTCCCTGGATACCACATCCGACTTTTCACGCGTCTTCGGTTTTCCCTATTCGAAGGATGACCAGGGCGAACCTCAGCCGGCCAGGCAGGCCATCAGCCTGATATTGCCTGTCGGTACTTTGCCGGTCGGTGCGTATGAGCAAGCCGCTTTCGTTATGTTCAAAGAGGAAAGCGAAACCCTGGCCGTGTTTACACGGCAGTCGGACCGCTACACGGTTCGTTTAAACCAGGCGCAGGATCATTCGACGGCCCGCCTTGTGATCGAGAAAAATGACCAGAAGATCGCCGATGCCGGTCTCGAAGCCTGGCTCGGCGAACTGGCTGAGCGCTATGCGGGAACCGGCGGGCAGGATGTTGCTTTCAACGACATGTTCTACAGCACGGTTGCGGGCGAGGTCGAACTGACCATCGTCTTTCAGAGCATCTACATGGAGTGGTCGGATGCGAAATCTTCCGAAAGGACGTATATGCTCCAGCCCCTGGCGGTGTTCCTGGGTCCGGCCAAGCCCTGATTACCGGGGTATTCAGACGTCAAGACCAAGATTGTTGTAACTCACCTTGGCCACCGCGCTGGCGTCTTCCTGACCCAGGCCAAGCGCGTGACCGAGTTTGAAAAGGTTGATGCCGGCATCCAAAAGGAGGCTCGGCGCCTTGTGCTCATCGAACAAGAGTTTGAAATAAGACAGGTCCTTCAAGCAATAGTCAAGCAGAAAGCCGCGATCGAAGGTCTTGCGGATGCACATCTTCGGAACGGTGTTCTGGTACATGCCGCAGTTGACCCCGCTGTCAGATATGATCTCAAACAGCTTCGCCACATCGCAGCCCGCTTTTTCAGCCAGGGGAAAACATTCGGCATACAGCGCCTCGTACATGATTGCCAGGTAGTTGCTGACCAGCTTGGCGATGTTGCCCGAACCCGACGGGCCGATGTAATGCGACGTTTTGGCAAAGGATTCGATCAGGGGCTTGTAATACGTGTAGTCCTCCACGTCCCCGCCGACGTTGACGACCAGTGTTCCTTCCGCAGCCATGGCCGGCGTTCCGGTCAGGGGGGCGTCGAGGTAACGTCCGCCCGCGGCCTTGAACCGCTCATGGATGCGACGGCTGGAAACCGGGGAACTGGTGCTGATGTCGACCACACCCTTGCCCTGGACAGGCTTTTCCAGGAAGCCGGCGGTCACCGCCTCGACTTCCGGATAGCCCGGCAGCGAAAGGATCGTGACATCCGTTTCCTCAAAGACCTCGTTAGCGTTTCGGGCAAGCTGTGCCCGGCCCCGGAAGGCCTGCATGGCGCCTGCCGCCAGGTCGTAAACCACGACACGATGCCCCTTGGCGATGATGTTCGAGCAGCATCCGCTGCCCATTCGGCCCAGGCCGATAAATCCAACGTTCATCGTACTTTGCTCCCTTCTTCTCTTCTTCTTGCCGATTCCTGTTCCGCCGATGTGTACGCACCTTGATTATAGCACTGAGAAATTTTAAAAATGTCTTGCCAGAGGCAGGAAAATAGGCTAATATGATGTGGCGTCGCCAAGACGTCTCTTATCGAATGACACAGGATAGCCAGAAAGGAGGTCGCGATGATGAATGGTTTATTTTATGAGGCAAACAACAAGGCACAACTTGACAACCAAAACGTCACGCTCATGACAGCGGCCACCGGATCTGGCCAGGCATCCACCCTGATCTGATCAACATCCGAAGACCCAGACCCGCCATCACTGCCATGAAACGGCCACCAGGACCGGTTCTTTTCATTTGTTCGCCTGCCATCGCACGCGGAACAAACCTAGGCAGATGATCGTCTTGATGGCATGACAACCGGAGGAATGTATGAATAAAATAACGCTTATGCTGCGTTTCCTCAAAGGAAACCGGCTCACATATCTTGGCGCGCTGCTGGCCGTCATGGGCAACGTCGTCCTGGCGACCGCGGTGCCGATGGTCATTCGCGTCACCCTGGACAGCATCCTGGGCGACCTGCCGCTTGAGTTGCCTGATTTTCTGATCCGGCAGATCGGGCGCATCGGCGGCGTCGACTTCATCCGCCAGAACCTGTGGGTGCTTCTGCTCGTCCTGGTCGGGCTGACCCTGGTCCAGGGCCTGATGCAGTTCACCCGGGCCAAGCTGGCCTCCATAACCGGCGAAAGCTCGGCCAAGCGCATGCGCGACCGGGTCTACCTGCACGTCCTGCGCCAGCCCTACGATTACCACGTCAAGTCGCAGACCGGCGACATCATCCAGCGCTGCACGTCCGACATCGAGACCACCCAGCATTTCGTCGCCAACCGTTCCGTGGAAGCGATCTCGATCATATTCCAGGTCCTGGTGGTTCTGGGCATCATGCTGTCGCTGAACGTCCCCTTCACGGTCATCTCGGTGGTCCTGATCCCCCTGATCCTGATCCTGACGGTGCGCTTTTTCCGCTCGATGATGACCCTCTTCCTGGAGACGGACGAATCCGAGGGCGTGATGTCGTCGACGCTGCAGGAGAACCTGAGCGGCGTTCGGGTGGTCAAGGCATTCGCCGCCCAGCAATTTGAAATGAACAAGTTCGACGAGGCCAGCAGCACGTACCGGGACAACATCCTGAAGATCACGCGCCTGATGGCCGATTACTGGTCGAAGTCAGACTTTCTCTGCATGCTCCAGGTGGTGATCGTCGTCCTGTCGGGCACCTTCCTGACCGCAACCGGACGCATCTCACTGGGTGTCATGGTCGCTTTCGTCACGTATTCCGGCATGCTGATCTGGCCGATCCGCGGACTGGGCCAGATGATGGGCTTCATGGGGCAGGCGTTCGTTGCGCTGACCCGCGTCCAGGAGATCCTGGATCATGTCCAGGAGGATTACAGCAGCGGTGCGAATGGATTGCCCATCCAGGGTGCGATCGCATTCAAGGATGTCCGTTTCGGCTACAACAGCGGCAAGTGGGTTCTCGACAAGGTCTCATTCGATGTCCCCGCCGGTTCGACAACCGCTATCCTGGGCGCGACGGGATCAGGCAAGAGCTCGCTGGTCCATCTGCTGCTCAGGCTGTACGATTACCAGGAGGGCTCGGTCACCATCGACGGTACCGAACTGTCCTCGATCAGCCGCGACTGGATCCGCAGCCATGTCGGCATCGTGCTGCAGGAACCGTTCCTGTTCTCGCGCACGATCCGGGAGAACATCCGGGTTGGCCGCCCGGGCGCGACCGATCCGGAGATCGAGGCCGCCGCGCGCATCGCCTGTGTCGACGAGGCGATCGGCGAGTTCGAGGAAGGCTACGAAACCGTCGTGGGTGAGCGCGGCGTCACCCTCTCCGGCGGCCAGCGCCAGCGCGTCGCCATCGCCCGGACCGTCCTGCGCGATGTGCCGATCCTGATTTTTGACGACTCCCTGTCCGCCGTGGACACGGAGACGGACGCGTCCATCCGGGCCGCCCTGAAAGAGCGGCGAACCGGGACGACGACCCTGATCATATCCCACCGCATCACGACGCTGGCCGAAGCCGACCAGATCCTGGTTCTCGACCAGGGCCGGATCGTCCAGCGCGGCACCCACGACGAACTGATCCGCCAGGAAGGCCATTACAAGCAAATCTGGTCGATCCAGAGCAACATGGAAGATATTGCCTGAGCCTGTCATGACAGCTCGCGCGTTTCAACGAGAAAGCAGCAGGTAATGATGATGAATTTGCAAGAACAGGAATACAGCAAGCGGCTGGACATGAAGGTCTGGAAGCGTTTGCTCCAGTTTGCCCGGCCCTACAAGCGCCAGTTGGTGATCCTGATCGGCCAGATGTTTCTGCTCGGTCTGGTCGACGCCGTTATGCCGCTGTTCAACCGCTACGCAATCGATAAAATCGCCCTGACCGGTCGGCTGGAGCGCCTGATTCCGTTCGGCCTGATCGCCCTGACGGTCATCGTGCTGCAGGCGCTGAACGTCCGATTGATGATCCTCTACGCCGGCCGGCTGGAGTGCTTCATCCCCTACGACATCCGCAAGGCGGCTTTCGCCAAGCTTCAGACCATGCCTCTGGCCTATTACGACCAGACGCCGGTCGGCTGGCTGCTGGCCCGACTGACATCGGACAGCCGCCGGCTCGGCGAGACCTTGTCCTGGAACGTGATCGACCTGTTTTGGTCGCTGGCCATGATGATCCTGATGATGGTCTTCATGCTGCTGCTTCATGTCAAGCTGGCCCTGATGGTCCTCGTGACCGTGCCCGTGCTGGTCCTGGTCAGCATTCTGTTCCAGAAGCGGATCATTTTCAATTTCCGCAAGGTGCGCAAGTATAACTCGCACGTGACAGCGGGCTTCAACGAAGGCATCACAGGCGCCAAGACGATCAAGTCGCTGTCGATCGAGGCCGCGATGCACCGCGAGTTCCAGGAAACCACCGGGACCATGCGCAACTTCGCCGTGCGTGCGGCGACTGTGTCGGCCGTCTACACGCCGATCGTCCTGCTGCTGGGCGCGATCGCCACCGGATTGGTCCTGTGGCGCGGCGGCATCCAGGTCGAGACCGGCTTGCCCGGTAGCATCGGCTACGGAACCATGGTGGCCTTCATATCCTATGCCGTCCAGTTTTTCGACCCGGTCAAGCAGTTCGCCCGCGTGTTCACCGAGCTCAACTACGCCCAGGCCTCTGCTGAACGCGTCATGTCCGTCATCGACATGGAGGCCGGCATCCGCGACAACGAGCTGGTCGAGCAGACCTACGGCGACATGCTCCATTCCAACCGCGAGCAGTGGCCGGAATTTGCCGGCAACATCACCTTCGAGGACGTGACCTTCCGCTATAAGGACGGTGAGAACATCCTCGAGCATTTCAACCTGACGGTCAGGGCCGGGGAAAAGATCGCCATCGTCGGCGAGACCGGTTCGGGCAAAACGACCCTGGTCAACCTGGCCTGCCGTTTCTACGAGCCGACCGAAGGCCGCATCCTGGTCGATGGCATCGACTACCGCGAACGCCCCCTGCTCTGGATGTACGCCAACCTGGGCTATGTCCTGCAGGAACCGCACCTGTTCAGCGGCTCGGTCCGGGACAACATCGCCTACGGCCGTCAGGACGTCAGTGATGAGATGATCGAAAAAGCAGCCCGCATCGTCAACGCCCATGACTTCATCATGGCGATGGACAAAGGGTACGCCAGCGAAGTCGGCGAACGCGGCAGCCGGCTGTCAACGGGCCAGAAACAGCTGATCTCGTTTGCCCGCGCGATCCTGTCCGATCCGGGCATGTTCGTCCTGGACGAGGCGACCTCCTCGGTGGACACGGAAACCGAGCAGCTGATCCACCAGGCCATGCAAAACGCCCTGCGCGGCCGCACCAGCTTCATCATCGCCCACCGCCTGTCGACGATCCGCTCCGCCGACCGCATCCTGGTCATCGACAAGGGCAAGATCGTCGAAGAAGGCAACCAGCGTGAGCTGCTGCATCGCAAAGGCGTCTACTGGCGCTTGTACACCAATCAGTTCATGCGCGAGCAGATGCGCTTATCGCAGGATTCCCAGGCGGACGGCGAGGTCGGCGCCGCTGTCTAGCGGCATCTCCGCCCGACGCAGAGTTTCTCCAAGGGCCGGCGGCCAATCACGGCTGCCGGCCTTCATGCTGGCCTCGAGCTGGGCGGCGTCGCGCGGCCCGATGATCGGGAAGACCGGAAAAGGCTGGGCCAGCAAGTAGCCCAGCACCAGTTCGTCCAAAGTCAGGCCGCTCTGGCCGGCAAGAGCCGAAATCAGCTCGAAGCGCCGGTCGTTGACCGCGTTGTCATAGCGGCGCCTTAAGGGTTCCGGTATGCCGGCCTTGCCGACATCACGCCGTTTTTGAAAATAGCCGCTGGCCTGGGCCGTGTAGGGGACCGCCGCCAACTGAGTTGCCTGGTGCAGGCGCCAAGTCGTGTCATCCATGCCGACCAGAGTCGGATCGGTGATGCCCTGCGGGTTGGCTTCGGCCAGGCTCCAGCGCGGCTGGTTGGCCGCAAAGCCCTGCCAGCCTTCCCGATCCGCCGTCTCGCGGGCTTCCAGGATACGTTTGGCCTGCCAATTGGAGCAGCCGTAGTGGCGGATCTTGCCCTGGCGGACAAACGCTTCCAGAACGTCCAGAATTGCACCGGCTGGAAGCTCCGGATCATCGCGGTGCAGCCAGTACAGGTCGATCCAATCGGTCTGCAAGGCGCTAAGGCTCTCGTCCAGGTCCTGCTGGAGCGATGGACGGTCCAGGCGCGAAACGGTCATCGATGCCAGGTGGGGATGGCCGCCCTTGGTTGCCAGGACCACTCGGTTGCGCGCGTTCCTGGTTTTGAGCCACTGGCCGATGTACTGCTCGCTGATGTTGCTCGATTCCGGCAGCCACTTGCCGTAGATGTTGGCGGTGTCGATAAAATTGCCGCCCAGGCCGCGATAAAGATCCAGCTGCTCCATAGCAAACCCAGCGCGGTCGCTGTATGTGATCGCGCCGCCGCCGAAGCAGATCACGCTGGCGTCAAGCCCAGTACGGGGGATGGTCCTCGTCTGCATGGGTGGTTCTCTCCTTTCAGGCCGGGCGGATGCGGATGGTGACAATTTCGTATGGCTTGATCTCGAACGTCAGTTGCTGGCCGTCTGCTGCAAGATCCAGTGCGCGCAGCTTTCGCTCGAGCAAGTCACAGCCCTCGGCCGACGCGACCGGCTGGGCAAAGGTCAGCGTCACCGGGCCGCGGCGGTTCGTGTACTCGAACAGGCGCAGGATCAGGCCGTCTGTGTCTTCGGCCCGCTTGACGGTCTCGAGCATGACATGGTCGAACGCGTCTGTCTGGACCAGGGAGCGGTGGCGCGGCGCCGTTCCGTCCTGCGGGGCGATCAGGCGGGCGTAGAGCGGCAGGTTCAGATTGTAGGCCTGCTGCATCGTGTTGGCCTGGCGCCAGCCGCCCAGATGCGGGTAGAGCGCGTACGTCATCCAATGCTGTTCGCGGTCGGCGTGTGGATTGGGCGCCGTGCCGCTCTTGAGCAGGGTCAGGCGCATGACGCCGTCGCGGATGTCGTGGCCGTATTTGCAGTCGTTGAGCAAACTGACGCCGTAGCCCTCCTCGGACAAGTCGGCCCATTTCTGGGCGCAAACCTCGAAGCGGGCCCAGTCCCAGGACGTGTTCCAGTGGGTCGGGCGGGTGACGTTGCCGAACTGGATGTCGTAGGTCGCGCTGTCAGCGTGGATCTCAACCGGGAACTCCGCCTTGAGCAGCAGCTCGTCTTCTTTCCAGTCGATGAACGTCTCAAACTCGATGCGGGGCAGCTGGTCGTACACGTAGATGGTCTGCACGATCGTCGAATCCAGGAACGGCCGGGTCAGGCGCAGGGCGGCGCGAACCGGACCGGTCTCCACAACCTCGGCTGACGCCAGGCTGTCCACGACCCAGCTTTTCTGCTGGTAATAGATGTCGATGTCCCAGTTCTGGTGCGCCATCGGCTTGTCTTCAAAGACGCGCAGCACATTGCCTTTGCAACCGGCCTTGAGCACGTCGCGGCGGGCGGTCTTGTCGTAAAGGCAAACAAAGTGGCCCTGTTCGTCCAGGTCGATGCTGTAGAAACGGTTTTCCATGTGCCGCGCCGACACATCCAGCATGGAAAGCGACGCCATTTCGGGCGCGATACCCATGACATCGTCCGTCGCCACCTGCAGGCTGCAATATCCCTTGGCCGGCACCGGCTGGCTCAAGAAAAGCATATCGGAGCCGCAGCGCTGGACCGCCAGGCCCAGTTCGTTGGTCGGACAGGTCAGGTGCGGCAGCGGCCGGTCTTCCGGCCAGGGCAGGCGGACGATTTCGCTGCGGTCGTAACCGGCTGTGTTGATGACCAGAACCGTTTCCGATTCCGCCTGAACCTGGCTGGCCAAACGATCGATCGCCTGGTCTGCCAGTTCCCGGCCCCGGGCCAGCACGGCTTCGTATTGCTCGCGGGAATCCTCGTAGACCGGCTCGATCGACGAACCCGGCAGGATATCGTGGAACTGGTTGAGCAGAACCGTCTCCCAGGCCTGGCCAACGGCCTGGTCCGGATAAGCATGGCCCGCCCAGAGTCCGGCTGCGGCGGACAAGGTCTCGACGTCGTGGAGCAGCAGCTCGGATTTCCTGTTATAGCGCTTGTTGCGCCCCATCGAGGTGTAGGTGCCGCGGTGGTACTCGAAATACAGCTCGCCGACCCACTTTTTCAGCCAGGGGCTGTCCTTGGTGTCGGCTTCGAGCTTCTCGAAGAACGGCAGGGCCTTGTCCAGAACCACCTGTGGGCAGCCCGGGATGCCCCGCGCCATGCGCTTGCCGTTTTCCAGCATCTCCTCGGTCGGTCCGCCGCCGCCGTCACCATAGCCGTAGGACACCAGGACCTCGTTGTGGATCTGCTTATCCTGGTAGCGCTTCCAGCCGCCCATCACCGGCCGTGGTTCGAGGATGCCGTTGTAGGTGCTGAAATGCGGCGTCGGGTTGTAGTGCTCCGATGTGGTCGTGATGAAGTGGGTTAAAATCTGCGAGCCGTCGATGCCTTCCCAGAGAAACGAGTCCGCCGGAATCGGGTTGTACTGGTTCCAGTTGATCTTGGTGGTCATGAAATACTTGACGCCCGCCAGCTTCATGATCTGGGGCAGGGCGGCGCTGTAGCCGAACACGTCGGGCAGCCAGACAATCTTGTTCTCGACGCCGAACTGCTCGCGGAAATAGCGTGTGCCGTGCAGGATCTGGCGAACCAGCGACTCGCCGGACGTCAGGTTGCAGTCGGCCTCCAGCCACATGGCGCCCTCCGGTTCCCAGCGTCCCTCGCGGATACGCGCGCGCACCTGGTCGAACAGATCCGGAAAATCCTCCTGCAGGAACTGGTAAAGCTGGGGTTGGGAGGACATGAAGACATATTCCGGGTACTGCTCCATCAGGCGCAGGACGGTGGCGAAGCTGCGCCCGGTTTTCTCCCGGGTCTGGCGCAGCCGCCAGAGCCAGGCGACATCGATGTGGGTGTGCCCGACGGCGACGGCGCGAATATCGGACGGTCCGCAAAGCGCCTGGTAGAAATGTGTTTCCAGGAAATCGATCGTGTCCTGAACGGACGATTGGAACGCTGCGCTGAGCGGTTTTCTCATGTCGAGGCGGTTGACGGCCTGGTTGAGCCGATCCAGCATGTCGAGACGCGTTTTGTCGCCCTCGGGCAGCTCGGACGCAACCTGCAGGGGCACATGGAGGTCATAGTACAGCTGCTTGACCGCGGTGTTCTCAACAAACAGCTGCAGATAGAGCTCAGTCGGCTTGTCGACCAGCCCGGCGTAGGCCTGCAGGTCGATGCGGACCGTCTCGCCGGCAACAGCCTTTTCGCGCAGGACGCTGGTGCGGTGGTTGACGTCCATGCCCTGGCTGATCTTGCCATCGACGAACAGCAGGAACTGGCGGCTGTCGGCAAACCAATTTTCCCGGTCGACCGACACATCGAGCAGCACTCGATGGCCGTCAAAGGCTTCCGGCACAACCACATCCGCCCGGAACCAGGCGTGTTCGTCATAGACGCCCCAGCGGTCACCGGGATTGAAAGGCACCCAGTCGCCGCCATCCGCTTCGGCCGGCGAAGTCATCCGCCCCTGCTGCCAAATGATCTTGTCGGCCGGCTGCCTCGGCTGGTAAATCAGGTTCTTGAGGTCCTTGCAGATGCGCTCGATGCGCTCTTTGGTATAGTACATGTCCTGTCCTCCGCTCCTGGCTATACGTTAAATCCATTATAGCCAAGATTGGAGCAGGTCGCCAGCATGCGCAGGCCTTAATGCCTGCGCATGCAGAAATCCTTCTCCTATTCGACGAAAGGCCGCCGGCCGCTGTCGATAAGCTCAATCGGCAGCGAAGCGCTGGCAAGGCCCGCCGCATGGGCGACCACCCGCAGCGTCCCGGACTTGAAGCCGGCCTTGACCGCCACCGAACACAAGCCGGCCCGCATCTGGCGGTCCTGCTCCGGCACGGGCCGGTGGTCGCAGACATCCGAGCCAGTACCCAGGATGCGGCCCAGCCCGTTGGTGTCAAAACGGATAAAAGGCGCGGCGTCGGGGACCGGTTGGCCGGCGGCATCGACACATATGCAGGTCACGATCGCGACATCCTCGCCGTCGGCACGCACATTCCCGTCTTCCAGACTGAGGCGCAGGGCAACGGCGGGTCCGGTGGTGCGAACCGTCTCTTCCGCGACCTGGCGGCCCTGGCGATAAGCGACCGCACGCAGTTCGCCCGGCCGGTAGACCAGGTTCCAGACGCCCGGCTCGTAGCGGTCCGGGCGGATCCGGCCCTGGCTGACGCCGTCCTGGAACAATTCGAGCTCGTCCGCGTTGCTGTATACCCAGACCGGCAGAACTTCGCCTTCCCGCCCCGGATGGTTCCAGTGGGGCAGGATATGCACCATAGGCTCTTCGGTCCAGTGCGACTGGTTCTGGTAATAGGCGTCCTTGGGCTGCAAGAAAAGATCCAAAGCGCCGGACTGCGAGCACAGGCGCGGCCAGACGGTCTCGCCGCGGTGCTCGATGCCAGCCCACTGGTATTCGCCCATGACCCAGTCCCGCTCCATGACAAAGCGCCAGGTGGAGCGCCGGTCGCTGATAAAGCCTCCGACCGCGTGGTCGTGAGCCCACAGGTAGCCGCGCTTCTCGTCGTCCGGCAGGTACCAGCCGCGGGTCGTGCCGACGGCGCAGCACTCGGCGGCAACCACCGGCTTGTCAGGATAAAGCGCGTGGATTTCGTCGTACTGCTTGAGGTTGTAGTTGATCCCGATCAGCTCCGAAGCGCCGGTTGCCGGGCTGTGCAGCGGATCGTGCGAGATCGCCGTCGTGACCGGACGCGACCGATCGTAGCGATGGACAAAGGCAGTCAGGGTCTCGAGCAGGCGCCGTCCCATGTCGGTCTTGTGCAGCGGTTCCTCGTTGCCGACCGACCACATGATCACAGACGGGCGGTTGCGGTCGCGCTTAAGCAACATCTCCAGCTGGGCCAGACCGTCCGGCGTACTCTGGAACCAGCGGGTCTCGTCCATGACGAGGAACCCGAGCCGGTCGAGGGCGTCCATGGTCGCTTCCGCAGGGGGATAATGGGCGGTGCGGTAACCGTTGGCGCCCATCTCCTTGAGCCGGCGCAGACGGTAGTGGTGCACCCGATCCGGCATCGCCTTGCCGGTCAGGCCGTAATCCTGGTGGCAGCAGACGCCGCGGATCTTGACCGGCTTGTCGTTTAGAAAGAATCCTTTATCGGCGTCGTAGCGAATCGTACGGAAACCAAAGGTCGTATCTTGTTCATCCACCCGTGTTTCCGCAGCCTGAACCTGCGTGCGCAGCGTGTACAAGTGGGGCGTTTGTGTGTCCCAGAGGAGCGGGTCGGCCAAAGACAGGGATTGCTGGATAACCGCCGTGTTTTTGGCCGGTACGGCCAACTGGCCGGTCGCGCTGGCGACGACTTTTCCCTCGGGGCTGACAACCGAGGAAACGACGGTCACGTCCCCATCTTCAAGGCCGCTGTTGACCAGCGTCGTTTCCACGGGCACCTGCCAATGGCGCGCGTCCTGGCGGACGGGGTTGACCCAGACGCCCCACTGGTCGACGGCGACCGATTCGGTCTTGACCAGCCAGACATGGCGGTAGATGCCCGCGCCTTCGTACCACCAGCCCTCGTGTTCGGTGGCGATCACATGGACCGCGATCACGTTCTTCTCGCCGAAGCGCACGATGTCGCTGATGTCGACGGTAAACGAGGTGTAGCCGCAGAAATTGCGCCGCATCAGGCAGCCGTTGACATAGACGACGGCGTGGGTCGCGACGCCTTCGAATTCGAGCAGCAGGCGCCGGCCGCGGTCGGTTTCCGGAACCTTGAAATGGCGTCGGTACCAGGCGTTGTGGTAGTCAAAATAGCCCAGGGTGTTGTTGTTCTCTTGCTTCGGCTCCTGGCGGATGATGTAGTCGTGCGGCAGGTCGACCATTTCCCAGTTCTCCAGGCAGCGGGCCCCCTGGTCGGCGTAGTCAAACGCAGCCGGCCCCCATAGGGCCGTTTCGGTCTTGGACTGCATGTAGAGCGGGGTCTTGGTCGGCGGCAGGCCGATCTCGATCTCGCCGTCATGGAAAAGCCAGTTGAAGTCGAGCAGCAGTTTATCTCTCACGGTCTTCTCCTCCCGCCGTCAAGGCCGGTCGACATTAAGTTCCGGGACATGGCGGCAAAAAGCTTCCAGCACATCGGTGTAGTCGCCGGCGATTTCCGCCATGTGATGGATGTAGGGGCCGTAGATCAGCTTCTTTTCCCATTTCCGGTAGTCGTCGAACTCAGCCCAGAGGTAGGTTCCGAAGGTGTACGGGCCGTCGACGGTCTTGAATTTTCCGTCCAGCAGCGTGTAGTGCCCCTGCGTGCTGTCCATGCGGGCGATCGTGTAGGTCCCGTCCTTGACCTGGAAGCTCGGTTTCATGTTGAAGATGCGCGCTTTCGATTCAGGCTTCTTGAGCGACCAGCCGAAAGGTCCGCAGTGCCAGAGCAGCTCCGCGTTGGGGTTCTCCGGGTGACGTACGGTGAACTCGCCGAAGAACGGGATATCCTTGCCGCGGGCGGCGCAAGACAGCAGGGCCATCGAGATTGCGCCCATGACGTCGGTCTCGCAGGTCACGATCAATCGTTCGTCGGCCAGCGTGCTCATCGAGATACAGGGCATGGCCTTGACGGTCTGCAGCATGCAGGTCCAGCATTCGGTACAGATCACCTGGCAGCCGGTCTTGTCCATGATCCGTCGGAATGTCTCGCGGAAAGCGGCCATCCGGGTCAGGGCCTCGTCGTCCAGTCCGCCTGTGTCCTGGTAGCGGTCCTTGAGCAGGGCGACATCGGCGGCCAGTTCATCGCCCTTGGTCGCCAGGACATCCTCGAAGATCTCCACCACTGTCGGCATGTTGACCGGGACGACGTCGATGCCGAATTTTTCGACCAGTTCCGCCTCGTTGAACATGACACAGGTGAAAGGCTGCGGGCGCAGGCCGACCTGGGCGACGCGCAGCTTGCGGAAGTTCTTCAGCATGCAGGCGACTGAGAGGAACTGCTCAAAGCCCTTGGCGAACGCCGGCGCCTCGACCGGGCAGTTCTCGATGTGCTCGAACGGAACCTTATAGCGGATGAATTGCTTGCTCATCGCGAACAGGCCGCACTGGGCGTCGGTGTAACGCGTGCCGTCTGCCTCGAAGATCGTGTCCTGGGGCGCCCAGAGCAGCGTCGGCACCTGCATCAGGCGTGCCAGCTGGGCGGCGACTTCTTCGCAGCCATAGTTGCAGTTGATGATGAACAGCGCGTCGACTTTTTGCTTTTTGAACTCCGCGGCGATGGTTTCGGCTTGGGAGACATCGAACATCATGCCCTCGTCGTTGAGAAAATCGAGGTCTGTGAAGCTCGTCTGCTCGTCGGTGTACCGTGCGCGCACATAGCTTTCGACATGTTTCTTGTTGGCCCTGGCATAATCCGGGTTAAAGATCCCGGTCCTTTTCCCGGGCAGCCAGCGCCGGCAGGACGCCAGACCTATTTTCAATGAATAATCCAACATGACACAATCCTCCGTTTTTATTGAGCCACTGGCGGCTCAGTATTTCTTGTTTTCCAGGGCTTTTTCGATCGCCCGGAAGCGGGTGTTGGCCTGTTCGCGCTGCTGCATGGCGATCAGGGTGTAGAGCGTGTCGATAATCGTGTACTGGGCGATGCGCGAAGCCAGCGCCACGATACGGTACTGCGTTTCCTGCGATGCCGTTTCCAGGTTGATGTCAGCCAGGTCCGAGAGCGGCGACCGGCCGATGTTGCTGATCGAAATCACCCGGGCACCCTGTTTTTTGGCCAGTTCGGCAGCGTCGACGACGTCGCGCGAGCTGCCGGAGTGGCTGATCGCGACGATCACGTCGCGCGGGCCGGTGTGGGTCGCGGCGATCGCCTGCATGTGCGAATCGGTGTAGGCGGTGGCGTGGATGCCCAGGCGCATCAGCTTGTGCATCAGGTCCACCGCGACGGCATGCGAATTGCCCAGACCGAAAATGAAGACGGCGTCGGCAGAGGCCAGTAGTCCCGCGGCTTTTTCCAGACTTTCGGCGCTGGCGATACGGCGGGTGTATTCGAGGGTATGGATCGCGCTGTTGAATACCTTTTCCAGGATTTGCTCAGGACCGTCGCCGTCCTTCAGCTCTTCGTGGATGCTCTCCAGCGGCGAAACAATGTCTTGGGCCAAGTTGACCTTGAGGTCCTGGTACCCCTGCATGCCGATCCGTTTGCAGACGCGCACAATGGTCGCGTCGCTGACGCCGCTTTTCTCGGCCAGTCCGGTGATGGACAGGTAGATCACTTCGCGGGGATGGGCCAGGATGAAGTCGATCACTTTCTGCTCGGTCTGGCTGAGGCTCTTGCGCAAGGTCTGCATCTTCAGCATCAGGGGGGATTGTGTCATCGCGAAACCGCCTTTCTCCATGAGGCTTTAGCCGTGTCCGTTCACAGGATCCAGGATGCTGCAAGCTCGGACAAGGTTTCAACGGACACAGACGCCTGGGCGGATCCGGCGAGCAGCGCCGCGTCGTCGGCTGTGGCGGTGATGATCCGTTTGGCGCCGGTCGCCTGCAGCTCAAAGAGCCGCTGGCCGGCCAGCTTGGCGATGATCGCCGGATCCGAACAGCCGCAGGAGGCGCCGCCGCTGGAACGGGCGTGGTTGCCTTTCCAGGTCGGATCTGCAACAGTCGCCTCCGGAATCAGCTTGAGGATGGCCGGAAGGGCGGCCGTCTCGTGGGTGTAGCGGGCGGAAAAGTCGTCGTCGTGCCAGGTGAAGGCCGCCGCGACCGGTTTGGGCGCGAGCCGTTTGGACTGGATCAGCGTCTGGACCTGGTCCGCCCAGCTTATGACGGTCATCGACTCGGGCAGCGCTGTCACATCCAGGATGGCCGGAAGCTCACGCAGCGCGAAAACGTCTGCTGGGGAAAGGGCGACGACCGTCCGGCAGCCGCTGTCCCTGATCGCGCTGATCAGGTGGCTGAGGCTGGCTGTGGCCTCAGCCCGGGCGCCCAGCGCATAGAGGGCGAATACGGGGGATGGCGCTGTGGTGGCGGCGCAGGCGATACCGGCACGGCTAAGGATCGCCTCGGCCTGTCCGGTCTGCGCGGCGGCGCCGTCAACCCAGGTCGGCTCGGCCAGGATCAGGGTTTCGGTCTGCTGCGCCTCGGGTCTGGGTTGGCCCGCCAGGCGGTCGATCCGATCGCGGACGGCCGCCGGCACCAGGTTTTCCTCGCGCAGCGCCTCGCGCGCCGCGACGATGCAGGCCGAGAAATCCCAGCCGCCTTCACACCATTCGCGGCACCAGCGGCACTGGGTGCAGTCGTAGATGTTTTTAATCACATCCGGTTCCGGCGTGGCCGCATCCCGGTTGATCAACGACATGACAAGGCCCTGGGAACGGGGTGTCACGCTTTCTTCGTGGGTGACGCGGGCGACCGAGCAGACATGCCGGCACATGAAGCAGAAACGGCAGCGGTCGATTGTTTTTTCCTGACGAATTCTCATCTTGTCTTCTCCTTACAGGCCCATCTTGTCCGCGTTCATGATGCGGTGCGGGTCGAGGGCGTCCTTCAGCTTCTGGATCACCTGGAAAGCGGACCCGTACTGCTCGCGCATCAGGTAGCCCATCTTGATGCCGACACCGTGGTGTTCGTTGAGCACGCCGCCCTTTTCCATGGCTACGCGGATGCAGGTGTACCAGATCTTGTTGTACATCGCCATCGCCTCGGCCGGATCCTCGGGCACATACGCTGGATCGACGATGAAGCGGTCGTACATCATGCAACCCCATTCGTACCAGTGGGAGAAGTGGGCGATGAACTTGGTGCCCGGGAACTGCTCCGCCGCGACCTTCATGCCGACGTAGATTTCCTCGACCTTGTCGTAGGTCGCCACGGTGTCCATGGTTCCGAACGCCTCAGGCAGATCCATGATGTACGGGGGATAGAAAAATTTGTAGCGGCTATCCCACCATTTTTGGCCGCATTCGCTGCCCAGATCCTCGATCGCGGTCTCTTCGCAGATGTCGCGGGCGTGGCGCAGCTGGAAATCGACGATGTCTTCGTAGCCGTCGAAGCCAAAAACCAGGTAGGCGCCATCCTTTTCGATCCCCAGGACGCGGTGGATCTGGTGGACGGTCTCCGCTTCGTCATAAAGGCGGATGACACAAGGTTGCAGCCGGCGCGTCATGATCTTGCGGCCGGCGTCCAGGGCGTCGTGCATGTTGCCGAACAGGTAAGCCCAGTACTTACGGCACTGGGGCTGGTCGAAAATCTTGACGGTCGCCTTGGTGATAATGCCCAGCGTGCCTTCCGAGCCGACAAAGACCTGGTTCAGGTCAGGGCCGGACGCGTTGCGCGGCACGGGCAGCGTGTTGATGATGTCGCCGTTGGGCAGCACGACTTCCAAATTAATCACCAGGTCCTCAATCTTGCCGTACTTGGTCGAGAGGACGCCGGTACCGCGGTGGGCCAAGAAGCCGCCCAGCGTGGAGCAGCCGATCGAGGCCGGAAAATGCATGGTTGAGAAGCCCTGCTCGTTGAGCGCCCACTCGAAATCCTGGTGGATGATACCGGCTTCGGCCGTCGCCGTGTACGCCAGGGCGTTGACCTCCGTCACCTTGCACATCTTTTTCATGTCAACCAGGATGCCGCCGTGCACCGGCAGCGCGCCGCCCTGCGAACCGGCTCCGCCGCCCCAGGGAGTGACGGGGATGCGGTGCTGGGCCGCCACCTTGACGATCTCGGAAACCTGGCGGGTATCCTGCGGATAGACCACGACATCCGGCTGCTCGGGGATTTTGCCCCGGTCCACCCAGACCCTGGGGCCCCAGTAGTAGTCGACGGCATGGCTCAGCTTCTCGGCCGACGCCAGGTGCATGTTGTCGCGCCCCACGATGTCCTCCAGTTCGGTCAGGATCATCGTGCTGAAAAATGAATCGTTCTTGATCTGCATCGTTCTATCCTCATTTCCGCGTGGTGTGCGTTCAGCTATGCGCTTTTTTCTCGACGATCTCAAGCGCATCGATCCAGGCGTGCTCGGGGGCGGTGCGGCGGTAGAAACCGCGCTTCTCGCCGGCCATCAGCCAGAGCATGTAGCCATAGTAGCCGGGAGCGCAGACATAGGGGTGGTAGCCGCGCGGCACTTCGACGGCGTCGTTGCTCTGAACCCGGTAGGTTTCGTTGATCTGTCCGTCGTCGGTGTAGACCGCCTGGAAGCCGAAGCCCTGGGGCAGGTTATAGCGGAAGAAATAGATCTCCTGCATGACCCCCTCGACCGGCAGCTCGCTGCGGTCGTGCTTGTGGGGCGGATAGGAGCTCCAGTTACCGGGGTGGTTGAAGGCTTCGCCGATGCACAGCTTGCTGGTCGCGTAGCGTTCGTCGATCAGGTTGTACAGGTCGCGCTTCCAGTTGAGGACGCCGGCGACACCCAGCGGGATGTCATCCGGGGTAACGAGGAAGGGCTGGAGCTTTTCCGTGCAGCGGGCGCCGCAGATGGCGATTTCGCAATTCTCCAGGCAGGTCACCGTGTAGGCGGACTCCAGCGGCAGGTAGATCACGTAGGGCTTGCCGTCGAAGACATGCTTGCGCTTGCCGATGTTGCGGCATGAAAAGTCGCCGGAAACCAGATCGATCCGTCCGCCCAGGATGACCAGCGCGATTTCGAACGCGCCGGATGTGCCGCTCCAGGTCTCGCCCGTCGTGAGCTTGAGCGCGTCCAGCTTGAGTTGTTCCAGTCCGTTTTCCGGGCCGCCGGCCACCGCCTGGTAGCCTTTTTCACCTGTGTAACGTTTGCAAAGATTCATGGGGGTCCCTCCTTCACGGGTTGTGTTGGTTGTTCATTCGATCGGGTAGTCTTCTTGGTAAATCGGCGCCAGGGCGTCGTGGATCTTGCGGTAGCGCTGGATATGCTTGTCGTAGCAGGCGTGGCGGGCCGCGTCCGGCTCGGTGCGGCTCTCAATCCGGGCACAGCGGGCCGCGGCGTCCTCGACTGACTTAAACAAGCCGCAGCCGACGCCGGCAACCATCGCCGCGCCGAAAGACGAGTCGTCGTGGACCGGCTTGTCGAGCGGGATGCCCAGGACATCCGCCAGGATGCCGCGCCACAGCGGGCTCTTGGCGCCGCCCCCGATGATCCGCGCCGCGTCAGGTGCCAAGCCTTCGGAAGACAGCACCTCGTAGCAGTCGCGCAGCGAATAGGCGACGCCTTCCAGGACGGCGCGCGTGAAATGGGCCTGGCGATGGCGCATGGTCACACCGACGAAGCTGCCGCGCAGGCTGGCGTCGTTGTAAGGGGTCAGCTCGCCCATCAGGTAGGGATGGAAGATAAGCCCTTCGCTGCCGGGCGCGACGCCGGCGGCCGCTTCGTCGAGCAACGTGTATGCATTTCGTCCGTCCGGGCGGACCAGGTTGTCGGCAAACGCGTCCCGGTACCAGCGGAAGCTGGACGCGCTGGCCTTGGTCGCGGCACCCGGATACCAGGTGCCGGGGATGATGTACTGGTAGTTGATCAGGTAGGGGTTGAGGCAGGGTGTGTCGCTGATGGCGTAAAACCGGCCCGCCGTGGCCAGCTTGACCGCGGACTGCCCCAGGGCGACGGTCCCGGAAGCGACCAGCTCCATGGCGGTATCGGTCATGCCGGTAAACACGGGCGTTCCCGCGGCAAGGCCAGTATCGGCCGCGGCCTGAACCGAAACCGTTCCGGCCGGGTCGGTCGGTTCGCGCACCGTGGGCAGGCAATCGGCCTTCAAGCCAGCCAGCGCCACGAGCTCCGGCGACCAGCGCTGCCCGGCCGCGTCGTAGAACAGGCTTCCCATGGCGTCGATGCGATCCGTGGCCAGGTCGCCGGTCAGGCAATAGCGCAGGTAGTCCTTGGCGAAAAGCACCAGGTGCGTTTTGTCCAGCTGTTCGGGCTGGTGGTCTTTCAGCCACATGAACTGGGGCAGCGTCCAGACCGAGGTCGCGGTGTTGAAAGTCTGGTTCCGGAGCAGGTCGCGGACGTGCGTGTTGAGCCAGGCGGCCTGGGCGGCACTGCGCTGGTCGGTCCAGAAGATGGCGTTGGCCAGCGGACGATGGTCCGCATCGAGCAGGACCGCCGTATGGGTGGCCGCGTCGACGGTCAGCGCCTCGATATCGGCTGGATCGAACGCGAAGCTGCCGATCAACTGGCGCAGGGTTCGGACCGCGGCACGGTACCAGTCCTGCGGATCTTGTTCAGCCCAGCCGGCCTGGGGATAATGGGTCGGATACTCGCTGGAAGCATCCGCCGCATGATGCCCATACCGGTCGATCAGGGTCGCCTTGACCGATCCGCTGCCCAGATCGATGCCCAGGAGATATTTCATAAGGCGACACCTTGCTCCAGCAGGTAGGCGTCGACGTCCGGACGGGTTGGAATTCCGGTCCGGCCGCCCAACTTGGTGCACTTGAGCGCGGCTACCGCGCTGGCGAAAGCAAACACCTTGTCCCAGTTCCAGCCCTGCAGACGGGCGTAGATCACGGCGCCGTGAAAGACATCGCCGGCCCCGGTGGTGTCAACAACGGTCACGGGAGACGGCAGGTAATGGCGGACGGTCTTGCCGTCTTCGGTCCAGACACCGCCGGCTTTGCCCCGGGTCGCCGCAGCCACCTGGGGGCCGTACTGGTGGTAGGCCTGGCAGACGGCGTCCTCGGCGTTGGCGGCTCCGGTCAGACGCAGGATGAATTCTTCCGCGCACACCAGCCAATCGACCAGCGGCAGGAGATCGGGCACTCCGGGATGGAAGCTGCCGCCATCAAGGGAGACGATTTTGCCATCTGCCTTGAAAGATCGGGCCGCATAAAGCGCCGCCTCCTGGTTCAAGCCGTCCAGGTGCAGCACCCGGGCTTGCTCCATGAGCTGCGTATCAAGCTCATCCGGCCGGATCGGCGCGGCGGTTCCGCCGCTCCAGACGATCGTCCGGGTCGCACGGGCCTCGTTGACCAGGATCATGCTGGATGCCGACTGGCAGCCGACGCGGACCTGGATGCCGTCGGTTCGGACGCCATAGGCGGCAAAATCGGCCAGCATCGCCTGGCCGGCCGGGTCATCGCCCATGGCGCCGAAAAAGGCGCAGGGCAGGCCCAGCTTGCCGACCGCGGTCAGGGCCGTAGCCGCAGGGCCGCCGCACTGGCTCAAGGTTGCCTTAGCTTTCATTTTCGTGTCTTCCCCGGGGAACTCCGGCACGACCATAAAGGTATCGAACAAGGAGCCGCCCAGCCCGATTACCGCGACGGGTTCTGTGAGCGGTCTGTTGTCCGGGGTTGTCTTCGTCTGTGTCATATGACGGCCCTCGATTGAGCTTGCCCGCTGGCGCCAAGCAGCCGGATCCGGCCGACCATGAAGGCCTTGGCGGCATCCATTGGCTTTTGCATGAACAGGTCCAGCGCGTAGGAGTAGCTGCCGCTGTTCAGCTCCTGGGCCATCGCGCCCAGCAGGGCCAGGTTGATGTCCGTGGCGTAGTTGATCTTGCGGATGCCGGCGGCGACGGCCAGTCGGATCTGCTCGTCCGGGATACCGGACCCGCCGTGCAGGACGACGGGGATCTGGCCCCGGTCATGTACGTCGCGGATCCGTTCGATGTTCAACTTGGGGGTCTTCTTGTAGATGCCGTGCGCCGAACCGATCATGATCGCCAGCAGGTCGACGCCCGTCTCAGAAAAGAAACGGATCGCATCCTCGGCCGGCGTGCAGGGCAGATCCTCATCGCCCTGGGCCGCGACACCGACGTGGCCGATCTCACCTTCGACCGAAACACCGACAGCCCGGCAGAGCTGAACCACGTCACGGGTCTGTCGAATGTTTTCTTCCAGGTCCAGCGTCGAACCGTCGAACATGATCCCGGTGCAGCCGGCGCGCAGGGCGCGCATCACGGTATCACGGCTCGCGCCGTGGTCCAATGTGACGGCCAGCGGGACATCCGCCTCGCGGGCCATCGAGCAGGCGATCACGGCCAGCTGCGGCCCCATCCCGCTGCCGGTGAAAAGGCGGTCGTAGATCTGGATCATGGCACAGGCCCGTTCCGAGCTGACGGCCTCGATCGCGCTTTGCAGCGTTTCCAAGTTGTAGACGTTAAGCGCCGGTACGGCGAAACGGCCGGCTTCAGCTTTTTGGATCAGGTCCTTGGTGGTAACGAGTGCCATGTTGCGCGATCCTCCGGTCTGGACTTGGTGCGGCGCGGCCAAGCCACGCCATAGGGTTATCTTACCATGGCTGTAGCATTCTTTCAATATAAACAATTATTATCTGAAATAATTTTTCAGAGTTCCAGTTTTGTCAAGACATCTTCGAAAACCTGGCTGCAGTAGGAACATGCGTCACAATTCTTATCACAGCGCGTCACCTGCTCGTACCAGTCCGCGGGAAATTTCGTGTTGTCGAAGATGTATGGATAGACGGCACCGCTGTATCCGGGTTCCATCAGGTCGAGCAGATTGTGCCGCCAAACGCCGTTGCTATAAGCCTGGATGACGAGATTGGGGAAGGGATGCATGCGCGTTGCCAGTTTGACCACAGGAAACATCGCCTCGTAGTGGTGCAGGTCTTCCGGACGAATCCAGGTATTCTGCAGGATAGAAACCCAGTTATTCTGATCTTTCAGGTAATCCCAGCAGATGTGTGCGGAAAAATCGTCCATGCGCCTGATCTCGTCGATCGCTTCGCCGTGTGCGACCAGGTTGTCGTGAAAGGTCTGCCCGGAGCAAAAGCGCATGCAGCCGCTGTTGGCCAGGATTTGCAGCTGCTTGCCTTCAGCATCGGCCCACACCTTGAGGCGCGCCAAGTGTTCCGGATCACGGTTGTAATCGCGCTGCACCAGGTATTCGTCAAACAGGTTCGCCAGGTACTGCATGCCCTTGACGGTGCCGATCCGCATGTTCACGGAGGCACGGGTCTTTACAGCCGGAAAATGCTTTTTGATGATAAAGGCGATGGCGGGTGATGTTGTTGTCACCACAGCGACAGGCGCCACGTTTTCAAAAAGATGCTCGACGATGCTGCCGACCTGGTTCTCCAGGTGCTGTGAAAGGGCATAATCGCCATAGCAGTTGCTGTTAAAGAGCAAATCCAGGGCGACACCCGCCTGGTGGAACCGGCGCAGGTCATCTTCCAGCATTCCCTGCATGGTGTAGTAGGCGTATCCTTGCGTGACGCCAATGGCGGCACGTCCGCTTGACTGGCCCGGCCAGGGGAAATAGAGTTCGGCGATTTGGCCGATGGAAGATTGGACATGATCGAAAAAGGATGTCTCATCCATCGGCCTGTAACCAACGGCAAATTTCACAGTAACGCCCTCCGACACAAACGGATCTACCGGTCTATTTCTGCGTCTTTATTGGCCGGCTGCTGCGTTGTCGACGTGACCTGCTTGACGCCATAGTATTCCTCGCCGTTATGGATCGGAACCTCCCGCTTATTCTTGATATCCGGATCCTGCACATGGGACTGGGGGTAGTCGGACCAGTCAACGGTCCACTGGGGACGGCGGCGGAATTCCTGTTTGAACTTGTTTTGCAGGACGCCCCGCTTTTCGAGGTTGATCATGCAGGCGCGAACACAGCCCCGGCCGCCGCAGACGGCTTCGCCGGTGCCGAAGATGTTGTAGGGCTTCTGGTAAAACGGGCTGATGTCACTCGGTCCGTAACGGTCGCTGCCGGCCATGTAATCGCCTTTTTGTCCCTCAGGCAGCTTTTCCGCACCGACAAACGCGTCCCGGCAGGCCCACTCGTTGAGCTTGCCCCATTCGACTTCGTAACCGCCCAGGGTCACCTTAACCGTCTCGGTTTCGCTGATCGCATGTCCCGGGCATTCGCGCACGCAAGCCATGCAGCGGTTGCACAGCGTGCCGGGTTTCATAACTGGATCGGGTTCGAGTTCGAGATCGGTCATCACCATCGCGTAGCGGACACGCGGACCATAGACCGGGTTCAGGAACACCTTGCTGTAGCCAATTTCGCCGAGGCCTGCCAGATACGCCGCGATGCGGACCGAAGCGAAGATGTCCGGCGCCGGCAACCCTTCGCGGACTGGCTTGCTCCAGGGGCCGCCATTGGCGGATGGCCGGAGGCTCCCATCCGTGTTTTTGATCGAGGCCCAGTTGAAGTGATAGCCGATCGGCATCGCCTCATACCCCTCGTCCTCGATAACCCGGGACAGGTAACGCGACGTCATTGGCAAGACATGATAATTAATGAAGCCATAGCTCATGGCGGAGTAGTTTGTGAAAAAGGTGCCTTCCTCAATCCCGCGCAGCGAACCGCGCATGACCCGAAAGCCCATGACAATCAGGGATTTGGCCTCGGGCATGGCATAGCGCAGGTCCATCTGCTTGGGCGCGCCTTCAAACCGATCCATGGAGGCGATGCCGACAACATCCGCTCCGAACTGCAACGCGTAGTCTTTGATCATCCGTGCATCCAACATGATATATTCACTCCTTCAGCGCTTCTGGATTCATCAAAATCACTTACTGCAAAACGCAACGATCCTATATGTAAGTATAACAACTCATTCCTTCCGTTGCCATGTATCAGCAGAATTTTGCATATCAAAATCGGTCCAATGGGTCATGCGCTACAGGATTATAACTGCAGTTGGCACCATGACGCCTGGCGAAGGTGTTAGCTGGGCAACACAGCAGCTAGGGATGATAACATGCAAAAGATGCAAAAATCCTTTTTGGAACGGAGGGTTATATGGAAATCAAGAGAGACATTTATTTAAATATGCTGATTCGGAAAAAAAACAATGGGTTGATAAAGATCATAACCGGTATCAGACGGTGCGGAAAATCCTACTTATTGCGAACGATATTCAAAAATGACCTTCTCGTTCAAGGAGTTGATGAAGATCATATTGTTGAAATGTCGTTTGACCTGTTCGAAAACACGGCATATCTTGAGCCTTCAGTATTTTACACATGGGCTAAGGGAAAAATACACGACAATGGACAGTACTACTTCTTGCTGGATGAAATCCAACTGATGGACCGGTTCGAGTCCGTTCTGAATGGATTAAATGATCTTAAGAATATTGATGTTTATGTAACTGGGAGCAACGCAAGTTTTTTATCTAGAGATATTGTTACAGAGTTTGCCGGAAGAGGCGATGAGATTCACTTGTACCCATTGAATTTTTCCGAGTTCATGTCAATTTACGAAGGGGATCGTTACCAAGGATTATATGAATATATGACTTATGGAGGCATACCGATTGTTGTTTTGGCAGACGAATTGGACAAGGTAAAAATTTTGCATTCATTGCTGGATGAGACATATCTCCGGGACATTGTCAAACGCAATAAAGTCAGGAATGTTCGAGAACTCGAAGATTTGCTGAACATACTCTCATCAGCTGTTGGCTCTCTGACAAATCCAGAAAAACTGATGAGGACATACAGAACCGTTAAAAAATCTAAAATCACAGCGAACACGATTAGCAAATACCTGGGATACTTTGAAGACTCATTTCTTGTCGAGTCGACCCAGCGCTTTGATGTTAAGGGTAAGGCATACATCGAGACTCCGAAAAAATACTATTTCACTGATTTGGGTCTGAGGAACGCAAGGATTGGGTTCAGGCAGAATGAGTTAACCCACAGCATGGAGAATATCATATACAACGAGTTGAAGGTGCGCGGGTTTGATGTGGATATCGGCGTTGTCACCGCCTCCGGAAAAGACAAAACCGGGAAAACCACGAGAAGACAGCTGGAGATAGATTTCGTATGCAATCGCAGCGCAAAGCGCTATTACATTCAATCGGCGTATTCATTGCCGGATAAGGAAAAGAGGGCGCAGGAAATCAGGCCATTCCAAAAAACAGCAGATTCATTCAACATAGATTTTCATGGAATTAATGGAACCCTAACTTCAGATTGACATACTGCTGCGGAAGGCCTGAAATCCTTGCGTTTCCGCTTGTATTGGCAACATTATTCGTCAAAGAATTAGGTGTCATAAAGATAATATACTCCTTATCATCAATTAACTAATTATCTTCACCAAT